>Ga0102943_1000022_pt1 | contig 95390 bp, 84 predicted proteins | sample SalPonC_black_MG_FD_78174 | JGI IMG/M metagenome (GOLD analysis project Ga0102943, IMG submission 78174) | Salt pond soil microbial communities from South San Francisco under conditions of wetland restoration - Salt Pond MetaG... | ecosystem: Environmental > Aquatic > Marine > Intertidal zone >...
CACCAGGGCATCCCGCTCGGCCATACAATCACAGCACAGGCCGTAAATTTCCATCTTGTGCTGGAGCATGTAAAACCCGTAGGCTTGGGCCACCTTGGCCTGAACCTCCTCCATGGCCTCATCCCGAAATTCCAGAATCTGACCGCACTTGGTGCAGACCATGTGGTCATGGTGGACCCCGAGGTGGCGGTGCTCGTACAGGATCTGGTCCCCCTGGTCAAATGCCACCCGGCTGGCAAATCCCAGCCGGCACAGATCTTCCATGCAGGCGGTTAAAAAATCCTCATCCAGCTGAATATTATCCTGCTTAAGCTGCTCAAGAATATCCCGGATGCTGACATGGTGTTCCAGCTTTAAAAATGCCTCCAGAACGTTGAACCGGTCTTCAAACCGGTCAAGGCCCTGTTGAGCAAAGACCTTCCGGAATTGCTTTTTTTCCTGTTCGTGTCGGTTTATCACTATTTGGCGCCCCTAATAAAATAACGTTATAAGATATTATAGGACCCCGGGCTTGTCAAGATGGGATATTAAAAGCATTTCAGCTGGCCAGGTTGACTTTTGGCTAATATTCCGGTTATATACTGTCACTTTAATCAAAGGAGAATCAACACCTAAAAAGTTCAACCCATGCCTGAAAAAGTAACTGCAATCACCACACCAGAGGCCTTAAAGGCCTTTTTAAACTCACCGCTGTCCATCGGTGGCCGGCCACTGAAAAACCGCATGGTGATGGCCCCCATGGCCGGGCTGGGGCATATCGCTTTGAGGCAACTGGTGGATGAGTTCGGCGGATTCGGCCTGCTCTTTACAGGCATGTGCTCGGCCAAGGCCCTGCCCCATGAAAATCCCGAAGTGTCCAGGGTCTTTTCCTGGCGACCCGAGGAACTGCCCCATACCGTCTGCCAGATTTTCGGGCCGGAACCCGCCATCATGGCATTGGCCGCCCAACGGGTGGAACAGGAGGGATTCTTTGGCGTGGATCTGAACTTTGGGTGTTCTGTGGCAGCCATCTGCAAAAAAGGCAGCGGAGCTGCCCTGCTGAAAACACCGGACCTGGCCGTCAAAATTGTTGAGGCGGTGCGCAATGCTGTGTCCTGCCCGGTCTTTGTCAAGTTCAGAACCGGATGGCACAACGATCCGGAGGCTGCAGCCCGCATGGCAGCGGCCTTTGAGTCTGCCGGCGCCGATGCCCTGACCTTTCATCCCAGGGTGGCACCGGACAGAAGAAGCCGCCCCCCCCGGTGGAAGGTCATCGGTCAGGTTCAGGAGGCGGTGTCCATCCCTGTTTTTGGCAACGGCAACCTCTTTGATACTCAGGACGGCATCACCATGGTCCAGACCACCGGCTGCCAGGGCCTCTCCCTGGGCCGTATGGCCGTGGCCAGACCTTGGATCTTTGCCCAGTGGACCCGGGATTTCACCCCTGGCCCAACGATCTACCTGACCTGCGCCCTGAAATTGGCCGAACTTCTCAGCCGCCACTATGAGGATGTTTTCGCGGTCAAGTGCTTTAAAAAAATAGCCCCCTACTTCTGCGCCAATTTCAAATTTTCCCAGTCCATTTTAAAAGAGCTGGTCCGGGCCCAGACCATGAAAGAAATCACGGCCAATATCCACCGGCTGATGGATCCCCCGCCGGAAACCTCATCCCGGCCGAACTTGAACCTGTTTGTTTGAAAGCCCCCATGAATCTGGCCAATTTTAAGTGCACCCACTGCCATGCCTGCTGCCGGCAGCCCGGTTACGTGCGGCTCCGCACCAACGAACCCGATGCCATTGCCGGGTTTCTCAACATGGATGTTCATGAATTCATTGACGCATACACGGTCCTGACCCGGGACAGGGCATGCCTCTCCCTGGTCGAACAGGCAGACGGGGCCTGTATATTCCTCGGGGCGGAGGGCTGCCGCATCAACCCGGTCAAACCCAGTCAGTGCAAAGGATTTCCCCACAAGTGGAGATTTTCAGACTTTAAAGACATCTGCGGATGGGCCAAACACCAGAACTCCCCTGATAAATAGGCATGCACCTACATTCCCAGAATCGCTAGCCCCTCTTCCAGTTCAAAATAGGGTTTGATGTCATAGGTATACCCGGGCACGCCAAAGTAGACGGACAGGCTTTCGCCAATGGCTGCCAGCCCCTCTGGGAGTCTGTGGTTTTCCAGTTCGTAATAGGTAATGGAGTGAATGCCTTTTTCCACGCTGGAAGAGATATAAGGCCCCTTTTTGGTAATATAATCGGGCAGGGCCGGGGCGGTCAGGTAGCGCTTGGCAATTTCCCTGGTGCTTTCAGGGGGATAATGGACGTTGGATATAACGATCATGGGGCCTCCGTATAAAATTTAATATGTTCTGGGGTCAGGAGTTGCTGACAAAAAAATCTTCTATTTTTCCCTGGGACTTAAGGGTTCTGCCATAGGTTGCCGCTTGCTGCTTGGTTTTGAAGTGGGAGACCCGGACCAGGTACCAGGTTTTTCCGCCTCCCCGGGTCTTTTTGACATGGGCCTGCAGGCCCTTGCCTTTAAGCTTTTTTAAATACCGGTCTGCATGGGATTGCTTGAGATAGGCTGCCACCTGGATGGTAAAAGGACCGGGTGCCGCATCTCCCACCGGATGCACGACCGGTTCCGTGCTCGTGGATTTCAGCATATGGGCCAGTGAGCTCCATAGAAAAATGCCAAGGCAGACCGCCAGGGCAGAGATGAGCGTGGCTTTGACATACTGGCGGCGCTTTTCGCGTTTAAGCCCCACTGCGCCCGCCAGCCTGGCACAGGCGTTGACTACAGGCTGGGCAATGTTGAAAACAAAAACACCAGCCGTTCCAGCCATGCGACCCGGAAGCCTAAAAATCTGCCGGCCCAGGGTTCTGGCGGTTCGTTCAAAACGGTCCGGTGTCAAAATTTCAGGAGATTTCATCTGACTGCCCAGGGTTGCCCCAATCCCTTCCGGGTCAGACTCCAGGTCACCCATCCCGTCCATTCCGCCCCGGGGCGCCAAAAAGGTCTTGAGCTTTTCCACATAGGCCCGGGCAAGGATCGCTGCCTCAGGCGGATCCCCCTCCAGCAGCCGGAGAACCGACCGATACAGCCGCCTTGCCGAAAAATCTGCCCGGTCCTGGTCCAGGAAAAGAACCGTCAGGCCAAATGCCAGTTTGGGATTGTCCTGGTGCTCCTGGGCAAGGGCTGTCAATACATCGGAAAAGACACGATCCCGGTCCTGTCCGCCATCAGGGGCAAGGGCGCGCTCAAGCCAGAGCTGGGCAAGGGCCTCGTCCCCGGGCCGGGAAAGCAGGTACTGGGCAGCCGCCTGCCGGAATCCCGGATAGCGGGCCTGGCCGCTGAGATAAAATCCGCCCATCACCCGGGACAGGTCCCGGGACAGGTTCCGGCTGAACCAGGGGGACACCAGAATACTGTCAAAGACCCTGACCGCCCGCAGATATCGTTCTTCGGCCCGGGGCCTGATACCGGCCTGTTCCCACAGCTCCCCCTCCCGGATCAGGCTGCGTACCCGCTGCCGGCCGATCAGGTCCAGAATGAGTCCCTGGACACAGCCGCCCCCGGCAAGGAATAATACCATGGCCATGCCGGCGGACAAATCCGGAAGCCAGACCATGATCCGGAAAAGCAGCCAGAATCCGACCGGAATTCCCCATAAAAGCAAGAGCCACAGCCGCAGGCCGCTGTATCTGAGGATTCGTATCATTGAGCATCCTCTCTGCACGGCACCTGATCCGGCGTCAATGCCACACGAACCACCTTGCCAGTGCCCTTGCCCCCTGTACCACTGCCGGATTCAGACACGGCCGGCCGGCACCCGGTGCGGGAATCCACAGACTCAAACCGGATGTCCGGGGGTACCCTGAAGTCCCGTTCAGGCTCTCCCTTCAGCGCCTGGGTCATGAAATCCGTCCAGATGGGTGCTGCCCCCCGGCCGCCGGTGATGCCCACCCCGTTTTTATCCCTCAGCTTTGTCTGTCGGTCAAAGCCGGTCCAGACCGACACCGAAAGTGACGGGGTAAACCCTGTGAACCAGGCATCGTTATAGTTGTCTGTGGTACCGGTTTTGCCGGCTGCCGGCCGACGAAAGCCCAGGCGGCGAACCCCCCGGCCGGACCCGGAGTCCACCACGGCCTTCATCATATCCACCACCTGGAAGGCCAGATTCGGATCCAGGACCTGACGATCCTTGACGATGTGTTCCTGGATCACCCGGCCCAGGGCATCTTCCACCCGCCAGACCATAAAAGGATCCCGGGCCACCCCCAGGTTGGCGAATACGGAAAACCCGGTGGCCATATCCAGGGGGGTCACTCCCGAGGTGCCCAGGGCAACGGAGTACACCGCCTGCAAGGGACTTTTTACCCCGCAGGCCCTGGCAATGTCTATGACTGCCCCGGGCCCGACCTGGGCCACAAGCTGGGCGGCAATGGTGTTTACGGAGTGGGTCAGTGCCTCTTTCAGCACGACAGGCCCCCGGAAGGTCTTTTCAAAATTCCTGGGTTTCCAGTCCGGTGCACCGGCCACGGGAATGGAGACCGGCTCATCAATCAAGACGGTTGCCGGATCAAGGCCGGCCTGTTGAAACGCCGCGTAGTAGACAAAGGGTTTGAACCCGGATCCTGCCTGACGGCGACCATTTACAGCGCGGTTGAACTCGCTTTCATAATAGTCCCTGCCGCCCACCAGGGCTTTAACGGCGCCCGTGGCCGTATCCACCGCTGCCAGGGCCCCCTGGGGCCGGGTAGATGCGTCCTCAGGCAGCCCGATCATGGTGTCCAGGCGGCCCAGACCTGCCACCAGGGCATTTACGGCATGGGACTGAAGCCGAAGGTCCAGGGTGGTATAGACCCGGATGCCCCCGTGGTAGACCACATCTTCGCCATAGGTGCGGATCAGCCGCTGAATCAGGGCATCCACATAATAGCTGCCGCTGCGGCTGTCCTGACGGGTTTTATGCAGTTCCGGCCGCAGGTCAGCGGCCATGGCCGCCTCTTTGGCAGTGATAAACCCTGCGGCCCGCATCCGGGTCAAAACAATGGCCCTGCGTTCCAGGGCTTTTTCATAATGACGGAAGGGGTTGTACTGGGTCGGCGACTTGGGCAGCCCGGCCAGCAGGGTGGCCTCGGCAAGGGTCAGCGCATCTGCGGACTTTCCGAAAAAAGTCTGGGCAGCCTTTTCAACCCCCTGGGCACCGGCCCCGAAATGGATCTGGTTGACATAGGCCTCCAGGATTTGTGCCTTGGAATTGGACGCTTCTATCTGCAGGGCCACCAGCAATTCCTTGAACTTTCGCTGCCAGGACTGCTCAAAGCTGAAAAACAAATTCTTGGCCAGCTGCTGGGTGATGGTGGAAGCCCCCTCTACCCGGCCCTTGACAAAGAGCGTGACATACAGCCCTTTGAGCAGACGCAGCTTGTTGATCCCCTGATGGTCAAAAAACCGGTGGTCTTCCGTGGCCACAATGGCGTTGACAAAGTCCTGGGACACCCGGTTCAAGGGAACCACCCGGCGCTCTCCCAGGGCAAGGACCACCTGGCCGTCTGCCGCATAAATCAATGTCTGGGGGGTTTCAATGAGCCGGCTCAGAGAGGTTGGCAGCTTGGGCAGGTCCCGGGAAACCTGAAAGACCAGAAAGACTCCGGCCAGGGCCCCAAGGGCACTGAGGATCAGCCCCAGAAAAAAACCGGCCCGAGCCAGGGTTAAAAGAGAGCGGATCACAGGGCCTCTCCTCTCAGGGTCAGGTTCAGCTGCCACACCGCCCACTCCCTGGCCTGGGCCTGGATCACCCGGGGGCCGTCCAGGTCGGTGAACTCAAACCCCAGGCGGATATACCCGTTTTCAACCGTATCCCCTATGCCCACACGGCCAAGGGTTCCCGACTGCATGAGCAGGCGGTCGGTATTGCCCATCAGCTCCGAGACCATGTCAGGCGGAAGCTGGAACAGGGCGTTAAAAAACCGGTCTGCCGGCAGTATCCTTGAAAACACCCCGTCCAGGTCATCCAGCCGGGAATGAATACCCGAAGGATCAAGGGTTTTGTCCAGGTCCTGATGATTCAGGCTGAACTGAGAAACCACCCGGTTATCAGCATCAATGAAATAGACCGTCACAAGCCCCATCTGGCCTTCACAGAAGATGCGGTCCACCACATTGGTGGTCAAAAGCCACACCAGCCGGGCCGGATTGATGAGACGGTCCCTTGTACCGGCAGGCAGGGTGTTGAAAAGCCCCTTGAACTGCCGGCGATCCAGGTTTACCCACTCTCCCGGGCCCAGTCGGCCGGCCAGGGATGAAAAAGACTCTGCCTTTTGAACATGTCTCAGGGTGCTCTGTTTTTTATCGATGATTTGATTCAGGGACTTGTTGGCACTCAGGGCCTGGTGGCCGGCCTCCCATATTCCGCCCGTCTCTGGACGAGAGGAATTGATCACCATGAGGTAGTTGCCTAGCAGATGTTCCGCCCAGTCAAACCGCAACTCCGAGGCACCGACCAGAATCACCAGGGCAGCCAGGCCCAGGTTCAGGGCGGAAAAACATCGTTTTACCCCTTCACCCGGGGTAAAGGGGCCGTACCAGTTCGGCATGTGTCAGGCCTTACCCACGGCCCGCATGGAATCCATATACACCCGGTACAGCTTGTCATGGTCTGTCCTGGCCGAGACCAGTAAATCAGAGAGGCCTGGGCCGGCCACATCCCCTGCATGGATGACAAAATTACTGCTGGTATGCAGGGCCATCATGGCATCGCCGGTCTTGCCTCTGGAGCTGATCCGAACCAGGCATGTCCGCCGCCTCAGGCTCATGTCCAGTTCGTTGAGATAGGATGCCATGGCCCCGGTATCATCAAAGGCCTCATCCATGATCAAGAGGGCAAAGCTTTCATACTCCAGCCGTTTCAGGGCCTGATCTGGTGAGGATACGGCCTCGGCCGGCCATCCAGACTGCTGGACAGCCTCCATAACCTTTGCCTTTGCACCGGGATCTGCCACGCAGACCAGCACCTCTGCCCCGTGGGGCACCATTGCCCCGGACGATCCCCCCCCTGGGAAGGAATCGCCGGAACCAGCCGCCTGACCGGCCTTGATCTGTATGGATTCCCGGCATTTGGGACATTTAAAAAAAGAGTCTCGATTTCTGGGTATTTTGTCATCAGGCAGGTTCAGCCTGGCCTGACAGTGCGGGCAGGTAATGTTCATGACGATTCCCCCTTGTAGCCGCGGTCGATCTCCAATGAGTCAATCTGGGAGGTGGCCTCGCCGCGGGCGCTTTTGATGGCATCCAGGCCCCGGCCCACTATGTCCTTTCGGGAGGCATAGGCCTGGGCCGTGGCCTCGTCAATATCCCCTTTTTCATACAGGGAGATGATATATTCGTCAAAGGGTATCATGCCCTGGGACTTGCCCGCCGTGATGATATCGGTAAAGGTCTTGCCCTCGGACTCCCCATTCAGGATGGAATCTTTGACCCTGAGGTTGCTTGCCATGATCTCAAAGGCGGCCACCCGGCCGCCGCCGGTTTTGGGCAGCAGGCGCTGGGCCACCACCCAGCGGATGGTATCGGCCAGTCGGATGCGGATCTGTTTTTCCTCTTCTGTGGAGAACATGCCCAGCACCCGGTTGATGGTCTGGCCGGCATCCACGGTATGGAGGGTGGAAAGCACCAGATGCCCGGTTTCTGCGGCAGACAAACCGATCTCCACCGTCTCCCGGTCCCGCATCTCCCCCACCAGGATAACTTTGGGGGCCTGGCGCAAGGCCGCCCTCAGCCCCGAGGCAAAGGTGTCAAAATCCATGCCCAGCTCCCGCTGGTTGAATGTGGACTTCTTCTGGGAGTGCTGGTACTCGATGGGATCCTCCAATGTGATGACATGGACAGATTTGGTCTGGTTGATCTTGTCCAGAAGCGCCGCCAGAGAGGTGGACTTGCCCGAGCCTGTGGCTCCGGTGACAAATATGATCCCGTTTTTCTCTTCAGCCATGGGCAGAAAACTTTTCGGCAGATTCAGGTCTTCAATGGTAGGGATCTTTGTTTCCAGCTTTCTCAAGACAATGGCGTACTTGCCGGACCGGGAAAAAATATTAACCCTGAACCTGGCATTGGTGCCCAATTGGTAAGACATGTCACAGCTGCCATCCCTCAGCAGGGTTTCGGTCAGTTTCCGGTCATTGTTGATCAGGTTCAGGGCAAAGATTTCGGTCTGAAAAGGGGTCAGCACAGCAAAGTCTGGTTCCATTTGAACGGATGCCAGCTGACCTGCGCTTTCCACCTGCAAGGGTTTTCCCGGCGTCAGATTCAGGTCAGACACGTTGGGATGGGATTCCAGCATCCGGGTGAGGATATGGTCAATCTGCTGTTTTTTCATGTTGCCTCTCTTTGGTGGCCAAGTGTGAATCAGGCCTCGGTGAAATCCGAAGGCGGATTTTTCAAGAAAGGCCTGAAGATACTCTTGTTATTGGCCTTGGCATAGGCCTCGTCCGGGCTGATCCACCCTTTTTTATACAGGTCCATGATGGCATCGTCCAGAAGCTGCATGCCATATTGCTTACCGGTCTGAATCATGGAGGGAACCTGATGGGTCTTGGATTCCCGGATCAGATTCCTTACAGCCGGGGTGGCCACCAGAATCTCCATGGCCGCGCACCGCCCCTTTTTATCCACCCGCTTGAACAATACCTGGGCCACCACCGCCCGAAGCCCGTCGGACAGGGTGGACCGGATCTGGGCCTGCTCAGAATGGGGAAAGACCTCGATGATACGGTCCACGGTTTTGGCTGCGGACGAGGTATGCAGGGTGCCGAAAACCAGATGGCCGGTGGACGCGGCTTCAATGGCCAGGGAGATGGTTTCCAGATCCCGAAGTTCTCCGACAAGGATGATGTCGGGGTCTTCACGCAAGGCCCCTCTCAGGGCTGCGGAAAAGGTCTGGGTATTCAGACCCACCTCCCGGTGGTTAACGATGCAGCTCTGGCTTTTATGAACAAACTCAATGGGATCTTCCACCGTGATGATGTGATCCTTGCGCATTCTATTGGCCTGATCAATGATGGCAGCCAGGGTCGTGGACTTGCCAGATCCTGTGGGGCCGGTCACCAGCACAAGCCCCCTGGGCAGGTTGGCCAGCTTGGAAATCACCGGCGGCAGGCCCAGCTGCTCGGCGGTAAGAATATTGGATGGGATTTCCCTGAACACGGCGGCAATGCCGTTCTTCTGCATGAAATAGTTGGCCCTGTACCGGGCCAGGCCGGGGATTTCATACCCGAAATCCACATCTCCGGTCTCCTCAAAGACCTTTATCTTTTCCTGGGAGGTGATCTCATACAGCATTCCCCTGAGCTTATCCGAGGAGAGCTTATCGTATTTGACCCGCTCAATATCACCGTTCAGCCTCAGGGCTGGCTGCTGGCCGGCAACCAGATGCAGATCCGAAGCCCTCTGGTCATGCATCAATTTAAAAAACGCGTCTATCTCAGCCATAAAATCACCCTTGATGTATGGATTAACTTAAGCGACAGATCCTGTAGCCCCTTAGGCCTGCTGAATAAACTTCAGAGACACATCTGATTCATCCGCAGCCTTGTTCTCCTCCTTGGTCATATCCAGGAGTTTGGAATGGGACTCCAGCACCGACCCAATCTGCATTTCCAGTTGAATCCTCTGGCGCTTGAGTTCGGTAATATCACTGTGAAGCTGGGACAAGCGTTTATGGGCCCGGTTCAATATTTTCTCCGCCTCTACCTCCGCATTGGCCATAACCACCTCAGCGGATTTTTTGGCGTTATCCTTCATCTGATCCAGCACCTTCTGACTCTGGATCATGGCATTTTTCATGGAGTCTTCACGCTTCTTGTATCCCTGATTTTCCAGGTCAAGCCGGTGATTTTCCTGTTTCAGATTCTTGATGGTCACGTCCTGGGACTCCAGTTCCCTGGCAAGGTCCTCCAGAAAGCTGTCCACTTCCTGAACATCAAATCCCCGAAAACGGGTGGCAAACTCTTTTTGCCTGACAACCAGCGGTGTAACCCCCATACTCACTCCTTTCTTTTAATCAGACAATTGACCGCGCCAACCCATGCAGGCTGTTGACGACAAAGGTCTGCAAAAAAATAATGGCAAGAATAACAATAACAGGTGAGATATCAAGCCCTCCGAAAAACACGGGCAGCCTCTTTCTGATCTGATAGAATACGGGTTCGGTTGCCGTGTTGATAAACCGGACGATTGGGTTGTAAGGGTCCGGGCTAACCCAGGACAGCACGGCGCCGGCAATGATAATCCACATGTATATGCTCAGTGCATAGTCAAGCACCACAGCAATGGCTTCAAAAAAATTGGCAAGAATCAACATATTATCCCCATTATTAGTTTGGTTCAATTTCCCATGTTTGATACCGTGGAACACTTGAAAAGTCAAGTGTTTTTGACCGCTTACCCCAATGTCCCCGTCGATGCTTGACCTTGACAGCAGGCCAAGATTTCCATATTAATGGTTAAACCATTTATATGAAAGACCCTTGCAAATTGCTTGAGTTCTTTCATGATTTGGTGCGGGCCGGCCTCGGGAAAAGACCAGGTCAGCCCATGGCCGTTATTGAAAACAGGCAAAATTTAGGGTTTTCTCTGTTTCCCTGGCTCAAAATACTGTACTATTAGGTAATGATTCTGCAGACTTTTTGCCGATCTGCAGCTGGCAGCAACCGCAACACTTAACACAAAGGCTTTAAGGAGCACATTATGGGTCACATCAGTTTAACACAAGTCCTGTCCACCTCCTATGAACCGGCAGAGGTCCGCAAGGGGTATACAGACAAATCCCTTCACATCAACCTCACAGACAGTCAAATCCATATCAACCCCATTGACGAGGCAATCAAAACCAAATTCATTGGCGGAAAAGGCTACGACCTCTGGCTCATGTGGAACGCGGTCACCTCAGATACTTGCTGGAATGATCCGGAAAACCCCATCTGCATCTCCTCAGGCCCCCTGGGGGGCACCCCGGGATATCCGGGCGGTGGCAAAAGCATTGTCACCTCAATTTCCCCTTCTACCGGGGCCCCCATCGACTCCAATGTGGGCGGATATTTCGGCCCCTATAAAAAATTCTCCGGATTCGATGCCATCCAGATTGACGGAAAGGCCAAGGAGGAGACTGTCGTACTCATCGACGGCATTGAAAACACCATCAAATTGTTCCACGCGTCAGACCTGCCCGAAGACGCCTATGAGATGTCCGCCGCCCTGACCCAGCACTTTGACCCGGAAAAACCGGTGAATGTCTCGGTGGTCACTGCCGGCCCCGGCGCCGCCAACACCAATTTTGGCTGCCTCAACTTCTCCTGGTGGGACAGCGGACGCAAACGGGTCCGTTACAAACAGGCCGGCCGCGGGGGCATCGGCACCGTGTTTGCCGATAAAAACATCAAGGCCTTGGTGGCCCGCTACGGCACCATTTCCATGAAAGCCAACGCCCCGGCAGACCCCGAGGGCCTTAAAAAGGTCACCAAGGCCCATGCCAAGGGAATCACCGCCCTGGACCACAAGCAGAACCGCATGTCCCTGGTGGGCACCACCCATATCGTTCCCATCATGAACGACCATGACTGCCTGCCGGTGAACAACTTCAAGTTCGGCCACCACCCCGAGGGCAAGCTCATCGGAGAAGAGGCCTTTGAGCTGATCTTTGACAAGGGATTTGACGGCTGCTGGCGGGGATGCGCCGTTGCCTGCGCCCATGGTGTCAAGGACTTTACCCCGTTTACCGGCCCCTATAAAGGCAAAAAGGTGTTTGTGGACGGCCCTGAATACGAGACCTGTGCCGGCTGCGGATCCAACCTGGGCATTTTAGACGCCCATACCGTCCTTGAAATCAACTTCTACTGCGATGCCTACGGCCTGGACACCATTTCAGTGGGCACCTCCATCGGCTTTGTCATGGAATGCTTTGAAGCCGGACAGATCACCCTGAAACAGACCGGCATGGATCTAAGCTTCGGCAACCGGCCCAACGCCCTGGCACTCATCCACCAGATGGCCGCAGGTGAAGGCTTCGGCGCCATTGTAGGCAAAGGCATCCGTCAGATGAAAGCCATCTTTGCCCAAGACTTTGGTGCAGACCCAGCGTTCCTGGAAGACATTGGCATGGAATCCAAGGGACTGGAGTTTTCCGAGTATATTACAAAAGAGAGCCTGGCCCAGCAGGGCGGATACGGCCTGGCCCTCAAAGGCCCCCAGCATGATGAAGCCTGGCTCATCTTCCTGGACATGGTTCACAACTTCATGCCCAGTTTTGAAGACAAAGCCGAAGCCCTGCACTGGTTCCCCATGTTCCGGACCTGGTTCGGGCTCTGCGGCCTGTGCAAGCTGCCCTGGAACGATATCGTGCCCGAGGACAACAAGACCACGCCTGAGCCGGCCAAGGTCATGAAACATGTGGGCTGGTATGCTGACTTCTATACCGCCGTCACCGGCAGAGAGGCCACCCCTGACAGCCTGATTACCATGAGCGAGGCCGTATATAACTTCCAGCGGATCTTCAACCTGAAGATGGGATACGGCACCCGTGAGCATGACACGGTGCCCTACCGGGCCGTCGGCCCTGTAACCCAAGAAGAGTATGTCTCCCGGGCCCAGCGTTACGATGACCAGCTCACAGACAAATACGGCAAGGACATCTCCGGCATGGATACCGCTGCAAAAATGGCTGTCCTGCGTGAAAAGCGGGAAGAACAATATGAACTTCTCAAGGATGCCGTATACAAACGGCGGGGATGGAACGCCAACGGCATCCCCACCATAGAAACGGTTAAACGGTTGGGCATTGATTTTCCCGAGGTCATGGATGTGCTCAAGGCCAACGGCGTGAGCTAGACCATGATCCACGTGGATGACAGCCCCTTGGAATGGCAGGCGGACATGACCGTGGCCTCCCTGCTGGCCCAGCTGGAAGACACGGGATTTGTCTCTGTGGTCCGGCTCAACGGAAGACTGGTGTCAAGTCCCCAGTTTGACAAGACCCCTGTCCCGGACAACGCGGTTATCCGCCTGCTGCCCCTGGTAGCAGGCGGGTAACCATCCATTGGCCTGGGAACACTTTTTGCTTCACAAACCCCTGCCTGTCTGCTACACCATGGGTGCAGACAGGCCGTTTTTATTCTAACCACCATAAAAGAGTCAACGATTGAAACACATTATCTCATTTTTCAAAGGCCTATTCAACGGCCCCTCAACCAGTCCCCGGCAGAAAGAAGACAACACAAAAAAGTCTGACCCAAGGCCCCTGACACCCGGACCCTCCCGGTCCATACAACAGCAGCCTGAAACAGAGCAGGTCAAGGGGAAGCAAGCAAAGGCCCCCCAGGCCAAAGCATCTCAGCCAACCGCAGACCCGCCTCCGCCGAAAAAGAAAAAATGGACCCTGGACGATTTCCAGGTCCCGCCTGAACCGGGCAAGACCCGATTCCATGATCTTGACCTTTCCATGGGCCTGATGCATGCCATCTGTGACCTGGGGTTTCAATACTGCACCGATATCCAGGCCAAACTGCTGCCAGAGACACTCAAAGGCCGGGATGCCACTGCAAAGGCCCAGACCGGCACCGGAAAAAGCGCCACCTTTATCATCGCCCTGATCAACCAGTTCACCCGAAACCGGATCAAAAAGGAAAAAGGATTTCCCAGGGCCCTGATCATTGCCCCCACCCGGGAGCTGGTCCACCAGATCGAAAAGGATTTCAAGGGCCTGGCCGCGTATTCCCATATGAGAATCGTCTCCGTATACGGCGGCACCGGGTACCAGAAACAGCAGACCATGCTGACAGAGAAACCTGTGGATGTCATTGCCGCCACCCCGGGCAGGCTGCTGGACTTCATCTCCAAAAAACTCATCAACCTTTCCCGGGTGGAGGTCATGGTCATTGACGAGGCTGACCGGATGCTGGACATGGGATTTATCCCCGATGTCCGCCGCCTGGTGTATATGACCCCCCAAAAGGACAAACGCCAGACCCTGTTTTTCTCTGCCACCCTCACCGATGAGGTGCTCAGGCTGGCCGGCTCCTGGACCCAAGATGCCATGCGCATCGAAATTGACCCGGACCAGGCCGCAGCAGACAGCATCAACCAGATTGTCTACCTCACCACCGAGGACGATAAATTTAAAAATGTCTGCAACCTGATCTCCAGCGAAAACCTGGAACGGGTCATTATCTTTGTCAACCGCAAGGACACGTCCAGGTATCTGTCTGAAAAACTGGCCAGGTACCGGCACAAGACCGGGGTCCTGTCCGGGGATGTTTCCCAGGACAAGCGGTTTAAAGTGCTGGAAAACTTCAAAAACGGCCGGATCAACGTGCTGGTGGCAACGGATGTGGCCGCCAGGGGGCTGCATATTGAAAATATCTCTCATGTGGTCAACTATGATTTGCCCATAGAACCCGAGCACTATATCCACCGCATCGGACGAACCGGCCGGGCAGGGGCCACCGGCACCTCCATCAGCTTTGCCGATGAGATGAGCTCTTTTCAGATCCCTCAGATAGAAGAGGTCCTGGGGGAAAAAATCTCCTGTGAATACCCCACCGAGGCCCTGGAAGCCCCTCTTCCCAAACCCCTTCCCAGGCAAAAAAAACCGGCCCGGCAGGCGTCGGCCAAGAACACCGGTAAAAAGCCGTACAAAAAGCGGCGCTCTCCCAGACGCGGGAAAGGCAATGCCCCCCGCTCCGGAAAAAACATTCAGGGGCAGAAAACACCCCCCCCAAAGACCGACCCTAAAAAAGGATGAGCCAGTTGACACTAAAGAGGGTTCAGTGTAAAACCATCAAATTTAAAGGTTAGAAACCTGTTGTAATGAAGGAGTGTTTTTATGTTTGGCCTTGGAATGCCGGAAATTCTTATGATTCTGGCTTTAGCCCTCATTGTAATCGGACCCAAAAAACTGCCAGAGCTCGCCAAGACCCTTGGCCGGGCAATGGGAGAGTTCAAACGGTCTGCCCAGGATTTTAAACGCTCCATTGATATTGAGACCACTGTCGGGGATATCAATCCGCCTGCGTCCACGGATCTTAGAAAGGTGGTAAAAGACGCCAATAAAAAGTCTGATCCGGAAACGGCCGATCCAGACAAGGATGACGAAAAAAAGTCCCGGTCCGCCGATAATGACCCGCCCGAAACAAAAGCGTCTGAATCAGTCAACGCATCAGACCCTAAACCGCCGCAATCCGATGCGTAAGCCACCAGGCCTGTTATGAGCACCCAAGAAGACAAAAGCCCGTTTACCGAACACCTGGGTGAATTAAGGGACCGCCTGGTCCGGTCATTCATTGCCGTTGGCGTGGGATTTGTGACTGCCTATTTTTTCAAAGAGCAGCTCTTTGAATTCCTCATCGCTCCCCTGGTCAAGGCCATGGCAGAGTCCGGCAATGCCAAGTTGATCTTTACCGGCCTTCCCGAGGCCTTTTTTACCTATTTAAAAGTTTCCCTTCTGGCAGGCATTGTATTGGCCACCCCGGTTCTTTTCTACGAATTCTGGATGTTTGTCTCCCCGGGACTGTACCGGGGAGAAAAAAAATACCTCATACCCATTGTGATCCTGTCTATTTTTTTCTTTGTGGCGGGGTCCTCGTTCGGGTACTTTGTCGTGTTTCCCTATGGATTTCGGTTTTTCCTAAGCTTTGCCACAGAGACCATCTCTGCCATGCCCTCCATGAAAGAGTATTTGTCTTTTGCCTCAAAAATGCTGCTGGCATTCGGGTTTGTGTTTGAACTGCCCCTGGTGCTGACCTTTATGGCCCGAATGGGCCTGGTAAGTGTGGCTTTTCTTAAAAAGAACAGGAAATATGCCCTGCTTGTCTTTTTTGTTGGCTCCGCCCTGATCACCCCCCCCGATGTTGTCACCCAGGTCATGATGGCCCTGCCCCTCATGATTCTCTATGAAATCAGCATTATCGGGGCCAGGGTCTTTGGCCGCAAACCTCTGGCTGACAATGAGGATGAAACGCAGGACGAGGATGAGCCGGAAAACGACGGCACAGAGGAATCATCAGACTCCACAGAGGATGAGACCCATTGACCCCAAGGCCGGGTATTGACTTTTATCCGGTTTTGGGTGTAAACAATATGGTATGATAAAGTTAAATATCCGGTGACAAACCGGAATGAGGCAAGATAAACCGTTTAACAATTAAAGGAGCAAAGAGGTTATGAACAAAAGGCTGATCACACTTCTGTTGGCTGCAGGTATTGCTGTGATTTTTGTGGCCACCGGTCTCCAGGCAGGTACCACTGTAGAAGATACCTTGAAAATGGAAACCGACGGATACAAAAAGCGCAAAAAAGGCGCCCCCAAGTACAAACTGGTCGAATTCACCCATAAGAAACATGCCGAAGATTATGAAATTGGCTGTGGTGACTGCCATCACGATGACAAGGGCGAGCCCCTTGCCAACCTGAAAATGGGCGACGATGTCCAGAAATGTTCTGAATGTCACAACGTGTTCGAGAAAACCAAAGAGAACAGAAAAGACATCATGGTCCACGAAAACGCCCTGCATGGCAACTGCATTGACTGCCACAAAGCCGTCAACAAAGAAGAGACTGGCAACGCCAGAAAAGGCCCTGCACCGGCCTCCTGCGGCAAATGCCACGAAAGAGGATAGTGTGCGTGTAAGCGTCGTATAGGACCTTACGCAAGTAACATAAAAAGGGGAAGGTTTTGTCTTGCAACACCTTCCCCTTTTTAATTTTTTACAGATCCTGCCAGTTGCTCCCCTACCCGAATCAATCCAGATACTCACTGCTGTCAAAACTCAGTCCTATGCCTGTATCTATAGCAATACCTGTGTGAAGGCCTGCACCCCGGACTGATTTTCCACTATAAAGCGCACAGAAAACCCATGCAGCCTAAGCGTCCTGATATTGCACAAGAAAAGCCGGCCACCCCCTGAAGGTGGCGACAGGTTGGCACAGATCAGCCATGCAGTGGCCTATGGTTTGCCGGGCGCAAATATTAGACCCGCAACTGCTATGCTTTGGTTTCCTTGTACATATGAACATCCTGCTGGGGAAATGGGATGCTGATACCATTGGCATCAAAGGCCAGCTTTATGTTTTCTTGGAGGGCAAAGTATACATTCCAATAATCTTCTGTCTTAACCCAGGGCCGGACCACAAAATTAACACTGGAATCTGCCAGTTCAGATACAGCAATAAGCGGGGCAGGTGTGGACAAAATCCGGTTTTCTTCTGCCAGGACCCCCTGAATCACTGCTTTGGCTTTTTTTATATCATCATCATACCCAATGCCCATGACAAGGTCTATCCTGCGGGTGGGGTTGGCCGTGACATTGGTAATCACATTTGAGGTAATGCCGGAATTGGGCACGATCACTTTTTGATTGTCCGGGGTACTCAACTCCGTGGTAAACAAGGATATGTTTACGACAGTTCCGGCCACCCCGCCAACGGCCACATAGTCATCAACCTTGTATGGTCTGAACATCACCAGCATCACGCCAGAAGCAAAATTGGACAAAGAATCCTTGAGTGCCAAACCGATGGCCAGGCCGGCCGCACCCACAATCGTCAGAAAAGAGGTGGTATTGATGCCCAGCTGACCTGCGGCAGCAATGACCACCATTACCAGCAAGGTATAGTAAATGATGCTGTCAAGGAACCCCACAAGCGTGACATCCACCTTGTTTTTTTTCATGAATTTGGCGATCAGATTGGCCGTTTTTTTGGCCAGCCATTTACCTATCACCAGAATCAGCAGTGCGGCAACGATCTTTGCAGAGTAGCTGGTCACCCAATGGGACAGCATCTCTATATATTTTTCAATGTTGATTTGCTTTAACCACTCCATTTTACCTCCTAACAGGACCATCCCTGTTTTGGGCTACAGGTGAATCAAAAATTTTGAACCTGTTTTCCGGGGGACAAGTATGGCCGATTTCCAGAACCATTGTTCTGACACCACCCCAGAAAATGTAACAATCAGCCGAAAAAACCCGTTTAAGACGAATTGCGCCTGGATTTAAAGGATCTGGCCTTTTTTACCAGCGAAGGGGCCCAGGAGGAAAATCCAAGGGCGTGGATATGGGTGTAGGTACCAAAGGTGTTGTTCCTGAAAAATCCGTCCAGTTTGTCCAGGATTCCCTTGCCCCGATCCATTCTAAAGGCCATTTCATCCTCGGTGTAGTCAATGGACAGAATGCGAGAGTATCTGAATTCATGGCCCCTGAGCACCTCGCCAAGGGGATAAAAGGGATTGGGATTTGCCACTGTCACTTCGGTATACCCATGGCCCTGGGGTCTAGTAGAGAGACCGAACCGGATGGGCAGAATACCGGTCATGGGATAGGTTTTGTCACCAAGCTGGAGGCTCTCCCCCAGAAAAATCAGGCCGCCGCATTCAGCATAGATGGGCAGCCCAGCACGGGAAAGGGCTTTGAGGCGCTCACGGAAACGGGTGTTCTCCGCCAGTTGCGGGGCGTGGGTTTCAGGAAATCCCCCCCCCATGTAAATGGCATCCACATCAGGAATGGCCTTCTGGGACAGCGGGCTGATGAATTCAACTCTTGCACCCAGGTGTTCCAGGGCGCTCAGATTATCCGGGTAGTAAAACTGAAAGGCAGAGTCCCTGACAATGCCGATGGTAATGTCCGGATCCGGATGGGGGCTGCACACAGCGTCCGGGGAAGGACATGCGGATACGTTCTTTCGGGGGCATGCCTGAACCACTGCCTGGTAAAGGCCGTCCAGGTCAATATGGTCCTTTGCAACCTTGACGGCAGCAGCCAGTGCCTGGCCTGAAGCGGCATGCTCGTCCGAGGTCACAAGCCCCATGTGGCGTTCCGGGAAATCCTCTTGTTTCAACTTGGGCACGGCACCGAAAACAGGGATATTGCAAAATCGCTTGATATTGTCCCGGACCTTGCCCTCATGGCGTTTGCCAGCCACCCGGTTAAGAATGACGCCGCAGATATTGATGTCCGGATCAAATCCCATACAGCCCATGAGCAGGGCGGCCATGGTCCGGGTGCTCTTGGTGCAGTCCAGCACAAGAAGGACCGGCAGGTTCAGCAGCTTGGCCAGTTCTGAAGTAGAGGTGGACCCGTCAATATCTATGCCGTCGTAGAGGCCGCGATTGCCTTCAACCACGGCAATATCCTGATCCCGGGTATGGCACAGGTAGGAATCCTGAACCACCTTGGGATCGCACAGGTAGGTGTCCAGGTTGAAGCAGGGGCGACCGGCTGCCCGTGATAGCCAGCCGGCGTCAATATAATCCGGGCCCTTTTTAAAAGGGGCCACCTTTATATCCTTGGCCTTCCATGCGGCAGTTATCCCGAGGGATATTATTGTCTTGCCTGAACCGCCCCTGAGTCCGGCAATGACAACGCCAGGGACCTTTTCCCAACTGTCAGTCATGGCGTTGGCAGTAGGCTCTTATTCTTCTTTTTCAGATGAATGCTGGATGCCAGCACCCTTGATACCGTACATGGTGGTGGATCCGGAAGACCAGAACTCCAGCTCCCCGGTCTCTACCATCTTGTTGACAACCTTTTTGATGGCACGGGGTTTGTCATCAGGAAAGATTTTATAAAAATCCTTGATGTAGAATTTGGTTTTGGATTTGGACTTTTTGGTCAGCCAGTCAAGAACGGCTTTTTTGGCTGCTTCGGTATCGTCGAGAAGATCGCTCATGGTAAACTCCTTTGAGTTGAAGCGGATGAACCGGAGCGCATAAATGCGGCTCCGGCCCATTCGTAATTAATCACTGCAAATGACCGGTTTCCAGGTCACTAGAACTTGAACTGAGTGGACTGACGCCAGCTCATGTACGCCTGCTGACGGAAATCGTCAATCAGATGATGCGTGAAGTCAAGCTCACAAACTTCAAAGAACTTCTCCCATCCGATTCTATCGGCCCAGTCACCCAGACGCTCGTACTTGTTGGCGCCGGAAGCATAGGCTTCAACCATCTTGTTGATGGCGTCGGTCATGGATGGCCATCTGGGCATCTCGTTGGGCAGGAAGGCCACAACAACCTTGGAGAACTTGGGATCGGAAATTCTATTGGACACCTTGCCACCAGCCATCAGGACGATGCCGTCACCTTCGGTGTCGGCCAGGGGCATGGAGGGGCACATGGTGTAGCAGTTACCGCAGTACATGCAGCGTTCGTTCTTAACGGCAACAGATTTTACTTCAGTGCCGTTGGCCAGGGTCTGCTTGGCAGGCTTAATGGCTGCGGTGGGACAGGCAGAAACGGCCAGAGGAATCTCACAGACCTTGTCCAGGTACTCATGGTCCAGCATGGGCGGTTTTCTATGATAGCCGAGGATGGCGATATCAGAGCAGTGAACCGCGCCGCACATGTTCAGGCAGCAGGCCATGGAAACACGCAGCTGAGCCGGCAGTCTCATGTCCTGGAAGTCGGAGAACAGCTCGTCCATGGTGGCCTTAACCGTACCGGAAGCATCCGTGGCCGGGGTATGGCAATGGGCCCACCCCTGGGTATGAACGATATTGGTGACGCCGGCGCCAGTGCCGCCGATGGGAAACTTGTAGGAGCCGCCATCAAACTTTCTGGAGGCCAGTTCGTTTTTCAAAGGCTCCAGCTTGTCCTTGGAATCGACCATGAACTCGATGTTGTTACGGGTGGTGAACCGCACGTAACCATCGCAGTGCTTGTCAGCAATTTCGCAGATTTCGTTGATGTGTGTGGTGGACATGAGACGGGCGCCGCCGCATCTTACGGTGTAAACTTCGTCTCCGGACTCGCCCACATGAACCAGAACGCCGGGTTCCAGGATTTCATGATGGGACCATTTGCCCTTGTTGTTTTTAATAACGGGAGGATAGAATTCGTTATGGTCCCGGGGACCAATATCGGTAATTCTGTTCTCCATCGGTTTTTCTGGATTATACCCAGTCGAAATAAATGCCATTATATTTCTCCCTTTTTATCTCTGATGGTGTTTTCTATACTCTTCAACGTCACGTTCCCAGCCGCCTTCTACCTCGTCTTCTTTCCAGAAGATGTAGGGGTTGGTTCTGGGATAGGCAACGTGCTGCGGCATGGGATCGATACCAGTTACTTCGAGAAGTTTCTGGAATCCCTGACGCATGATCAGCTCACCGAGACGCTCACGGTTCTTGCCTTCTTCCATCCACCAATCCCAAACGTTTTCAATGACTTCAGTGATTTCTTCGTAATCATTGTCAGGATTGACTTCAACAAAGGGAACCAGCAGGGAGCCCATCTGGGCGCCGTCGAGGATTGGCGCTTTTGCACCGACCAGGATGGACAGGCCTCTGTCGTCACCAATTTTCAGGGCGCGCGGCATAACGTTGATGCAGTGCATGCAGCGGGTACAATTGGCATTGTCAATGGACAGCTTGTTGTTTTCGTACTTCATGCATTTGGTGGGGCACAGACCAAGTACTTCTTTTTCAAGATCAAAGGGACCCCAGTCTTTGGAGCCTTTGAATGCACCGGCGTTGGCCGGGTATGCCGGATCGTTTTCAACGTATTTGGCAACGGCATCCTGATCGATCTTGATGCCATCTTTCCAGGTACCGATGAAGGACATATCAGAACGGGCAATAGAGGCCACGCAGCAGTTGGGGCATCCGTCAAATTTAAACTTGAACTTGTAGGGGAATGCCGGACGATGCAGCTCATCCTGATACTCGTTGGTCAGGAAATAACAAAGGGCAGCCGTGTCATAGCAGGAGTATTCACAGCGGGAAGATCCCAGACAATCTGCCGGCGTTCTCAGGTTGGAGCCGGAACCGCCCAGATCCTGGTTGTAATCGTGGGTCAGGGTCCAGAAGACCTCTTCCAGCTGGGCAGTGGTGGTGCCCAGGAGGATGATGTCGCCGGTGGCACCGTGCATATTGGTGATGCCGGAGCCCCGGAAGTCCCACAGTTCGGTCAATTTTTTCAGGTAGTCCGTGGTGTAATATTTGCCGGCAGGCTGATTTACACGCATGGTGTGAAAATGCTCAACACCGGGGAATGCCTGGGGCTGGTCGCAGTACCGACCAATAACACCGCCGCCGTAGCCGAAAACGCCTACGATGCCGCCGTGTTTCCAATGGGTTCTGCCGTGCTTGTAAGAGAGTTCCATGACACCCAGAAGATCATCGACACAATCTACTGGAATCTGGAATTCAACGCCTTTCTCGTTCTTTGCTCTGACTTCCGCCTGCTGTTTCAGGTCAGAGACAAAGCTAGGCCACGGGCCGCTTTCCAGCTCGTCCAGTAAAGGAGTTTCATGCTTAGCCATTTACTTACCTCCGTTAAAAGTTAAATTACATTCAACAATGAAAAGGGTATTCCATACTTTTCATTAAAAGTCTGATCCATTGTTATTTCTAATACTTAAGTTTTATAAAGCCTCAGTAACAGAAACAACTTCAGCAAAATAACATTAGCTGATATAAAATTTCTGCCTGCCCATGTCAATAGAAATCGCAAACCCGCCCGTATTTAAAAATCTCCTGTATTTGACCGGCAAGAACCGATTTTTCTGAGAAGATCAACTTTCGCTCTAACGGCCCTGGCGGCCAGGCATCAATAACCTGATCCAGTATCAGCTCAAGCTGTTGGGCAGAAAACCCGCTGAAAAACTTCCAGATGCCATGTACCGTTTGCGTTTCCAATTCACCGGCCCGGTAGGCCACACCGCTTAAAAAACCGCGAAGGGTGGCTCTCAATACCTGGTCCCCCAGAAACACCGGGTCCCCCACCCCGTCAAACCGATCGATCTGCATCCGCAGGCAAAGATTGACAAAAAAGAACAACAGCCCCGGCATGGACCCGTTGGCCAGAAGGGCATCCGCCACAAGACTTGCACAGGCTCTCACCGTGATCAGTTTTACCGGCAGGCCCGATTGATCCGGGGCCATGATAAAATCCCCGGCCGCATGGTGCCAGAGCAGCACCTGGTCGCCGGAGTCCGGTTCATAGGCCAGGGTCAGAATCCGGGCAATATTCTCATAGGCCGGCAGGGCATCTGCCAATGACAGATACCAGGTATCCTTTCCCGGGCGCCAGACAGCCACCCTGTCCCTGCCCCGGGTAATGTGAAATTCGTAATACCCCTCTAGCCAGCGGGCCATAAAGAATCCGGCAGCACCCGCCGTTGTCTTTACCTGGCCTGCCGCCACAACTTCTGGGGTTACCGGGTCTGGAAGCCGGTCTTTCAGCCAGGAAAAAAAACAGGCCTCTTTTTGGGAAAGTGCTCTGCCATGGGAACTGACCCCACCGTTTAATACAAAACTTTGACCACCGGCGCTGCCCGGCACAGAAACACTCATTTTTATGGGATGGTAAAAGGCCCCGTGTTTCTGAAGGTCCAGAACAATATCCCAGTCCCCGGGACTTGCGCCCCCCGGTTCCAGGGTCTTTTCTATTCCAGCCAGCACCTGTGGGCTTGACACAAACATTCTGGCTGCCAGAAAATAATCCCCAATGGTCCAGTTGTCATTACCAGCATCAGTTTTGCCGGCAAATTCGGCGGACCGGCCCGCAAGGGAATGACCCCACAAAGGATGGCCCGGTGCAATGTCACCGGGCACACCTGTCATGTAAAAATCAAGGGAATGAAACGGATGCATTCAGGCAAAAACAGATGTCATCAGGATCTGTGGGGGGCCAGCTCGTCCAGAAGGTCCTGGGCAACGTCAAACCCTAATGAAACCGCCTGGTCGCAATGGTGGACGGCCTTGTCGTAGACTTGTTTTTCCAGGTAGGCCACGGCCAGGTTGTTGTGGGCAATGGGAAAGTTGGGTTCAACCTCAATGGCCTCTGCATTGGCCTGGATGGCCTCGTCCACAAGCCCCTTCATAAAATAGGCCGTGCCCAGGGTGGTATAGGCCTGAATGAAATTCTTATTATGGATGATGGCCTTTCTGAGAAACTTGATGGCCTTGTCCAGCTTTTCCTCATCTTCTTTGTCACTCTGGCCGTCAATGAGCTGAAGCAGTACAAAGGCCATGTTGGCGTATCCTTCGGCAAATCCGGCCCGAACTTTTGTGCCCCGGTAGTTAAACCGGTAACAGCCTTCAAGGTCGTCGCGCTGGAGACAGATCCCCCCCAACTGGGCATAGGCCTCTGCCAGGGTAGGGCTGCACTCAATGGCCTCGTGAAGCTCCTTTTCTGCTTCGGCAAACTCCTGCTTTCCCAGGAGGGCCACCGCCAGGTTGTAATGGGTGGTGCCGCATTCGGGGTTCCGGCTCAAGGCTTCCCGCAGTCTTGCGATCTGCTCGTCAACATTTTGGGGAAGGTTGGGGTTCTGGGGCATATGATTCTCCATTATTTTTGCGTTTTATATATTGTCTTTCGGTTAAAATCTTATATAATAGTTCACCCGGCACAGGTGTCAAGGCATAAACCTATTGCCGCAGGCTGATTTATCCCTTGAATGCAATTGCCCGATTGTGATACCACCTGGCCGTTACCGCCCTGGCACAGGGCAGCGATCCATTAACCTGCAGGAGCAAATTACCATGGAACACGGATGCTACACCGCGCTTGTCACACCATTTACACCAGAGGGCGACCTGGACCCGGACGGTTTGGCACAGCTCATTGACTTTCAGATAAAAAACGGCATCACCGGCATTCTGGCCACAGGAACCACCGGAGAAAGCCCGACATTCAAGTGGAAGGAGCACGACTACGTTGTTTCCCTGGCCGCCAAACAGACAAAGGGCAAGTGCAAATGCATCGCAGGAACCGGATCCAATAACACCCAGGAGGCCTTAGACGGTACCGGCCATGCCCTTGATGAAGGGGTGGATGCCGTATTGGCTGTGGATCCCTATTATAACGGGCCCTCTTCCCTTGAAATCCGCAGGGAGTATTACGAGGTCCTGGCCAAAGAATACCCAAACCTTCCCATCATCCCCTATATCATTCCCGGCCGCACCGGGGCCCAGATGCTTCCCCAGGATCTGGCCATACTGGCAGACAATTTCAAAAATATCTTTGCCGTCAAAGAGGCCACCGGCAACCTGGACAACATGAAACTGACCCGGAAGCTGTGCGGCCCGGACTTTAACATTCTGTCCGGGGATGATGCCCTGGTCTACCAGATCATGACCGATCCCGGGATCAAGGCTGTTGGCTCTTTTTCCGTTATGGCCAATATTGCGCCGGGATTCATGACCCGGATGGTCACCCTCATCAATGACGGCAAAATCGACCAGGCCCTGGATATACAAAAAGCCCTCAGCCCCCTGCTGGACCTTGTGGTGGTCACCACCCAGGAAAACACCCCCTATGGGTCAGTGGCCTGCCGGGCCAGGAATCCGTTGCCCCTCAAGACCATGATGCAGATTCTGGGCATGCCTGCCGGTCCCGGCCGCAGGCCCTTGGGACGGATGACCCGCAAGGGGTTTGATGTGGTTCTGGGTGTCATGAAGCAGGTCCAGGCAAACACCCCTGAAGTATTTTTGCCTGTGGCGGATTTCTTTGGTGTGGATATAGACAAGCGCCTGGACGAGGCAGGTAAAAATACCAACTTGTGGTACGACTACTAGACGGTGCATCCGGTGAAAAAAGATTAAAAGGTATGAACCGCCCGCTTCGGGAATGCGATATCAACCTGGGACCCAGGGGCCAGTTTCCGGTCCCGGATCCAGGGGGTGGGCCACAGGGCCTCAAAGGCCATCCCCTCTGCTAACAGGATAACCTGGACCATGCCCCCGTGGTCGGCAATGGTCTCAATGACTGCCCGGAACCGATTTTCCATTGCCCCGGAGGTGTCCGGCAGTATCTCCTCGGGCCGTATGCCCATACGGGTATGACCCGGTGCCGGGGGGGTTGCCGGCAGGATGCCGGCCCCTGTACCCTCAGGACAGATCCGGTCAACGTCCCTGCTGAAGCGGCAGATATTTTTCATGCCCACAAAATCTGCGGCAAACCGGGAAACCGGGGAGTCAAAAAGGGTTGATATTTTTCCCTGCTGCACCATCCTGCCGTTTCGGACAATCCCTCCGCTTTGGGCCAGGAAAACCACATCCTGAAAATTATGAGAGACCATCACCATGGTGATGCCCAGCTTGCCGTGCAAGGACTTGAGCAGCCTGCGGGTACCGTCCAGGTACAGCGGATCCAGGGCAGACAGGGGTTCATCCAGCAGCAGCACCTTTGGGTTGAGAATCAGGGACCGGGCCAGGGCCACCCGCTGCTTTTCACCGCCGGACAGATTGTGGGGCCTGCGGTCGAGAACCCGCTCCAGCCCCAGTGTCTCCACCAGCATGTCAAACCGGCCGGGGATCTCTTTTCCAGGCACTCTGCCCCGCACCGTCCCGTAGAGAATATTGCCGGTGACATCCAGGTGGGGAAACAAGGCGAAATCCTGATACACAAGGGCGAATCTGCGCCGCTCCACCGGGACCCGGTTGATATCCTTTCCTTCAAAGACAAGCCGCCCCGAGGAAAAGGGCATCAGCCCCATGATCCCCTCAAGCAGCAGGGACTTGCCAGATCCTGTCGGCCCCATCAAGGCAAAAAACTCCCCGTCTTCAACAGTAAAATTAATATCCTCAAGGGCAAATCCGGGCAGGGCCATGCCTGCATGGTCAAGTTGAATCATTTTTTACCTGTAATATTGGGGAACCGTGCGGGAAAGCATCCGCAACACAATAAAAAGGGCAAAGGAAATCAGAATCAGCCACACGGCAACCGGCTGGGAATATTTCAGGCCAAAGGCGGTAAACCGCTCATAAATCATCACCGGGGCGGTCATGGGATGATAGGCCACGATCACAACGGCCCCGAACTCCGAAATCGCCCTGGCCGTGCACATGACCACCCCCAGCACCATGTGGCGCCAGGTCAGGGGCAGGGTCACCCGGCAAAAGGTCTCCAGCCCCCCTGCCCCCAGGGTCCTGGAGGCATTTTCCAGCCGCCGGGGCACCTGCTCCATGCCGGCCTTTACCGTATTTACGTAAAAGGGCAGCCCCACAAATAAAAGCACGGTCACAATCCCGGTCTTGGTCCCCATGATCTGGATGCCCATCTCGCCCAGCCACCGACCCAGGGGATGATTCCGTCCGGCAACGCTTAGGATGGCAATACCCACCACCGGATGAGGAATCATGATGGGCAGGTCAATGATCCCTTCAATCACCTTTTTTCCAGGCACATCCCGCCGGGCCAGCAGATAGGCTGTGGGGGTGCCCATGGCAAAGGCCAGAAGCCCTGCGGCCAGGGCCAGCCCCACAGACCGGAGAATGGCTGCCATCACATCCTTGTCCCTGAGGGTCTCCACCAGCATGGCCAGGGTCGGCTGTGTGGTCATCTGGATCAAAGGAAGGGTGAGAAGAAGAACCAGGGGCAGGCTGAGCACCAAAAACAGCCTGCCCATGTTATCCATGCCGGGCATGGATCAGTTCTTCACCTCTACCAGGCCGGAAATGGTGGTGGGCAGTTTTTCTGCCATGGCCGAATCCGGCACCCGGGCCGGGATAAAAGGCGGCTGCCCCATCTGCTTCAGGGTGGCCAGACCGTTGTCAGGGGAAAGCAGAAACGACAAAAACGCCTCTGCCGCCTCGGGATTCGGGGCATTTTTCACCATGGTAACCCCATAGGTGCAGGATTTACCGGATTTGGTAATCACCGTTCCGGGCGTTTTCCCGCTCACCTCCACACGGGCCTGTTTATAAAAGGCATCATACTTGTAATTGCCCAGGTTGATATGGTCGTTTAACACCACGTATTTCAGGCCGTGCTGAATGGCCACGGAAAGGTATTCCCAGGCGTAATCCATGTGCCCGGTCTTCAGAAGGTTGACCAGCTCAACAGACTTGGGCCGAACATTTTTCTTGGGCCGGCTGGCCAGCAGCTTCTCGTAAAGCCCCTCTTCACCGTAAAATTGCTCGGCCAGCTGAAGCACCATGAGGCTGCGGTAGCCGCAGGGGTCCAGGTTTGGATCTGAATGCCCCCATTCCACCCCCTCTTTTAAAAGAATGGTATACCAGTTGTCCCCGTTGATTTTTTTGGCAAACTTACTGGTTTCCGTATAGCAGAGGACCAGCTGGTTCGTGGCGAACCTCACGTTCCAGTCGGCAAATTCAGGGATAAGGTTGTTATCAATGACCTTGTAATCTGCAGAGGCCATGATATCGGCCTCCTTGCCCACCTCGGAAATCATCCGGGCCATCTTTGTGGATCCCCCGGCCTCTCTGAGGACATCCACCTCAGGGTATTTGGCTTCAAAGGCCTTTTCAATGGCGGCAAAGGGAACGGTCAGACTGCCGGCATGAAAGATTTTCAACTGTCCGGTCGGACCGGCAAGGACAAGGGACGGCATCACCAGAAGTGCTGCCAGGATTAACATGAATTTTTTCTTCATCATTCCTCCGTTTAAGTTGTTTATCATCTCTATATTCATCTAATTTTTACGACCCATAAACTTAAAGCAAAATACAAACCAAAACCAACCAAAAACTAAAATCTTTTTCGATCCCCGGCAACGCCAAACCTTTGGTGGCCCCCCACCGGCGGATTCCCCCGTCTTTGGCCCCCAGGGCGCAGGATTGCAACACCCCGTAACCGGCCTTGCACCTCAATTGCGACCCTCCTGGCCGTCTTTTTCTCCTGGTAGAAACCATAACTTTCCGACAGGACGGCACAGTTCCGCAATTCGCCTGAATTGGCGCGGTCTTTGCAAATTGGCGCGGTCTTTGCAAATATGATAGAATTTGCGAACAACCCATATGGAGACGCAACATGAAAGACAATCTGGATACATTCCTGGATCAGCTCCAGGAGCAGATATTTGATGAGGCAAAAGACGCCCTGGGAGACCGGGGCTTTGACCGCTGGCGCAACCCCAAATTCACCGGCAGAATGCAAGATGCCCACGGAATGGGCCGGGTCACAGGAGAATGCGGGGACACCATGGAAATCTATTTAAAATTTCAAAACGGCAAGGTATCTGACGCCTCATACTTTACCGACGGCTGTGCCTCCTCCTCGGTCAGCGGCTCCTTTGCAGCCGAGCTGACCCTCGGCAAAACCCCTGAAGAGCTGACAGATATCACCGGAGACACCGTGCTTGAGGCCGTGGGCAAGCTTCCCGAAGAAGATCAGCACTGCAGCACCCTGGCCGCCCGAACCATCCAGGCCGCCCTGGACCATTACATGGGCAGCCAGGTGAAATCCTGATATGGAGATCTGCCTCGACCTGTCCTGCCACTGCATTGAAACTGCGGCAAGACTCAAGGTCGAGGCCCTGATCCGATCCTATTTCAAATCCCAGACCCCGGAAACCGACCGCCAAATACAGGCCTTGACCCGATTCCTCACGCAGGCAGATTTTTATGAACTGCGCCATGCCATGGCAGCACACAAGGGCCAGGAGAAAGCCACAGCCCATCTTTTGTTTCCCAAAGATATGGAAAAAATGGAAATTCGATTCAGGGGATCGGTGTTTTTTCCCCTGTCCGGGGGGAGATGATTCCGATGAGCTTGGCATCCTGCTGCAGTCTGGATAATGTTTCCAGTGCGGTCTCCTGAGCCGCTTCATCCAATGGCGTCAAGAATGGTCGACTTGCCCGCACCGATTGGACCGGTCAGGGCAAAGATTCCGTTGGATACATATTCACGGTGGTTCTTTTTTGGATTTATCCGGCATTTATGTCTTCGTCCATCAAATCCTTGATTATTTCGTTGTAGGAGACCGTCAGCTCCTCCCGGTCTTCATCCGGCACCTCAAAGGCATCCAGACAGCGGGTGAAAACATCTCCAGCATCCAGATCATCAAGGGTTTCATCTTCCGCAACCGAACGGATCACCCGGTCCATGACACGCCGGTTTTTGATCCGGCGAATTTCCATGGCAGAGTCAGCCATTGCCTTGTCAAGCATCTCGCGCAGGTTGCCGATGATGTCGCTGCCGGTGTATTCAATCTCAAGCCAGGCAGCGCTGTCTTCCTTTTTGAGCGCCTCCAGCTTGGCATGGATATCATCCAGAGACCCGACAATGCGAACCAACGTCTGAAAACACGGCACAGGAAGCTCTTTAATATTTGGCCTGGTGCTGCTGACGTCTATGAGCACGACCTTCTTTTCCTGAGCCGCTTCGCCGTAGCCCATGGGGATGGGGGAACCACAATACCGGATGTGCTCGGCCCTGCCGACGGCCTGAGGAACATGCAGATGCCCAAGGGCAAGATAATCAATTGCCGAGGGGAAAACCGCCTCATCGACATGCGCCAGCGACCCCACATACAGCTCTCGCACACCATCACCGTCAACCGTTTTGCCGCCTGCCGTGAACAGGTGTCCCATGGCAACGATGGGAATACCATGATGCCCGGCAATTTTGAATTCGAGGCGTTTCTGTTCTGCAATCGCACAAACATCAGCATAATGGTTTTTCAGTCCCTCTACAAGCTTGGCGTTTTTATCATCAATGGTTTCTCCCGGCTCGACCGTGCGGATGTCCTTGTCCCGCAAATACGGCACAGCACAGACAATGGCTTCCGGCCTGTCATCCGCGTGAAGGACAAAGACCTCATCCTCCAATACATCGGTCATGGCGCCAACCACATACACATTCAACGCACGAAGCAGGTCCTTTGGTGCATTCAGAAATGACGGTGAATCGTGGTTACCGGCAATGACCACAACATGACGGCAGCAGGATGCCGCAACCCGGCAGAGAAATCGGTAGTAGAGTCCCTGCGCCCGGTTGCTGGGAGTGCGGGTATCAAACACATCACCGGCAACAAGCAGTGCATCCACCGTTTCATCTTCAATGGTCTGGACCAGCCAATCCAGAAACCCAGAGAACTCCTCATAGCGTTTCCGGCCGTAAAGGGAACGGCCTAAATGCCAGTCTGATGTGTGAAGCATTTTCATAGGGCCTCCTCTTTAGAAAACATAATGACCAGGATCGGTCTCATTTACAAATCTGCCCCATGTAAAACGTCCACATAGGATAATTATGTGCAATTGTAAAAATTATCCTCACCCAGCACCTCCCGGATTTTGATTGCCAGGTCCTGCTTTGAGAACGGTTTTTGAATAAACTGAACGCCTTTATCCAATACGCCATGGTGGGCGATCACATTGGCTGTATAGCCGGACATGAACAATCGCTTGAGGTTCGGATAAAGCGACAGCAGCGTTTTGGCCAGGTCCCGGCCGTTCATCTCAGGCATGACCACGTCAGTCATGAGCATATGGATTTCACCAGCATGTTCTTGAGCAAGAGAGATGGCTTCCCCAGGGGTGCCTGCCGCAAGGATGGTGTAGCCCATGCGTTCAAGCATCATCCGGGTCATCCGCAGGATGGACAATTCATCCTCGACCAGCAGAATGGTTTCATTTTTGCCCAGGTCTATTTTGTCTGCTGTTTTTTTCTCTGGGTTATCGGTTTCAGCCCCATACTGAGGCAGATAGATCCGGAAGGTGGTCCCCTGGTCCGGCTCGCTGTAAACATTGATGAACCCGTGATTTTGCTTAACGATGCCATATACCGTGGCCAGACCCAGACCGGTGCCCTTGCCTATGTCCTTGGTAGAAAAGAATGGCTCGAACATCTTGGATATTGTCTCCTGATCCATGCCGCAGCCGTCATCGCTGACCGCCAGCACTACAAAATCACCAGCAACAAAGCCTGAATGTGTTGCACAATAGTCGGAATCAAAGGTCGTGTTGCCAGTTTCCATGGTGATCTTTCCTACGTTTGCAATGGCATCGCGGGCGTTGACGCACAGATTGGCCAGAATCTGATCGATTTGTGACGGGTCCATCCTGACCTGCCGGATATTTGCACCGGGTCGCCACGCCAGGTCGATATCCTCGCCGATCAGTCGCCGAAGCATATTCAGCATGCTCTCTATGGTATCGTTGAGATCAAGGACCTTGGGTGCGATGATCTGTTGTCTGGAAAAGGCCAGCAGTTGTCGGGTGATGTCAGCAGAGCGCTTGGCCGCAGATAAAATTTCTCCAAGGTTTTTGTGCACCGGATCGTCCGGGGCCATGTCCTCAATTGCCATTTCTGTATTGCCGAGGATGATGTTGAGCATATTGTTAAAGTCGTGGGCGACGCCTCCGGCCAGACGGCCAACGGACTCCATCTTCTGTGCCTGTAAGAGTTGGGCCTGGAGTTTTTCTTTTTCCGCTTCAGCCTGTTTTTGTTCGGTCAGATCTCGGAACTCAACCGTTCTTACTTGTTTCCCCTTATAAGGTATATTCCGGGCCTCTAAGCGCATGAAAAATTTTTCACCATTTTTCCGCAACCCAAATGCTTCATAAGGTTTTTCATAACCCGCGCGAATATTATTGCTAACTTTTTCACGGGATTTGTCAGCGATCATCAAGAGTCCGTCCATTCCGATAAGCTCTGAATAGTCATAACCCATCATTTCCGAAAGACCTTGGTTACATTCCAGAATAACACCCTGGTCATGAATGACGATTCCCCCGAAAGATGCACTATGAAGTGCTTTAACCTGATTTCGACAAAACATTTCCCTCAAAATCCAAAATGGCCGTCACAAATCCAGTTGATTTGTTAAACCCCTCAAGCAGGGTATTCACTTTCTCAAAATCAAGTAACTTAAGTTTATGGCTTTTCATCGGTTCCCTACACCTCTGCGTCCGTTGCATGTTTTTTATTGCCCTAGCGCAGTGATTCATCCAGGCGGTGGTGAAGCGCGTCAATCTCCTCTTTGATCCCGATCATACGCAATCTCACGTTTGACATCTTGAAATGGCTGTCCAATAATTTTAATCTGACTTCAATTTTTGAAACGTCCGCTCTGATTATACAACGGCATCTTGCATTGTTCGTAAAACATCAAAAGTTTAACGATACAGATGGTATCATTGAGGACAGATTCTCACGCCGAGGATACATGGTCAGATACCATCGGAACTTATTTTCCCTGTGAATCTCATCCACATTACACAGGCAAAAAGAAAAAAGCAACAACCCCAAGAAATGAAGTAATTCAAAACGCCACAATCATGGAATTTAAGGACTCCCATGCCAGTTTCATAAAAAACAATAAAACCAGGGTCATCATGAAAGATGCCCAAAAAATTCGACGTGGTTGAAGAAATCTCCCCTGCTTACCAGAGAAAATACAAAGAGGTATACCGGGGTTCAAAAAGGGTTTTTCGCCAATACCGGTGGGAAAAGAGAATCCAGGGCTTTTTAAATACAAAATCCGGAAAAATATGATACCAGCGATACCCTTGGGTTTGATAAAAATGATTAAGCTGCTGAGAAAGGCCCAGATCCTTTGCTGCCACACGAAGGGCATCACGCTGGCATCTTGAATGCCGATACAGTCTTGCGATTCTGGGCTTAAACCCGTTTTCAAAAAACAGGTCTTTGGCCCGCTTGTAATTCTGAAGCCTGGACCTGGCATCCAACAGGGCCAGGACAGTCAGCCCCATCCCCCAGCACAGGTGCAGGCCCCGGACGGCAATTGAAAAGCCGTCGCTGCCTTTCTGCCATTGTCCCCCGTCAGCCACCAGAGTCCAGAAACAGACAGCCAACCCCAAAGCTGCGGCCAAGAAAAGATGGCGCCCCACAGCCATAATGCGCAGGACCCGGTTCCACAGAACCAGTTGAATATTTGTCCGAAGCAACTGGGAATTGTTCAGTGCCAACACCATCTGATCACTCTTAGATCTTTCATACCTGGGGTCATTTTCCCAAGACATATCATGTTCCGGGTTTTTGTTCCAATACCCTTGCCATGGCGGCAAAGGCGGCGGCAGAAGTGATGCCCTGCCCGGAAATTAAAACGGGCCGGTGCTGTCCTGCACCGGCCCGACTTTTTACCTAAAAAACCTATAATTATTCAGCTTTCTTCTTTGGTTTGAACTTGTCTTCACCGGCCTTGAAAAAGGTGGCCTTGAGCCATTCAAAGCCAAACTGCAGAAGTTTTACATCGTCTTCTTTGATCTCCTTGACCCGGCTTTCAGGAATGTCATACCGGTCCAAAAAGCTGGATTTGAATACAAAGTCCTTGAACTTGTCCAGATTGTAACAGACGGTGAAAAACATCTGTTTGGACTCTTCGCTGAGCTGCATGCTGGCAGGAAGGGATTTTTTCCGGACCATGAGATCCATCCAGCCCTCATTGACCTCGTCCCGCAGATCCACGCCCTGGTCTTCCCGCCATTCAGCAACCGTCCATTCCTTGTCTTCCTCAAACCCCTTGCAATGGTCCTCTTTGACCATGAAAAAGAAATCGTCTTTTTCCCCCTGTTCACCGGAGTAGCTCAGGGACCCCACGCCAATGGGATAGTAGCGGCAGGTGGTGGGCCGGTCTTCATAGATGACGCAGCCGTCCTCATCCTCCACAAAGGGACAGGAGTTGCGCTCGTCGTCCAGCAGCTTCATGGTGACCACCGGCATATCCGCTTTTTCAAGAATCTGGGGGGTGGTGAAGATGGCCAGAAACTTTTCAGAAGTCATGTCCAGTTTCTTGCGCATGGTCAGCACATCATAGGGGGTCAGCATGATATCAATGCCTCGGCAACACGCGGTAAAGCAGGACACCCCTTTATGGCACCGGAATTTAAACCGGCTGTCCATACTCATCTGCTCCGGCGGGATACCGGTCTTAATATCTGATTCAATACGCTCGTTTTTATCGGTCATGAAAGATCCTCATCTTCTTTTAATATAAACAAATCAAAAATGAAAATTATACTTAAAAACGATAATGATGTCAACCGGATACAAACGCTCCTGATCCTGTCTGGAAACCAAAATACATTTGACATCCTGGCGCTGAGTTTCTACATAGACTGGTACACGATAATAAAGGAGTCTTTATGAAAGTTAAAAAAGCTGTTTTCCCTGTTGCGGGCCTGGGCACCCGGTTTATTCCGGCCACCAAGGCCATGGCCAAAGAGATGCTGCCAGTGGTGGACAAACCCATTATCCAATACGCTGTTGAAGAGGCCTTTGATGCCGGAATCGAGCAGATCATATTTGTCACAGGCCGGGGGAAAAAGGCACTGGAGGACCATTTTGACCGCAGCGTGGAAATAGAAACCACCCTGGAGGCCAAGGGGAAGACCGATATGCTCAAACAAATCCAGGAGCTTGTCCCCCCCACCGGCACCATTGTCTACACCCGGCAGCATGAACCCCTGGGACTGGGGCATGCCATCTGGTGCGCCCGGGATATCGTGGGAGACGAGCCATTTGCCGTCCTTCTGGCAGACGATCTCATCCAGACCAAGGGCAAACCCGTGCTTCGGGAAATGGTGGAAAAATTTGACCGGTTCAGGGCCTCTATTGCCGCTGTCATGGAGGTGGACAGGGAGCAGACGGACAAGTACGGCATTCTGGATGCAGGGCCCCTGGAAAACGACATGGTCCGGATCAATGACATGATAGAAAAGCCTTCGCCTGAAACAGCCCCCTCCAACCTGGCCATCGTGGGCCGATATATTCTGACCCCCAAAATCTGGCAGCACCTGGGCAGAAAGGAAACAGGTGCCGGCGGGGAAATCCAGCTCACCGACGCCATGAAGCGACTCCTGGCAGAGCAGCCGGTATTCGGGTATAAGTTCAAGGGCACCCGCTTCGACTGCGGGGACAAGGCCGGCTTTCAAATGGCCAACCTGGCCTTTGCTTTGGAGCGGCCGGACATGAAGGACAAGCTTTTGGACTTTATCCGGGGCATTTCCGACACCTGCTAAATACCGGAAAGATCAGATCCGCTTGAACCGGTTGTACAGCCCCATGACCTTTCTGACATAGGCCTGGGTCTCGCCATAGGGGGGAATCCGGCCATACCGGTCCACTGCCGTGGGCCCGGCATTATAGGCGGCCAGGGCCAGTGTCAGCCGGTTGTCGTAGCGAATCAGCAGTTTTTTCAGATAATAGGCCCCTCCCATGATGTTCTGGGAGGGGTTAAAGGCATTGGAGATATTCAGGGCCTGGTCGTTCTCCGGCATGATCTGCATCAGCCCCCGGGCCCCTTTTCCGGAAACCGCCCTGGGGTTGAAGTTGGACTCGGCCTGGATCACGGCTTTGATCAGGGCTGTGTCCAGCCCGTATGTCTTTCCGGCCTTTTGGATAATGCCCTCGTATGCCACCGGCACGTCACCAGAGGGGCGAACAGAATCTCTCCTCTCTTTCATATACAGGACAAACCCTGAATCGGTCGGGGTGTTGGTAAAGTGAAGCACCCCGTTATTATCTATATACTTGTAGATATCTGCCAGGGCAGGCAGGGCCGCCACCATGCTGACGAGCAAAATCGTCAGGACCAGGATGACCCGTATGCCCAGGGCCGGTAAAACGGCTGGCCAGCCCTTGAAACATGCTTTTTTATTTCCTGTTTTTCTCAACCCTTTGCCTGTACTCTTTTAATACCAGCTTTTCCGGAAACTTGGGCTTGGCAATGTACTGGCCCATATTGTCCCAGAATGAGGAGACCAGATGCGCCAGGACCTGGTCCTTTTCATTCTCCATGATCATATTCCGCTCAAGCCGGTACTCATAGACAACCGGAGATCCCAAGGTTTCCAGGACATCCGTAAACATCTCATCGGTTATGGCTTCTTCACAGAACAATGATTTTTCAACCGGGATCTTCATTCTGGCCGTCATGACCACCACATAGGCGTCCGATGCAATCTTTCTGGAGTCGTCAAAAATCTCCAGCACATGGGTGTTGTCCAGTTCCAGCCGTTTATAGGGGTTTTTTTCCATTTGTTTGTCTTTCTTTCCTTGATCAGGGCAACCGCGTCACCCGGGCCGTGGCAGCCCGGGTCAGAACAGCTCCAGCTGCACCTGGGTTTTCTTTGGGGGCTGTTTTGCCGCGATCCTGTCAAACCGGGCCAGTTCCCGTTCAATATCATCAATAAAATACGAGCGCTCCTGCTGTTTTTCGAGGCCATATATGCGTCTTTTACGGGCATAAGTCAAACACAGAATGTCCATGGCCCGGGTCATGGCCACGTAAAACAGACGGCGCTCCTCTGCCTCATCTTCTACCGTTTTCATGTCTCTTGCATAGGGAATCATACCTGTTTCACACCCCGTGACAAAGACCACGGGAAACTCAAGGCCCTTGGCCGCGTGCATGGTCATCAAGGAAACCTTTTCCACACCAGGCACCAGAAGATCGGCGTCCCGGTTCAGGGCCAGACGGTCCAGAAAGTCTGCCGGATCGGAATTCAAACCGGCAAGCGTCACCATATTCTGCCAGGCCCACCGGGTATCGGCATTTTCCCGCGCCTTTGCCTCCATGTCCAGAAGATGGCCGATGCAATCCAAAAGAGAGGGGCTGTCAAGGCAGGCCCAGGCGTTCGGATCCATACCCGTCAGCTCGTTTTTTTCTAACGCCGCAGCCATTCCGTCTCCAACAAGGCGGCCTGCGGCCTTGTTAAGCAGGGCCAGAGCCCCCTGGATCCCGGGGATGGTCTGCCATTTTTCCCGGTCAGCGGTCTGAAAGGGGATGCCGGCCTTGTCAAAGGCCGCGGCAAAGGCCTCGCACTGGGCCCGGGTCCGGTAAAGCACGGCAAAATCGGCAAAGGAATAGTCCTGCTGTCCCCCGGCCCCCGTATCCATGGAGAGCATGGACAGTCCACCCACAAGGCTTTCTATCATCTTTCCCACGGCCACGGCCTCGGCCGGTGCGGAGCCTGCCTCGCGGATGACCAGCTTCCGGGAGGTGTTGAAACTGGCATAGATGCGGCGCTCTTCTGCCTTTCCCGCCTCCGGCGTTGAAATCATCTGGAATGAGGCATCCAGAATGGTCTGGGTGGAGCGGTAGCTCTGCCGAAGCCGAATCTGCTCGCACCCGGGGAAATCCACCTCAAACCGCTTGAAAAACCGGTTGTCCGATCCCCTGAACCCATAGATAGACTGGTCCGGATCCCCGATGACAAAGAGCCTTGCCTGCTGAGCCAGCAGCCTCACCAGCTCGTACTGCCCCCGGTTCAGGTCCTGGTACTCGTCCACAAAAAGATGGGAAACCCTTGTCCGTACGGTGTCAAGAAGATCGGCATCCCCGGCCATGGCCTTATAGGCCAGGTAAATCAGGTCCTCAAAATCGGCTGTGCCCTGGGCCGCGCACAGGGCCTCATAGGCCTTGTAAACCCCTGCCAGATCCGGATCGTCAGCCAAACCGGACAGATCATCCTCCGGCCCCAGCAGCTGCTGCTTGGCAAGGCCGATCAGATGATCCAGCCTTCGTATCCTTCGCTTGCCCGGCTGCTTCCCGCTGCCACCTGCCCGGGCAGCTGCCTGTTCCAGGGTTTCCAGCCTCAGGGCATCGTCCATGAGTCCCCGCTCAAACCCCGTAGCGGTCCTGAGCAGGGTCAGGCAAAAACTGTGGAAGGTGGCGGCCATTACGCCGGGGGTTGTCTGAAACGAAGCGATGCGTTCTTCAAGTTCCCGGGCCGCTTTATTGGTAAAGGTCAGGGCCAGAATCCCACCGGGGTCGGCCTGCTTTTCTTTCAGCAGCCAGGCGATCCTGGCCGTGAGGGTCCGGGTCTTTCCCGTCCCGGGTCCGGCCTGGATCAGCACGGCCCGGGACAGGCTTTGCACAGCAGCCTTTTGTTCTGTATTCAGCCCGGCAAGTATGTCTTTTGGCGGTTCGGGCCTGGCCTCATCTGGCACGGCTGCGGTTTTCCTCAGCAGGGTCTTTGGGCGAGTATTGCCCCCTGCATTGCCCCTGGATTCAGATTTTTTGGCCTTTTTCGGGGCGGCTTGTTTTTTGCCGGGCCTGGATTTCAGGGTCAGCCCCAGTCCCTTTTCCCCCTGGAGGGTCTGTTTTTCCTCTTTGGTAAACAACCGCACCTTGCCGTACTCACCGTCATATCCCGGTTCAATGTAAAGATCCCCCTGGCGCATCTTTTCAATGGCCCGGCCCAGCAGAGGCACCCCTGCGGTTTCGATCTCATCCAGGCCGGCCCGGGTGAGGATGTACAGCTCCGGGCCCAGGGCCTCTATGGCCTTGTTATAAAAGCCTGTGACCTTTTTGGTTTTTGGGCCCACCCCGAAGATCTCGGACAGGACATCGGCCAGGGGGACCACATAGGAAAAGGGATGCCGGCCCTGGGCCTGAAAGCCCTCCGGCCGACCGGCCAGTTCCCGGACCCGGTAGAGAACCCCCAGGGTCAGGGGCTTGCCGCACACAGGGCAGATCCCCTCCAGGGCGGCGGTTTCATCTGGATTAAGGCGGACATTGCACTTGCGGTGGCCGTCGTAGTGGTATTTGCCCTGGTCCGGGTACATGTCCAATGTTCCATGAAAGGCGGACAAATCCCCGGTCTTAAGGGCGTTTTTAATGGATTCAAAGGAAAACTCAGTATCAAACACCGAGGCGTTGCGCCCCAGAAACCCGGGAGAATGGGCATCGGAGTTGGAGATGAGCCGGACCCGGTCCAGATCCTTTACCCGCCAGTTCATAGGGGGATCCGAGGACAGCCCGGTCTCACAGGCAAAGATATGGGCACTTAAATCCCCAAAGCACGCTTCAATGGTGTCAAAGCCGGATTTGGAGCCGAACATGGAAAACCATGGGGTCCAGATATGGGCCGGAACAAAAAAGCCCTTATCCGAGGTGTCCAGCATGATCTCCAGAAGATCCCGGGCATCCAGGCCCAGGATAGGGCGGCCGTCGGACTTGATATTGCCGATGGCGTCCAGCCGGGCGTTAAAGGCCTTTGCAATGTCCAAATCGGGCAAATAGATCAAATTGTGATTTTTCCTGACCCGGCCATCTTTTTTGTAAATATTGCTGATCTCCGCCTGAAGGATGAACCGGACCTCTCCCTGGCAGGCGCCGGGCACCATGGCATCCAGTTCCCGTGTTATCTCAGGTTTCAGGGCGTACAATCCCGGCTCAGTCTGTACAAGCTTGTCTGAAAGCTCCGCCATCCAGTCCGGGTGGGTAAAATCCCCGGTGCCCACGACAGACAGCCCCTTGATCCGGGCTGCCATATAGAGATTTTCAAGATCCAGATTCCGGGCCGTGGCTCTGGAGTATTTGGAATGGATGTGCAGGTCAGCAATAAAGGGCATCAGGTGGCTTACCTCGGATTGGTTTGTTGATTTTTCCCAAAAAACTATCCGGAATATGTACATGATTTTGGCTTAATTTAAAAGTTTGATTCTGATATTAACAAGAGACCCATCAGCACCGGAAAAGGAGACACCATGATTGACAAGATTGCGGCAAACACAATCCAGGACTGGCAGCCTCGAAAAATCCATACCATCGGCCTGCGGAATACCGGGCATCCGGAACAAAAGACCTTTTTAACCTTTGCCAAAGAATTTTCGCAATGGTCCGATGCCGTGGACTGGCAGCCTTCTGAAGCAACAGCCAGCCTGCCCGGTTTTATCCTCAAAGACAATATCATTTACTCGGCCCTGCCCCTGGAAAAAGAACTGACCCCCTTTCTCAAGGGTCTGGACACCCTCACGGCGCCGGCCCTGTCTTTGGACATCCGCAAGATGCTGGACCAGATCCAGCTGCCCTGCAGCCTGACCCTGTACATTGCCCTGCAATGCCCCCACTGCCCCGGGATGGTGGCGGCCCTGATGCCCATGGCTGCCCATTGCCCTAAAATCAATCTGCACATCATCGACGGCAGCCTGTTCCCGGACCGGGCCGGCAAAGACAAGGTCATGGCCGCTCCCTGCCTCATCCTGGACAAAGGATTCCGCTGGACAGGGGCTGTCCCCCTTGATGAAATTGTTTCCATGATCCTGAACCGGGATCCCTCAACCCTGGGCACCGGCACCCTGAAAAACATTCTTGAAGCCGGGCAAGCGGACTGGATTACCCGGGAAATGATCAACACCCAAACCATTTTTGACGGATTTTTAGGCCTGCTTGTCCACGAGACCTGGTCGGTGCGCCTGGGGGCAATGGTGGTGGTGGAGGCCCTGGCCGAGGATGCCCCGGATCTGGCCGGCCAATTGACCCTGCCGCTGATAGATATTTTCCATGACAAAGAGATCCCGGTGCAGGGAGATATCCTCTATGCTTTAGGGGAAGTCGGTGATGAAAAAACAGGGGACTGGATAGGGCAGGCGGTGGGGGAGTCTGCCCATGCAGATATAAAAGATGCGGCAAAAGACGCGTTAGAGGCCATTGCCCACCGCATGAAAGGGTAAAAAAATAATCCGGGGCAACTGGCAGAGCCGCCCCGGCACCGGTTAAGAGTTCTGTGAAACGGTCAGTTCCCCCAGCCGCTCCTGGGCGGCCCGGACAACCTCATCGTCCTCGTCTTTTTCCACCATCTGCTCAAGAAGGTTGACATCCGTTGTGGTGGCAATAAACTTCATCCGCACCCTTGGATCAGAGTGAAGATATTTCGGGACAAAAAAATCTGAAAAACCCATAACACCCTCCTTTGTGAAAAGTTAACTCACAAGGAATCGGATGTGCGCTCTATATACTGTTTGATCAGTTCGATGGTCACCTCTCCCATGGTCCGCCCCTGCCTGACAGCTGTCAGCTTAAACGCCTTGTGAAGCGTTTCCGGCAGGCGTAAGGTCAACTGCTTGATTTTGGTTTCTTGGTCCATGCTGTCTCCGTTGATTTCAACTGCCCAATCCCTTGCCTGTCTTTCATGAAACCATAAAAACATTTAGATGTCAAGACATCAAAGAAGACCTTGAAGCCGTCACCTTCCTTGGCACCGAATATCAGCGGTTTATCTGAGCCTGGCCGTTTTGCCGTCCCCACCAGCCTGTTCCGTATTGACAATCCCCCCTGCCGCCCCCATACTTTGTAGAAGAGTTATGGCCGGGGTGGCACCCGGCCCGGAAAACACCCCCAATTGGTCTGCCCCGGCAGGCGTTTAAAAGGAACCCAACCATGAAAGTCGTCCATTACACTGATATTGCCCCTGTTGAAATGAACAACGATATCGTTAAAAACGTTTCCGGCCGTGTCCTGCTGGGCAGTGACCACGGCACCCCCAACTTCTGCATGAGGCGCTTTGACTTAGGACCCGGGGGATATGCCCCCAAACACAGCCACGACTGGGAACATGAAATCTACGTCCTCGAAGGCCAAGGCCAGGTCCTGATCCACGACACCCACCATGATATCAAGGCCGGCACAGCAATATTTATTCCCCCCAACGCCGAGCACCAAATAAAAAACGCCTCTGACGGCAACTTTGCATTTCTCTGCCTTGTGCCCTCCGGCGCACCGGAGATATAGGATGGCGCCGCGGACCTGTGTGACCCCAGACGGCCGGTTTGTCGTGGGCATCCATGATCCGGAATTTGAGGTGCACAACCTCAGGGAGCAGGACGGCATCGCCGCCCTGGGACGGTGCCGGAAGGGTGAAACCGTGGAGAACCATGTCAACTTTCCCCCGTCAACGGTCCATGCAAAAACCACCGACAGGGTATACGAGGTGGCCAACCCCTTTGCATTCCGGGGCACCACCTTTATCAACTCTGCCTGGGCAGACCGCCACGCAGGAAAACCTGAAACCGTCACCATGCCCGCTTCCCCGGCCTGCTCCCTGACCAGCGGGGTCAGGCAGTGGCTGGACTCTCCAGAGGGCAAGGCCCTGCCAGCCAGGGACCCTTTGTTTGTTCTGGATCTTCTGCCCCGGCCCCTGCGCCTGGCCCTGGGCCAGGCCTCAACAGACCCAGAAGAGCTTAGCGCTCTGGCCCGAACCGCCTGCACCCTGGATTTTGCCGATGGCCCGGACCGCCCGCCCACAGGGGTAAAATTCATCCGCCGGCCGGACGGCACCCGCATCCCGGACATCAAGGATCATGACCTTTACGATGTCCTGGGAAACAACCCGTTTCTGCCGGACACCTACAAAGAAATCATGGTGCTGCGGCCCGGCATCCAGGGCAGCAGCGAAATCATCGGTGAGTACACCCGAAACTCCCATGTCTTTGAATATCTGCGCCGCAACTCCTACATCCCCTGGGGGCATTTTGCCAGCAACATGGCCAACGACACCATCCGCTACAGGGCCTGTGACCTGACCCCGGACGATATGAAGGGAATCCGCCATCTATACTACCAGCGGGTGTACCTGAGGCTGGCCGCCCAGCTGGACCTGCCCCTTCCCAAAGAGCGGGCCCTTTTGTCCGACCCTGAACTGGAAAGCCTGCGTGTTTCAGTCTGCGACCGCCTGGACCAAGGCGGTGTAACCTTGCCCTTTAACGCCTCTTTGTGGGGATGGAACTTCGGGTTTGGTTTTGCCCAGTCCGGGCACAGGCTTCACGCCTCCCATCAGATGATTCACCAGCAGAACGCCATGGTACCGGCCAGGCTCAAGGATACTGCCGGCAGCCCCTTTGACTGCTTTTCCGCTGGGGATATGGTGACTGAGTTTATAGAAGAATACCGGATTGCCCATGGAAAAAAATTTTTCCCGGCCTATCTTGAGGCCATCCGATCCAACACCCGGACGGACGGACGGGACCTTGGGGCTGCTTCCCTTGTGGTCTGCGAGGACGAGCATGTCCTGGTATTTGCCCCCAAGGCCCAGGTCAGTGAATGGGAGTTGCAGATCATGACCAAGGCCCCCTGCCCCCATATTCTGGCCGCAGATGCCAATGTCAGAAAGAGCATTGACATGGCCATGCTCAAGGCGGCCCAGGCCCTGGAAGGCTTAGGCGCACAGATGGTCACCGCCGTTGAGTTCTCAGGCCGCTTTGACGGCCCCTGCCAGGACCAGCACCTGGTATACGCGTTCATCCCCAGGCTGCCCTATGCCCCCCCGACCTTTTCCGAAGCCCAGCTGCGGTGGATCAGTGGCTGCTTTCCCGAAGACTTTGCCCAGGCCTGCCGCAGGGCCCTGGCCCCGTTGGACCGATAAGGAGGCCCCGTGATACTGCATGACTTCACCTACGAGTGGGACGGCAAAAGCCGGAACGGAGCAAAACCCATCACCTGGTTTCCCGGAGCCTACCGGGTCAGGGTCGTCAAGCTGGTATCAGATGATGCCCCGGTTCATTTCCTCTTTCCCATGGCCGTGCTTCTCAAACCTGTCCTTAAAAAAGACGCTGCCTACCAGTCCCTGAAAAACTATATCCATAATTTTGCCGAAAAACTGGCGGCCAAATACCCTTTAGACATCCATAAGACCTTGTGGGTCGAGGTCCGAGACGACAGCAGCGACAGCAGCGACAGCAGCGACAGCGTCCGCATCGCCCATCTCAATCCAGACAGGAAATTGTCCGACATCACCCTGTTTTCCTTTACCTGGCGGCAGGCCCGACCAGGAGAACTTACCATGCTGGCGCCCTTTCTTGAGGATTTTTAAACGATCCCCTGGTCCATCATGGCGTCAGCCACCTTGACAAAGCCTGCGATGTTGGCGCCGCTGGCATAGTTGCCCGGAATGCCGTACTCCTCGGAGGCGGCCAGGCAGTGAGAGTGGATACTCTTCATGATACCCTTGAGCTTGGCCTCCACTTCCTCTTTGGACCACTTGATCCGCATGGCGTTCTGGGACATTTCAAGGCCTGAGACCGCAACGCCGCCGGCATTGGCTGCCTTGCCCGGGGCATAGAGGATTTTATTGTCCAGGAAAATATCAATGCCCTCGGGGGTGGTGGGCATATTGGCCCCCTCGGAAACCACGTACACCCCGTTGTTGATCAGGTTTTGGGCATCTGTTTGGTTGATCTCATTCTGGGTGGCTGACGGAAAGGCACAATGGGCCTTGTGATTCCACAGGGGATTGGCGTCATCACCTCCGTCCAGGGCCGTATAAACCGCGGTGGGATACTTTTCAGCATACTCCTTGATCCGGCCCCGCTTCACGTTTTTCAGGTACATGATGTAGAGCAGCTTGTCTCCGTCAATGCCCTCTTCATCGTAAATATAGCCGGAAGAGTCGGACAGGGTAACCACCTTGCCGCCCAAATGATTGATCTTTTCCGTGGTGTACTGGGCCACATTACCGGAACCAGATACCAGGCAGATTTTGCCTTTCAGGCTATCCTGGCGGGTGGCCAGCATTTCGTCTGCAAAAAATACCGAGCCGTATCCCGTGGCTTCTGGCCGGATCAGGCTGCCCCCCCAATCCAGGCTTTTGCCTGTGAGCACCCCGGTAAATTCATTGCGCAGCTTTTTATACATACCAAACAGGTACCCGATCTCCCGGCCCCCCACACCAATATCCCCGGCCGGGACGTCGGTGTCCTGGCCGATGTGCCGGCAGAGTTCAGCCATAAAGCTCTGGCAAAAGCGCATGACTTCAAAGTCGGACTTGCCCTTGGGATCAAAGTCGGATCCCCCTTTGCCCCCGCCCATGGGAAGGGTGGTCAGGGCATTTTTGAACACCTGCTCAAAGGCCAGAAATTTCAGGATGGAGAGGTTGACAGAAGGGTGGAAGCGAAGCCCCCCTTTGTACGGACCGATGGCGGAGTTCATCTGAATACGGTATCCCCGGTTAACCTGGATGCGGCCCTGGTCATCCATCCAGGGCACCCGGAACTGGATCACCCGTTCCGGTTCCACCATCCGCTCCATGATGCTGGCGTGGCGGTATTCAGGATTCTTGTCCAAAACCGGCTTAACCGACTCAACAACCTCTTGGACGGCCTGGTGAAATTCTTTTTCGTGAGCGTCCCGCGCATTGACGATATCCATGATTGTTCCCATTTTTCTACTCCTATTTCCAGTTAATAGTATAGTTGACACCCCATATCCTAATCGTTCCGGCATTAACCTCCGGGGCTGGAACAGATATTGGCCAATGGGAACTTACCCGAACAGGGCGGTCATTGCCGGTATGAAATCGGCCTTTGCCCCCTCAAGGTAACTCTCCCAGTCCATGCCGTGCTGATAAAAGGCCAGAGAGGCCAGTTTTTTTGTAATGATGGCATCCCTGTAAGCTTTTAGTTTTTCCTGGTTCATGATTCCAAGTATTTTCTCCCGGCCCAGGCAGCTGACCAGGACCTGGGGCACGTAGGATGTCATCACCGCCCACAGCAGGTCGGTATCAGCGACAACATCTGCCGTTCGGGTCTGAACATAGGCCTGGAAGTCAAAGATCTGCTCGCTGGTCTTTTCGGACAGGACAAACAGCGGTTCGGAGGGGTCTGCCTCATGGATCCGTATCAGCATCCCCGTTTCCAGGGCCGCATACTTGGCCACAAGGTCCATGATATCACGAATCAAAGCACAGCGGGTAGTCTTATCTTCCAGAAGGCTGGCCTCGTAGTCCTCTTCAAAGAGAAAGGCCGTAAGCACCTCTGCCACAGCCGAGGAAAACACCCCGCCCTTGTTTGCCGAAGAGTCCTTGATCTGCTTGATGCCTGTTGAGGCGGCCAGATACCGCCGGGCAGCATCATCAAAAAAGACATTGGCCCCTTCCACGATAAACCCAAGCTCTTTGAACAGGCTGCTAAAGGCCTTTACATTGGACCGGTTGATGGTGTCCTTGAACCCCCCGCAGGGGATGAAGGCCTGAATATTGGCCTGTTCTATATACTTGCGGTTGGCCGGATCAACAATGAAGTTCCGGTGAAATATGGCCCCGTCTTCCACCAAGGTGCCGTCGGGCAGGGTGATATTCTTGCCCCGCAGGGGCACCTGGAATCCGTTTTTGCTCAACTTCTCGACAGGGTATGCCAGGGAGTTGTCCCGGGGAGAGGAATGGCGCATAAAGGCAATCTTCATCAGGGCCTCACGATCCAGACCCTCGGGATCGAACAGGATGGACCCGCCGTCTATGATCAGACAGATCTTTCCCTTGTAGCATTGAATCTCGTTGGCCCCGAGATCCCCGTCCGGCCCTCCTGTCATCATCAGGTTCAGGTCCTGCTCCTGTTTCCCGTAATGATCGATCAGGGTTCTGAAGGCCCCCATCACCGATGTGGTGGTCATGCCGGAAATCTCGATGCGGCCGCCGATCTCTTTCCAGATCGCCGCCATATCTCCGGTGACCATCTTGTCCTGTCCGTTCACCGTCAGCCGGGTATTGTCAGCATCTTCTGCCATAAGCCCGAACACATCCCCGGTATCCAGGATGCCGTAGGTATCGTGGGGAATGCCAAAGCTTTTGCCCGTGGTAATGGTCCGCCAATAGGCGTATCCCCGGGCCTTTGCCCTGAAGGCCACGGCATCCATCATAGGGGCGGTCCCCTCGTCCGGGCCGAAAAAAATCATCTCGGGTTTGCCGTAGTGGTCCTTGACCATGGGATCAGGCAGCATCAGGTCCATGATGCCCTCGGTATAGTCGAACAGGGCTTCCATGCCATAGCTGGCATACAGGGCATGGGGCACCACCACCCCTTTGGAACCGCTCTCACAGATATCCTTGTGCTTGAGGCGCTGGGCCTTGGGTCCCAGGGCATAGTTGAGCAGGACGGCATTGTCCAGCTCCACGTTGTGATTGCCCGGGGTAACCCGGATCATGCGCAGCCCGCCCCGGGCGATATCCTCGGCCCGCAGATGCGTGCCGCAGGCATAGTGGCCGTTCACGAAGAAGGTGCCAAAGACAAACTGCTCAAACACCAACGGATCCAGGACGGTATTGTCCATGCGAAAGGAAAAAGAACGCTTTTCCGCCTTATAAAAGTTGGTCTTCAATGTGGCAGGAACAAACTTGAACATAAAAGAAAAAATATCGTGGCCCAGCTGGTCGTCCATGAACCGGACATCAATGATTTTTTTAAAGGCGGCCCATTCATTGTCAAGCTCCTCGGGGCTCAGGGCACAGGGACCATCAGGGTTGAACCTGCGATCAAACAACCGGTACAGAAACTGCATCAGGTCCGGGTGGGCACAGGCCGTATCCATGATCGTTCGATAGACATAGGTAAACTTGTTGGACTCGTGGAGGCGGCTGGAAAAGGCGGCTCTGTGGTCGGCGTTTTCAAGGCTGCCCATGATCTCCCGGTCACTTTGATTTCCCCGCTCCTTGAAGATAAACATATGGGTAAAATCAATGACATTGCCCGCAAAAAGCATCTCCCGAAAGCCCAGGTCTTCATTGGCATAAAGCCGGGTGCACTGGTTTACGGCCATGCTTAAAAAGGCTCTCATATCATTGACCAGGGCAGTTTCCTCCTGCCGGGACAACTCCCCCTGGACATAGAGAGAGCAGACAGATGAGGGCACCGAGGCCTTGGTGGCATAGGGTTCCCAATAGGCCCGGGTGATGACCAGGCCGTGATCGGCAAACAGCCGCCTGAGGACATGAAGCTGGGGCCGCCCAAAATCGGAGTTGAACATGAAGCGGACTTCGCCGATATCTGACAGGCTGAACACCTCGACCGTTGGGATGACCGATCCTTGAGCCTCTTCCAGAAATTTTTCATACCGGTTCCGGGTCAGGCGGGGGGTCTTGTCATAATCTTCATCCAGACCAAATAAAAACCGGGTTCCGGAAAACTGATGCTCAGCATAGTCAGCAACGGTTTCCGGACGGTAAATATAGGTGTAATAGTCCTTTTCCGGATTATAATAATACTCCCGGCGATGGCCGGTCAGCTGGGTGTCCAAGAGTTTTTCCGTGGTATCCCGGGTCTGTTTCGTGGCGATGCGGACCCGCTGGAGCTGGCTGTCCTGACCAAGATCCACGTTAATATCCGCCACCCATGCCCCCAGTTCAACCGTGTCACCCTGAACGGTCATGCTTTTGGAAATAGAGGCGAGGATGTGTTTGAGAGAGGCTTTGGAAAGGGTTTCGAAAAAATAAGGCGGCAGGCCCAGGTCGTTGAGCAGAATGCCGGCGGCCCAATTGATGCTGTTGGCGGTGACCAGGCCCTCGGAGGAGAGGTCAATCACCGCCTCATACAGCAGACTGGGGTTAAGGTTAACGCGCTTGGCCTGGCTGACGATGACACTGCCGGCGGATACAGCCTGTTCGTTCTGGATGTCCATGGGCTCTCCTGAATCGGTCTATCCTAAGGTCATGACGATTATGGGTTATAAATAGTTTCATTGAGTTTCCTGAAATCTGAATAGCGTGTAAAATAACATTTTCAATGGGTGCTTTACAATATTTTAACCACTTTTCAATTTAAAAATTTCGCAAATCTCAAATTCCCGGTCATTCAAACAAACCGATCTTGCTCTTATACTCTTAAACAGGCAGGGTCAACGAAAAACATACAGACGCTAAAAAAACATCGTTTACACCCGCGTCCAGGAGGAGCCCGACCTATTGACATGCCACTTATCCATGGTAGGATAATCCCGACTTTAAACATGAGGACGCCCCAATGAGCCTGATATCAGCCCCCCGGATCTATGCCCCTTCCGGCCCAGTGACAGAGATCTGCCTGACCCGTTTGCCGGCAATTCCAAAGCTGTTCGCCACCCTCATCACCCTCTCGCTGGTCCGAAAGTCCAGCCTGGCCGAGGACGCTGTTCTGGACAATGTCAAAACAGTCTACAGAGGATGGCAGCTGGACCCGTCACAGGTCAGCCGGTTCAAATCCGTTTGCGGGTACGGGGATGACGGACCTGATGTGCCGGCCCCTTATTTCCAGACCTTGTTCATCGGCCTGGTTTCCCGGTTTATCAGCTCCTCTCACTTCCCCATCAATCCCATGGGTCTGATTCAGACGGGCCAGTCCTTCTGCCTTGAACGCCATGTCTTATTGTCCGAGACCCTGGACCTGTCCTGCACCCTCAGGGACATGACCCAGACCCCCAGGGGGATCAATACCCGCATGACCTTTGAAGCCACGTCAAACGAGGAGACCGTCTGGCAGGGCACGGCCACCTATTTTACCCGGGCCAAAAACCCCCCGCCCAAAGAGGGCGCCTCGAACGTGGAGGACCATGGTCTTCCAGTTATGGAAACCATCCAGGTGCCTGCGGATACCGGACGGCGCTATGCTGCCGTTTCCAGGGATTACAACCCCCACCACCTCTATCCGTGGACGGCAAAGCTCATCGGTTTCAAGCGGGCCATTGCCCACGGCATCTGGAGCCTGGCCCGGGCAGGAGCCAGCCTGGAAAAGGCCTGGGGATACCCTGAACGCCTTGAAATGAATGGATCATTGAAACTGCCCATATTTCTGCCGTCCTCTATTACCCTGGGATATGAAGAGCAAGGAGGCGACATCTGCTTTGAACTCAGGAACGAGGCCACTGCGCTGCCCCATCTCAAGGGCACCTTCAGGTTTTAAATTCCCAGCGGGATCAGGAGGACCGGTCTGCCAGATAGCGGATCAGAATCTTTTCCACCTTATCCAAGGACTGGGCTCGGGGCATGGACCGGATCATGGCCGGCACCACCCCCTGGTCCAGGACATGGGCGTGGGCAGCGGGAAAATTCAAATCAAAAACCATGCTCAGCTGAAACAGCTTCAGATCGTTCAGGGACCGGACCCGCTCAAAGGAAATCCTGTTGAGACGGCAAAGCGCATCAGTCAATTCAGAACTGAGGCGGCCGTCTTCTGCATACTCATGGGTAATGAAGCTGGGGCGGCCGTTCTCAGGACCGGTGTACACATCGGTTATGACCTTGAAGATATCCAGCTTGTCCGCATCCCTCAGCAGGCGGGCCTGAAGGTCCAGGGAAGCGGAAAGTCCGGCCGGAAGGACCTCACGGTTATGCAGAACAACGGCCCGGTAGAGCAGCTGCCGGGTTCTCCGGGGCAGTCCCTCAAGCAGCCTGAGACGGCGGATTTCTCCCGCCCCCAGGGCCGCATGATTCCGTGACAGGGGATCTGAGTAGGTCCCATACCGCCGGAACTGGGGAAACCGGCCCAGGTCATGAAGCAGGGCCAGGGCGGCAGAAATATTTTTGATATCCGACGACAGGTCCAGGGCTCTGGCCAGCATGAGGATATGGGTGCAAACCCGCATGGTATGGGCCTGCTTGAGTGTATAGGGCGCTGGATCCTTGGCCCTGTCAACGCAGCCGGCCATGTATGCCGTAACCTTTCTCTGAATCCGATTCAGCCCCTCCCGGGACAGACGATCTGACCTGTCCACCATTCCCGGCCGCAGTGTCACTGTCTTTTCCATGGAAAGAGTCTAAGGGCTTTTCCCTTCAGGTGTCAACTTTAAACCGCTGGACTTGACCCGGCCAGCTGCCAAAGACACCCCTGACAGTTTAATGGATTCATCTTAATGGATTCATCCGGGACGGGCAGGCCTGATCCTTGGTATCAATAAAACCGATACATTCCATCTTTTTTATCCAAATCATCTCTTTGACTTGAACGGGGCTTTGCTATAGGTTTGGCATCTGGAGCTGCCATGACCCGAATCCCCCGATCCCATAAGCCTGACCCCCGTGACACGGTGATGGCATCCTGCATCCACTGCGGCCTGTGCGCTGCCCATTGCGGTTTTCTGTCGGGAAAGCCGGCCCCCGGCCGCATGGCAGAGGCCTATGAAACCGATCCCGCCCCCTACCGGCAGATGGCCTTTTCCTGCAGCCTGTGCGGGCTTTGCACTGAGCTCTGCCCCAAGCACCTGGATTTGCCTGGCATGTTCCTGGCCTGGCGCCAGGAGGCTGTGGCCAAAAAAGCGGTTGACCTGACGCCTTACCACGGCATCCTTGCCTATGAACAAAAAGGCTGTTCCCCGCTGTTTTCCTACTACCACCTGCCTGAACACTGCGACACGGTCTTTTTCCCCGGCTGCACCCTGACCGGCACCCGGCCGATCAGCACCATGAAAACCTATGAGTATCTGACATCCAGAATCCCCCGCATCGGCATGGTATTGGACTGCTGCACCAAACCCTCCCGTGATCTGGGGCGCAATGATTTTTTCACGGCCATGTTCACCGAGATGTGCACCTATCTGACCGGCCACGGGGTCTGCCGCGTCATCACCGCCTGCCCCAGCTGCCACGCCCTGTTCTCAACCCAGGGGCCCTTCACTGCAACCAGCATATATGAGCTCATGGCGGATCACCCCGAAACCCTGCCCGCAGTCAACTGCCGGGATGCCGGTCCGTCAGGGCTGCAGGCCGTTATCCAGGACCCCTGCCAGTCCAGAAAAGACCGGGCATGTCAAAAGGCTGTCAGAGCCCTGGCCAAACAGGCCGGGGTGGACCAGATTCCCTTGAAAGCCTCCGGCACCCATACCCTTTGCTGCGGGGAGGGCGCCTCTGTGGGGCGGATTCACCCGGGGCTTGCAACGGCCTGGACCATGAAGCGAAAAAAAGCGGCAGGGGGGCACACAGCCCTGACCTATTGCGCGGGCTGCGTCAGCATTCACGGATCAGGGGCCATTCATCTTCTGGATCTGGTGTTTGATCCGTCTGGTAAGGGAAACTACAAGGCTGCCCGGCCGCCGTTCACCTATCTGAACCGCCTCAGGGTCAAGCAAAAGATAAAGGCCCTGCCCTCTGCCCATTCAAGGATACGCAGATTTTTCTACAAAGACAAACCGCACCGCCCGGGCAGCCGCTGCCTTGCCGCCGGCCTGGTCCTTTTGACCGTAACGCTGCTGGCCGGGTGGCTTGCCTTGGGATCGCCTTAAAATACCTTCAAGGTCCTACGCAACAAAGATACCGATCTGTTTCATGTATGCGGAAATTTCCAGAATGGTGGCAGACACCCGGGAGACATCAGCCGGCACCACAATGATGGTGTCATCCCCGGCCACAGACCCCAGGACAGAGGCAAACCCGTGATCATCAATGAACTTGGCCACGGTATTGGCCGTGCCCTGCCGGGTCTGGATCACGATCATCTGACCGTTGTCGGCAATGGACAGGACCAGGGAATCAAAAAATCCCGTATCTTTAAGATCGGCTCTGGTCAGGGACCAAACCGTCCTGCCCGCGCCATCCTGGCCTTTGACGGCATGGATCTTTTTCAGGGCCCTGGACACCGAGGACTGGGTGGTGCGCACCCCCCGTTCCTTCAGGGCCTGGACCAGCTGGGTCTGGTTGCCGGTGACGCCCTGGGAGAGCAGCAGATAAAGTTCAGATGCAATGGTCATGGGTATAAAATCATATTTATGCACAATATATGTAAAATAATGCATTTTATACGCTGTCCCCTTGACTATTTCAATATTTTTCTGCATTAATAGCCAATGATTTATAAAACCATATGAGCACAACCAGATAAAGGAGTTCACCATGTCAAAGGGAAAAGTGGTATTGGCCTATTCCGGCGGGCTGGATACATCGGTCATTTTAAAATGGCTGCTGGAAGAGGGATACGAGGTATTTGCCTATATGGCCAATATCGGGCAGGAGGAAGACTTTCAAACGGCCGAAAAAAAGGCCCTTGAAATCGGGGCCTCCAAGGTCTTTATCGAGGATATGAGAAAAGAGTTTGTCACTGATTATATCTTCCCTGTATACAAGGCCAATGCCCTGTACGAAGGCCGGTATCTGCTCGGCACCGCCATTGCCCGTCCCATTATTTCCAAAAAACAGATTGAAATTGCCCATGAGGTAGGTGCCGAATATGTCTCCCATGGCGCCACTGGCAAGGGCAACGATCAGGTCCGCTTTGAACTCTCATACTACGCCCTGAACCCGAAAATAAAGGTCATTGCCCCCTGGAAAAACACGGATTTTCTCAACGCCTTCAAGGGCCGTTCCGACCTTCTTGCCTATGCGGAAAAACACGGCATCCCCACCAAACAGACCGCTGCCAAACCCTACTCCGAAGATGACAACCTCCTGCATATCTCCCATGAGGCCGGCATCCTGGAAGACCCGGGCACCATCTGCGAAGAAAACATTTACTCCCACACCGTCGCTCCTGAAAAGGCCCCGGACACCCCCACCAGCATCGACGTGACCTTCAAGGACGGCATTCCCGTAAAGGTCACCAATCTCACCGACGGCACCGTGAAAACCGATGCCCTGGGGCTGTTTGAATACCTGAACCAACTGGGACAGAAAAACGGCATCGGCCGCCTGGACATGGTGGAAAACCGATTTGTGGGAATCAAGTCCCGCGGCGTCTATGAAACCCCCGGCGGCACCATCCTCCATACCGCCCACAAGGACATCGAAGGCATTGCCATGGACCGGGAAGTCATGCGGCTTCGGGATATGCTGGCAGCCAAGCTGGGGGAACTGGTCTACTACGGCTTCTGGTTCAGCCCGGAGATGGAGTTCCTCATGGCCGCCATGGACAAGAGCCAGGAGCTTGTCGACGGCACGGTCACCCTCAAGCTCTACAAGGGTGTGGCCTACCCCATTGCCAGGACAAGCCCCTCCTCTCTGTACAACCAGGATCTGTCCTCCATGGACATCGAGGGCGGCTACAACCAGAAGGATGCAGAAGGCTTTATTAAAGTCAATGCCATCCGCCTCATGGCCCACAAGAATATCATCGGAAAAAATTAGCCGGACCGCCATGTCTGCCCCCCTGCCCGGCCCGGGAGGGGGGAATCACCCCGCTTTGACATACACCCCGGATTTGGGCATAAGGCCCGGGCCTAACCCGGGTTAGTGTCCGGCTATGGGTTCCACAAACCGGGATTCCGAATCCCAGGGAAAGAGAATCCAGGTATCCTGGCTGACCTCGGTAACATGGACATTCACCAGTGGCTTGCCCGCCGGCTTGGCATAGACCGTTGCAAAAACGGCCTTTGGCAGGATCTGCCTGACCACTTTGGCTGTGGAGCCGGTATCCACCAGGTCATCGATGATCAACAGGCCCTCGCCGTCGCCCTCAACAGACTTTAAAACCGAGGTTTCGCCCTGGCTCTGCCAGTCATAGCTTGTGATGCAGATGGTATCGATGAGGCGGATGGAAAGTTCCCTGGCGATGATGGCCGCCGGCACAAGCCCCCCCCGGGTAACGGCAACAATGCCCTTGTAAGCGGTGTTTATATCGTGAAGCCGCCAGGCCAGGGCCTTGGCATCTCTGTGCAGCTGCTCCCAGGAAATGGGGTAACTGCGTTTATACCGGTCTGCTTTCTCTGCCATGGCCATTTACTCCTCTTGCATTTGCTTTCCATATTTAAGGGTGGACTTTTTGACTGCCTGTTGTATTTTATATGGACTGAAAAGAAAAGAGAGAATCACGAAAGGATTTTATGAAAGACATCAGCGGTTGCTGCCTCTCCTGTGGCGGACAGCTTACCATCAAACGCACCTGAGCCCAGGTTTCCTTGTGCTGCAGGGCCTGCGGCGCCGATTTCCCAAAGGAAAAGTACAAAGACCTTATGGATGAATATTTAGAAGAGCAGCTGGCCAATGTGCCGGTGAACCGCCTCTGAAAGACCCTGGCAGACCCCTTTGACCGACTCGGAGATCCTATGACAGTTTCCCCCCGGCCCGGCCTGATGTTTTTGTTGTTGTTTTTACCCGTTATCCTGTCTTTCGGGATCTGCCCGGCAGCAAAGAGTGCCGTGCCCCCCGCACAGGATGTCTTTCCCATCTATCCTGAGATCAAACCCAACGTTGACTTCTGGGTGGATATTTTCACCCGGTATTCTAAAACCGAGGGGGTGGTCCACCATACCTGGGACCTGTCCAAGGTCTTTGCCGTCATCTCACTGGACCCGACCCGGACCCGGTCGGCGGCAAAAAACAACCGGCGCACCGTCAAGCAGGCGGTCAAAACATGGAAAACCGCCCTGATCAAGGCCTCCCAGGGCAGCCTGACAGATCCTGAAAAACAAAAGAAAATAGAGACACTTTTCGGAAAAACGCCTGACGCCAAGACACTTAAAAATGCTGCCTATTCCCTGAGGGTCCAGACCGGACTCAAAGAGCATTTCAGAGAGGGGCTGATTCGTTCCGGGGCCATGGTCCCGGAGTTCAAAAAGATCTTCAGGCACCACGGCGTTCCCGAAGATCTGGTTTTCCTGCCCTGTGTGGAGTCCTCGTTCAACGTCTATGCCTATTCCAAATTCGGGGCAGCCGGGGTCTGGCAGTTCACCCGGGGCACTGGCAAGCGATACATGGAAATCGGATATGTGGTGGATGAACGGCGGGATCCCTTTATCGCCAGCCAGGCAGCGGCCAGGCTGCTCAAACGCAACTATGGGGCCTTAGGCGACTGGTCCTTGGCCATCACAGCCTACAACCACGGGCTCAACGGCATGAAACGGGCCCTAAAGCGCCATGGCAATTATCCGGCTATTTATAAGAATTACCGCAGCAGATCCTTTAAATTCGCCTCAAGAAACTTCTACTCCGAATTCCTGGCCGCCCGCCAGGTGGCCAAAAACCATCTCACCTATTTCGGAGAAATCCGCAAGGACCGCCCCGTGGCCCATACCCGGATCACCACCCAAGGCTTCTTATCTGTGGCAGACATGGCACAGAAACTGGACCTGGACCTTGCCACCATCCGGCAGATGAACCCTGCCCTGCGGCCGCCGGTGTTTGACGGACGAAAATTCATTCCCAAAGGCTTTTCCCTGAGGCTTCCGGGACCAATTTCTCCCGCTGTGGCAGTAAAGGCCGTGGCAGACCTCTACAGGGACAAGCAGAAACCCAGCCGATTCCACAGGGTCCAAAGAGGAGATACCGCCGGAAAGATCGCCATGATCCATGACGTGCGCCTCAAGGATCTCATCCTGGCCAACGGCCTGAACCGGCGGGCCACCATCTATGTGGGCCAAAGCCTTCGGATCCCCTCTGCCCGGGAGACCCTGGTGGCAGCAGCCGCCCCGGCCAGGACTAACAAGAACACTTTGCCGGTTAAAACTGCAAAGGACAATATGACGGCCAAAGCCGCCAAAGAGACACTGCCGGCGCCTCCTGAACCGGCCATACCCTTGGATACAAAGATCTTTGAGCCCGCTGTCGAGCCGCCCCCGGCAGCACCAAACGCCCCGGCCGTGCTCACGGTGGTGACAGCGGACCTTAAAATCGCCAGACAGACCACTGATAAAAACAAAAACACAGGCATCATCCATGTGGCCCCCGAGGAGACCCTGGGCCATTATGCGGACTGGCTGGGCATTGCCACCCAGAAGATCAGAACCTTGAACCGCCTGTCCTTTGGCACCCCCATTTCCGTGGGACAGGAGATCAAAATTCCCCTGGCCAAGGACAGTTCTGCCGCCTTTGAAGAAAAGCGATACGAATTTCACCAGGAGATTCTGGAGGATTTCTTTGGCTCATTTTTTGTCACAGACACAGACACCTATGAGATCAAGGCCGGGGACACCCTCTGGGACCTGTGCCTCAACACCCTTGAAATTCCCCTGTGGCTGCTGGAAAAGTATAACCCGGGCATAACCCGCCACACACTTAATTTAGGCGATAAAATAAACTATCCCCTGGTCAGCCCCAGAAACGGGAAGACCGAGGGAATAAAATTTACCCCGCCGTTGCAAAACTCAGGGGGGCACGACACCGGTTAAAGCCCGTGCTTTTTTTTCAGACCCCGGAACTGATCATAGGTCAGGCCCAGACAGTTCGCCGCCTGTTTCTGGCTGAACCGGCTGGCAGACAGCGCCTCTGACAGCCGAAATTTCTCATAGGCAGATACCGCCTCCTTGAGTGGTTTGTTTGCCAGGGCAGCCAGGCCGGCCCCGTCCACAATTTCAGTGGCGGCCCCCGCATCCTTGTCCGCCTTTTTCCTCTCCCCGGCAATCCCATCCCCCAGCCGATCTTTCCAGGGGGAAACAAAGGGGTTAAAGGAGATCTTTCGGATCATGGGGTCAGGGCTTCTGTATACGGCCCGCTCAACCACATTTTTCAACTCCCTGACATTGCCCGGCCAGTCATACCCCTGCAGGGCATTTTGGGCATCCAAGGAGAATTCCGGCACATGGTCCCGCCCCAGTTCATAGGTCATGCGGCCGGCAAAATATTCGGCCAGCAGCAGGATGTCCCCCTGCCGCTCCCTCAGGGGCGGGACATACAGCACCTCAAAAGAGAGGCGGTCCAGAAGGTCCTGCTTGAACTCCCCGGCCCGGGCCATGGCAGCCAGATCCACATTGGCCGCCGCCACCATTCGGACATCCACATGCACCGGCCGGGAGGCCCCCACCCGCTCAAAACTGCCGTACTCCACCACCCTGAGGATCTTCTCCTGCACCTCCATGGGAATATTTCCGATCTCGTCCAGGAACACAGTGCCGTCGGCAGCCTGCTCGAACCGGCCGGCCTGCCGGCTGTCTGCGCCGGTAAAGGCCCCCTTTTCATACCCGAAAAGCTCAGACCCGATAAGGGTCGGGGTCAGGGCGGCACAGTTCAGGGTCACCAGGGGTTTTTGCCATCGACCGGACAAAAAATGAATCCTGGAGGCGGCCAGCTCCTTGCCCGTGCCCCGTTCCCCCAGGATGAGGACAGGCCGGTCAATGGGCGCCACCCTTGAAATCTGCTCCTGAAAGGTCAGAAAAGCCTCGGACTGCCCCAGGGCCTCCCCCGGGGATTTTTCCCTGTACCCTGATACGGCATAGGCCATAATATCTCCTTTATAACCAATATTTGGTTATATATACCATTTTAAGGTTAAATTTACCATAAAATATTTTCAACCCCTGCCCAGCCAACCCCTTTAAATCCAAGGACATTTCCATCCCTTCCCACGGTGGCACAATTTTCGCTAATATTGCCTCCAGACAACCCAACACCCAAAAAAGGAGACCCCCATGGGTATTTTTACACGATTCAGAGATATTGTCAGTTCCAACATGAACGCCATGCTGGACAAGGCTGAAGACCCCGAAAAAATGATCAAACTCATGATCCGGGAGATGGAAGACACCCTCATTGAAATCAAATCCTCCTGCGCCGCCACCATTGCCAGCCAGAAAAAGGTGGAGCGCCTTCTGGACGAGGCCCGGGAGCAGGAGATGTTCTGGAACCAAAAAGCCGAACTGGCCGTGACCAAGGGCCGGGACGACATGGCCCGCCAGGCGCTCATGGAAATGCGCCGCTTCACCCAGCGGGCCCAGGCCGTGGAAGAGGAATTGACCGACCTGTCCGACATTGTGGAAAAGTACCGGGACGACATCCAGGAACTGGAGGGCAAACTCAAATCTGCCCGGGAAAAGCAGCGCCTGCTGGTCCAGCGTCACATCCGGGCCCAGAAGAAAAAAAAGGCCCAGCAGGAAATCCGCCGGGCCGACTCCCAGGATGTCCTCAACCGGTTTGACGAAATGGAAACCCATATCGAGCACATGGAGGCCGAGGCTGACCTGGTCAACGTCGGCAAGCAGTCCACCCTGGAAGAGGCGTTTGAAGACCTGGCAGCAGACGATGAGATCGAAGCGGCCCTGTCTGCCTTAAAGTCCTCCCAATCCCGGAAAAATGATGGTACAACCCAAAAATAATGCTTAAATTTCGAAAGGATTGCACATGCACGGCGCTATGATCATATTCTCTGTTATGGGAGGGGCCCTGCTCCTGCTTGCCACCCTGGGGCTGATTATCATCGGCATCATCCGGGCCGCCAAGACCGGCGGGCTGTCCAAGACAGAAAGACAGACCCATGCAGAGGAAACCAAGATGATCCAGGACATCTACCAGGGCCTGTCCAAAATGGAAGAGCGGGTGGAAGCCCTGGAAACCATCCTTATTGAACGTCAGAAAAAAAACCATTAATAACGGCCATGGGCCGACCGGGTCTTTCACCGAGGCCGGCCCACAACAAATCATGAAAGCACTCAAGCAACGTGCAAAGTTCTTTCATATAAAGAGGAAATCACCATGAGATATCACTATAAACGCGGCCGCCACCAAAAGTTCAAAAGACGTGGCTTTCGTTCCGGCGGCAGTTTCAGGCGCCATATGGACCGGTTTACCGCCTCAAACGGCATGTATAAATCCAGACGGGGCCTTTTGATGGGGGTTTGCCGGGGCATTGCCGAACACTTCCATGTCAGCGTCTTCTGGACCCGGGCCATTGTTTTTGCCCTTTTTCTGTTTACCGGCTTCTGGCCTGTGGGGGTCATGTATATTGTGGCAGGCCTGCTGCTCAGGCCCGAACCTGTGGTCCCACTGGAAACCGAATCCGACCAGGAATTCTACAACTCTTATACCCATTCCAGAAGCGCGGCCATCCAGCGGATCAAACGAAAATTCGACAACATCGACCGACGGATCCAGCGCATGGAGCATACTGTCACCTCAAGGGAGTTTGAGTTTTAGCCCCTGGCCACAGCTGCAATTTCTTTAGATCAGCCCCATGAGACGAATTCCGTCCCAGGCCAGCATCAGGCCCAGGACACACAGCAGACCGCCCAGGACCCTCATGGCGTACAGAAAGACTCGCCCCTTTAACCATTTTCCCGATCCTGAGGCCATCAGGGCCAAGCCCAGTTTGGCCCCGATGAGCATCAGGTAGAACAAACAGATAAACCCCAGGGCTGCCCAAAGGCTATGCTCCCAGGCCCGGGTGGTCATTGGACCGCCCACGGTGAGCCAGAACAGATAGGGATGAGGGCTTAAAAAATTGACCACAACCCCCTTGGCCAGAGACCGGGGTGCAGGGGATGTCTCTTTTGCCTGGATGTCGCCCAAGAAAAAATGCCCGGCCCCCATTTTCAGAATTACGGCACTGCCCACCAGGGACAGCCCCCCTAAAATCATGTTGAATGCGGACAACTTTGAAAGAAAAAACAGGGCCAGCAGCACAATGGGCAGGTCCGTGATCAAGGGGGCTGACGCCACCCTAAAGCCCTGGTTTCGCCCGTGGGCCAGTGTTTCAGATATCACCAGGGTCATCAGAGGACCTGGGGCAAGACCGGCGGAAAGCCCCAGCACCATGCCTGAAAACAGATAATGACTCATGGCATCAGCCCTGCCTGGTGTGGCTTTTTTTATATTTTTTCCCGGGCCCGCAGAAACAGGCCTCATTTCGGCCCAGTGTCACCGGGGGCAGAATATTTCCTTTCAGATAAGGACCGCAGCAAAGATCATAGGCCTTGCCGCTGCCGCAGTCGCAAAGCAATGGGGCCATGGGCTCCTCCAGCAATCAGGTTGGCCGGCATCCGGCCTAAAAAAATCATACCACATGTTTCAGGATTTGGCCTTGAAAAATCCGGCTGACCCAAAAAGCGTATGGCAGCCTTGGGGCTAGGATCAGGCCCACCCGGGCAGGGCGTGCCCTGATCCCCATAAAAATATTGCCAGAACCGCCGGGCTGTAATACCCTTTTGCACATGCATGCCCTGTCCGACATATACATCCGGGAAACCCTGGCTGACTCTGCCCTTATCTTTGACCGGGGAAAACAGACCTGGAAAAACGGCTCCTACTTTTTGTCCCACAGGGACGACACCGCCTTTACCTATCAATTTGACGGGACCTACGGCACCTATACCACCATCATCCAGGTCCGGGACACCCATGTCCAGGCCCAGTGCTCCTGCCCCTATCCGGGACAGGGATGCCGGCATGCCGTGGCCGCAACCCTTCATGCCCGGGGACTGCTGGTGGCGCCCCGGGTCCAGGAAGAGTTGTTTGCCCCGGATGAGACACAACGCTTTCTTACCCCTGAAGAGATCCGGGAGCAGGCCCTGGCTGACCGCAGGCGCCGGGCCCAAACCGATCAATTCCAGGCGGTGCGCGGGGATATGTTCACCGGCGACCACAAGGTCATCTCCAAGGACAACCGGACCTATACTGTCTGCCTCCATGACCCGGTAAACGCCAAGGGGCATTGTTCCTGCCCCGATTACCAGACCAACGGTCTGGGCACCTGTAAACACATCCTTTTCATGGCCGGCCATTTAAAAAAAGAGCCTGGATTCAACCGCCAGGCCGCCACAGAGACCCTGCCCTTTGCCGATATTTTCTGGGATTCCCGGGCCCAGGCCCCCAGGCGTCACGCCCCACGCCTGACAAGTGACATGGCAGACCTTGCCCCCATATTGGGCAAGTATTTTGATGCCCAGGGCCTTTATACGGCTGCGGATCTTTCCCTGGTCATGGGGCTGATGCTCAGGCTCCACGGGGACCGCCGGGTCCGTATTCGAGAAAACCTTCTCAAGCGGGTGGACCACCGGCAGCAGGTGCTGCAGCTGGAAAAAATGAAGGGCAGCCCCCTGCCGAAAATTTGCCTGACCCGTCAGCTCTACCCCTTCCAGGAAGAGGGCATCCGGTTCGGCACCTTTAAGACCGGGGTGCTCATCGGGGATGAGATGGGCCTTGGAAAAACCGTCCAGGCCATTGGCCTGTCCCTGATCAAAAAACAGATTTTCGGGTTTGAAAAGATCCTGGTCATCACCCTGCCATCACTCAGACACCAGTGGCTGCGGGAAATTGAACGGACCACCCGGGAAGCGGCCGGCATCATCCATGGACCGCCGGCCCGGCGAAAAGCCCTGTACAGGGAAAAAACAAGTTTCAAGATCACCCATTACGACACCGTTATCCGGGATGTCGGCATCATCGGGGCATGGCATCCGGACATCATCATTCTGGATGAGGCCCAGCGCATCAAAAACATCTCCACCCGAACGGCCGAGGCGGTCAAGCGCCTGCCCAAAAAACATGCCATTGTCCTTACCAGCACCCCGGTGGAAGAACACCCCGAGGACCTGTACTCGATTGTCCAGTTCCTGGACCCTTATCTTTTCACTCCCCTGTGGCAGTTTGCCGCCGACCATTTCAACATCCCCAGAGGACACCAGGTAAAGGATCGAAAGACCCGGGTGGCTGGATACAAGAACCTGGACCTGCTCAGGGAAAAGCTGTCCGGCATCCTCATACGCCGGACCTGGGAGGCGGTGGAGGACCAGCTTCCCGAACAAGTGGAGAACAACTACTATGTGGACCTGGCCCCGGAGCAGGCCAAGGCCCACCAGGCCGGTGCAAGGGCCCTTGACGACCGGATCCGGAAACTGCCCCTGGCCCCAATGGACCTGAGAAGCATCCAGGCGCAGATCCTGCGCATGCGCATGATCTGCAACTCCACCTTTCTGGTGGACCGGGAGACCCAGGTCTCGCCCAAGCTGCGGGAGCTGTCCTCAATCATTGACGAGGTGGTGGCCCAAAACCTTCGGAAAACCGTGATCATCAGCGAGTGGACCGCCATGACCTATCTTATCGCCCGCCATTTGTCCGAAGCTGCCATCCCCTTTGTCCAGGTATCCGGGAAGATGCCAAAGGCCCAGCGGGACAAGACCGCTGCCACCTTTTCAACGGACCCGGACTGCCTGGTCTTTCTGGCCACGGATGCGGGCAGCGACGGGCTGGACCTGTCCTGTGCCCTGAGCTTGATCCAGGTGGAACTGCCCTGGCCCCCGGCCCAGATGAAGCGACGCATGGCCAGCCTCCGGCCATCCAGCCCCGGAAAAGGCGACACTGACCCGCCCACCTGCCACATCATCAACCTCATGGCCCGCAACAGCATTGAAGAACGGGTGCTGGCCGGCCTGAAGCAGGAACCGGACATTTTTTCCGACCTCTTTGACCCGGATCCTGACCACATGGAGGCCCTGTGCCGGGACAGCCGACAGCTGACCGACCGGCTCCACGCCTTTCTGGGGCCGGCCCTGGTACCGGCCCCGGGCGGAGTGCCCAAAGACCTGCCCGGGGATTTGGCTGACATTTTTTTTCCCGAGGCCATGACTGCGCCGGAAACCCTGCCGCCGCTGGATACCGGAGACATTGATCCGGCCCGGATGGAGGCTGTCCTCAACTCCGGCCTGGACTTCATGTCCGGCCTGGTGGAACTGGCATCCGGGACCCCGGTCCCGGGCATCCAAAACCGCAAAGTCAGTGTGGACCCGGACACCGGTGAAATCATTCTCAGGCTCAGGCTGTCCCAGGAGCCATAAAACACTGCCGGGCCCATTGACCGGTAATCTTTTTTTATTCTGGGGATGACAAAACAGCCCTGTCCAATGTATGTTCAGTGAAACAGATAATACCTATCCCTTTGGGAGAGTCCATATGAAGGAACCACAATCCCATTTACCCCTGGATAACGACACGCGCATTGTTGTCAAGGTCGGCTCCGGGGTGCTGACAAAAGGCAACAGCCTCAACAAGGAGATCATTACGGCCATTGCCAGTCAGATCTGCCATCTTCACGACCGGGGCCTGGAAGTCATTCTGGTCTCCTCCGGGGCCATGGCCGCCGGGGTGACCAAAATCGGGCTGACACGCCGCCCGTCCGAAACCCCCAAGCGCCAGGCTGTCTCCGCCATCGGCCAGGCCGACCTCATCCGGGAATGGGAAAAAGCCATAGCGCACTGCGGCAGAAAAGTCGCCCAGATCCTGCTGACCCGGGGGGACCTCTGCGACAGGGTCCGGTACCTCAACACCAGAAACACCATCAACACCCTGCTGGAGTGGAAGGTGCTGCCCATCATCAACGAGAACGACACCGTGGCTGTCCAATCCCTTCAGTTCGGGGACAATGACAACCTGGGCGCCATGATCACCCTGCTCATGGGGGCGGATCTCATGATCAACCTCACAGACATCGGCGGCCTGTTTAACAAGGATCCCCGGATCCATGAGGATGCCAAGCTGCTGTCTGAAGTGGCATCCATGGGACCAGAAATCGAAGCCATGGCAGGGGAAATTGCAGGGCCGTTAGGCACCGGCGGCATGAGAACCAAAATTTGCGCCGCTCGCAAGCTGACCTCTGCGGGCATCCCCATGATCATTGCCAGCGGCATGGACCCTGAAATCCTGATCAAAATCTATAACAACCAGTATACCGGCACCTATTTTGTCCCGAAAAGCGACAAACAGACCTCCCGAAAAAACTGGATCGGCCTGACCCTGGCCCCCAAGGGCTGGATCACCATTGACCGCGGTGCCCAAAAGGCCGTGGTGGAGCGGGGCAAAAGCCTGCTGCCCTCGGGGATTACCCGGGTGAAAGATTATTTTGAAGTGGGGGACCCTGTGGCATTTATCACGGAAACCAATGAGGTTCTGGGTATGGGCCTGGTCAACTACAACGCCTCGGATATCCTCAAAATCATGGGCTGCCAGACCGACCAGATAAAGCAGCGTTTAGGGTTCTGCTCCTATGACGAAGTCATCCACCGGGACAACCTCATGGTCACGACCTATACCAAACTTGCCGACCAATAACCAGCCAATAAGGAGTATCCATGTCTTTGGACACCCAGATTACCGACCTTGCAAAAAATGCCCGGGCCGCCGCCCGGATCACAGCGAACCTGTCCGCTGAACAAAAAAACCAGGCCCTCATGGCCATTGCCGCCGGCCTGGAAGCCGCAAAAACCGACATCCAGGCAGAAAATAAAAAAGACAGTGACGCCGCTGAAAAGGCAGGGCTCTCCCCGGCCATGATCGACCGCCTCACCATCACGGACAAGGTGCTGACCGGCATGGCCGACGGCCTTGTCTACCTGGCCGGCCTCAACGATCCCGTGGGCACCCTGTCGGATTCCGCCATCCGTCCCAACGGCCTTGAAATGGCCCGGATGCGCATCCCTTTGGGGGTGATCGGCATTATTTACGAATCCCGGCCCAACGTAACCGTGGATGCGGCAGGCCTCTGCCTTAAGGCGGGCAACGCCGTCATCCTCAGGGGCGGCTCCGAAGCCATCCATTCCAACCGAATCCTGGCCCGGGTCATCCAGGAAGGCATGGCCGACGCCGGCCTGCCCAAAGCTGCCGTCCAGGTCATTGACACCCCGGACCGGGAGGCGGTGAACCTTGTGCTGAAACAAGAGGCGTGCATCGACCTGATCATACCCAGGGGGGGAGAAGGCCTGATCCGCCACGTGGTGGCCCATTCCACCATCCCGGTGCTCAAGCATTACAAGGGGGTCTGCCACGCCTATGTGGATGACCTGGCCGACATGGACATGGCCATAAAGATCGCTGTCAATGCCAAGGCCCAGCGCCCCGGTGTCTGCAACGCCCTGGAGACCCTGCTGGTCCACGACACCATTGCCCCTGTATTCCTGCCCCGGGTAGCTGAGGCCTTAAAAGAGGCCGGCGTCACCATAAAAGGCTGCCAGAAAACCTGTATTCTTTTACCCGGCACTGCCCCTGCCACACAAGAGGACTGGGAAGCCGAATACCTGGACCTTGTCCTTGCCGTAAAGGTTGTCAAGGATATGGATGATGCCATGGATCACATCGCCACCTACGGCTCCAACCATACCGAGGCCATTATCACCGGAGATTATGACAGGTCCCGCCGCTTCATCCGGGAGGTGGACGCCTCCCTGGTCATTGTGAATGCCTCTACCCGGTTCAACGACGGGGGTGAACTGGGCCTGGGCGCGGAAATCGGTATTTCCACTTCAAAGCTCCACGCCTACGGCCCCATGGGAATCAAAGAACTGACCACCACCAAATTCGTGGCATGGGGAAGCGGCCAGGTCCGGTCTTAAGCGCCTTGGTGCTCAAGACCGACCCAGACCGGATTAGAATTGGACGAAATGACCCGTTGTCATCCTGTTCCCGTTGGGAAACGTGTTTTTCAGTTGCGTTGTGATGATTCTCCTGATATTTTTGGGTGGTCACTTTAAATTTACAACCAGACAAAAGCGTTCCAACAGACTGAAAATTTAGTAAATACCACTGATTTTTTACCATCGTTTTCAACACCCTTTTAAAAAAATGGGGCATACTTAACAAATGATACTGAAAATCCTTGCACAGAAGCTCAAAGGGGCGGCAACAGACCTGCTGCCCATTGTCTTGGTGATTGCCTTCTTCCAGCTGATCGTACTGCGGCAGCCACTGCCGCAGTTGGGCGATGTGCTTTTCGGAACCCTTTTGGTGGTGGCGGGCCTGACACTCTTTGTTCAAGGCCTTGAGATGGGATTGTTTCCAGTGGGCGAAGCCATGGCCCATGCCTTGGCAGCCAAGGGCAGCCTGTTCTGGTTGCTGGTATTTGCATTTGCCTTGGGGTTTTCAACCACGGTGGCAGAACCGGCCCTGATCGCCGTGGCATGGGAAGCTGCAGAGATTGCCGGTGACGGGGGGTTGATATCCGGGGACACCGCTGCCATGGAATCCTACGCCTTTGGGCTGCGAATCTCGGTCGCAGTTTCCGTGGGCCTGGCCATCCTCATCGGCGTCATCCGGATTCTCAAGGGCTGGCCCATTCACTACCTGATCATCGGTGGCTACGGGGTGGTGATGCTCATGACCATAGTGGCGCCCAAGGAAATCATCGGCATTGCCTACGATGCCGGAGGGGTGACCACCTCCACGATTACAGTACCGCTGGTGGCGGCATTGGGGGTCGGCCTTGCCTCGTCCATCAGAGGTCGCAGCCCCCTGACAGACGGTTTTGGCCTCATTGCCTTTGCTTCGCTTATGCCCATGATATTTGTCATGGGATACGGATTGATTATTTTTAACTGACACCCACAGGAGCGGATAAAATGGAATTCATACATGACTTCACCAGGGTGCTGATGGCCACATGCCGGGATGTCCTTCCCATAATCAGTCTGATTGCCGTGTTTCAACTGCTGGTGCTGCGGCAAAAATTCCCCCATCCGGGACGCCTTCTGGCCGGGGGGGTCTTTGTGGTGCTTGGCCTTGCCTTATTCCTGGCAGGACTGGAAAAGGCATTGTTCCCCCTGGGCAAGCTCATGGCCACCCAATTGTCCGACCCCGCATTTATCCACGGGACGCACACAGCAGCGGCCGAATCTGGATGGACAGCCTATTTTTGGGTATATGTCTTTGCCGCCATGATCGGTTTTGCCACCACCATTGCAGAGCCGTCCCTGATCGCCGTAGCCTACAAAGCCAGCGAAGTCTCTGCCGGAACCATCCACCAATGGGGGCTGAGAATCACCGTGGCCATCGGGGTTGCAGTGGGACTGGGCCTTGGCACATTCCGCATCGTCACAGGTACCCCCCTCTACCTTTATATAATGGCGGGTTATGTGATCGTCCTGATCCAGACCCTGGCCGCCCCTAAAAAAATGATCGCCCTGGCCTATGATTCCGGCGGAGTGACGACCTCGACGGTAACGGTGCCGCTGGTAACGGCGCTGGGACTTGGGCTGGCCGCATCCGTTCCTGGAAGAAACCCGGCGCTGGACGGTTTCGGCCTGATTGCCTTTGCCAGCCTCTTTCCCATCATCGCGGTCATGGGGTATGCGCAAATCAGCCACTGGTGGATACAACGAAAAAAACACGGAGAAAAAAATGCGCTTTAAAATGATTCTGGCGTCTGTCAAACAGGACGTCACCGACGGGATTGTCGATGCTGCAAAACAAGCAGGGGCCACCGGGGCCACCATTATACCGGCCAGGGGAACAGGAAGCCATGAGGCCAAAACCTTTTTCGGCCTGACCCTTGAGGTCCAGACCGATATTGTCATGTTTCTGGTGGAAGAGCATTCCATCACCCCCATCCTTGATGCCATAAAAACAGCCGGAAAGTTCCACAAACCGGGAACGGGGATTGCCTTTGTGCTGCCGGTGGAGCAGGTGGTCGGACTGGAAAGCCAGATGCAACACTTCAAGGAAAAAGTCCAGAACAACTATTTTTAACTTTAGACGCGTGGGAGAAACTGATGAACGAAGAAAAACAAGGCATCATTCGCGCCAAAGATGTCATGCAGCAGAACATGGTGTTCATTGACGGCATGGCCACGGCAAGGGAAGCTGCCGCCGCCATGAAGGCCGACCAGGTCTATTGTCTTCTGGTCAACAAACGCCACCCGGACGATGCCTGGGGGATGATAGCGGTTAAGGACCTGGTCCGCGGTGTACTGGTTTCTGGCCGGTCCCCTGAAGAGGTGAACGTCTATGAAATCATGTCAAAACCCGTAATCACAATACCTGCTAAAATGGATATCCGATACGTTGCCCGCTTGCTTTACCGTGCTGACATCAGACGGGCCCCGGTTGTGGAAAACGAAGATATCGTTGGGATGGTCTCGCTGTCCTCTCTGATTTTGGAAAATGACCTTTTTTGATCGTGGGTATTGAATAAACAGATTCCCCGGGGAAGCGGGCATACCCTTGCCCTGCCCCGGGATGTCTATTACCGTTTTTCCGCACCAGAAACCATTTGTTTTCCCTGGAATATCTGATAGTATTCTCTTTGTGAATCCCTGACAATTGATAGTAGCATTTTCCTGGCATGCGAGTTAAATGAAGCGAATTGTCCTTTATATCAGCTGTATTATTCTGGCCGTTGCAGGTATGGGACAGCACACCGCCCAGGCATCCGACCGCCATCATGTTCTGGTCATTCATTCCTACCACAAAGGCTTCACCTGGACCGACCACATCGACATCACCCTAAGGCAGACCCTGGCATCACATTCAGGCATTGAAGTCAGCTCGGAGTACCTTGACAGTAAACGCCTGACCTTGGCCAGGGCCGCTATCCCGTTCCTGGGCTTTTTAGAAGAAAAATATGCCAGCCGCCGCCCCGATATCGTCATCCTGACGGACAACAATGCCCTTGAATTCACTGCCAGCCATTACGATCGCCTTTTCAGGGGGATTCCCGTAGTCTTCTGCGGCATTAACAAGTTTCACCCAAAGATGGTCCGTAAATTCGGCCCAAACGTCACCGGCGTTGTGGAAAAAACAGATCCCCTGGGAACGATCCGCCTGATACGCAAGCTGCAGCCGGATCTGAACCGTCTGGTCATCGTCTCTGGTACCACGCCCACAGCCGGCGCCATCCGGAAAGAAACACAAATCGCCCTGGCCGGTATTGAAAAAAACATGAACCTGGTCTGGCAAGATGGCCTGTCCAGCCAAAAGCTTTTAACATACCTGGGCATCCTGTCCCCTGATGATGCTGTGCTGCTGATTTCATTCAACCGGGACCGTGACAACCGGTATTATACTCATGAAAAAAGTGCTGCAATGATCAGCAGCCGGACAGCAGCACCGGTCTATGGACTGTGGGATTTTTATTTGAACTCCGGGCTCATAGGAGGAAAAATGGTATCCAGCAGGGACCAGGGAACCCTTGCTGGGAAAAAATGCCTGGCCATCCTAAAAACCGGTGAAATTCCGCCCATCAGGCACACCAGTCCCAACGCCATCCTCATTGACTATGCCGCGTTTTCCGCCCATGGGCTCAAGGCATCCAACCTTCCCCCGAATGCTATCATCGTCAACAAACCCACAAGCTTTTATCAGACCCACAAGCTGTTGATCTGGTCTGTCTGCGGATTTATCACCATCCTGGTCCTGCTCATCCTGGCTTTGGCGGCCAATATCGTCAGCAGAAAAGAGAGTGACCAAAAATACCGAACCCTTTTTGAAGACGCCCTGGATGCTCATTTCCTTATGGCACCGGATTTAAAAATACTGGATTGTAACCCGGCAGCTCTGAAATTGTTCAACCTGGCATCAAAAGAGGCATTTATCGGCCTGACCCCTGATGCGATATCCCCGGCCGTCCAGCCCGGTGGGCTTTCCTCCACAAAAGCAGCTGAAAAGATGGCTGCCATCACATTGAAAAAGGGGCGACACATTTTTGAATGGCGCCATAAACGGATCAACAAAGAAACATTTGATGCCAGCGTGCTTCTCTGCCGCACCACCATTGGCGGAAAGCCCGTCATCCATGCGGCGGTCCGGGACATTTCCGATCAAAAGCAGGCCCAGGAACTGATGATCCAGTCTGAAAAAATGATGTCCGTCGGCGGTCTCGCCGCTGGCATGGCCCATGAGATCAACAATCCCCTTGCCGCCATGATCCAGAGTGCCTCTGTTTTGTCCAACCGTATCACCCGGCTGGATATGCCGGCCAACCTGACGGCGGCCAAGGCCGCAGGGACAAGCATGTCGACCATCGCCCGGTATATGCAGGACCGGAAAATTACCCAAATGACCGCAGCCATCATTGAATCAGGGAACAGGATCGCCACCATCGTCGATAATATGCTCAGCTTTGCCAGAAAAGGGGGATCCCGACTTTCCTCCCATCATCCAGCGGAGCTCCTGGACCAGGTCCTGAACTTGGCGGCCACGGATTTTGACCTGAAAAAACACTATGACTTTAAAAATATCCGTATTAAAAAGACCTATGAAGCTGACCTGCCCATGGTCATCTGTGAGGGCAGCAAAATCCAGCAGGTCCTTTTGAACATCCTTAAAAACGGGGCCCAGGCCATGGCAGACCCTGCCAAAGACACCGCCCCGACATTCACCATAAGGCTTGCCCATGAAACCGTGGCAAACATGCTGAGAATCGAAATACAGGACAACGGCCCCGGCATGGACTCAAAAACCCGTCAGCGGATTTTTGAACCCTTTTTCACCACCAAGCCCAGCGGCCAGGGCACCGGCCTTGGCCTGTCTGTGTCCTATTTTATCGTCACAGACAACCACCGGGGCACCATGACCGTCACCTCCAGGCCCGGCCAGGGGACCACCTTTGTCATCCGGCTGCCCCTTACCCCTCCGGCCAGGGTATGACCCGTCCTGAATCCATGGCATTGACGATTTATCCCATGGGCCTGTCACAGGTTCGTGGACCACAAGAGGAATCATTTATCTTTGGATATGATTTGTCATATCCCCTGATTTTGTGTATTTTCAGAGAGCAAAGACAACCCTCAACATGAGTTTGATTTGAACAATTTAAACCATACTTACACTGGGACCTCAAAAGTTGCCAGATGCCACCGATTATTGACCAATCGGTTTCTATGGCCCTATTCCCAGGACCAGTCCAGCCTGCATAGGTGGCGGGCCTTTACCCTATCGTCCATGCTTCTCGCAGGGCTGGTCTTTGGGATATTTGCCTTGATCCCAGGGATAGTTCTGGCTATCCGGGAAAATGTATGGCACCTTGCCGTTGCCGACCTCGCTGGACTTTTTGTGACACTTATACTGATTTTTGTTCACCACATCCCGTTCAAAGTCAGGGCTGCCACTGCTTTGATCCTGGTCTATGGCATAGGGATATCCGTTATTATTTCGGTGGGACCCCTGAGCGGCGGGCCGATCTGGCTGTTTGCATTTGCCGTGCTCGCCAGCGTGCTTCTTGGAAACCTTGCCGCCATGGGAGCGATTGTCATGAATGCCCTGGCTTTGACAAGTATTGCCCTGATGATCTCACATGGCATAATCGGCGATGATTTCCCCTGGTTCAACACCCCCCATGCCATGGTCGCTGCAGTGGTGAATTTCATCGTGGTCAATGCCATTACTGCCGTCGCGGTTTCCGCACTGCTCAAAGGGTTGTACACCAGTGAAAAAAAATACCGGTTAATCGCCGATAATGTGGCAGATGTGATCTGGACCACGGATATGAATCTAAGATTTACCTATGTCAGTCCCTCTGTCTTTCAGATGCAGGGATTTTCAGCAGAAGAAATAATGGAAAAAACACTGAAGCAGCTTGTTTCTCCCCAGTTTCTTGAACAACTTCTGGATCTTTATTCAAAAAAAATGGATCAATGGGGCAGAAAAGATCCAGAGGCATTGGCACCGTTTGTTTTTGAGGCCGAGCAATGCCGCAGTGACGGCACTTTTTTCTGGGTGAGTGTCAATGCCCGGTTGATAAGGGGCAGGGACAATACCCTCCAGGGGGTCCTGGGCGTTACCCGTGATATCACCCGGCAAAAGCACAGTGAGGCTGAAAAAATACGGGCTGAAATCGCTGTTGAAAAACATGAGAAACTGGCATTAGTCGGCAGGGTTGCAGGAAAAATGGCCCATGACTTCAACAATATTTTGGGAATCATCATGGGGCACTCTGAGCTGGCCCTTTCCGTATGCACGGATAAAGACACCCGGAATACCCTTGATGTGATTTTAACCCAGACCCGGCGGGGCAGAAACCTGACCCAAAACCTCACGGCCTTTGCCAGAAGCCATGAACCCAGATGGGAGTGGGTCGTTTTCAATGAAAAAGTTGAATCTGTACTGGATTTATTAAAAATCGACCTGGACGGAATACCTGTGAAAAAACAGTGGGGGGAACGTATAGAAATCATGGCAGATGCCAATATGATTGAGCATACCCTGGTCAATCTTATCCAAAATGCGGTGGATGCCGTCAGCCTGACCAAAAATCCTGAAATACGTCTTCGGATTGGGTTAACCGATTGTGACCACCTTGAATTTGAAATCCGGGACAACGGGTGCGGCATACCCAGTGAGTATACTGCTGAGGCCATTTATGAACCGTCCTTTACCCTGAAAGGCAGTCAGGACGTTGCCGGCCATTACCAGAGCGGAATTAAAGGAACCGGATATGGCATGGCTAATGTTAAAAAAACCATTGAGCGTCACGGGGGAAATATAACCGTCGAATCCGAACCCAATGTGTTCACACGGGTAATCATCCATCTGCCCCGCATGGAAAAACAACTGACCATTGAAGAAAAAAAACGCCTGGCAACCGCAGCGCCTCAGTCCGGCCTTTCTATACTGCTGGTTGAGGACGAGCCCACCATTTCTGAGGTTCAATACAAAATACTGACCCAGCCACCGCTCAACCACCGTGTGGATATTGCCACCACCGGGGAAGAAGCGTTGGATCTGTTCCAGGCAAAAACCTATGACCTTGTCAGCCTGGATTATATTTTGGCAGGAAGGCACAATGGAAAACACGTTTATTCCTCTATTCGTCAATTGAAAAAACATCTGCCCATTCTCTTTGTTTCCGGCAACATTGAATTTTTGGAATCCATCAAAACACTCAAGCAGGCGGATCCGCTCATTGAGCATCTTTCCAAACCGTGCAAAAACATTGATTATGTCAACAGTATTAACGCTTTGATCCAGATGCAGACCTCTTTGGCTCCCGCTTGTACATCAGGCCTGAAAAATCATCCAGCACCATGAACAAAGACGGTACCAGTACCAGAATGATGACCGTGGAAAAAACAATGCCAAAGCCCAGGGAAATGGCCATGGGAATCATCATCCTGGCCTGCCGTGAGGTTTCCAGGATCATGGGCATAAGCCCGCCAAAGGTGGTCACCGTGGTCAACAGGATGGGGCGAAACCGCTGAATACCGGCCGAATGGATGGCCTCAAAAGGAGAAAATCCCTCTCTCATCCGCCGGTTGGCAAAGTCGATGAGGATCAAAGAATCGTTGACCACCACCCCGGACAGGGCCACCACCCCGAAAATAGAGTTGATGGACAGGGAGTAGCCCATGATCAGATGCCCGAAAACAGCGCCGATGATGCCAAAGGGGATGCTCATCATGATGATCAAGGGCTGGGAGTAGCTTTTAAAGGGCACGGCCAGCAGGGCATAGATGCCAAAAAGGGCCATAAGGGAGCCTGTGGCAAGGGCGCTTAAGCTGTCCTGCATCGCGGCCTGGTGGCCGGCAAAGCTGTAGGTCAGGCCGGGATATGTCCTGGCCAGGGCCGGCAGGATAGTGGTTTTAAGCTCTCCTTTGATATTTTCGGCCCGGGCCGGGGGAATGACATTGGCCTTGATCCTCAGATCCCGGCGGCCATCGGTCCGCTCAATCTTGGTATAGGCCCGGCCCGGGGTCATCTTTACGGCATCCCTCAAATAAACCTCTCCGGCAGTGGACTGGAGTACCAGGTTTTCCAGGGTGGATTCCAGGGCCCGCGCAGACTCGGGCAGGCTCACCCGCACCGTGACCTCGTTGCGGCCCCGCTGCTGTTTCAGGGCCTGGACCCCCTGAAAGGCATGGCGGACCTGCCGGGCCACATCCTCGGAGGTCAGGCCCATGCGCTCGCCTAGTGGCAGCAGCTGGATATCAAATTGACGCTTGCCCCGGGCAGAGCCGTCGTCAATATCGTGGACAATGGTATAGCTTGCCAGGGACTGTGCCAGGTCAGCAGCGGCATTGTCCAGAACCCGGGTATCGGTATGGCTCAGCAGGACGGTCAGGTTCTTGCCCGATCCCGGCCCCCCCCGGTTGGATTCGAACCGGATATTTTCCAGGCCTGCCAGGGTCCCGACCCGCTCCCGCCACAGGGCCGTGACCGTTGAGGTCGGCAGAGGCCGTTTATCCTCATCAGTGAGATACACTCTTATGGTGACCCCATTCTGGGACACATGGCTCAGCACCCCTCGGGACAGAGATTTTCCACCGTTTTCCGCCACGACCTCCCTGGCTGCGGCCACCAGGTGGTTCTCCACGGACTTGAGGGTTGACTCTGCCGAGCCATGGGCAAGGGTGGCTGAACAATAGGCATAGTTGGATTCGCTTTTAGGAAACATCTCCAGGCCCATGCGGCCCGAGGCCACATATCCGCCCAAACCAATCATGACGGCAATGCCAAAGCCGATGACCGAGTAACGATAGCTGAGCATCAGCCGTAAAAAGGCGCCGTAACGGACCCGGACAAACCGTTCAAAGGCCCGGCTGAATCTGGCCTGCCATCGCTCCAGATGATTCAGGGGCCAGATGGCCCGGGTCCGGTTTCGATGGCTCAAATGGGCCGGAAGGATAAAAAGGCTTTCCACAAGGGAGACCAGAAAGACCGCACCCACCACCAGGGGAATCACCCCGAAGATCTTGCCCATGAACCCCGGCACGAACATCAGGGGCATGAAGGCCACCAGGTTGGTCAGCACAGAGAAAACCACGGGCAGGGCCACCTCTTTTGTCCCGGCCACTGAGGCATCAAACAGGGACAGCCCCCGGGACCGCCAATGGTAGATGTTCTCTCCCACCACCACGGCATCGTCTACCACAATGCCCAGGGTCACAATAAAGGCGAACATGGAGATCACATTGATGGAAAAATCCCCGGCGGACAAAAAGAGAAAAGAACCCATAAAAGAGATGGGGATCCCCAGGCTTACCCAGAAGGCCAGGCGGGTTTCCAGAAACAGGGCCAGAAAGATAAAGACCAGGATCAGTCCCTGAAAGGCATTTTTCATTAATAGTTCGGCCCGCTGCTCAAATATGGATGAGCGGTCCCTGAGGATGCTCAGATCAAGGCCTTCGGGCAGGGTCTGGTTCAGCTTTTTGATAATGGCCTTGCCGGCATCCGCCACTGCAGACGGGGTCTGATCCCCCACCCGGTACACATCGATCATCACAGCCGGATTGCCGTTAAAATGGGCCCAGGTATTGGTGTCCTCGAACCCCTCTTTCACCGTGGCCACATCAGCCAGCAGTACCCGGGAGCCGTCCGGGCCGGTGAGCAACGGCAGCCCGGCATAGTCCCGGGCATAGTTTCTCTGGTCCTTGATCCGGACCATAATATCCCCGCTGTCAGTTTTCAGGCTACCGCCCCCCAGTTCCACCGAAGCCTCGGAAATACCCTGGGCCACATCTGCCAGGGTCATGCCGTAGCGCCGCAGGACATCCTGGGCAATCTCCACCTTGACCTCATAATCCCGGACCCCGGTCAGGTCCACCTGGGTGATATGATCGCTGCCCAGCAGGGTATCCCTGACCTGGTCTGCTGCCGCGCGCAGGGTCAATTCTGTTACATCCCCGTACAGGGCAATGGTCAATACCCCCCGCTTATGACTGTCCATAGAGACCAGGGGGTCTTCAGCCTCTTCCGGAAAGGTGGAAATGCTGCTGACCTCGCTTTTGATCTCCTGCCAGACCTTGATCACATCCTCACCCTCGATGAGTTCGGCGGTGATGGATGCCACGCCTTCCGATGCCGTTGAGATGACCTCATCAATGCCTTCAATATCCTCAATGGCCTCTTCAACGGCCAGGACAACCCCCTTTTCCACCTCTTCCGGGCTGGCCCCGGGATAGGCGACCGTGATGGTCACCCGGTCCATGGTGAAGTCGGGAAAGACCTCCTGTTTGATGTTCAAGGCAGTCAGCAGTCCCCCGATGAGGAAAACCGCCATGAGCAGATTGGCAATCACCGAGTTCCCCGCCATCCATGCCAGGGCCCCCCGGGGTGAAGATTCGCCGTTTTTTACAGGGTCGCTCATTTGGACGCTCCGGCAGCTGTAGCGGTTCTCTCAGGCATTTGTGGTGGTTCGGCATCCTTTTTTGCTTTCAGGGGCATGCCCTGGACCGGTACGGAAAGCCCTGAGGTGATAATGGCCTCTCCCGGGGTCACACCAGACTCAATATAGACATGGTCCCTGTCCTTGAATGCCAAAGTGACCGTTCGGATATCCAGGGTGTTGTCTTGGTTGATCCAGAGGGTGTTGCCGTCCTGAAGCACGGCTCTGGGCAGGGCAATCACAGCGGGCAGGGGCCGTCCTGTGATGGACACCCGGACATAATCGTCCATCATCAAGGGGATGGCTGCCGGATGGGCCTGGGTGCCCAGAGGATTTTTAACGGCAACGATCACCGTGGCCATGCGGCCTGTGTCATTGACCCTGCCTGTGACCTGGATCACCCGTCCCTGCCAGGTGCCCGGGCCGGTCTGGGAGGTGATGGTGGCCGGGCTGCCACCGGGCCGGGTGGGGTCAATATAGTAAAGCTGGTCCAGGGGAACCTGGGCCTCGATCCAGAAGGCATCCGTGCCCACCAGGGTCACCAGGTTCTCCTGGCTGCCCACATAGCTGCCCTCATTGACAAACCGCTCAAGAACCATGGCGTTGAAAGGGGCGGTAATGGTTGTGCGCGAAAGGTCAAGCCGGGCCTGATCCAGATCAGCCTGGGCTGCATCCACTTTAGCCTGGGCCTGGGCCAGCTGGGGCTTGCGCAGGGCCAGATCGGTTTCAGCCACCACATCCGAGGAAATCTGGGCCAGCAGCTTCACCTCTTCCCTGGCAATGGTCTGGCTGCCCCGCTCAATGGCCATGGCAGCCATGGCATCGGCCAGGGCGCTTTTGGCCTTGCGGACACTGACCTGGTGATCGCTGGGGTCCAGGCGAACCAGGGTCTCGTCCTTGTTCACCAGGCTGCCGGGGACAAACTGCCCTGACACCTTCCGGACCTTGCCTGACACCTGGGCTTTGAGGGTCACCTTTCTGGCCGCAGTCACCGTGCCCATAACCGTCACCCCGGCCCGGGCATCTGTCACGGATGCGACCATGGTTTCCACTGTGGTGGCAATGGGCTGGGGCCGGGATTTCTTCATTACCGGGGCTGTGGTCTGGAAATAGGACCAGGCCGCCCCGCCGCCGATGATCAGCAGCAGGGGCAGAAGGGCCCTGAATAGTTTACCGAAAAAGGTGAGTTCACGGGGTTGGGACATGGGGGTACTCCGCATTGATTAGGGTCTTGGTCCAGTCGCCCCCAAGGGTTCTGTACAGGGCGATCCGATTTTTCACCTGGGTGGCCTGCTCGTCAACGAGCTGACGTTCCAGGCGCTGGACACTGGTCCAGGCCGTAAGATAAGATAAATAATTGTCCTGGCCGTTCATATACTGAATCTGGGCATCCTTTACCGTCAAACGGGTGGCCTCAAGCTGTTCCTTTAACAGTCCGGTATACTCTGCCTGTCGCTTTTCCGCAATCAGGCTGTTTGTCACCTCCTGAACAGCCTCGGCCACGGTCCGGGCATAGGCGGTCAAATATTGATCTGCTTCAGCCCTTGCCCGGTCAACTTCCGCTTTGCCATGGCCTCCGTCAAACAAAGGTCCTGTGACAGCGGCGGCCAGGGTGGATATCCAGTTTGAGAACAGCAGGTCAAGGGTGGTGCTGGAAAACGCCGCATCCGCAGACAGGGTCAATGCGGGCAGGCGGTCGGCCTTTGCTGCGCTGACCTGCCAGTCCATGGCTTTCAGCCGAAGCCCTGCGGCCCGGACATCGGGACGGGCGGCCAGAAGATCGGCAGGCAGGCCGGCATCCGGCAGAGGGATGAGTTCGGGCAGACCCGTTTCAAAAGGGATGAAATCAAAGGTCCCGGCCTGGCCCAGCAAAACGGCCAGGCCGGTCATCTGCTGCTCCTTGTTCTGTTTGAGCATGGGCAGGGAGGACCGGGCCTCGGCCAGGGATTCCCGCTGCTGGGAGACATCCAGGGTATCGGCCTGGCCATTGAGGAACCGAAGCTTTTGAAGCTTGAGCATCTGCTGATTCATGTCAATTTGTTTTTCAAGGATGGCGATCTGGCGGTTCAGGGACAGGATTTCCACCCAGGCGGTTGCCACATCCGCGGCCACGGTGACGGCCGCCGCCTCAAGATCTTCCCGGGTGGCCTCATACGCTAAAATTTGTGAGGTATGCAGGGCGTCAAGCCGGCCCCACAGATCCAGTTCATATCCGGCAGAAAGACCTGAGGAAAAAACCTTGGATTCACTGCTGCTGCGGCCGCTGCTGCCGGTTTTGGTCTGCTGCCACTCTTTTTTTCCGCTGCCGCTGGCACCCAGGGTGGGAAAAAGAGTTGCCCCGGCCTTTTGAACCGAGGCCTCGGCCTGCCGGACCTTGGACAGGGCCGTTTTGATATCGAAATTATCGGACAGGGCCTGATTTACCAAGGCGTTCAGCGCCTCACTGTCAAAGGCCTGCCACCATTTACCGGGGCCGGGATCTGCATCGGTGTACAGGGCCTTATAATGGCCGGGCAATTCAAGGGGCTCAGCCTGTCGGGTTACAGGCTCAAACATGCTGCATCCAGACACAGCAAGGCCGGCCAGGGCCAGGCAGAATATCAATTTTATTCTTTGAGTCACTGATGTCAATTTGTTATCCATTATTTATCTCTGCCACAATTATACCTGTTTTTCTGACGGCTCAAGTTCTAAAAACCTGCATACAAAAATGGGGATGATACAAATTATTTCAAGAAGATTTTAAAAAGGCCTGGCCCAGGACATTTCCGGCCCGGGCCTGTTAGCCACGCCCGGTCACCACCTGTACATCAAAATCCGGCCCGGCTGATGCAGGCGGCAACACAGATACCGCTGATGGCCCGGCGATGGCGATTTTCATATCCTCAGTCATGATTGCCTTCTGGCTTGGGTTTTTCTTGTCCAGCATGTGTCAATGGTAAAATACCGCCAGCCAGACCGTGGGCCCGTCCGGATCGGTCCGGACCACCCGGTGACGGTCATGGGCCGGAATGGTCAGGCAATCCCCCTTGGCCAGGACCTTCTGCCTGCCGTCCTCAAAGGCGATGGTGCCGGTCCCTTCAAGCACCACCACCCACTCGTTTTCATCCTGGTCGTACCAGCCGCTGTCAGGAGAGGTGTGGCCAAAGGAAACGATGCGTTCTATGCGCAGGTTCGGGGCAGACAGCACCTCACAAAAATCCTCCCGGTCAGCGGCACCGGGCATATTTGAAAATATATTGTCCATGACGGTCTCCTTGCAGGTGTCAGGATTATCCGGACGCCTCTTTTCGGGCCGTGACCGTTTCGATAAATGCCTGCACCAGGCCATAGTAGCCCCGGGCCTCTGAAATGGTATTGTGGCCGGTCCGTGGTATCACCTCAAGCTGTGTGGGGCAGGTCAGTTTCTGAACCAGGGCCTTTGTCCGCTCAAATGAAATGACCTCATCCTCTTCTGCGGCAAGGATCAAAGCAGGACACACGATGGCCCCTGCAAAATCCACGGTTCTGTGGGGATCGGTGAGGACCTGTTTCACCAGCCAGGCCGGATAAATACCTGCGGCCACCGCCGAGATGCTGTCAAAAGGGCAGGTCAGTATCAGGCCGTCCAATTGCCGCTGTGCTGCCAGGTAACAGGCAATTGATGAGCCGAGGCTGCGGCCCCAGGCCAGGCAGGCAGACGGGTTGTACTTATCAACCAGGGTATCAAACACCTCAAGGCTGTCCCTCTTGAGGCGGGCTTCCGTGGGCCGGCCGTTGCTGTGGCCAAACCCCCGGTAATTGACCAGCACCACATTGGCCGGCACATGGGCCAAAAAATTTTCAATATTCAAAGAGACCTCTTCGGCATTGCCCCCGAAGTAGAAGACAAAGGGCAGGTCTTTGACGTCTTTTTCAATGCACCAGCCGGCAAGGCGGGTGCCGTCCGTGGCCGTGAGGGTCAATGGCCGGACCGCCGGCACCAGGGCGTCCAGGACCGTTTGCCTGGCCGGGGGCAGGGGCTGGGGAAAGTACAGCAGTTTACGGGACAGCAGCCGCAGGGCCCCAAGGGCCAGAACAATAGTCAGGATGCCATACACCAATAATTTCATAATGCCTCCTGTATCCATGGGTTTTATGGTATTTTACCCTGACCGCCTTGACAAAGACAGGGCCAATTTATATCCATTTAAAAAAACCAACCCCAAAGGAGACCCTTATGCCCCATTCCCCCACCGCAGCCAGGCACGAGGCTGCCCCTGAGAACTGCTGGGACTTAACCCTCATGTTCACAGACACAGACCAGTGGGAGGCCCTGTTTTCAGAGGTTGACGCGCGGATTCCAAAGTACCAAGCCTTCAGGGACAGACTGGGCAAATCCTTTGAGACATTTGCCGCCTGCCTGGAATTTGACCTTGCCCTTGGCCGGGATCTTGACAAACTCGTGACCTTTGCCCACCTGAAAAACGACCAGGACAAGACCGATGCCCAGGGGGAAAGCCTGTTCCAGCGGGCCGTGAACCTCTACACCCGGGCGGCGGATGCCGCAAGTTTCATTGTCCCCCAGCTCCAGGCCCTTGGCAAGGATACCCTGTCCCGGTACGCCAAAAAAGAGCGGATGACCCAGTTCAGGGTGTATCTTCAACGGATCATCCGGAACATTCCCCACACCCGCAACGCCGAAGTCGAACAGGTCCTGGCCATGGCAGGGGAGGCCCTGTCCGCACCAGGTTCGATCTTCGGCCAGCTGGACAATGCTGACCTGTCCTTTGGCAGCCTCACAGACGACAAGGGCGAAAAAAAGCCTTTGACCCACGGCAACTTCATCTCTTTTCTAAGCAGTTTTGACCGAAAGGTGAGGCAAAGGGCCTTTGCCCAATACTATGAGGTCTATGAGGCCCACAAGCATGGGATTGCCGCTGCCCTGTCCGCCTCGGTGAAAAAGGACCTGTTTCTGGCCCGGGCCAGACACTTTGACACGGCACGCAAGGCTGCCCTGTTCAAAAATAATATCCCTGAATCCGTGTACGATACCCTGGTGACAAGGGTCAGAGACAACCTGTCCAGCCACCACCGCTACCTTGCATTCCGGAAAAAGGCCCTGAACCTGCCGGAGTTAAGGGCCTATGACACCTATGTGCCGGTGGTGCCGGATGTGGACTTTCACATGGACTATCCCACGGCGGTCCAGACCTGTGTTGAGGCCCTGGCCCCACTGGGAAAGGCCTATTGCCAGCGGCTTGAAAAGGGGCTGACCCGGGGCTGGGTGGATCGCTATGAAAACAAGGGCAAACGCAGCGGTGCCTATTCCTCGGGATGTTACGACTCTCCGCCATATATTCTGATGAACTATGACGACGCTTCCATCAACAGCCTGTTCACGCTCATCCACGAGGCCGGCCACTCCATGCACTCTCTGTACTCAAAACAGGGCCAGCCCTATGCCACACACAATTACACCATCTTTGTGGCTGAAGTGGCCTCTACCCTCAACGAGACCCTGCTGACCCGCCACCTTCTGGACAAGTATGACAAAAATCCCAGGATGACAGCCTATATTCTCAACCGAGAGATCGATAATATCCGGGGCACCTTTTTCCGCCAGACCATGTTTGCCGAATTTGAAACAATTATCCACGCCATGGCTGCAGAAAATCACCCCCTGACCCTGGAGACATTTACTGCCACGTACCGGGCGCTGCTGGATGCCTATTTCGGCCAAAAAATGAAAATCGACGGGGCCCTGGCCCTGGAATGCCTGCGCATCCCTCATTTTTACTCAAGCTTCTACGTCTACCAGTATGCCACAGGCATTGCCGCGGCCCTGGGCATTGAACGGCGGATCCGGGAAAAAGGGATGCCGGCGGTTGAAAATTATCTGACCTTCCTGGGTCTTGGGGGCAGCCAATTCCCCATTCAGCAGCTCAAGGTCGCCGGCGTGGACATGACCTCGCCGGAACCTGTGGCAGCGGCCATCCGCCACTTTGACACCCAGCTGGATAAACTGGAGCAGACATGGAATTCACTCCCTTAGGCCGGGTTCACACCTGTTTCAAAGAAAAATTCGGCATTCCCAGGCAGCCCAACCTGGTCAAGCAGGCCCCTGGAAAACTGGTCTTTTTCCCAAAGTTTGCCCGACAAGAGGCGGTCCGAAAGCTGGACAGCTTCTCCCATATCTGGCTGCTCTTTTGCTTTCATCACGCCGTGAACAAGGATGGAGACCAGACCTGGTTGCCCATGGTCCGCCCCCCGAGGCTGGGGGGCAATCAAAAGGTGGGGGTATTTGCCTCAAGGTCTCCGTTCCGGCCCAACCCCATCGGCATGTCCTGCGTCTGTCTGGAATCCGTCGAGATCACGGACAAAGGCCCAATACTGCACCTGTCCGGGGTAGACCTGCTGGACAAGACCCCGGTCCTGGACATCAAACCCTACCTGCCCTACGCCGATGTCATGGCAGATGCCCGTGACGGCTTTGCCCCTGCCCCGCCCCGGACGGAGCTTGAGGTGGTCTTCACGGATCAAGCCAAAAAACAAATGGCCCGCCGCCGGGACATCCCGGATCTAAAAAAATTGATCACAGAAATACTGGAAAACGATCCCCGGCCAGCCTATGCTGCAGGGGAAAATACCGACCGGGTCTACGGGACCCGGCTGTTTGACTTCAACCTGAGATTCCGATTCCATGGTAAACAGGTTGACGTTCTTGACCTTCAAAAGGATTTTCAATGAACCAGGAAAAACTCACAGAAAAACTCAAACGAATCGAAGCCCTCTTTGCCGGTGCAACCACCGAAGGTGAAAAAGATGCGGCGTTTAATGCCCTCCACAGGATACAAACCCGTTTAAAAGAGATACAAAAACAAGACCCGCCAGTTGAGTACAGATTTACCCTGTCCGATGTCTGGGCCAGAAAATTATTTACAGCCCTGTTGCGGCGGTATGATATCCAGCCATACAGGTACCCCAGACAGCGGTATACAACTGTTATGGCAAGGCTGCCCAAAAGCTTTGTGGATGACACATTATGGCCGGAATTCGAGGCGTTAAGTGACACCTTGGAAACATACCTTGAAGAGATCACCAACAAGGTGATCTCTGAATCCATTCATTCTGACAGCTCTGATGCCCAGGTCATCAAACAGATCACATGATCCCGCAATGGGCTGTCGCGGATGCTGTATCTGTGGCCCTTGAAAACATGGGGGAAGAAATCCGTCATTGTCCGGTCCTGTCAATGCGGACCAGGTTGAAATCCCCCAGGATGGCGTAAAGGCTGGGCACCACCACCAGGACCAGGACCGTGGAAACCATGAGGCCGAACACAATAGAGCAGGCCAGGGGAATCAGGATCTGGGCCTGGAGAGAGCGCTCGGCCATCAGGGGCAGCAGGCCGGCAATGGTGGTCACTGAGGTCAGCATCACCGCTCGGAACCGCTCCCGTGAGGCCAGTTTACCTGCGGTGACCACATCCTGGCCCCGGGCAGTGTGCGCCTTGACAAAGGTAACCAGCAAAATCGAGTCATTGACCACGATGCCGGCCAGGGAGATAAACCCCATGATAGAGGGCATGGCGAGTTCCAGGCCCAAGGCCAGATGGCCCCAGACCACCCCGATAAAGGCCAGGGGAATGGTGACCATGACCACCAGGGGCTCTTGATAGGATTTAAACTGAAAGCTCAGCAGGCAGAAAATCCCGAAAAGCCCGATAAGCATGGCCGTGACCATGCCGCCCATGGAGGCTTTCATCTCTTTGGCCTGGCCTTCCAGTTCCATGGAAATGTCCGGGAAGTCATTTTTCAGTTGGGGCAGAAAATTCTGGCGGGTATGGGCAATGATATCAGCGGCATTGGCCACAGCAGTATCCAGGTCTCCTGTAATGGTCACGGTTCGGATGCTGTCCACCCGGCGGATACCGGCATATCCCCGGTCCTGGACGATCTCGGCCACAGCAGTAAGGGGCACCCGGTCCCCGGCAGGACCCATCAAAAAGAACTGCTCCAGGCAGGCCACACCAGCCCGGTCCCTGTCAGCCATCCCCACATTGACCTCATAGGCCTGATCCCCCACGATGATCTCACTGGCCGTGGCCCCGTAAAACGCCGCCCGAAGCTGGTCGGACACCGATCTTGCCGTAAAGCCTTTTGCCCGGGCCCCGGGCTTTAGGGTGACCCGAAACTCGGGCTTGCCCGGCCGAAGGTCATCGTACAGGTCAAATACCCCTTGGTACTGGTAAAGCCAGTTCATCAGGCGGGTGGAGGCCATTTTAAGGTCCTGGAGACGCTGTCCCTGGAGACGAATCTGAATGGGCAGGCCCCCGGGGCCGATGGCCGGCTCCTTGAAGGCCAGTGCAATGGCGCCGGGAATCTGGCCGACCTTCTCCCGCCACTGGTGGATGACCTCGTCTATGGTGGCGGTCCGGATTTCAGCACCCAGCAGATCCAGGGAAACCGTGGCCACATGGGGGCCGCTTTCCCCGGCATCGGCATTGGTGTTGTACAGCACCGAGGTATGGGCAATCAATTTCTGACCGCCGGGTTGTTTTGGGGTCAGCTCCTGGTTCACCGCTTCGGCCGCCGCCACCAGACGGTTCACATATTTGGCGGTCCGCTCCAGGGGAGTGCCCTGGGCAAAGAGAACCCTGGCCTGGATCACATCCCCGTCGATCTCCGGGAAGGCCCGGGCCTTGAGGATACCGCCGGCCAGCATGGCAATAGAGGCCAAAAACACAAAGACCACCAGGCCAACAAAAAAATATCTGAAATCCACGGCCAGATCCACGATCTGTCCCAGGACCCGCTCTCTGACCCAGGCTGTGCCGGCATCGATTTTCAGCCGCAACCGGCCCGGATCAGGGGCGTGATGCTTCAGGGAGTGGGCCAAATGGCTGGGCAGGATGAAAAAGGCCTCCACCAGGCTCACCAACAGGGTGAGGATCAGGATCACGGGTATAACATACAAAACCTTTCCGATATCGCCTTTCATGCTCAGGGCCAGGGCGCCGAACACAAAACAGGTGGTCAGAAAAGAGGAAAATACCCCGGGCGCCACATCTGTTATCCCGTCCACCGTGGCCCTGAACCCGTTTTTTCCCCGTTCCAGATTGGCGGCCACATTTTCGGCAATGACAATGGCATCATCCATGAGGATGCCCACGCCGATGAGCAGCCCCACCATGGAGAGCATGTTCAGGGACAGATTCAAATGCTTCATGAAAAAAAAGGTCAGGGCAAACGAGATGGGCAGCCCCATGACCACCCAGAAGGAAAACCGCAAAGGAAAAAAGATCAGCATGGCGCAGAAGACCAGGACCAGTCCCTGGACCGCATTTTTCACCAGCATCTGAAGCCGGTCCCTGACAATTTCAGACACATTCTGGGTCAGGTCCAGGCGCACCCCCGGCGGCACCTTCAGCCGTTCTTTTTCCAGGAAAGCAGCCACCGCATCCATGATTTCCAGGGCATCTTGGGTTTTGGTCTTGTTGATCTGAAGAATCCCGGCCCGCCGGCCGTTAAACAGGATCTTATCCTCCTCGTCCATGAACCGGTCAGATATTTTTGCAATCTCCCCCAGCCGGATCTCCGCCCCGGTAGCAGAGGAAACCACGATGAGGTCACTTAAATCCTGAACCTGGTTGCGCTCCTCGGAAAACCGGATCAGGATGTCCCGGTCCCGGGTTTCCAGGCTGCCCACCGGCAGATCGATATTCTGGGCGGTCACGGCCGCCTGAATGTCTGAAATGGAAAGGCCCAGGCGCATCATGGTGGCAAAGGCGATCTCCACCCGGAACTCATGGCCGGAAAACCCCAGCACCGCCACCTGGGAGATCCTGTGGTTGCGCTTGAGCCGGTCCTTGAGGTCTTGGCAAAACCGCTTGAGATGTACGGCACCCATGGGGCCGGTGACTGCGATGGAGACCACCTGGTCTGTACGGTTGATCTCCTGGACGATCACATTTTCCACCTCTCCGGGAAAATCGTCGATGGCCTCCACCTGGGTTTTAATATCGTTGAGAAACGGGGTCATGGTGCCGGCCGCCGTCATCTTCACCACCACCCGGCCCTGGTTCTCCATGGCCGTGCTCTGGATCTCGGAGATATAGGAGACCGACTCCACGGCATCCTCGATGCGCTGGCACACCGCCGTTTCCACATCCTCGGCCGTGGCCCCGGGATAGGCAGCAGTGATTTCAACCGCATCCTCACTGAAATCCGGAAAGGTCTCCCGCCGCAGGTCCCCCAGGGAAACCGCCCCCAGGGCCAGGAACATGAGCATCATCAGATTGGCGGCCGTGGGATGGCCGCCCATAAACGCGACCATGGATCTGAAAGGCCCCATATCAGATGCCCCTTTTTACAGCCCCGGCCATGACCCGGTCCAGGGTTTTTCGATCTTCCACGGGCGCAAGCTTCATCCCCTTGATGGCCGGGACAAGATCCGACAGCACCAAGATCTCGCCAGGTGTCACCCCTGAGTTGAGAATCACCAGATCCCCCATGACCACCTCTGGGGTCACCTGCCGGATTTCCAGGCGGTTCTCCTGCGTGCAGATATAAATATTGTCCTTGTGCAGGGCGCTTCTGGGAAAGGCGAACCGGTCCTTCAGGGGGCGACCCGCAAGTTCCACGCCCACGTACATATTTGTGGCCAGGGGCGGCCGCTTGCCCGGGATCAGATTCTTGTAAGGGCTGTCCACGGTGACAAAGACGCTCAAGGTGCCTGTGGCCGGATCCATGGCCTCCCCGGTCCTGGAAAACGCCCCGTCCCACTGAATCACCTGCCCTGCCCCCAGGGGCAGGGTCACCCGGGCGGAAATGCCAATGGCCCGCCGGATCTGTTCAATATCCGGGATTCCGGTCAGCGGCTCGGTCCGGTCCCGGGGCAGCAACTTGAAAATATCACCAGGCGTCAGCTGCACGGGGATCTCGGCCCGCTCAATGCTCTCGGCTGCCAGCAGTACCGTGCCGGCCGGGGCAAATTCAAACCGCTGCACATTCACCTGGGAAATCCTGCCGTTGAACGGGGCCCGGATCTCTGCCTTGGCCAGGTCCAGACGGCGTTCAGCCACAGCAGATTCTCCGGATTTCTTCTGGGCCAGCAGGGCTTTTTTCTGGGAGGGAATCAGTTTCAGGGTATTTTCCAGGTTGTTCACCGTGGTCTGCCGGGCCAAAAACGCGGTCTCCTCTTTTTCCAGGTCAGAGGCGGAAATCACCTGCTTGTCAAAGAGCATCCGTTTCCGCTCAAGTTCCTGGGCTGCAATGCCAAGGGCCCTTTTTTCAATGCCCACAAGGGTCTGGGTATTTTTCCGGGACTGCTCCAGCTCTCTGAGCCGGGCGTCCAGATTCATGACCTCTGCCATTCCCCGGGACTCGGCCAGGCCGTAGGCCCGGGGATCGATCTTGAACAGCAGATCTCCCTTTTTAATGAAATGCCCCTTTTTAATGGTTTCATCCATGACCACCACCTGGCCCCCCACCTCGGCCACGGCCTGCCAGGTTTGGTCCGCCTGGACATAGCCGTAGCCGAAAGTTTTGGGGACCACAGGGCCGGGAGACAGGGGCATGACCCGGACCGCACGGACCCGCTCCACCGCCTCCAGGCGTTGCGGCGCCTGTTTATTGGCCTTCATGACCATGACAAGGGCAATGCCGGCCAGAATCGGAATCAGGATCACAAGTTTTTTAAGGTGTTTCATGGGTATCGTCCTTTGAAAACAGTACAAATGGCGCCAGCACCCTGAACGAAATCATGGCAATGGCGGTTAAAAAAGGTTTGGCTGGAGGGCAAATATCTGATAGAAACGGCTAAAATTATCCGGATTATTCCCACACAAGGACCCCATCCATGACCCCCAAGCAGCTGTTCCGCGGATACGCATTCATCCTGACCGCCGCCGTCCTGTTCGGCACCACAGGCACCGCCCGGATGCTGGGGACCTGCGCCGTTGCCCCCTGGATCACCGGGGCCTTCAGGCTGATCATCGGCGGGCCGATACTCCTGGGGATCTGCCTGGTCTTCAAGCAGACCAACCCCAAAATAACCGGGAAGCCCCCCGGCCCGGGCCGACAGGTATTCGCTCTTCTGGGGGCAAGTCTTGGGGTGGTGGCCTTTCAATTTGCCTTTTTCGAAGCGGTGAGCCGAACCGGTGTGGCGGCAGGCACCCTGGTCGCCATCGGCAGTGCCCCGGTATTTGCAGGGCTTTTAGGGGCTTTGCTCCATGGCGAAACCCTGGACCGCAACTGGGCCCTGTCCACCCTGCTGGCCCTATCCGGCTGTTCGCTTCTGGCCATAACCGGACACACCGTGGCCATTGACCTTCCCGGCCTTGGCCTGGCCCTTGTGGCCGGTTCAGGCTATGCCCTGTATGTGGCCGCGGGCCGCAGCCTGGTCCAAACCATGGCCCCGGCCAAGGCCGTGGGCCTGGTTTTAACCGTTGGCGGCCTGATCATGCTTCCCCTGGTCTGGACCTCGGATCTCAGCGGTCTCACAGAGCCCCGGGCCCTTGTCACCCTGGCCTACCTGGGCATCTTTGCCACGGCAGCCAGCTATTACTGCCTCACTGCCGGCCTGGTCCATATCCCCATTTCCCGGGCCGCCATCCTCCTTCTGGCCGAACCCTTGGTCGGCAGCCTTTTGGGCATCTGCCTGCTCAAAGAGCCCTTTTCCCTTCAGTCTGCTCTGGGCATGGCCCTTATTTTCGCCGGCATTGCGGTGGTTGCCGTTGGGCAGGGGATTACGGCATAGCCCGGCCCTCTTCCACCCCGTGGCAGGCCACGAAGCTGCCGTTGGGCAGTTCCTGAAGCACTGGCACCTCCCTTGCACAGCGATCGTCAGCATAGACGCAGCGGCCGTGGAAGACGCAGCCTGAGGGCAGATTCACCGGCGTGGGCACTTCGCCTTTGAGCTTGATATGCTTGGCCTTTTGCTCTCCTACCTTGGGAATGGCCGACAGCAGGGCCCGGGTATAGGGGTGGCGGGGATCGTAGAACAGATCTTTGGCCGAGGACAGCTCACAAAGGGTGCCCAGATAAAGCACGGCCACCCGGGTAGAGATGTGGTGGACCACGGAAAGGTCATGGGTGATGAATAAATAGGTGAGGTTGCGTTTGTCTCTCAGGTCCATGAGCAGGTTCAGGATCTGAGCCTGGATAGAGACGTCCAGGGCCGAGACCGGTTCATCCGCCACAATGAATTCAGGATCCAGGATCAGGCCCCGGGCAATGGAGATGCGCTGGCGCTGGCCTCCTGAAAACTCATGGGGATACCGGGCGATCCAGGCCGGGTCCACCCCCACCTGCTCCATGACATCGGCAATCTTGTCTGCGATCTCTGCCGTTGTCATTTTAGGATTGTGGAAGCGCAGGGGCTCCTCAAGGGTCTGGCGAACCGTCTTCCTGGGGTTCAAGGAGGCGTAGGGATCCTGGAAGATCATCTGCATCTTCTTTCTAAAGGGCATCCAGTCCCCGTGGCTCAGGTTGTCGATGCGCGCGCCTCTGTAGAGGATCTGTCCCGAATTTGGGGGATACAGCCCCATGATCACCCGGGCCAGGGTGGATTTGCCGCAGCCGCTCTCCCCGACAACACTGAGGGTTTCCCCGGGGTTTACAAATAGAGAAACATTGTTAACGGCTTTTACCGTTGTTTTTTCAAACACGGGTTTGCCGCCTTTAAGGGTCAGCTGATCCAGAAGCCCGCCGGAAATATCAAAATGCTTGACCACATTATTCATGGTCACCAGATGGGTATTGCTGTTCATTAGGTCTGAGTTCCTTGTTTATTTCATGTGGCAGGCCGCCATGATGCCGTTGCCCTTGTCTTCAAGTATTGGAACCTTTGTGGTGCAGATGTCCTGGCACAAATGGCACCTGGGGTTGAAGGCGCAGCCTTGTGGAATAGACGTCAAATTGGGCATCATGCCCTGGATCTGTTTGAGTTCCTCTCCAGGGGCAATGGCCCCGGGAAGGGAGCCGATAAGACCTTCTGTATACGGGTGGACCGGCGCGTGTACCACATCGGCGGTGGGACCGTATTCGATGATCTTTCCCGCATACATGACCGCGATCTTCTCCGTGACCTGGGAGACCACCCCCAAATCGTGGGTGATGAGAATCAATCCCATGTTTTCGGTCTCGCACAGCTCCTGGAGCAGGTCCATGATCTCGGCCTGGATGGTCACATCCAGGGCTGTGGTGGGCTCGTCTGCAATGATGATGGCAGGATCGGCCAAAAGCGATATGGCAATGATGATCCGCTGGCGCATGCCGCCGGACAACTCATGGGGGTATTGGTCCAGCCGCTCTTCAGGAGAGGGGATCTGGACCTTTTTCAGCTTTTCCAGGGCGATTTTCCGGGCCCGGGCCTTGGAAATGCTCTGATGGGCCCTGAGGGTTTCCACCATCTGGAACCCGATGGTAAAGACCGGATTCAAGGTCATCATAGGGTCCTGAAAAATCATGGCAATGCGGTTGCCCCGGATCCGGCGCATTTTGGTATCAGAATAATCCGAGATCCGCTTGCCGTCAAACCAGATGCTTCCCCTGGCGATATACCCTGGTTTGGAGATCAGATTGATAATGGAAAACCCGGTGACGGATTTGCCGGCCCCGCTCTCTCCCACAAGCCCCAGGCGCTCTCCCTTGTCCAGGGAAAAGGAGACCCCGTCAATGGCTGTGATATCACCGAACCGCAAGGCAAATTTCACCTCCATGTCTTTTACTTCCAACAGATGTGACATGACAGCCTCCTAGCCTTTGTAGAGTTTGGGGTTGAGAACATCCCTGAGCCAGTCGCCCAAAAGGTTGATGACCAGGACAAAGACCACCAGCCAGATGCCGGGGAATACCGTTATCCACCAGGACCCTGAAAAAAAATACTCCTGGCCGGCCCGGATCAGGGACCCAAGAGACGGCTTGGTCACGGGCATGCCAAGGCCTAAGAAAGACAGGGCGGCCTCGCTCATGACCGCGTTGGCCACCTGGATGGTGGAAATAACCATCACCGAGGTCAGGGCGTTGGGCAGGATATGGCGGAACATGATGGTCCACCGGGGCAGTCCGATCACCCGTGTGGCCTCCACGTATTCCTTGTTCTTCTCTCCCATGACGCTGGCCCGGATGGTCCGGGCGAACATGGGCCAGTTGGACAGGCCGATGATCAGGGTCAACAGAGGGATGGCCAGGCGCTCAAAACTGCCCAGACCAAAGACCACCTGAAAGATGGCCGACATGAAAATGGCCACCATGAGATAGGGAAAAGAAAACTGGATATCGGCCAGGCGCATGAGGATGGCGTCGGTCTTTCCCCCCAGATACCCTGCCAGCAGCCCCACAATAACCCCGATAAAGCCCTGAAGTGCCACAGCACCAAGGCCGATGATGATGGAGGTCCGCAGGCCGTAGAGCATGGTGGACAGCATGCAGCGCCCCTGGTTGTCCGTTCCCAGGGGAAATTCCCCGATGCCGCCATCCATCCATACCGGGGGCATCTCAGAGTTCATGATATCGATATTGGCCGAGTCATAGGGGTTCATAGGAGAGATCCACGGCGCCAGCAGGGCCATGCCGAAAAATATGGCAAGGACGATAAAAGAGGCCATGGCCACATAATCCCGCTTGAAACTATACCAGAAATACGAGTCCTTGAATGTCTGCAGATTTGTGTTCATTTTGATCCTGTAATTCTAACGGTGGGATTGATAAAGCCGTAGAGGATATCCACCACCGTATTCACGACGACAAAGAGGCAGGCCACCACCACCAGATAGGCGATGAGAAGGGAGATATCCGCCCGATGGACCGCCTCAAGGAACATGAAGCCCATGCCGGGCCACTGAAACACCAGTTCTGTGAGCAGGGTAAAGGCGAACATGATGCCGATCTGCACACCAAACACCGTGATAACAGGCAACAGGGTGTTTTTAAAGGCATGAACCAGCCAGACCCGGGCAGGAGACAGGCCCTTGGCCCAGGCATATTTGATGTATTCGGTTTCCAGGACCTCCATCATCTCGCCTCTGATGAGACGGATGAACAGGGGCAGCATCAGGGTAGACAGGGAGACACAGGGCAGAATCAGGTGCTTGAGTCCGTCAACGGTCAGCATGCCCGTGGTCCACCATCCCAGACCGAAAAGGTCAATGGTTTCCCCCCGCCCGTAGGAGGGCAGCACCTGCCATTTTATGGCAAAGAGAAAGATCAGCAAAATAGCGGTCAGATAGACCGGCATGGACACCCCCAGGGTGGAGAAGCTCATGGTAAACCGGGACAGAATGCTTCTGGGTTTCAGGGCACAATAGACCCCCAGGGGCAGAGAGATGAAAATAATGATCAGGGCCGTGCCAAAGACCAGCTCAATGGTGGCTGGGGCGTGTTCGGCAATGACCTCGAGGTTGGGCTTGTTGTAGAGAAAGGATCGGCCCAAATCCCCCTGGGTCACGGCATTTTTCACGAACCTGAGATATTGGGTGAAAAAAGGATCGTTCAGGCCCATCTCCTCGGCGATCTCCTGTCGTTCCGCCGGGGTGACCCGCTCGCCCACCAGGTCCCGGACCGGATCCCCGATCTTGTCCTTGATGGAGAAGCCCACCAGACTGATGACCATCATAACGATGAGTGCCTGGATGATCCTGCGTAGGATAAATGCGACCATGGGTAATGTCTTTTTTAGAGGTTTGAGACAGGCTGTCCCGGGAAGATGGCTTCCCGGGACAGCGGTTGTGGCTTTAATGGGTCAATCTATTTGATGACCAGGTCTCCGAAGTAGGGAAAATTCATGGAGTTCAGCACCGGCTTGATCATCAGGTTCTTTTTGGCGCCGTAGGCGTGGTTCTGCCAGTGAAAGGGAACAAAGGCTGCATCATCATACAGGATCTGCTCTACTTGCTGAAGCATGGCGGCCCGTTTCGAAAGGTCGGTCTCGGACTGGGCAGCCATGACCAGCTCATCCACCTTGGGATTGCAATAGCCTGAGTTGTACTGGCCGTAACCGGTCTCTTTGTTCTCGCACATCATGAGGAACTCGGAGAAGTTGCCGGAGTCTTCGGTGTCAGAGTGCCAGCCGATCATCATCATGTCAGCAGCCCTGTCGTCGAACTCGTTCCAGTACTGGGCCTTGGGCATGGTCTTAAGATTCACTTTGATGCCGATCTTACCCAGCATCTGGGCGGTGGCTTCGGCGATCTTGGCGTCGTTGACATACCGGTTGTTGGGGGCCATCATGGTGATTTCAAAGCCATCGGCATACCCGGCTTCAGCCATGAGTTTCTTGGCCTTGGCAAGGTCGTATCTGGGGGTCAGGCTGGGCTTGTACCCAGCATAGCCTTCAGGTCCCTGCTGGGCAGCCACGGTGGCCTTGTTCTTCATGATCTTTTTCACGATGCCATCGTTGTTGACCGCATGGACAATGGCCTGGCGGACCTTTTTGTTGGCAAGGGCCTTGTTCCGGTTCTGGTTCATCTGAAAGGTGATAATCCGGCCGCCGTTGATCAAAACCAGTTTCAGATCGTCATCCCGTTCAAGACGGGCAAAATCCTGGGGCGGTACAGGCACGATGAAATCCACATCTCCGGACAGAAGCGCGGCCACCCGGGTGGCGTTTTCCTTGATGGGGGTAAGGATGAATTTGGTGACGTTGCCCGGAGAATCGGTGTCCCAATAGTCTTTGAAGCGGTCCATTTCCAGAACCACGTTGTGCTGACGTTTGGTCACCACAAAGGGACCGGTGCCGGACTCGTTGTTCAGGGCAAAGGATTCCCCGACCTTGAGGATCATGTCTTTGGGCTGGCCGTTCTTATCGGTGCCGGTATAAAACTCGGAGTCCATGGCAAAAAAGTAAGTGGCCATGTTCAGCAGAAGGGCGTAGGGTTTTTTTGTCTTGATGTCCACGGTGTGGTCATCAACGATATAGCATCCGTCAAAGGGTTCCAGCAGGCCTTTGAAATCCGCAGACTTTCTCATGCGGTCAAAGGACCACTTGACATCCTTGGCCGTGAACATGTTGCCGGAGTGAAACTTTACGCCTTTTCTCAGGTAAAATCGCATGGTCAGCTCATCCAGGCGCTCCCACTTGGTGGCCAGGCGGGGCTCGAATTTCATGTCCTGGGTCCAGCGGACCAGGGGATCAAATACCCAGTGGGAAAGCTGAAGCATGCCGCCGGACAGCTGAACCTGTGGGTCCAGGGAAACGGGATCAGCATCCAGTCCGACTTTAAGCACTTTCCCGGCCTTTTCCGCACCAGCCGTTTCCAGCTTGGCCTTCAGCCCCTCATTTTCCTGCTTCAGGTCGGAAATCACTTTATTGAGCGCTGTAATTTCCTGTTTCAGTTTGGTGATTGTTGCTGAATCTTCCGAAGGTTTTTCACCGCATGAAAACATCAGAAACACGCTCAATAGCACTAAGACCAGTTTTTTCATCCTATCCTCCAAGATTAAAGTTAAATGGATCATTCTGCCCGGAAAGGCATCCTGGCAATTGTTCTTCATTCGCTTGTCATTGATGGTAAATGGGTACCAAAAAAAGGGGTCAGGGTCAAGGGATATCTGCCTGCTTGCGATTGCATAAAATATTGATTTTATGCTTGATATGACAAATAATATTCACCCAAGCAGACAAGCCAGATCCGGAACACGATCTTCGGAAAACACCGTAATCTCATGGGTTTCTAACAATGCCGCCGTCACCCCTCTGCCGGGGATGAGTTTTTTATGAAACCCGCCGTCATAAATATGCCTGCTGCCGCAGGAGGGACTTTTTTCCTTGAGCAGGGCCAGGGAAATGCCCTGGGCC
>Ga0102943_1000023_pt1 | contig 95112 bp, 86 predicted proteins | sample SalPonC_black_MG_FD_78174 | JGI IMG/M metagenome (GOLD analysis project Ga0102943, IMG submission 78174) | Salt pond soil microbial communities from South San Francisco under conditions of wetland restoration - Salt Pond MetaG... | ecosystem: Environmental > Aquatic > Marine > Intertidal zone >...
CACCATCGACGGCACCGTCGTCCGCGGCGTCACCGGCAACGCGCCCACGGCGCTGCGCACCGAGCTGCGGCCGAACGTCCCGAATCCCTTCAACCCGCGCACCACGATCCACTTCGTGGTGGGTCAGGAGGGTCCGGTGAAGGTCCGGGTCTTCGACGTGTCGGGCCGTCTGGTCCGCACGCTGGTCGACGAGACCATGAACGCGGGCGCGAAGGCGATCGACTGGGACGGCACCGACGACTCCGGTCGTCAGGTTTCATCGGGTACCTACCTGATGCGTCTGTCGACCGTCGACGCTCAGCAATCGCGGACCATGCTGCTCGTGAAGTAACGCGGTCCCGCAACCGCACGAAGAAGGGGGCGGCGCCGTACGGCGTCGCCCCCGTTCCGTTCCGCAGCAGGGAACCGGGATCAGTCCACGTACTCGGCCTTCACCCGGCCGAACGCCGCTTCGTCGGCCGACACCGACGTGTCCACGCGGACCTCGAAGCCGTGGTCGCTGTCGATGGTCCGCCAGCCGGTGCCGGTGAGCGAGTCGATCGCCTGGCCACCCGCGTAGGTGGCGTCGGACGGGCCGTTGAGGAAGAAGGCCTCACCCAGTGCAACGAGCGGATCGATCTTCACGGTGATCGCGTACTGCTCGCCGGCGGCAAGGTTGGCGGGCGCATCGCCGAAGTCGAACTGCACCGGAGCCGAGGTCTGGTCCGACGGTAGCAGGGTCGACGGGAACTCCTTCGACGTCAGCGGCGGCTCCACCGGAAGGCCGTCCTGATCGACGGTGTGGATGCCGATGATGATCGTCGGACCGAGTTGCTCTGCCCCGATCCGCAACGACACGCTCGTGAGCTGGCCGGCCAGTTCGGCCGTGAAGGTCTGTCCGCGAGACTTCGGCGAGAAGTCGACCCAACCGAAGCTGGCGAACGACGAGCCGAGAGTGTCCAGGGCATACGTCGCGGTGACGGCTTCGGTCTGGGCACGTGCGGCCGCAGCGAACGTCGACAGGACGATCACCGACATCAATGGGACGAGAAGACGACGGGACACGAGTTGTTCCTCCTGGGTGTGGATACCGATGAATCGGGGGAGACGGTCGTGTGGACCGTGATTTCAACACGACCACGCCGGCGATCCAAGCCCGGAGAGGGGCGCGACCGTCCACTCAGCCGATCGACTCCAACCACGACCGATGCCAGGCGTCGACGCGCGTCACCTCGGGGTGGAAGGTCGACACGCTCACGCGTCCCGATCGCACGGCCACCGGCTCGGAATCGATCGCGCCCCACACCTCGACCCCGTCGCCCAGACGCGTGATCCGCGGGGCGCGGATGAACGACACCACCTGACCGTCGACGGTCGCGTCGTCGCTGTGCACGGCAGCCTCGAAGCTGTCGACCTGCCGGCCGTAGGCGTTGCGATGGACAGTGATGTCGAGCAGACCGAGCGGCTGCACGCCCCCGGCGTCGACGAGGTCGGTGGCCAGCAGGATGCAGCCGGCGCAGGTGCCGAGCACGGCGTGCTCGCGGGCGAAATCGACGATCGCCGTGTCGAGACCGCTGCGCGCCATCAGCTTGCGCAGCGTGGTCGACTCGCCGCCGGGAACGATCAATCCGTCGCAGCCGTCGAGTTCGGACGGCCGCCGGACCTTCTGCACGCCGACGCCGAGCCCCGCGAGGAGCTCGGCGTGCAGCGCGAAGTCACCCTGGAGGGCCAGCACCCCCACCTGGCGTTCGCTCATGATCGTTTCGTCCTACCAGCCGCGGGCGGCCATCTTCTCGTCTTCGGGGATCGACTCGATGGTCAGGCCGACCATGGCGCCCTCGAGGTCCATGGAGATCTCCAGCAGCTTCTCCGGATCGTCGTAGTAGGTCACGGCGTCCACGCAGGCCTTGGCGCGCGCGGCGGGGTCGTCGCTCTTGAAGATCCCGCTGCCCACGAACACGCTCTCGGCGCCGAGCTGCATCATCATGGCCGCGTCGGCCGGGGTGGCCACGCCGCCGGCCGCGAAGTTCGGTACCGGTAGCTTGCCCTGCTCGTGCACCATGCGCACCACGTGGTAAGGCGCACCGAGGTTCTTGGCCTCGTGGAAGAGCTCGTCCTCGCGCATGGTCTGGATCCGGCGGATGCCCTCCTGCACGGCTCGCATGTGGCGGACGGCCTCGACCACGTTGCCGGTGCCGGCCTCGCCCTTGGTGCGGATCATGGCCGCGCCCTCGCCGATGCGACGCAGGGCCTCGCCGATGTCGCGGCAGCCGCAGACGAAAGGCGCCGTGAAGGCGAACTTGTCCACGTGGTGGGCCTCGTCGGCCGGGGTCAGGACCTCGCTCTCGTCGACGAAGTCCACACCGAGGGCCTCGAGGATCTGCGCCTCGACGAAATGGCCGATCCGGCACTTGGCCATGACCGGGATCGACACGGTGTCCTTGATGTCCTGGATCATGCGCGGGCGGCTCATGCGGGCCACGCCGCCCTCGACCCGGATGTCGGCGGGAATGCGCTCGAGAGCCATGACGGCGACCGCCCCGGCATCCTCGGCGATCTTCGCCTGCTCGGCGTTGGTGACGTCCATGATGACGCCGCCCTTGAGCATCTCGGCCAGGCCGACCTTCACGTTCAGGCGCTCGCTGGCGCCATCGTGACCGTTCGTGTGTGTGTTCATGACCCTGCCCTCCTCTGGGCTCGTGGATCGCGCGGCCGCGACGCCGTGCTGTCGAACAGAGGGTGAAAACCTGCGGTGGATCGCCCTAAATGGTGGCGCGGGAAGAGTATAGGCAGCTCGGGGATCCCCGGCAATCGACAGGAACCGTCGCACCGGGACGTGAACTGTACTGGTCCCCTACCCCAGACGACCCAACTGTATTGGTCCGACCGGCTTCGCACGCCTCCGGGGTGACTTGTCCTGGCGCCGCCGGCGGGCGTATTCTGATGCTGATCAGCCGCGCGGACCCGTTGGCCGGTGAGCCTCTTTCGCCCGACCACTTCCCTGCCGCGCCGACACCCGGGCCCCGGACCGCGATCCGTTCCTCCTCGTCGATCGGAGGCCCCGTCATGCCCGGTGTGCACACCACCCTCTTCGTCACGGCCGTTCTCGTGTCGCTCGCCGTCGGCCCCGCGGCCCGCGCCCAGCAGGCACCGCCCTGCTCCGAGGGCGAGTTGATCGCCCTGGAGTACTTCGGCGATCTCGTTGCCGATCCGTTCGAGGTCGCGGTGATCGAGGACCACCTGGCCGCGATCCGCGATCTCGACCCCCGCATGGCCGACGTCCAGGCCGCGGCCCTCGAATGGGTCCCGGGCTCGGTCATGGTGAAACTCACCGACGACGCGCGTGCGGACTTCGACGCCGGCATCCGCACCGGGTTCGACGACCTGGGCGACGAACTCGGGGTATCGGGATACAGGACCTACACGACGAACCCGTGGATGGCGGTCTACTTCGACGAGCCCCTGCACCCCGAACGCCTGGTGGAATTGTACGAAACCCTTCCCGAGGTCGTCAGAGCCGAGCTCAACGCCGTCGCCGGCGACGCGAGCGACGTCACCAGGCTCGACGACACCCGCTACGTGTTCCGCATCGGCTCGGGCGACTGTCCCTCGGGATGCATCGACGAACAGTTCTACTTCTTCGAAGTGGAGAACGGCACCGCGGCACTGCTGGCGCAGACCGACGCTCCGGCGAACGCTCCCGAGGTCTCGCTGCAGCCCGCGCGGCCGAATCCGTTCAATCCAGCGACGTCGATCGCGTTCGACCTGCCGCGGGAGGGCCGGGCCAGGATCGAGGTCTACGATCTGCGCGGTCGCCACGTCGCCACGTTGCTCGACGCCGTGCGACCGGCCGGCCGCGACGAGGTCATCTGGCGCGGAACCGACGCGTCGGGCCGCGCCGTCGCCTCGGGCGTGTACGTGGTGCGTCTGCAGACCGAAGCCGGGACCGACCTGCAGCGTGTCACGCTGGCGAAGTAGTCCCGGCTCCGTCCGAAGGGGGCGGCGCCGTGGATCAGGCGTCGCCCTCGGGTGCGGGCTCGGCGACGGCCAGCTTCTCGAGTTCGCGGTCGATGTGGAACATACCGCGACCCTCGGTACCGATCAGCTCGATGCGATCCAGGATGCCGGAGAACAGGCTCTCCTCTTCGTGCTGCTCGGACACGTACCACTGCAGGAAGTTGAAGGTCGAGAAGTCCTTCGACGTGAACGCAGCGTCGGCGAGCTCGTTGATCTTGCGAGTGACGAGTTTCTCGTGCTCGTAGGTGAGTTCGAAGATCTCCCGCACGGTCTCGTACTCGGAGCGCGGCTCGTCGATCTGGCCGAGCTTCGCCAGGGCACCGGTCTCGCTCACGTAGTCGAACAACCGCTGCATGTGCTGCATTTCCTCGACGGCGTGTTGTCGGAGGAAGCGGCCGGCACCGGGCATGCCCTTCCATTCGCACCACGCGGCCATCTGCAGGTACAGGTTGGACGAGTAGAACTCCAGATTGATCTGGTCGTTGAGCATGTCGACGAGCTTCGAGTCGAGCATCACGGGCTCCAGCGATTCGGGGGAAAGGGCTCGGGACTCCGCGGTCGGTCCGTCCTTCGATCATAGAATCGCACCAACGCACCCGCTCCCACGGAATCGTGAGGGCGCACCGATTCCCGCACGGACCCGGCCGAAGGTGTACGACCGGACGCTACGGTGTACGGGATGACGGACGACAGCCGAGCGAGCTGGTCTTCACCCCCGACGTGTCAGCGCCCCGCGTCGCTCTCCACGCTGGCCTGGACCGAGCGCATGTACGCCAGCACGTCGGCCACCTTCTGCGAGTCGGGCAGCGCCTGGACCATGGTCGTGCCCGGCGCAAAGGACCGTGGCGCGAGGAGGTATTCGGCGAGACGGTCGCGCGTCCACGTGCCTTCGAGCTGCTGCAACGCCGCCGAGTAGGCGTAGTTCGGATCGGCCGCGATCGGACGTCCGAAGATCTCGGCCAGGTGCGGGCCGAAGTAGGGCTCCTGCGGATTCTCGGTGAGTGCGTGGCACGACGCGCAGGTCTCGTACACCCGCGCCCCCCGTTCGGCGTCGCCGTCGAAGGCCGAGACCCAGGCCGTAGCGGTCTCGTTCTTCGTGCCGGCATCCGATGCACGTCCGGCGTCGGATCCCGCCTCGTCGGTTTCGCCTCCGCCGCACGCAGCCAGCAACAACGCCACCAGGATCGACACGGGCTTCATCGGGGCTCCAATCGCAGGATCTCGCCGTCGGAGTGATCGGTCAGCAGGTAGAGGAAGCCGTCGGGCCCCACGCGCACGTCGCGGATCCGCCGCGCGCGATCGGCCAGCAGTTCCTCCTGGTGCACCACCTCGTCGCCCTCGAGCACGACGCGTCGCAGGTGCGTGCCGGCCAGGGCGCCGACGAACAGGTCGCCCTCCCACCGGGGGAACGCCGTGCCGTCGTAGAACGCCATCCCACTCGGTGCGATCGACGGGGTCCACTGCAGAACGGGTTGCTCCATGCCCGGTGCGTGGGTCTTCTCGCTGATGATCGCGCCCGAGTAGTCGATGCCGTAGGTGATCGCCGGCCATCCGTAGTTCGCGCCGGCGCGCAGCACGTTGATCTCGTCGCCACCCTTCGGCCCGTGCTCGTGCATCCAGATCGATCCGTCGCTCGGCCGCACGTCGATGCCCTGGCCGTTCCGGTGGCCGTAGCTGAAGACCTCGGGGGCTCCCTCCTGCCCGTCGACGAACGGGTTGTCGGCGGGAATCGATCCGTCGGGGTTCAAGCGCACGACCGTGCCCAGATGGTTCGACGGATCCTGTGCCTCGTCCATCTCGGTGTAGCGCTCGCCGAGGGTGACGAAGAGCGTGCCGTCGCGGGCGAAGACCAGGCGCGATCCGTAATGAAGGGACCCCGGCGTCTTGGGACGCGCGCGGAAGATCACCTCGACTTCGGTCAGGGCATCGCCCGCGAGACGCCCGCGCGCGACCTCGGTGTTCACACCACCCTCGCCGTCGCCGGCGTAGGACAGATACACCCAGCGGTTCTCCGCGAAGTCGGGATGCAGGACCACGTCGAGCAATCCACCCTGGCGCCGCGAATTCACCGCGGGCACGCCGTCGATCGGTTCGTCCACGAGCACCCCGTCGCGCACACGCCGCAGGAAGCCCGGACGTTCGGTGACGAGCATGTCACCGTTGGGCAGAAAGGTCAGTCCCCAGGGGTGGCGCAGACCGTCGACCACCCGCACGACCTCGAAACGGTGTTCCTCGCTCCGGCCCGCGCCGATCGCCGGCAGACCGTTCCACACGAGAGCAACGAGGATCGCGACCAGGAGGACATCGCGTCGACGCATCTCTCACCTCCGTCGGAAGTCGGTACTCGGAAGTCGGACGTCGTTCAGCTCCAGTCGCGCACGACGAAGTGCACGGCCAAGGCGACGGCCAGGACGGCCGGGACGACGACCCATGTCAGCATCCAACGACGACCGGTCCAGACCCGCCACATCGCGTAGCCGGCGTACAGCGAGACGAAGGGCGATGCGGCCAGCAGGGTCCCGGTGTCGATCCCCAGGACCATGCCCTGCAGGATCGGAACGGCACCGCCGAGCAACAGCGGGAAGAACTGACGGGCGGACGGCAGCATGGCCACGACCCCGCACCAGGCGAACAGCACCACGATCAGCCAGGGCAGGGCCAGCACCTCGAAGCGGGCCGGTGGCGTCCACCCTCCGGCCGCGGCGACGAAGCGCTTCAGGGCCGCCGCCCAACCCCGGCCGCCGTCGTCGGTGGCCTCCTCGAGGGTCAGCGCCACCAGATCGGTGCCCCGGCTCCAGGCGCTGGCATCGGTCGATCGGCCGTCTCGCTCCAGCACCCGCTCGGCGTAGCGCGCGCTCGCCGGACGGGCACGGACGGAATCCGTCGGCGCCGGAAGCGGGGGCGCCGCCACGGTTCCCGTGCGAGCGGCCGCGTGCATCCGGGCCAGGTCGCCGATCACCGGCAACTGCGGATCGCCGTTGCCCACGACCGCGTTGCGCACCGCGACGGGCGTGACGATCACGGTCCAGCCGACCACCACCCACAACAGGGTCCACGCGAAGCCCCGGCGCCGGAACCGGTTGCTGGTGGCGGGAAGCCATGCGACGGCAGCGATCGCCCAGAGCAGACCACCCCCGCTGAACAGGGTGAGCAGTCCGGCGTACAGACCGATCCGCAGGGCGAGCTTCGGCTCGCGCCGACGCGCGGTGCGCATCATCGCGCCGGCCACCAGGATCGCCAACGCCGCCTGCCATCCCTCGACGCCGGGCACCTCGAACACGGCCACTGCGGGCGCGGCCACCGCCCACAGCCCGGCCCCCAGCACCGCGGCGTCGAAATCGAGCCAGCGTTCGCCGAGCCGCAGGAGCGTGATCACCACGATCGCCGTGGCCACCAGCTCGACGACGAGCAGGAACAGCCACTGCCGGTTCAGGACCTCGCTGATCGCGAGGATCAGATCGGGCAGAGGTGGATCGATCCACGGCCACCGCGGCGACAGGAGGAAGTCGGGCAGAGAGACCGGCGCGTCGGGAGCCGACTCGCCGGAACGCAACTGGGTGAGAACGCGGAGTCCACCCGCGAGCAGAACGAGCGCGAGCGTCGTCACGACCCGCGTGCTCGACGACACGGCTCCGGCCTGGAGCTCCTGCGCGCGCATGGGCGCCTTTCGTCGGTGTCGCTCCCGGTCCTGCCGGGAGCTGCGATCAGTAGGCCCGGGCGAACACCACGCGCTGTTCACTGGGCTCGCCGGTGACCATGCACCGGCCCGGCTCGGCGTCCGCGGGATCGAGCGGCTGCAGCGGGATGCACCGGATGGTGGCCTTGGTCTCCTGCTGGATCCGTTCCTCGGTCTCTCCGGTGCCGTCCCAGTGGGCCAGGATGAATCCGCCCTCGCTGTCGAGACACTCCTCGAACTCGTCGTAGGTGTCCACGCGGTGGGTGTTGGCGTTGCGGAAGTCGAGCGCGCGCTGGTAGACGTCACGCTGCACGGTCTCGAGCAGGCCCTTCGCCTCGGCCACGAGGACTTCGACCTTCTTCTGTTCCTTGGTCCCGGTGGCCCGGTTGGCCAGGCGCACCTCGCCCTTCGCCACGTCCTTCGGGCCGACCTCGACGCGCAGGGGCACGCCCTTCAGCTCCCACTCGGCGAACTTGAAGCCGGGGCGCATCTGGTCGCGGTCGTCGAGCTTCGTGCGTACGCCCACGTCCTTCAGGCGCTGCTCGATCGCAACGGCTGCCTCGACCACGGTCGACCGTTCCTCGTCACCCTTGTAGATCGGCACCACCACGGCCTGCACCGGGGCGATCCGCGGCGGGAGCACCAGGCCGGCGTCGTCGCCGTGCGCCATCACGAGTGCGCCGATCAGGCGCGTGGACACCCCCCAGCTCGTGGCCCACACGAACTCGCGTTCGCCCTCGGCGTTGTTGAAGGTCACGTCGAAGGCCTTCGCGAAGTTCTGACCGAGGTTGTGCGACGTGCCGGCCTGCAGGGCCTTCTTGTCGCCCATGAGGGCTTCGATGCAGTAGGTGCGCACCGCGCCTGCGAACTTCTCGCGATCGGTCTTCAGACCGGTGAGCACGGGCATGGCCATGAAGTCCTCGGCAAAGGTACGGTAGACCTCGAGCATGCGTAGGGTCTCCTCCTGCGCCTCCTCGGCCGTGGCGTGGGCCGTGTGACCTTCCTGCCAGAGGAACTCGGTGGTGCGCAGGAACAGACGCGTGCGCAGCTCCCAGCGCATGACGTTCGCCCACTGGTTGAGCAGGATCGGCAGGTCACGGTAGCTGCTGATCCACTTGCGCAGGGAGTCCCAGATGATGGTTTCGCTGGTCGGGCGGATCACGTAGGGCTCTTCGAGTTCCTTGCCGCCGGCGTGTGTGACCACGGCCAGCTCCGGTGCGAAGCCCTCGACGTGCTCGGCTTCCTTGTTGATGAAGTTCTGCGGGATCAACAGTGGGAAGTAGGCGTTGACGTGTCCCGTCTCCTTGAACATGCGATCGAGCTCGCCCTGCATGTTCTCCCACAGCGCATAGCCGTAGGGCTTGATGATCATACAGCCCTTCACCGGCGCGTAGTCGGCCAGGTCGCCGCGCTGGACGACCTCCTGGTACCAGCGAGGATAGTCTGCGGACTGTTTGGTGAGCCAGTCGGCCATGGCGACCTCGGGATGTCGGACGGAGAGGCGGGAACGGAACGTCGCCGCACGCCGGATCCGGCGCGCGGCGAACGGCGAAGGTAGCACGCGGACGGGGGCCCGGCAACGGCCCCGCGACGAGGGTCAGACGCAGCCGTCGATGGCCCGGGCCAGGTCGAAGTCGAGCTCGGTGAGCCCCCCGGCATCGTGGGTGGACAGCGCGATCTCGACGCCGTTGTACACGTTGCTCCAGTCCGGGTGGTGGTCGCGCTTCTCGGCGTGCAGGGCCACGCGGCTCATGAAGCCGAAGGCAGCGGTGAAATCGTCGAAGCGGAAGCTCCGGCGGATGGTGTCGCCGTCGCGGGACCATTCGGGAACGGTCTCCAGGGCCTTCGCGATGGCGGCGTCGTCGAGCTTGCTCGGGCGGGGCATGGCGGCCTCCGTGCGGGGGATGTTCGTGCGCACTTCCTAAGCCGTGCTGCGGTGACCCGCCACGAGAACGGGGCGGATCCCGACGGACCCGCCCCTCCCCGGCAACCAACGGGGGATTCCCGAGTCTACTGTGCCATGAGCATCTTCTGGGTCGAGGCGAAGTCCTCGGACCGCATACGCGCGAAGTACACCCCGCTGGCCACGGTCCGTCCGCTGGTGTCGCGTCCGTCCCAGACCACCTCGTGATGGCCCGCGGGCATGGGCTCGTCGACCAGTGTGACCACGGCCCGACCGCGGGCGTCGTACACGCGCAATTGCACCGGGGCGGTACGCGGCACCGCGAAGCGGATCAGGGTCCGCGGGTTGAAGGGGTTCGGCACGTTGCGCTCGAGCGCGAAGGTGGTGGGTCCGCGCAGGTCGGCCGGCACATCGGTCGCCACCGCGTTCCACGTGAAGCCGGCCGCGACCAGGGCGTTCTGACCGTCGGGGTTCTCGACGACCACGTCCCACGTGCCGCGGTCGGCGGGCTCGGCCGTGAAGGTGGCGAGCACGCGATCGGTGTCGAGCCACTCGACCTCGGTCGCCTCGATCGCCGGATCGCCCGAGCGGATCATCCGTACCGTGGCACCGTGGGCGATCCGATCGGCTCCCTCGAGCGCGACCGTGATCGTCGAGCCGTCGGCCTGCGCCGTGGCCGGCTGGACGCCCGCGAACACCGGTGCCGGATTTCCGGCCCGCCACGCGACCTGCACGGTATCGCCGACGTCGTTCATGCTCAGGATGGAGATCGCCGTGGGCATCCCGTCGTTCGACCCGGTGCCGGGAGTGGTCGAGCCGTCGAAACTCGACAACAGGCCCGGCCACGGATCTCCCTCGTCACCGCGGTTCGCGGATCCCAGGGCGAGCAGGTTGTAGGCACCGTCGGCCTCCTCCACCACGATGCCACGGGCGGCGGCATCGTCGGTCCCACCGCTGTTGCCGTACCGCGACTTCATCACCGCGTCGTCCACGTGGTAGATCAGCAGGCCCTCGGCCTTGAGATTCACGTCGAATCCACGACGGCGGCGGTTCTCCACGAGCCAGTACTCGTCGACCGGATTGTCGGTCTCGTTGCGCGGGCAGTACCACCCCTCGCGATGGTCCTCGAAGTCGGCCGCGTACGACTCGCCCCCACCGACGACCGAGACCTCGTCGAAGGCGAAGGCCGCGCAGCTCGACGCGTAGGCACCGTCCTCGTTCGAGAAGGCCGTGTCCGACCGGAAGCGGAACTTCACGCGGTAGTCGACCGGGCCGGAGCCGAGCAGAGCGGTGAGATCGTGCGTAGCGGTTCCGCTGCTCGTCCAGTCGTAGACGTCGAGCTGGGCCTCCACACCGTCGACCTCCACGATCGCGAAGACGAAGTCGAAGCCTCCTTCGGTGTCGACGGCGTAGTCGTAGCTCAGCGTCACCGGGCCGTTGCCGTCGTAGTGGAAGTCACGCGCCACCGTCTCGACCCAGCGATTGCCGTAGCCCTTCGGCTCGACCCATCCACGAGCGGTGCTCTCGTCGAGAGTCGCCCCCAGGGCCATGGATGCGTCTCCGGCGATCGCGCAGTCGGTCCGGACCCGCCAGCGGTCGTGGTCGAAGGGCAAGCGGTACACGGTGTCCGAATCGAACACCGGCGCGACGTCGGTCACGACGGGCTCGGGGCCGATGTCGATCACGTCCACCCAGCCGAGCTCGGCCTTGGTCCACGCGCTCATGTGCGCGGGAGACTCGGGGCGGTTCCAGTTCCCCGACGCCATCAGGCACCAGTGGCCCACGCCGTTGGCGCCACCGCCGTTCGTGTCGTAGAGATCGGGAAGGCCGAAGGCGTGGCCGAACTCGTGGCAGAACACGCCGATCTGGATCATGTCGACTCCGTTGCAGTCGAGCCCGGGCTGCATGACGTAGTCGTCGATGACGATCGGTTCGCCGCTCGGTGAGAGGTCGTTGGTCTGCAGGGGCACCTGGGCCCACGCCGGGTACCGCCAGCGATGGCTCCAGATGTGCGGATTGTCGCCACCGCACTCCCCCCCGAAGGCGGGGTGCACGAAGGCCACGAAGTCGACCCGACCGTCGTCGTCACCGCTGTTGGGGATTCCGTCGGGACCGTCGTTGTCGAACTGACCGAAGTCCACGGTGGCATCGTGCGCGGTGATCGTCTCGGCGATCAGTTCTCCGATCTTCGCGTCGGCCGGACTCAGCCCGTTCGACGCGCCGGCGTAGTAGCTCTCGTCCTCGTTCAACTGCGTCCAGCCGATCACCTGTCCGCCGACACTCGCGCGACCACCGCTGATCTCATGGTAGAAGTCGGTGAGGCTGGCCCCCTGGGCGTCGAACAGGCGCTGCTCGAGGTCCGCGGGATTCCAGGGCACGGTGTCGGTGTCCGCGAAGCTCACGGTGAACACGGGCACCGAGTAGTTCCCGCTGACCGCGGTCTGCGCTCCACGGGCCAGGGCGCCGTCGGCCAGCGCTGCCCGCGCCGCCGCCGCGCGCTCGGCCACCCCGATCCAGGCGTGGCCGAAGGAGAAGGCGCGGGGGTCCCGCTCCATGAGCTCCCGCGCGGCGGGAGGCAGCTCGACACCGGGTCGAGGCGCGCACAACTGCGCCATCGAACCCGACGACTGGGTCAGGATCGTCAGCAGAACCGCGAATGTGGTGGCGATGACGGGCCGTCGCATGGAGCCTCCGGAAACTTCGGGACCTGACGACGAACACACACCGACCGAGGCACTGCACAGAACTGCAGTCGGCGCGCCACACGTCGCGTTCCGGGTCGCGGTCGAACACGGAACGGGGCTTCGGAGACGGGGGCCATGGGGGTTCTACTGTCCCAACAGGCGTGCGTCTAGATTCGCACACGAAGGGTGGCCGTGACCAGTGTCAGTCGAGCGTCGTCCTCTTCGTCCCGGTGTGATTCCGGCTCGTCGCTCAGGAACAGTTCGACCGATGTCGAAGCGCTGATCCGGTAGCTGGCCAGTACAGTGCTTCTCAGGAACCAGTAGTCACTGTACAGGTCCAGGCCGCCACCGAGGGGCTCGCGGTAGTCCCGATGCCCCAGTTCCTCGCTCACCGACAGGAAGAGACGGTCTCCGCCGAAGCCGTCGAACGAGACCACCAGGCTCGGCTGGACGTACTCGTCCTCGTTGGGCGCGGGGGCACTCAGCCAGCTCAGACGAGGCTCCACGCTCCACTCCCAGGTGCTCCAGCGGCGCGCGACGGCGACGCCCGTCCGGCCCAGGGCGAGGTCGTAGTACGCATCGCGGCTCTCGTCGTAGTCCAGCCACTCCATGGCGGAGCGCCATCGCAGCTCCCAGTCCTCGTCGACTCGCAGGCGCACCTCGGGCTCGACCACCAGATTCAGCAGCGAGCTGCGCTGTTCCTCGTCGTCGTACACGCGGCGCTCGATCCAGTGCACCAGAGCCAGTCGCCAGGGCCCGGCCGTGTCGTGGGACCATTCGGCGAGCCCGAACCACCGGTCGTAGGCGAAGAGCGCCGGTCCCACCTCCTGTCCTTCTTCCGAGGTCGACGCGAAGTCGTCGACCGATCGACGACCGAGACCGATCTCCAGATCGAGCCACTGGCCCAGGCCTCCCCGCAGCTGACTCGTGAGGGCGAGATCGTAGCGTTCGTTGTCGATCTCGAACTCACCGGGATCCTCGTAGCGCGTCACCCGGCCTCGAGTGCGCAGACCGACTTCCCAGCCCTGGTGGGCCGCCCAACGCCAGTGCGCACGGAACCGTCCTTCGCCGACGTCCGAGCTCAGCGCGTAGTCGGTGTCGTCGCGGAAGCGACGCCCCTCGAAGTCCAACTGGAGGTCGAGGCGTTGGACCTCGTCGCGCAGATCCACGTCGAAGGTCGCGTCGCCACGCCAGGTGTCGGTGCCGGCCGAGAAACGGGTGCGGAGGTCGGCGCCGCGATCACGGTCGCCCACCCGCAGTCCGAACTCCGCGGCACCGCGCAGCTCGGTGAACACGTCGGTCTCGGTGCGCAGCGTGCTCTCGTCGCTGAGCAGCGACTCGCTGGCGAACTCGGTCAGGCGGTAGATCTGGGCGAAGCTGTCGACGCCGAACTCGAAGGTCGCACGGGGCTGCCACCGCACCTCGGCCGGGACCTCCGACGCGGCCAACGTGGTCAGCAGGAACAAGGGCAGGATCGGGCGCACGTCGACACGGGGCGGGAAGGGGGCCCTCCCGCCGAACCCCGGTCGGCGGGAAGCCGTGGACACGACCTCGTGGCGCGTCGAGGTCTAGCCGCGGCCTCGGCCGACCTGGCGTTGCAGCCGGGCCAGCAGATCGGCGGCGGCGCGGATGTGCTGCTGGGCACGTGACTCGTCGTCGTCCTCCAGTGCCCGTCGGGCCCTGTCCCGCGCCTCGGCCGCCTGCCGCAGGAGACGGACGGCGGGATCGGGGAGGTCGTTCCCGAAGCGATCGCGGATCCGTTCGATCTGGGCATCGAGGCGGTCCAGGGCTCGCTCGGTGCGGCTGCCGGCCCGCGAGCCGGACCGCTCGGCTTCGTCCATCACGCGACGGGCGGTCAGGATCTGCTGCGCGCTCTCCCGTGGGCGACCGTTGCGGAGGGCGACCGCGGCGCGTTCGAGCAGACGTTCGAGGATCTTCGCCTCGGCCTCGGCCACGAGTCCCCCACCGCGCATGCGCTCGAACCGCTCCCGTGCCCGCTGCAGCGATGCCGCCACCCGCTCGGTGTCCGGGGCATCGCCCTCACGCTCGCGCAGCGTCTGCAGCACGGTCAGCGCGTTCTGGGCCAACCGCAGCGCCTGTTCGAAGCGACCGTCGCGCCACTGGAACCCCGCGCGATCGATGAGTTGCGCAGCCTGCGCCCGGAGACGCTCGTCGCCACCGTCGGCGCGTTCGAGCTGCTGCCGCGCGCGCTCCAGGGTGCGCCGCGCGTTCTCCTCCTGGCTCAGGTCCTCCCTCAACTGACGAGCCGCCCGCGTGGTCAGGTCCCGCGCACGCAGCGTGAAGGTGAGACTGTTGCGCAGGTGCAGGTTCGCCTGCGGGCTCAGGGCGGTGTCGCCGGACTCGCGGAAGGCGTCCTCGGCCGCGCGCAGGGCCTCCTTGGCCCGCACCTGGATCCGCCGCGCCTGGTCCACGAGCTCTCGGACAGCAGGGAGGTTCGACTGCGTGGCGCGCCCGTTGATCTCGACCCACAGGTCCTGGGTGCGCTCGAGTTCACGCTCTACCCTGCTGTGGCGCTCCAGGAATCCCCGGAACTCGAAGCTCTGCGCGTCGGACGACCCCGCGGATCCCACGAGGACCACGACGCACGCGACCAGCGACAGCGTCCGGGACGCGATCCGGCGGGAGGAGAGGCAGCGGTGATGGTGTCGTCGGCGGACCATGATGAACCTCGTCGGGTGATCCCCAGGTACATCGAAGGGGGATGCACGGTCCGTTCCCGGCGCCGGAAGCGTCCGGACCCGGCCCGGCCGAGGTGACAAATCCTTCGTCGGCAACAGTTTGCGGGATGCACCGCCCGGGATCAACGTCGGGGAAGGTCGAGCGGACGGGCTCACGGTGTCCCTCAGCGTACAAGCGTGTCCCCTGGGGGGCGCCCCGATGCGGATCAGGTCCCCGGATCGTCGATCGGAATCCTCAGCCGCTCCATCCTCGAGTAGAGGGCACGCCGGGTCAGGCCGAGCATCTCGGCCGCCTGGGTCTTGTTTCCCGCGGCCCGCCGCAGGGCGAGACGGATCAGACGACGCTCGTGCTCCTCGAGGTTCAGGTCGACGGGCTCGTCGCCGACCTTCGCACCCGATCCGCGCGAACGCGGGAGCACCACGTGTTCGGGCCGAAGCGCCGTGTCGCCGGCGAGGATGTGCGCACGCTCGAGCGTGTTGCGCAGCTCGCGGACGTTTCCGGGCCACGAGTGCGCCCGCAGCGCTCGGAGCACTTCCGGCGAGAGTCGCTCGTCACGTCGACCGAGATCGGTCATCAGGCGCGCGGCGACGATCTCGATGTCTTCGAGTCGATCGCGCAGCGCCGGCAGGTCGACCGGGAACACGTTGAAGCGGTAGTAGAGATCCTCGCGGAAGTCGCCGTCGTCGATCAACCGCTCGAGGTCCTTGTTCGTGGCCGCCACGATCCGCACGTCGACCTCGATCTCGCTGCGCCCCCCCACGGGGATGAACTTCCGTTCCTCGAGCGCACGCAGAAGCTTGCTCTGCACGCCGGCATTCGCCTCGCCGAGCTCGTCGAGGAAGATCGTCCCACCGTGCGCGAGCTCGAAGAACCCCTTCTTGTCCTGGTCGGCGCCCGTGAAGGCCCCCTTGGTGTAACCGAACAACTCGCTCTCGAGCAGCGAATCGGGGATCGCCGCGCAGTTCACCGGCACGAAGGGCCCGCCGGCGCGCTGGCTGTGCCGGTGGATGGCCTTGGCGCACAGCTCCTTGCCCGTGCCGCTCTCGCCGCGGATGAGCACCGTGGCGTCGGTGGGCGCCACGCGGAGGATCAACTCCTTCACCTGGTGCATGGCCGGACTCTCGCCGACCATGTCCCACTTCTCGGCCGTGCGTGTGTGCAGTTCGCGCTGACGCGCCTGCGCCGTCTTCATCTCGCTCTGCTGCACGAGCCGATCGGCGAGCAGGTTCAGCTCGTCGAGGTCGACCGGTTTGTTCAGGTAGTGCGCCGCACCGGCCTTCATCGCCGCGACCGCGGTCTCGACCTCACCGTAGGCGGTCATCATGACCACGGCCGTCTGCGGCCGACCGGCCTTGATGCGCTGCAGGAGTTCCATGCCGTCGATCGGGTCCATCCGGTGGTCGGTGAACACGATGTCGGCGGGGGCTTCGTCCAGTTCCGCGAGGGCCTGGCGGCCGTTCGCAGCGGTGCGGACGTCGTGTCCGCGTCGGCCGAGGGATCGCGCGACCACGTCGCACATGCGCTGTTCGTCGTCCACCACCAGGATCCGGGCCACGTCAGTCCTCCTGCGCGACGTCGACCGAGCGGACGTCGTCGGGGACGGGAAGATCCACCGTGAAGGTACTGCCCCGTCCGGGTTCGGTCTCGAGCTCGATCCGGCCCCCGTGGTCCTCGACGATCCGCTGGACCACGTGGAGTCCGAGTCCCGAACCCTTCTCCTTGCTGGTGACGAAGGGCTCGAAGATATCCTGCGCCCGTGCAGGGTCCATGCCGGTGCCGGTGTCCCGCACATGCAGCGCGACGCGACCGTCCACCGAGTCGAGTCGCAGGTCGAGCGTACCACCCTCGGGCATGGCCTGCACCGCGTTCAGTACGAGGTTCAGGACGACCTGTTGCAGACGGCGTGGATCGGCCCACAGCGCCAGCCGATCGACGGAGTCCAGGTTGGACCTCACCGCCACCCCCGCGCTCTGCAGGTCGCGCTCGACCAACTTCAGCGTCCGTCGTACCAGCCGCACCAGATCCACGGTCTCGGGGCGAAGGGGCGCGTCCCTGGCGAACTCGAGGTAACCGGTCAGCGTCTCGTTCAGTCGATCGACCTCTTCGGGAATGTAGCGGACGAGGTCGCTGTCGACGCCGGCATCGTCGAGTTCCTCGCGCAACAACTGCGCGGTGTTCTTGATGATCCCCAGGGGATTCCGGATCTCGTGGGCGATTCCCGCCGCCATTCGGCCCATCGCACCCAGTTGTTCGCTGCGTGCCAGGGCCGCGTGCGCACGGGCGAGCCGCTGGGCGTAGAACAGATACACGGCGACCGCCGTCGTCAGGAGCACCACGAGAGCGACACCGACGAACACCAGGGTTCCCCGCAGCGTGCGCAGGGTGTCGAAGAAGTCCGGAGCGGCGTGGACCGCGACGTGGCCGAGCAATTCCGCCTCGGAGCCACCGGAATCCAGGATCGGCCAGAACGCCGCCTTCAGGTACTCGTCCTGCTCGGTCGCGCGGGTGGGCAGATGAACCGGTTCGAGCGACGACAGGGCCAGGAAGGCTTCGCCGAACAGGAAGTCGTCGGGGCTGCCCGGTGTCCGCAGACCGGAGGTGTCGAGGAGAACCGTGCCCTCGAAGGAATACACGACGACGTAGTTGACGTCACGCCGCAGAGCCAGGTCCGTCAGGTGCGCCCGGAGACCGGCCGGCCGCAGGGGATCGAGGTCCTCTCCCTCGAGAGTCCACTGCGTCAGACTCTCGGGCGCCGCCGTGGCCGCGACCTCCTCGGCGATCAGCAGGAGGCGCTCGCCCATCTCGCGGTCGAGTGCTTCGCGACTGCGCTCGTAGATGGTCCAGAGCCCCGCGCCCGAAGCGATCGCCACGAGCACACCCAGGGTCAGGGCGCCCAGGACCTGCGCCCGCCGCCCGGGCACACCCGGATCAGCCGAGCGCCTGGGTCTGATCCGCGGCATGATAGGAGCTGCGTACGAAGGGACCCGACTCGACCCACGCGATGCCGGCGCGACGACCACGCTCGGCGATGCGATCGAAGTCCTCGGGATCGTAGAACCGCTCCACGCGGTGGTGTCTCGCCGAAGGCTGCAGGTACTGCCCCACGGTGAGGATGTCCGCACCCGCGCCGGCCACGTCGTCGAACAGGCGGTCGAGTTCGTCTTCGGTCTCTCCCAGACCGACCATGATTCCTGTCTTCACCAGTGGCCGCGGGCGATGCATGTGCGCCCGACGAAGCACCTCCAGGGAACCGCGGTAGCTCGAGCGGGGGCGCACGCCGGCGTACAGGCCCTCGATCGTCTCGAGGTTGTGCGCGAAGACGTCGGCGCCGACGGCCAGCACCGCTTCGAGCGCGCCGACCTTGTCGCGGAAGTCGGGCGCGAGCAGTTCGATCTTCGTGTCGGGACACTGGTCCCGCAGACGCTCCACGAGGTCGACGAACACCGCGGCCCCACCGTCGTCCAGGTCGTCGCGATCGACGGAGGTGATCACCACGTGGTCCAGCCCGATCTCCTGCACCGCGTCGACCAGGCGGCGCGGCTCGTCACGATCGACCTCGCCCGTCCACCCGTAACCCACGTCACAGAAGGTGCAACGCCGGGTGCACTGGTGGCCCAGGATCAGGAAGGTGGCGGTCCGTGCGTTCCAGCACTCGCCGATGTTGGGACACCTGGCCTCTTCGCAGATCGTGTTCAGCCCCTGCTCGCGGAACAGACGCTTGAGTTCGAAGTAGTCCTTGCCCGTTCGCGAGCGCATGGTCAGCCACGAGGGCTTGCCCCGCCGCGGATCGCCCATGCGGTGCTTGCGCCGAAGGGGGCGCGGGGCGGGATCGGACTCGGCAGTGGATCGACGCACGGTGGCCTCGTTCGGGGGCGGAATCGGCGGCCCGGGGCCACGATCACATCTGAACCCTGGCAATCCGGCCGACGATCGTGGATGGTGCGCACGGTAGTCCAGGCCCTGGACATTGACAAGACGGCCCCTGCGGCCGCAGCGCCGAGCCACCATGGATTCCTTCGCGACCGAATGGGGTCAGATCGTCGTCCTGGCCGTCGTGGGCTTCGTGGCCGGCTTCATGAACGTGTTCGCCGGCGGGGGCTCGCTGCTGACGCTGCCGATCATGCTGTGGCTCGGAATGCCCGCGCCGGTGGCCAATGCCACCAACCGCATCGGTCTGATCACCCAGAACATCGCCGCCACCACCGCCTTCCATCAGGGACACGTGCTGCCCCTGGGGACGGTGCTGAGATTGTCGCTCGTGGTGATCCCGGGATCGCTCCTGGGCGCCTGGCTGGCGATCGACATCGACGAGACCCTCTTCCGTCGGATCCTCGTCGGTGTCATGCTGGTTTCGCTGTGGGCGATCCTGCGCAGGAAGCCCGCGCGCGAGGTCTGGAAGCCGCGGACCGACGGGGTCACCTGGCAACTCGTACTCAGCTTCCTCGGCATGGGATTGTACGCGGGCTTCATCCAGGCGGGCCTGGGCTTCGTGATCATCGCGGTGCTCACCTCGGTCGGCCACTTCGACCTGATCCGGACGAACGCGATCAAGGTCGCGACCGTGCTGATCGCCCAACTGGTGGCCTTGACGGTCTTCGGACTGACCGGGACCGTGGACTGGGCCGCCGGGGCGGCGCTCGCCCTGGGCAGCACCACGGGTGCCTGGTCGGCTGCCCACGTCCAGCTCGCACAGGGGGCGCTGTGGGTGCGCCGGGTGGTGGTCGCCCTGCTGGTACTGTTCACCCTGCGCCTGGTGTACGAAGGATTCGTGGCGGGAGTGTGATGGCTTCGAAGCGTTCGACCGGTGTGGTTCTCTGGATCCTCGCCCTCTTGATCATGCTGGCCGCGGCCACCTACCAACGCCGTACGGGACCGACCTACCCCCTGGACGTGACGGTCGACGTCGCGGGACAAACCGTCGAGGTCGAGTTGCCGCGCTCGGCAACCACCGATGCTCCGGCCACGGTGACCTGGCCGGCGCATGCCGACGTCGATCGCGTGTGGCTGGTCTGGAAACGCTACCCCTCCGAGGACCCTCCCAGCCGCGTCGCCTTCGGTCCCGACGGGACCGCCGAGCTCCCGGTCCAACCCGCCGCCGGCAAGCTCGAGTACCACCTGCTGGTCCGGACCCACGCAGGGCAGGACCTGCTCCTGCCACCGGGTCAGGACCCGCCCGTGCTGCGCTACAAGGACCCGGTTCCCCTCGCCGCCCTGCTCCCCCACGTGGTCATGATGTTCCTGAGCATGCTACTGGGCGTCCGCGCGGCCCTGGCTTCCGTCGCCGGCCGGAACGAGACCCGCTGGCTGGTCCCGCTGACGGCCGTCGGCCTCACCCTGGGCGGAATGATCCTGGGCCCGGTCGTGCAGAAGTACGCATTCGGTGCCTACTGGACGGGCTGGCCGCTCGGCGGCGACCTCACCGACAACAAGACGCTGCTCATGTGGGTGGTCTGGGCAGCGACGGCGATCGCGCTCGCCGTGCGTCCGTCGTTGCGCCCGCGCTGGACCGGACGGGCGATGATCCTCGTCGCGACGGCCGTCATGCTCGCCGTCTACCTGATCCCGCACAGTCTGCGCGGCAGTCAGCTCGACTACGAAGCCCTGGAGTCCGGTGTGGACGCCCACGAGGCCATCCGGACCGGCAAGACGGAGTGATCCCGCCTCAGGGGCGTCCCCAGCGCACGGTGCCCAGACGATCGTCGGGATCGAAGTGCCTCTTCAACACGTCGCTCACGGCAACGGTCGCGGGATCGGCGTAGCGATCGTACACGCGCTGGTTGTGGGGCCCCACACCGTGCTCGGCACTGTAGCTGCCCCCGAAGTCCTCCACGCACAGGGCGTAGATCGAGTCCTGCAACGAGAGCCAGGACTCCGAGCCCGGACGGAGATCGCGCGTCGCGGGATCGTTCGGATCGATCAGCAGATTCACGTGGGTACCCCCGTCCCCCCAGTGGCCGTAGTCGCACACCCGCAGGCTCGGCCACCGTTCCGCCACGCGCCGGCGGATCGCCTCCGAGAACTCGGCCAGTCGCGACCGCGGGACCGACAGGTCGAAGGCCAGGACCTCGCCCTCCAGACGAATCGCCTCGGTCACGGAGTGCCGCAGGTGCCAGAAGGCGTCGTCCTGTTCGAGCAGGATGGCGTCGTCGTCGACCCCGGCGACCGTCGCCGCGACGCCGGACACGGTGCCCAGCACGAGCGTCGGCAGATCGAGTCGCTCGGGGGTGCAACTCGTCGCGAACTCGACGAGGGCGACCATGGACGGGTCACGATCGGGGAAGGGATCGCGCACGCGCGAACCGCGGCGCACCGTCACCTCGATCGCCTCGCGGCTGATCACCTCGAATGCGGCCAGGAAGTCACCCAGGGTGCGTTCCAGACGCGAAAGCAGGTCGAGCGCCACCGCCCCTTCGTCGATCGCGAACAACAGCGTGGTGGTCTGGACGGGCAGGGGCGCGAGATCCAGTGCTGCGCGAGTGATGACGCCGAAGCTGCCGCTGGTGCCCACGAAGAGCTGGGCGGGATCCAGACCCGTGTTGTTCTTGCGGAGCGGTTGCAAACGCCGCATCACGGTTCCGTCGGCGAGGACGACCTCGACGCCCAGCAGGTTGCTGCGCACGTCACCGTAGCGGACCAGGCGGGTCCCGCCAGTGTTGGTGGCGACCATTCCCCCGACCTGGGGATCGGCCCCGAGATCGATCGGATACCACAGGCCGTACTCGCGCAGCGCCTCGTTCAGAGTGCCCAGACCGACGCCCGCTTCGACGACGGCCACGCGGTCCACCGGGTCGATCCCGACGATACGGTCGAGCCGTTGCAATCCCATCACGAGCTGTTCGCCGCTGGCGTCGGGATTGGAGGCTGCGACCAGACCGGTGTTCGCTCCCATCGGCTGGAGCCGCACGCCGTGCTCGGCGCAACGGCGCATGACGGCTGCGACCCCTTCCGTCGACGACGGCAACACCACCGCCCGGGCCCGCCCTTCGCCGTAGCGCCAGCCCTTCTCGTACGGCGCGCGGTCTTCGGGGACGGTCAGGACCGCCGACTCGCCGACGTCGGCACGCAGGGCTCCGAGCAGCGCGGAATCGTTCATCGCGTGCCCGCGCCCAGAGATTCACCGAACAGGATCGCGCGTGTCACCGCGTACACGTCGGTGTTCGTGAATCTCGACGCATACCGTCCGTGCACTTCTTCCGCGCGCCATCCGGCCAGGCGCGAAAGGATGCCCCCGTGGACGTCGACGGTGCCGATCCAGGCCACGGTGAATTCCATCTCGCGGCCGCTGTCGTCGGCGCTGGCCACGAAGGGTGCAGTGTCGCGTCCGAGCATCCCGTCGGTCGGAACCCGAACGTCGTCCTCGGACCGTCCGGTCGGATTCACGCGTACGGTCGACCGCGGCGGCGACACCACCTGCAGCGAGCTGCCGTCGCTGTCGGCCGCGGTCAGGACGAAGGTCCGTGGGTTGCGCCGCACGAAGCGCAGACTGGCATCGATCACCCGGTCTGCGCTGCGAAGACCGACGAGCGTGCCGAGAGCGTTGTTCTTGTTGCCGAAGTTGTCGGTGCTCTCGACCTCGCTGACCAGCAGGAAGGGCTTGCCCGCGGCTTCCGCGTGCCGGCGCAGGACCTCGAGCGCGACGTCGTGCATCTCCTCGGCACGCGGAGGGTCGTAGCCAGGCGTCCCCGGTGGCGAGCCGTGCGTGATCAACCGACCCGCGCGCGGATCGAGCCGCGACGGTTCGTCGCGTACCAGACCCGCTGCGACCATGCGTTCCTCGGTCGTGTCGTTGAACACGTCCTCGGCCGCGAACAGCCCGAGCACGCGCGGCGTCCAGCCGGGCTCGGCCCGCAGACGCCGCGCGAAGTCCTCGAACCCGGCTCGGGTCCGCAGGACCACCCAACCGTCGCCGAGGAGTTCACGGACCAGGTTGCGACCGTCTTCGCGCGCGGCCCGATCCCCGCTCAGCGGGTCGACGTGCAGGTAGCAGTCCGGAGTGATCCGGTCACCGCACGGCGGGGCGTCGTCGGGAAGGAAGAAGGCCTCGCCCCCACCCAGGGCGACGACCGGGCGCACGTCGACGTCCTCGAATCCGGGACGTCCGTCGACGAACTGTCGGGCGATCTCGTTCGCCTCGTCGCGGTGCGAAGCCTCGGCCCAGTACACTCCGGTGCCGGGCTCGGGCAGGTCACCGTCGTTGACCAGGCCCACGGGGTGACCGGTGTTGGCCGCCTCCCGCAGAACACTGCCGTGATAGCCCGAGGCCGCGGTGATCTCGACCGATTCCTCCCGTGATCCGTCGCGACCGAAGGAGCCGCCCCCCTTCACACGCTGCCCGAAGGCATGGGCGGTGGCTCCGCCGTTGGACGTCGCCCCCAGACGGTCGGACATGTGCCCGCGGTAGACCAGCATCTCCGGCATGAGATCCCACGCCAATCGCCCGTCGGGACCTTTCCAGTAGGTCCGCGCGGCGTTCCACGAGTTGAGCGCCGCGCCGTCGGGATGGACGAAGATCACGTTGGCCGGCTGCGACTGCGACTGCGACTGAGCCCAGGCCGAGCCGACGGCGGTCACGAGGGAACCGAGGACGAGAGCGAGGTGTTGAAGGCGCATCCGCGTGTACCTCTCCTGACGACGATCGACCCGAACGGCGCGAATCGGTAGTCTACACGAGCGCTTCGCCCTTCCCAACCCATCGAGGCCCCCTTGACGTGGAATTCATCGCGCGTGCCGGCAGGCCTCGCGGCCGTGGTCGTCGCCTTCGGTCTGGCCGTGGCTCCACTCCCACGTGAAGGCATCCTCACCAGCGAACTCCAGGACGCCCTGCACGCGATCGGCTTCGCCGTGTTCACCTTCGTCCTGCTGCACGCGATCGAACGCTCGGCGCCCGCGACGCGACGCTGGACCCACCTCGGCCTCGCCCTGGCCTTCGCTCTCGCACTGGCCGTCGGCACCGAGGGGATCCAGAAGTTCACGCCCCGGGACTCCGATCCCTTCGACTTCGCTCGCGATCTGCTCGGCATCGCCATCGGCACCGCTGCCGCCGCGGTGCCGTGGGTCCGGACGCTGCCCGCACGCACGCTGCTGGTGGTCGCAGCCGTCATCGGCACCGGGGCGGCCTTGTCGCCGCTGTATTCCACGTTGCGCGCATTGGACGCCCGGCAGGCGCGCTTCCCCGTTCTGCACGACTTCGAAGAGGCGTGGGAACGCCTCTTCCTGGCCACGCGCGGAGGCGACCTGCGCTTCGATTCGGAGGGCCACGCCCGGCTGACGCTGATCGAGGGGAACTACCCCGCCCTCATCGTGCGCGAGTTCCCCTCGGACTGGTCCGGCTACGACCGACTGTCCTTCCGGATCGCAGCCGAGGGCGACGTCCCGACCGATGTCGCCATCCGGGTGGACGACGTGCTCCACGACGGGACGTACCACGACCGTTTCCAGACACGGGTCCGCGTGGACGCGGAATGGCGGGACGTCACGATCCCGCTCCGTGCGATCCGTGAGGGGCCGCGCGATCGACACCTGGACCTGAGCGCGGTGAAGACGGTGGTCCTGTTCGGTACGCCGAACACGCCTCGGCCACTCGTCCTGAGGGTCGACGACCTGCGGCTGGAGTGAGACGAGTTCAGCGGACGGGAAGCACCATCGCCTTCAGCGCGGTCCAGCTGATCGTGTCGTTCGCGCGCGCCGCGGGACCTCGGGATCCCGGCACCCCGAGGTCGTCCCAGGCGACCAGGCGGTACGAATCGACGGCCTGACCGTCGACCATCGTGGACTCGCGCGCCAGGTACATGCGCTGCAGCCCGGCGACGTCGCGTGAGTCTGCGCCGAAATCGGCGGTCGCCCGCAGCGCGAGCACCGCGCGTACGTCGGCCTGGGGCGCCACGTCCGGCGCCAGGTCCTCGGTCCATTGCCCATCGAGATCGATCTCGAGGATCCGGAAGAATTCCACCGGTGGGCCGGTCCCCGTGGAATCGGAGAACAGTCCGGCGAAGGCCTCGAGTTCCGTCGTGCGATCCCAGGTCGGTGCGAGTCCGATCGCATCGACATCGGCCGGGGCGAGACGGAACACGAAGAGCGGGTGGAGGAGATCCGCGTAGACCTGCGCATCACGCTGCCCCCAGGCCGCCTCGAAGGCATCGAGCCACTCGGAGGGCGAAGTCGGCACCGTCGGCCCGTCGCCGTCGTCGGGACCGACCCCCACCACGTCGTCGTCGTCACTGCACCCCACGACGGACCACGACAGGATCGCGACGAGACCGATCGAACAGAGTGTGCGCATGGAGTTCCTCGTGGCCAGAGTTCGGTTCCACGAACGGTAGCGACAGCGCCCGCGCCAGGGCAAGCCCCACGCGTCACCCTTCGTCGGTCGGTGCCTCGTCGCGCCGTCGCGCCCGGCCGGGAGGATCGGCATCGCCCGGGACCAGTCCCACGAGCTTCTGCCCCTCGCGCGCCTGCAACGGCAGCTTCGAATCGAAGGGGACGATCGACTCGTCCTCCGACACCACGAACAGCGGCAGCGCGTCCGCCCCGTACAGCTCGTGGTAGTCGTCGATCGTGAAGTCCTGACTGAGCCGCGTGGACTTGAACACCCACCCCTCGCGGTGCCGGCGCGTGATGGATCGGTAGGTGACGTCCTCGTCGAACAGCCGCCTTCCTCCCACCTCGAGCTCGTCCTCGCCCTCCGTCGCGTCGGCCGTCTCGAGCTGGTACACGTTCGCGCGCCCGAAGACCTCGGCCAGACGGACACAGGCCAGCGAATTCACCTCGTCGTTCGGGGTCAGCGCCAGGAAGACCCCTCGGTCCGACAGATCGATGTCCTCCAGCGCCCCCTCGGTCAGGATGTTCTCGCCCACCGCTTCGAGTCCGGTCATCCGCGCCGCACCCACGTGATTGCGGTTCGTGTCGACCAGTAGGACGTCGCCGCCGACACGCTGCAAGGTCTCGGCGAGGGCACGCGCCCACTCGTGCGCGCCCAGGATCAACAGGCCCTTGTGGGCGGCGGAGCTCACACCCAACCACCGTGCCACGAAGGGCGCACCGGTTCCGTAGACGAGCACGGTCCCCACGATCACGAAGAAGGCCAGGGGCACGATCATTGCCGCGTCGGCGACGTCGTGCTCGGCGAACTCCAGCGCGATGACCGATGCCAGAGCAGCCGAGACGATCCCCCGCGGGGCGACGAGCGCCACGAAGAATCGCTCCCGCCATGCCATGGGCGTGCCCAGGCCGCTCAGCAGGACGGAAACCGGTCGCACGACGACCACCAGGGCCCCCAGGAACAGCACGTGCCGCCACGAGATCTCGAGCAGCATCTCGCGGTCGATCCGCGCGGCCAGCAGGACGAACAGGACCGCCAGCAACAGGACCTGAAGGCTCTCCTTGAACTCGACGATGTGGCGGATGTCGACCCGACGCTGGTTGGCCAGGGTCACGCCCATGACCGTGACGGCCAACAGCCCCGACTCGGGCTGCAACTGCTCGCTCGCGCCGAAGACCACGAATACGAGCATGAGCGACACCGGGTTCTGCAGATGGTCGGGAAGCAGGTGACGGCGCAGCAGGAAGCCCATGCCCAGACCCGCCAGCACTCCGTAGAGGCTCCCCATTCCGAGCGTGAAGGCAACCCCCCGCACCGGATTCGCCCCTTCGAGGCCGTGCAGGATCACTTCGAACACGAGAATGGTGACCATCACACCCAGCGGGTCGGTGACGATCCCCTCCCACTTCAGCGCGGTTCCCACGCTGCGGTGGGGGCGGATCTGCCGCAGCATCGGGCCGATCACCGTGGGACCGGTGACGATGAACAGGGCACCGAGGAGGAGCGCCATGTTCCAGGGGACGTCGAAACACCACCGCGCGAAGAGCGTGCCCCCGGCCCACGTGACGACGACTCCGATCGTGCACAGGTTCCGGACCATGGTGCCGACGTGGCGGAGTTCCCCCAGACGCAGGCTCAGACCACCCTCGTACAGGATCACCGCGACCGACAACGAGACCAGTGGGAGCAGCAGGTCGCCGAAGAGAGCGTCGGGATCCAGCCACCCGAGAACCGGGCCGGCGAGGATCCCCACCGCCAGGAGCAGAAGAATGCTCGGCAGGCCGGCTCGCCACGCGATCCACTGGGCCAGCACGCCGGCCACGACGATCCCCGCCAGGCTCTGTACGATGGATTCCATGGCCGCAGCGTCCGCCCACCCCCGAAGGGTGTCAAGTCAGTCCACGTAGCCCAGACTGCGCAGACGTTCGAGCTGCTCGGGACTCAGGGCGTCCAGATCGACGAACTCCCGGCCCCAGGTCGCGGTCTTTCCCTCTTCCCATTCCTGCAGAAGGGGGCGCAGTTCGCGCACCATTCGGTGTTCGGGGTCGTAGAGATCGTCTCGCTCGTAGGGGTCGTCCGATCGGTCGTAGAGTTCCCAGCTCCCGGCGGCCAGATCGTGGATCAGTTTCCAGTCTTCGCGTGTCACGGCCGTGAGGAAGGCTTCCTTCTCGATCACCTGGGGGTCGCGCTCGTCGCCGTCGACCAGGAACGACACCTCGGCGAACAGCGGCCGGCGCTGCCACTCGGATTCGGGGGCGCCGGCCAGGAGGGGCACGAGCGAGTCTCCGTCGAAGCCCGACCCGACGTCCTCACCCCCCAGGTCCAGCAGGGTGACCGGCACATCCACCAGGGACACCGGCGCCCTCACCGTGTCGGGCGGGAGGTGGGAAGGCAGGCTCATGATCATCGGGACGTGCACGAAGGTGTCGTAGAGATAGCGCGTGTGCCCGATCCAACCCTGCTCCATGAACGACTCGCCGTGGTCCGCGACCACGATCACCAACGTGTCGTCGTGCAGACCGGCGCGCTCGACGGCGTCGAGCAATCGTCCGACGTGGTGATCGGTGAAGGCGACCTCCTCGCGGTAGACGTCGCGGAAGTAGCGGACATCGTCGGGGGACATGTCGTGGCGCCGGCGCCGCAGCTCGTTGATCCGCGGATCCCAGTGCCGCGCGGGACCGTCGTACCAGTCGCTGCGCGAGAAGTCCTGGTGGTGCACGTAGACGTTGTGTGGGTCGAAGTAGTGCACGAAGAGGAAGAAGGAGTCGCCGGCCATGGCCTCGAGCTGGGCGATCGCACGGTCGGTGACCTCCCGCGACGACACTCCCCGGTGACCGGCGATCGGGGTCTCGTCGTAGCGGTCGAAACCCTGCGCGTACCCCAGTTCGCGATCGATCAGGAAGTGGCTGATCACACCGCCCGTGCGCTTCCCACGGGCCTTCATCCACTCGGCCAGTGTCGTGTGCTCGTCGGACAGGGAATCCATCAGGTGGATGGCGCCGTGGTGCGAAGGGGTCAACCCGGTGAAGAGCGAACCGACGCTCGGCTGGGTCCAGGGCGCCGGCGCCTGCGCCCGCGTGAACAACACGCCGCCTCGTGCGAGTGCGTCGAGATTCGGTGTCGTGTCGAGACCCGGCTCGTCCTCAGGAGCCAGCGCCCCCACGTGACCAGCACCGAGCGTGTCGATGCAGATGAGCAGTACGTTCAGATCTTCGAGCGGAGGCAACGGCGACTCGACACGCGGCGCGCACGCCACGAGCAGCACGACGAAGACCAGGACGAGCCGGGAACGCACCATGACGGGCCTCTCGGGAAGACGAATCAGAAGTAGCCCAGCGACCGGAGCCGCTCGATCTCCTCGGGGTCGAGCTCCGGTGGCGCGACCGCCCGGTCGTTCATCTGCTCGAAGGTGGCCCGCGGATTCTCCAGTCGGAACTCGAGCACCTCGGCCAGATCGTCCACGGCGTCGGGTTCGATCCGGGTCAGATCCACCTGCTCGTGCGGATCTTCGACCAGATCGTAGGCCTCGTGGTCGCCGTCGCTCGAGTGGATGTACTTCCGCGGCCACTCGATCATCACGCGGCGACTGCGATCGAAGCGATCGGCCCACGCCGAGCGCAGGTCCTTGATCCGCGTGAAGTGGTTCTCGGCGAGCACGGCCGACCCGGGCCATGCGTAGGGGAAGGCCTCGGCCGGCAGCACCTCGAGATGACGCGCCACGAGATGGGGCACGTGCACCAGGCTCGTCTCCCCGGACTCCACCCGCCCCTCGGTCTGCCCCGGTCCCTTGATCATCAGGGGCACGCGCAGCACCGGTTCGTACACGTCCTTCGAGTGCTCGATCAGATCGTGCTCACCCAGGAACTCGCCGTGATCGCTCAGCACCACGATCAGGGCGTCATCGAACCGCTCGAGCCGGCGCAGTCGTTCGAACAAGTCCCCGAGACCCGCGTCGAGGTTCGCGACGGACAGGTCGTACAGATCGCGCAGGCGTCGAAGGTTCTTCTCGGGGTCGTCGCCGTCGAGGACCCGGGGGTACAGCGACTTCAACAATCGCACCCCTTCCTGCGGCGACCTCGGGGTCACGAATCCCTCGCGCGGGGTCAGGTTGTAGGGTCGGTGCGTGTCCATGTAGTTGAGGAACAGGAAGTCGGGCCGGTCGTCGTCGTGGCGTAGCCAGGCCTCGGCGGCGGCGTTCAGCGCGGGCGCGAAGCGCATCGAGACGTCGAAGTGCTCGAAGCCCTGGTCCATCCCGTAACGCGGCGTGACGTAGGCCTCGTTCGCGACGATCGCCCCGGTCCGGTACCCCATGCGTTGCAGACGCTCGGCCAGCGTGAGCGCGTTCTCGCTCAACGGCACCACGTTGTTGTTCTGCACGGCTGCGGTGTCCTCGAGCGCCACGGTGTGTGCTCCGTGCTCGAAGGCGTGCTGTCCGGTGAACATCGACGCGTGCGACGGCAGGGTCCACGGAGAGGTCGCCCATGTGCGGGCATGGCGCGTGGACCTGCCGGCGAAGGCATCGAGGTGAGGGGTGATGCTCGGACTGCGACCGTAGCTGCCCAGCCGGTCCGCGCGCAGGGTGTCGAGGCAGATCAGGACGACGTCGGGCGGCGACGTGTCGTCGCTCGGCCCTCCACATGCGAGAAGGGCCACGAGAGCGACGAGCAGGAAGGTGCGTCGAAGGACAGCCACGCCGGATTCCGGAGGGTTGACGGGATCGGGCGCCGTCGCGCCCTGCGGCGGTCACGATAGCCCGGGCCCGGCTCCCCCCGCAAGGTCACCCCCCACGACGAGGACCCGCGGCCGGCCGGCCACGGGTCCCGTCGAACGCGGTCGAACCGATCCGGGGCTAGAAGCGTGCGCCACCGGTCAGGATGAACTGCTCGGCTCCGCCGAGTTCGATCTTCAGCTCGGCGAAGGGCGTCACCGACGGGCCGGCGTCGAAGTCGACGCCACCGAGGATGTTCAGGCCCACCCCGCTGTCGTCGTTGTCGATCGAATCGGCGAAGGGTCCGAACTCGCTCTCGTCGAAGTCGACCGACACGTTGTAGATGTGCAGTCCGCCCCCGGCGTACACACCCACCGGGGAGTTCTCGATCGGGATCATGTAGTGACCATTGATGTTGATCTCCCAGAAACTCACATCGGCGCTGCCGGCGTCGTCGGGGAAATAGAAGTCGAAACTGGCCATGGCACGGGTGTTCTCCACGAACTCCCCGGTCCCCATCACCGCACGGGCTCCGATGCCCAGATCGAAGTCGTCGGCGTAGTTCAGCTGGCCGCCGAACGACACGGGTGTCTGGGCCGAAGCCACGGTGGCCGTCGTGCAGACCAGGGCGACGGCGAGGACCACGAGGGTACGCAGGTGCATGGAACCTCTCCTTGAAGAGATCGAGGGGGAACGGCAAGACGGCGAAGTGTAGGTCCGGCCCCCGATCGGCGCAACGCCGAAGCGCGGCTAGACCCTTGCCGGCTGCCCCCACATCTGGACCAGGTTGAGCAGGGCGCAGGTCGTGAGACCCAGGGCCCGCGTACTGATCCATTCCTGGGGACCGTGGAAGTTCACACCGCCGGCGAAGAGGTTCGGAGTCGGCAACCCCTTCGCCGTGAGCTGCGAGCCATCCGTCCCGCCCCGGATGGGAACCACCCGCGGCTGCAGCCCGGTCGCCGCGATCGCCCGCTCGAGCACCTCGCCGATCTCCGGACGGTCGCGGAGGTCGTTCGCCATGTTCCGGTACTGCTCGCTGATCTCGACCTCGACCTTCAGCCGAGGCTCCTCGGCCCGTAGCCCCTCGGCCATCGTCACGAGACGGCGGCCCCGCTCCGCCAGGGTGTCGTCGTCGAAGTCCCGCACGATGAGATCGACATGGCAGGCTGCGGCGTCGCCGCTCACGGCGAGTGGGTGGTAGAAGCCCTCGCGGTCGCGGGTCCCTTCGGGTGCCTCGGTGAGCGGTAGCCGTGCCAGGAACTTGCCGGCCCACGTGAGTGCGTTCACCATCTTGCCGTACGCGCGTCCCGGGTGGACCGATACGCCTTCGAAGGTCAGTCGTGCCTTGTCGGCACTGAAGGTCTCGACGTTCATCTCCCCCGGGAAGCCCCCGTCGACCGTGAAGGCGGCGGGAACGCCGAAGCGCTCGAAGGGGAAGCGGTGTGCCCCTCGCCCGATCTCCTCGTCGGGCGTGAACCCGACCAGGATCGTGGGCCGCTCGATCTCCGGGTTCTGTTGCAACACCTCGAGCAGACTCATGATCGCGGCCACGCCGGCCTTGTCGTCGGCGCCGAGCAGGGTGGTTCCGTCGGTGGTGACGATGGTGTCACCGATGCACTGCTCGAGTTCGGGGTTGTCCTCGGGATCCAGCCGCAGCCCGTTGCCGATCTCGATCGGTCCGCCGCTGTAGTCCTCGTGCAACTGCGGATCCACGCCGGTTCCGGTGAACTGCGGCGCGGTGTCCATGTGCGCGACCAGGCCGATCCGGCCCTCGCGTGTCCCCGGGAGTCGCGCCGTGACGTAGCCGTTGTCGTCGAGGACGACGTCGTCGAGCCCCAGGCTCCGCAGTTCTTCCTCGAGCAGCCGCGCGAGATCGAACTGTTTCGCGGTGCTCGGACACGAGTCGCTGGACTCGTCGCTCTGCGTGTCGATGCGCACGTAGCGCAGGAAGCGATCGAGCAGATCCGTGGAATCGAGGACAGCTCGTGGGTCGTCGAAGACTCGGCTCATGGTTCGCGCTCCGGTTTGGGTCGGAGCGAAGTGTAGACAGACGGCGAGGGCATCTCCAGAGGGTCCACGGGCGGGATCACGTTTCCGTTGGACACGTCCCCACGATCCGTGGATCGGCCGATCGCTTGGTGCGCACCGTCCCGATCGCTTATGATCATGGACACGAGCGAGGACGCCGCGAGCCACGCTCTGCCAACAGCGCTCCTGTCGTCGTCCGGGAAAGGGCACCGTGCCCCGCGTCAGTGTCGTCATCCCCTGCTACAATGCTGCGGACACGCTCGGGGAAGCGCTCGACAGCGTCCTGTCGCAGTCGTTCGACGATCTCGAGGTGATCGTCGTCGATGACGGATCCGACGACGATCCACGGGCGGTGGTCGAGGCCCGCTCCGACCCACGAGTCCGTCACCACCGGATTCCGAGGAGTGGCGCCCCCTCGCGCCCACGGAACGTCGGGGTCGCCGACGCCCGCGGCGACGTGGTGTTCTTCTGCGATGCCGACGACGTCATGCTTCCCGGAAAGATCGCGAAGCAGATGACCGTCCTCGACGCCCGACCTCTCGTGGGCATGGTGTTCACCGACTTCGAGGTGATCGACGCGTCGGGGAACGTGGTCCGGCCTTCGTTCCTGGCCCGCTTCCGGACGCTCCGCTGGGTCGCCGAGGGGGGTACGCGCGAAGGAGGTGGCTATGACCCCGGGCGCATGCTCCGAGGCCTGCATCGAGCGAACTTCGTGGGAATGTCCGGTGTCGCGATCCGCCGCTCGGTTCTGCGCGACGCCGGCGGCTTCGACGAATCCCTCGATTCGAGCGAGGACTTCGACCTCTGGCTCCGGGTGGCCGCCGTCACACAGTGCCTTCACCTCGACGAACCGCTCCACAGGTACCGGGTCCACCGGAACGGCCTGATGCAGGAGAGTTCGGCCCGCCATCCCCTGGCGAGAATCGTCGTTCTCGAGCGTGAGAGGAACCGCGTGGCAGATCCTGGAAGCCGGCGCGACCTCGGGCAACGTATCGGCAGCAATCATTTCTCGGCGGGGTGGGCGTTCAGCAACCAGTACCGTTTCCCGGAGGCGCGGGCACACTACCGTCACGCATTCCGTCACCAGCGCAGCTGGAGATCGCTGAAGGCTCTCGTGACCACGCTCCCGATCGTCGACCATCTGGTCGCGCGCATCCGCACGCATCTTCGCGGCTGACCTCACCCACCCGGTACCGTACGATCGCCGACTCGCTCAACTCGACCCCGGCCACGCGTGGGCGGACAGGCCGTAGATCATGGCGCCACCGACGAACCCCGTGGCCAGGACGACGACCGCGAGCACGAACAACGCCACGCGATACGCCCGTGGACCGGTGCGTGCGAGCCGCGCACGCTCCCCCATCGCGACGACCACGACGGCCCCGACGGCGAGCGCTGTCCCCGCCCACCGGTGTGCGGTCAGCATCCACGCGCCGTCGGTGATCCGGAAGCCGGCGAAGAACCATCCGAGCACGGCCGCCACCACTGCGCTCGCAGCGCCCAGCCAGAGGCAGAAGCGTGCGGCGTGCAGGCTCGTCTCGTGCCACCGACCGCTCATCGCGAGCAATTCCGCCAGAGCCGCGGCCACGAGCAGGCCGATCGGAAAATGCACGACGGGCGGGTGGAAGGTCCCCAGCCACGAAATCACCCGGAGCCCGAAGGTGTCGGGGGAACGGACCTCGTCGTGCCGTGGAGGCACGTGCGCGCCCAGGTGGAAGGCCGGCCCTTCCTCGTCGGCCTGGCCGGCCTCGCCCTCCACCGGAGCGTCCGACGCGACCTCGCCCTCGGCGAGCACACGGATCGTTCCCACCATCCCCGCCCGTTCGTGCGGAATGCAGAAGTAGGTGTAGTCGCCCGGCACCTCGAAGGTCCGCGTGTAGCTCTCTCCCGGCCCGACGTTGCCCGAGTCGAAGGGCGGCGCGTTGCGCGGCCGGGACACGTGCGAGGGGTCGGCTGCCTTCGAGGAGTCGGCCGTCACGGTGTGCGGTACCGACCCGGGATTGACCCAACGGACGGTACCGCCGACCGCGACCGTGGCGTGCTCCGGCGCGTACTCGAGGGTGTCGGTCATCTCGACGACGACCGTGTCCCGCGGAGCCGCATCACGGGCGGGCGCGGAGACGGGCCAGAGCACGCATGCGACCGCGGCGGCGGACAGTGCGAACGCCCACACGGTGGGTGTCCTCCACGAACGCCGTGGAGACGGGGACGAACGTGGACACCGAGGGACACCGCACTGCCGCCGCCGGGAATCACTCATCGTTGGCGAATACGTAGTCGTTCCCGCCGGCATTGGCGTGGCAAGAGCGACACGACGGAACCCGTCCCGCCACCTCGTTCCCACCCTGCTCGGCGACCTCGCCGGCGGCGGTGTACTTGGCGTACCACCAGTCGCGATGTTCGGTGTCGTAGCCCTCGACTCGCTTCATCACCGTGATCGCCGCGAGTTCCTCTTCGGGCGAGTAGTTCTCCTTGACGATGATCGTGCCGTGCGGTGGGTCATCGGGGTTCGCCGCACCCACCCGATTCACGTAGGTCTTGAGCAGGGCACCGTGGGGCCGGCTCCCTTCGTAGAAGCCCGCCGGCAGCCCGGGATACGGTGCCCAGTGCTCGTACTCGGCGTCGTCCAGCCAGCTCCATAACTCGGCCGGCTCCGGGGCCATCGAGCTCGAGCCTCCGTGGCTCTCCGAAGCCGAAGCTCCCGGTTCGACCGCGATGAGCGTTCCGGCCAGCAGGAGGCCGAGGCCCACGGTGACGGTGATCGACGTGATGCGCATGTTCGTGACTCCCACGTTCGAAGGGGTCGGGCCGGCGTCGCAAGCGCCGACCGGATCGGAACGGGAGTCTCGACGTGACGGAGGGTCGTCGACAGCGGGAGTGCGCCCGGGTTCGGGCGCGGGGGCCCGACCCACGACTCCATGGGGACTGCCCTTCCCCGTCTGGGGGAGGGCCCATGGGAGGAGCAACCCGGATCGGGTGTCCGGGTCCGGACTTCGCGCGAAGCCAGCGGCTCCGGGGACCGTCGTACAGCTCCGTCTGTCGCCGGAGGCACGGACGCCGCCCCTACCCGCGATCCCGTTGACACCCGCTGGATCGCGGACGCACATTCACGCCGTTCCCGGATCCGAATCGACGTCCCGCTCCGGCGGCCACCATGCACCGAGCCATCGCCTCCACCCTCGCCCTCGTGCTGTTCGCGGCCGGCTGCGCCGACGAAGCGCTCATCGGCGAACGCGTGCCGAACTCCGCGCCCGACACGCAGGTCGAGGCCACGCCACCCAACCTCGGCGCATCGACCTTCCGCATCACCCTGTTCTGGTCGGGCAGCGACCTCGACGGCACCGTCGACGGCTACGAGTGGATCATCACCGACAACGGATCCGACGGGATCCTCTCACCCAGCGACACCACCGGGACCTGGAACTACACCGAGTCCACCGACTCGACCTTCGTCGTGTCAGCCGACATCCCGGACTTCGGACCGGACGTCGAGAATCCCGGTATCGACGACGTCGAGGACGTCCGCTACTGGCAGACGCACACCTTCCTCGTTCGCGCCGTCGACGACCGCGGTCGCCGGGACCCCAGCCCTGCGCACGTCAGCTTCACGGCCACCACGCTGGCCCCGAAGATCGAGATCGATCGGCCCACCGTCCCCGCGACACCGTCGTGCGTCGAGGGCCCGCTGGCCCTGTCGTTCGGCTGGACGGCCGAGGATCCGGACGACACCCGCGGCGGAGTGGCCGAGGTGCGTTACCTGCTGATCGAGATCGGCGGACCCGACGACCGCTGCCTCACCGACACACAGTTCCGCGACTCGAATCCAGTGGCCTCGGCGCCCGAGACCGCCTGGAGCGAGTGGATTCCCTACGAAGCCGGCCAGGACAGCGGACGGGTCAAACGCTATCGCATCCTCGAACAACCCGTGGGCACTTCGTACATCTTCGCGGTGCAGGCCCGGGACGTGGCCGGAGCCGTCACCCCCACCTTCGACTGGGGCGTGAACGTCCGCCACGTGAAGACGACACGGAACAAGTTTCCCCTGCTCACGGTCACCGAGAGCAACCTGGGAACCACGGTGGGCGCCGGAACTTCGACACTGCTGCGCTTCGACATCGTGGCCGGCCAGCCCCTCGACTTCTCCTGGCGAGCCGAAGCCGAGAGCTACGGCGGCGTGATCGAAGCCTTCCGCTACGGGTTCGGGGTCGTCGACCCGAACGACGAGGAAGACCCGAACTGGTCCGTTCCCTGGGGACCGAGCTGGCGCACCGCGCGGCGGCCGACCGGATTCTCGCAGGGATCTCCGAACTTCGTCCTGCAGGTACGCGACAACTCCGGATCGGTCTCGCGGATCAGCTATCAGTTCCAGGTGATCCAGATCAAGGCCCGCAAGGACCAGAGACCGCTCCTGGTGGTGGACGACGACACCGGAGGCGGCGAGATCCCGACCCCGATCCGCCGCATCGACCAGCAGTGGGACGAGGAGTGGCGCCGTACGCTCTTGCGCGTCCAGGGATTCGCCTCGGCCAGCGACATGATCGACACCGCCACCGACGCGAACCGTCTGACCTTCTCGCTGCTCAACGACTACCGCGCGGTGATCTGGTTGGTCCGAACGGGACAGTCATCGTTCATGACGACCCGATTCGCACCGCCGAACCCACGCGGTGCTCGCTTCAACTGGTTGCAGGTCTACCAGAAGTTCGTGGGGAACGTCATGCTGGCCGGGCCGGCGGCAGCCATGCAATCGGTGCAGACGAACACCTCGGACTTCACCGACTTCCCCATGCCGCTCGTGCTGAACACCTCCGACGGGGGCAACAACGGACTGGGCACGATCGTCGATGCAGAGGGCCGCACGGTGAACGTGGGAACACTCCGCTATGCGTACACCTCGTGGTGCCTCGACACGATCGACTGGGTGCGCCCGTTCAGGGTGTACGGCGAACGCGACGGCGCGCCGCGCCGTCGCCGGATCGGGTGTGAGAGCTACACGTACGCGCGCGTCTCCCCGGACTTCGTCTCCGAGTTCCGTCCGACGGTCCAGGAGGTGACCCACCTTCGCCCGACCGAGATCCGTCTGCGCGCCGGCGACACGACGGTCGACCCGCAGCTCCTCGACCGTCAGAACCTCGCCGCGCTCGGCGCCGAGGAGTTCTACAACGTGAACGCGGCCAACCGGCCGGTCCTGGTGAGTCCCCGCGAGTGCCAGACGCCGATGTTCCTGGCCGTGGCCCGGATGGACGTCGACAATGCCGAGGTGATGGAGCCGGAGGACCTTCCCGAGCGCTATCGAGTCGGTGTGCAGGAACGACTGGTGAACCTGACCGAGTCGCCCCCGGGATCGGGACAGCTGGTCGACGACTGCCCCGCGGTGACGCTCGCGCGCCGGTCGACTTCGACGATCACCCATGCTCCCGTGGCCATCGCCAGCACCCAGTACCTCCGCGAACGCACCAAGCAGGGCGGCACGCTGCTCACCGAGGACTACATCTGGGGCTTCAATCCCCTCACCTTCGAGCGTGCGGAGTTCGACGCGGTCATGGATTGGATCCTGCTCACGCGATGGGGACTGAACGACGAGTAGCCGTCCTAGCGCTCGAAACCGATCCGCAGCGTGTCCTGTTTCAGCCGTTTGGCCATCTGCTCGTACTGGGCCTCGGTCTCGGCCGTGACCGAGGGCACGGTCTCCTCGATCGCGGCGAGGAATTCCTCGTGGCCGACACGCTCGGCCCGTGGATCGGTACGAAGTGCCAGCATGCCGGCACGGGTGCACACGCCTGCGATGTCGGCCCCACTGAATCGTGCCGTACGGGTGGTCAGATCATCCAGGTCGACGTCGTCGCCGACGTGCATGCCACGCAGCTGCGCCTCGAAGATCTTGCGCCGTTGCTCGGCGTCGGGCATCGGAACGTAGACCATCTCGTCGAGTCGGCCGGGGCGCAGCAGAGCCGGATCGACCCGGTCGGGGCGGTTGGTCGCGCCGAGGATGCACACGCCCTGAAGTTCCTCGACACCGTCGAGCTCGCTGAGAATCTGGTTGACCACGCGCTCGGTCACCGCGGGCTCCCCCAAGGACCCGCCACGCACCGGCGCCAGCGAGTCGAGCTCGTCGAAGAAGATCACGGCTGGCGCCACGTGCCGCGCACGCTGGAAGAGCTCTGCGATCTTCTTCTCGGACTCGCCGTACCACTTCGACAGCAGCGAACTGCCGCGTGCGGCGAGGAAATTCGCCCCCGCCTGGTTGGCGACGGCCTTCGCCACCAGCGTCTTGCCCGTGCCCGGCGGCCCGTACAACAGGATCCCCTTCGGCGCGCGAATCCCCAACCGCAGGAACGCACCCGGATCCTGCAGCGGCAGCTCGACCATCTCGCTCAGCGCCCGCTTGACGTTCTCGAGCCCGCCGACGTCCTCCCAGGTGACACGCGGGATCTCCACCATGACCTCGCGCAGCGCCGAGGGCTGGATCTGCTTGAAGGCCTCGTCGACATCGGCGTTGGTCACCTCGAGCTGCTCGAGCTTCTCGCTCGGAATGGTGTTCTGCTCGAGATCGAGTTCGGGAAGCATCCGGCGCAGCGTCTCCACGGCGGACTCGCGGGCCAATGCGCTGAGATCCGACCCCGTGTAACCGTGGGTGCGGGCTGCGATCCCCTCGAGGTCGACGTCCTCGTGCAGAGGCATGCCGCGCGTGTGGATCTGCAGGATCTGGAATCGGCCGTCCTGGTCGGGAATCCCGGCCACGATCTCACGATCGAAGCGACCCGGGCGACGCAGGGCCTCGTCGACCGCGTCGATGCGGTTCGTGGCCCCGATCACCACGACGTTGCGTCGAGCCTTCAGTCCGTCCATCAGCGTGAGCAGCTGGGCGACGATCCGGCGCTCGGTCTCCCCGCTCACGTCACCCCGTTTCGGGGCGATCGAGTCCAGTTCGTCGATGAAGATGATCGCCGGGGCGTTCTTCTCGGCCTCTTCGAAGACCTGCCGCAGTCGTTCCTCCGACTCGCCGTAATGCTTGCCCATGATCTCGGGCCCGTTGACGACGGCGAAGTAGGAATCGGTCTCGTGGGCGACGGCCCGGGCCAGCAGGGTCTTGCCGGTTCCGGGTGGGCCGTGCAGCAGAACGCCCAGCGGAGGTTCGATACCGAGACGGTCGAAGAGCTCGGGGTGCCGCAACGGAAGTTCGATCATCTCGCGGACCTTGGCCACGGCGTGGTCCAGTCCGCCGATGTCGTCGTAGGTGATGACGTGGCCCTCGTCCTCGCGCACCTCGGTGTACTCGGGCGCGAGTTCGATCTCGGTCTCCGGGGTGACGCGCACCACGCCGCGGGGCTTGGTCGAAACCACGGTCAGCCGGATCTCCATGAGACCGAAGGCCGGCGATTCGAAGAAGTCGCGGAAGAAGTCGTCCCGGTAGCCGTCGGTGCCCACGCTCTGCCGTGGTCGCCGGAACACGCTCGTCGACACCAGGTCGCCCGACAGCACGGGACGGTGTAACAGAGTGGGGCGTAGGGCCTCGCCCGTGCCGGCCACACGCAGCCCCTTCTGGGCGGGCGCCACGACCACACGGGCAGCCGGACTCCACTCGGCCTCACGGATCTCGACATGCTCACCGATGCCGACACCGGCGTTGTGCCGAGTGAGACCGTCCAGTCGCACGATCTCGAGTCCCACGTCCTCCTGCTCGACCGGAACGACGGTGGCGGCCGTGAGATGCTTGCCCTCGACCTCGACCACGTCCCCGCGCTCGAGGCCGAGTGCCCGCATGCTCTCGGGTCCCAATCGGACGATTCCCTTGCCGACGTCGTTCTGGCGCATCTCCGCGACCTTCAGACGGATCGCGTTCTGCGTCTGCTGGGGGGACATGGCGGACCTCCTGGGGCTGCGCGGTAACGGTCGACAACATCGACCTTTCGCAGCAGAGGTACGCCATCCGACCCGGATCAGGGGTCCGGGGAAATCCCGCCTCTGTCGTCATGGCCCCCCGGGGGGTGCGCGCGACGCCCGGTCACTCCCCGATCTGCACGACTTCGACCTCGAAGTTCAAGGTCTCGCCCGCCAGCGGATGGTTGGCGTCGAGCACGACCGTGTCGTCGGTGACCGAGTCGACCTTCACCGGCACCGTCTGCCCCTGGGGCGTCTGCACCTGGAGCGGTGTGCCGATCTCGAGCGGGATGTCGTCGGGGATGTTGCTGCGCGGCACGGCCTGCTTCGCGTCCGGATTGATGTGGCCGTAGGCCTCCTCCGGCGGAACCGTGACCTTCTTCGTCTCGCCCTCGCTCATGCCCGGCAGTGCGCTGTCGAGTCCCGGGATGATCTGTCCCGACCCCACCTCGAACTGCAGCGGGTCGCGCTCGCGCGAGCTGTCGAAGACGGTCCCGTCCTCGAGCGTTCCCGTGTAATGGATGCTGACGGTGTCGCCCGTCTTGACCTGTTCCATGGCGTCTCCAATGCGCGTGCGTGCTGGGGGTCCGGGTCGCCGGGACCGCGGATCGACCGGGGACGGACCCGCTGCGGGTCAGGCAGGGTAACACGAGAGTTCGTCGTGTAAAGGCGACCCCGGAAGTTCGTCCGGAAGGGCCGGGGGCGATGAATGGGGGAAGACCCCAGGCCGGGGAGCACTCGCGCGGCGGTGGTCGGATCCGCGAACGAGCCCGAGATCACACCTCCGCCATCGGCGCTCTCCGGTTCGGCCCACGCGACTGGAGCTGGAACTCGGACCGGGAAGCCGGCCGACGGCGTGCTCCGTGTCGGACTTCCGATCGTGTCACTGCAACACGCCACGCACCCGCATCGCCCGTGCATACAGCCACAGGAACACCGCGACCACGACGATCACCGCGCTGAAGGCGATCATCTGGGATCCGCCCATGAGCTCCCATGCGCCGCTGACCGAGGTCCGGACCGTATTGACCAGCAGTGCGATCAATGCCACCAGGAACACCGGCTCCGCGAGCTTCTTACGAAGCAGCAACAACACCGATCCGAGCACGGCACCCCAGATGGCGATCGCCCAGACCGACGTGGCCCAGACCGGGAACCCCTCGTAGTAGGCGAGTTGCTCCGCGGTGAGTTCGGCCGTGTAGGCCGCGTTCCCGGTCTGGATCATGAGGTAGTCGTAGGCGCCGAAGCCGTTCCACAACAGGGCGAGGACACCGACGATCCAGAGGTGCACGGGAGTCGGGCGGCCGGGTCCGGCCGCTCCGGGACGAGGTTCCTTCGCTTCGGACACGGGAGACCTCCGGTCGAGCACGCAGGTGGGCGCGAGATTTCGTTCGGGAACATCGAAGTCCCGGAACGGGATCATCCGATGAACCGAACGAATTCGTCAATGGCTCCGGTGCGGACGACCATCGCGGGGCTTCGCTCCGGCCGAACGTCTGCTAGACTGCTCGACAGCCCGCGTCGGGAGTGGTGTCCATGCGTCCGTCCGTCGTCCTGCGTACATCCCGCTTGCGTCTGCGCCGTCTGCAGCCCGACGACGTCGACTGGATGGTCCATCTACACGCCGATCCGAAGGTCATGCGTCAGATCCGCCCTCCCGACGACCGTGAGGCGACGGAACGAAGAATCACGGAGCTGCTCGAGGAGCAGTCCAGGGATCCGCGCTTCGGCGTCTTCCCCGCCGAGGCCACACGGACGTCCGAGGTCGTCGGATGGTTCGTGCTCAGCCCTCTCGAGAACGGGCCGGAGATCGAACTGGGCTACCGTCTCTTCCCCGAGCACTGGGGCCGCGGCTACGCCACCGAGGGCGCCCGTGCACTCGCCCGGCACGCATTCGAGACGATCGGCCTCGAACGCCTGGTGGCGGTCACGCGCGAGGACAACGAAGCCTCGATCCGCGTGCTCGAGAAGATCGGCTTCGTCCGCGCCGGCATGCGTCATGTCTACGGGGCCGATCTCGTCGTGTTCGAGGCCACCCCCGACCAGATCCACACCTGAAGGGTACCGCTGCCACCGATCCCGAGCCGGGATCCAGAGCGGTGACGCCCGGCACGGTTGGTGCTAGGTTCCAGGCTCCCGAACCACCACGGACCCTTGCGCCCCGACGACGGTCCCGGTCCGTGGACGTACCCCATGATCCCGGAGGAATCCATGCGCATGCGCACGCTCGGGTCGCTGTCGGCGACCCTTCTCCTGAGTGGAACGATCCTGCTCGCCGGTTGCGGTGACGACGACGACGGTGGCACCGGTCCCACCGGAGGCAACGACGCCGACGTCCCCCAGGGTGTCGCCGAGGAGCAGGTCGGAACCACCGTCGAGCTCGCGACCGATCTGGTCGTCTCGGTCCAGGACCTGGCGACCAACGGGAGCAGCGCCCTCACCGGATTCGGCGGAGGCTTCTTCCCCTTCGAGAAGGCAGCGGCCGACGACCCGACCGAGTCGAGGACCTATGACGACCAGTCCGGACAGTGGAACTACACCTACGTCGAGAGCTTCGCCGAAGGTGGGTCGTCGTCCTCGATCGACATGACGGGGACCCTTCGGTTCCTCGACGCCATGGCGAATCCCCAACAGGAGCCCGACGCCTCGACCACATCGATGAGTTACGACCTCGACGCCGTGTTCGGCTTCGACCTCAGCTTCACCGATCAGGGTGGCAACACGACGACGACCACGCTCGACATGGACTACACCGCCCAGACCACCGTGACCGGCCTCGACTCGTCGATCCTCCGCGTGGACAGCAGCGGATCGCAGGTCGTGAGCACGTCGACCGACACCGGACAGGGAGCGAGCTCCTACGACTTCTCCATGGATTGGGACATGAACGTGGATGCACCCACCACGCCCGGTGGTTGCCCGACCGGCACCGTCACGTTCGACTTCGCCCAGTGGTCCGTGGCCGTCACCTACGACGGCTCGCCCAGCGCGTCGTGGCAGATGCTCGACAACGGCGTGCCCGTGGCGGACGGCAGCGAGACGCTGCCCTGTGGCGGGATCACCTCGGCGTCGATCGACTGATCCCCGGGCCGCGGCCCCGTGTCACGCGGCCCGGGATCGGCGATTCCCGGGCCGCGGACGCTCCCTTCGCGCGTTCACGCATCCTCTTCAGCGCAGCAACACGACCTTGCGCGTCCGCGAGACCTCGTCCGCACCTACCCGCACGAGATAGGTCCCGGACGCGACAGGTCGACCGTGTAGGAGCGGGCGACACCATCGGCGATCACCGGGACCTCGATCGCCCGGCCACTACCGAAACTCTCTCCCGGGGCGGCGAAGAACAGTTGCGCTCGATCGTCGCCGGTCCGGTGCGCTGCCCGGATCTCGATCGCCGGAACGAGCTCGGCCTTCCAGTGCGCCGGCGGCAGGATCACCTGCGGGTCGGGCGCGTCGAGACGCAGGGTCCACGCCCCGCCGTAGGGCGGTGCGTCGTCGCTCAGGTTGCGCGGCACGCAGTGCTGCCGGTCGTGTCGGGCCGCGCGCTCACCAACCGGTTGCGCACGTTCACCCGGTTGGCCTCGAGCGTGATCCACTGTTCCATGGTGCAGGCGGTGTCGACGTCGTCGAGCGCCCACTGCTTGGGCACGCTCTTCACGTACAGGGTGTCGTTGCGGGTCCACGGCTCCAGCGTGGTCGACGCGTTCCGGTACACCGAACCCGCCTGCACGGGATTCCAGCCCCATCCCGCGTAGGCCGGATGTTGGCGCGTACCGTCGGGCAGGTAGGGATCGGGCCCCGAGTAGTAGGACTGCTGCACGTAACGGCCCAGGTCGCGGATGTTCACCACGTTGCGCGACGATCCGCTCTCGCCGAGGTGCGAGATGGCACCCCCGCGCGAGAGGTCGGCGCCCACGCGGACGACACCGTTGTCCAGGTATTCGACCTGCGCACCCGCAGGCACGCCGACGAGGACACAGAGGGCCAGAACCACGAATCTCGAGACCATGTGACAGCACTCGGGGGACGAAGCAGAACACGATCCTACCACGAATCCGACCCAGGTCACCCCGCGACGGGCCGCACCTTCTGCATCACGTCCTCGAGGATCATGTACAGGCACGGCACGATCACCAGGATGATCGCCGTGGCGAAGACGATCCCGAAGCCCAGCGAGATCGCCATCGGGATCAGGTACGTCGCCTGCCGCGAGGTCTCGAGGATGATCGGCGTCAGTCCTCCGAAGGTGGTCACCGTGGTGAGCATGATCGGCCGGAAACGCCGCATGCCCGCCGCATGGATGGCGTCGAAGGCGCCGTGCTCGCGCCGCTGTTTGTTCGCGTAGTCGATCATGATCAGCGAGTCGTTCACCACCACGCCGGCCAGCGCGATGATTCCCATGAGGCTGATCAGCGACAGGTCGAAGCCGAGCAGGATGTGGCCCACCACCGCGCCCACGATCCCGAAGGGAATGGCGATCATCACGATCAGAGGCTGCAGGTAGCTGCCGAAGGCGACGGCCAGCAGGGCGTACACCACGAACATGGCCAGCCCGAAGCCTCCCCACAGGGCCTGCGTGGACTCGCGCATCTCCGCCTGGCTGCCCTGGAAGCTCCAGGTGATCCCCGGATGATCCGCCCGCAGCGCCGGCAACACGTCGCGATCGATGGCCGAGATCACGCGGCTGATCGCGCTCTTGGGCTCGACGTCCATGCCGACGGTCACGATGCGCCGACCGTCGCGACGATCGATGCTGGTGAAGGCCTCGGTCCGGCGCACGCTGACCACGTCGAGCAGCGGAACCTCGGTGCCGTCCGCCGTGCGCACGACGAAGTCCTCGAGGCGTTCGAGCTTCTTGCGTTCCTCCTGGGGCAGCTTCACGCGCACCTCGACCTCGTTCGTCTCGCGTAACTGCCGCATGGCGAGCGCCCCGTAGAAGGCGTCGCGCACCTGGCGTCCGACCTCGGCCGAGGTCAGGCCCAGGGTCCGCGCCTCGGGCCGCAGCCGGAAGTCGAACTGTTCCTTGCCCTTGTCGTAGTTGTCGTTGACGTCACGCGTGGCCTCGAACTCCTCCATGGTCTCGAGGAAGTCCTGGCTCGCGGCGGCGAGCACCTCGACGTCGTTGTGGCTGAGGTCCACGCTGATGTCCTGCTGCCATCCGCCGGGACCGCGCTCGGCCTCGAAGGTGATCTGGTCCACCCCTTCGATGTCGCCGATCTCCTCGCGCCACAGTTCGATGACCTCGCCCGCCGTCATGTCGCGCTGATCGGGCGGCTTCATCACGATCTCCACGTCGATGAAGTTCTGCCCGCGCACGTTCGTCTTGATCCCCTCGGCCACCTCGTACAGGTCGTGCTCGTCGAACATGCGGCGGGTGGACGCGGTCACTTCCTCGGCCACACGCGCGGCCTGGTCCGTGGTCGTGCCGACCGGTAGCGAGACCCCCGCTTCGATCTCGTCGGCGGCCACCTCGGGCATCATGATGATGCCCATGTGGTCGCTGTAGCCGTAGCCGCCCACCACGGCCAGCAATGTGACCGCGGTGACGAAGGTCACGTAGCGATTGCGAAGACTCACGTCGAGGACACGGCGGAAGTGCGTGTCGACCATCCGCTCGGCCCACTGGGCGAAGGCGCGCTGCCAGCGCCCGACTCCGCGCGCGACCGGATTGTCCTGGCCCCCGCTGCGCGTGTGGGCCAGGTGCGCGGGCAGGATGAACAGGGCCTCGAACAACGACACCAGCAGGACCGTGATCACCACCGCCGGCAGCGGCCACCAGAACTTGCCCGTGGTTCCGGGGATGAACAGCAGCGGTACGAAGGCGATCACGGTGGTGATGATGCTGAAGGTCACCGGGCGGGCGATGTCGCGGGCCCCGGCCACGGCCGCCTCGAGGTGGCCCATGCCACGGCGCCGGTACTCGAAGACGTTCTCGCCCACCACGATCGCGTCGTCGACGACGATCCCGAGCACCACGAGGAAGGCGAACATCGAGATCATGTTGATGCTGACCCCGACCATCGGCAGGAAGAGGATCCCGCCGACGAACGAGATCACCATGCCCATCATCACCCAGAAGGCCAGCCGCACCTCGAGGAACACGGCCAGGATCGTGACCACGATGATCACGGCCAGGATGCCGTTCTCGATCAGCAGACCCAGGCGTTCGCGGTAGTCGTCGGCGGCGTTGCTGTCGATCCGGGTGTCCACACCGGGCGGCAGCGTGGTCTCGAAGTCGGCGAGGACGCGTTCGACCGCCTCGGCGATGTCCAGCGGCGACTGCTGGCCGATCCGGTAGATCTGCAGTTCCACCGAGGGCTGCTGGTCGAACTGGCCGTGGAAGCCCGTCTCCTCGAAGCCGTCGTGGATCGAAGCGAGATCGGCGAGCGTGACGGACGCCCCGCCGGCCGCCGTGACCACCTCGATGCGTCCGAGTTCCTCGGCCCACTGCTTGCGTTCCTTCACGCGCAGCAGGATCTCGCCACTCGCCGTCTCCACCGAGCCGGCCGGCACGTCCTCGCTCGACTCGGCGATCAGTCGCGCCACGTCGCCCAGCGTGAGACCGTACTCGCGCAGCGTGTGCAGTGGGATCTCGACGTGCGTCATGTAGTCGGGAACGTTGCCGATCTCGACCTGCGTGATCGCCGGGTCGCTCAGCAGGAGCGTGCGCAGTCTCTCGGCGAGCTTGCGCAGCGTCCAGATGTCGACGTCGCCGTACAGACCGATCTCCATGACGTCGCGCTGCTCGGCCTGCAGCCGGACCTCCGGCTCCTCGATGTCGTCGGGGAAGGTACGGATCCGGGTGACGGCCTGGTCGATGTCCTGGAAGGCCTTCATGCGGTCGGCGCCCGACACGAGTTCGATCGACACCGACCCCGACCCCTCGCGCGCGGTCGAGGTGATCTCCTTGATCCCTTGCACTCCGCGCACGGCCTCCTCGACCGGCTGCAGGATGCCCTGCTCGACCTCGGCCGGCGCCGAACCCGGATACACGACGCTCACCTCGACCACGTCGAGCTGGAACTGCGGGAAGACCTCCTTCTGGATCCGCTGCGCGGTCCAGAACCCCCCGGCCAGGAGAACGATCATGAGCAGGTTGGCGGCGATGGAATTGCGCGCCATCCACGCGATCGGCCCGGGCGCGATGCGGTCGTCGCTCACGACGACTCCTCGGCGGTGCGCAGCGGGGCCCCGTCGACGACGGTGGTGAGATTCGTGGTGACCACCCGGTCTCCGTCCTCGAGTCCTTCGCTCACGTAGACGTACTGCTGGTCGCGCACCTCGATCCGGACGTCACGGACGTCGAGTGCTCCGTCCTGCATCACCCACACGGTGTCGTCCGCGCGCAGGTACTCGCGCGGAAGACGGACCGCTCCCTCGACGGGCCGGCCCTCGATCCGTGCCTCGACGAAGGAGCCGAGGATCAGCGGCCGACGATCCGCGTCGCCGTCTTCGCGCACGAGCGGGTCGTCGACCGTCACCAGCACCCGCGCGAGACGCGTGCGGCCCTCCAGCGAGCCGATCAGCCGATGCAGACGGCCTTCGCGGAACGCGCCCTCGGGCCACGCGGTGCGATTGCGCACCCGTACCCGCGCCCCGGCTTCGCCGTCCTCGGGGAAGCGCAGCCAGTCGAGCTTCGGCACGGGAACGGCCACGACGACCCAGTAGGTGTCGACACCCACCAACCGCGCCAGGGTGTCGCCCGGCCGCACGTGGGACCCGAGGTCGGCGGTGCGCTCGAGCACGTGGGCGTCGAAGGGCGCGAGCACCGTGGTGCGCTCGAGTTCCAGCTCGGCCTGTTCCAGCGCCGCGCGCGCGGCCTCGACCCGGGCGCGCGCGGTCTCGAGCTGGGGCTCGCGCAGCACCAGCGCCTCGTTGCCGGGCTCGAGTTCGGTGTCGAGCAGCTCGTAGTCCTGGCGCGCCACGTTCTGCCGCCCCATCTCGACGTCGAGGTCCGCCTGGGCCTGCGCCAGATCGCTACGCCGCTGCCGCACCTGGTTGCGGTAGTCGCTGGGATCGATGCGCACGAGCAACTCGCCCGCGTCGATGAAGCCCCCGGGCTCGAACGACGGTGCGACCTCCACGATCTGCCCCTCGATCCGCGGGGCCGCCACGACGTCGCGCGCCGGCTCGACCACCCCGGTGACCACGACCGTGGGGCGATAGGTCCCCCGACGGACCTCGAGCAGATCGACGAGCATCGCCGTCTGCTTCGTGGCTCCTTCGCGCTTCGCCTCGGGTTCGGTGGCGAAGAGGATGGCAATCGCACCGGCCCCCGCCGCGACGATCGCCACGCAGATGATCAGGGTCCTCTTCATCGGCTCTGCCCTTCCTGGGCGTCGGGAACTCGTGGATCGTGGATGGGCCCCGCGAGCGCGCGGTACAGGGCGATGCGCGTCTCCAGACGTGCGCGCTGCACGGCCAGTCGGGCCCGGCGGAGCTCCTGCGTCTCGGTCAGGGCCGTGAGGACGTCGAGATAGCCGCCGAGACCGTTCAGGTACTGGCTGCGCAGCTGCTCGTAGGACTGCACGGCCAGTTCGATCTGCCGGTCGAGGCTGCGGATCCGCTCCGACTGCTTCTGCTCGAGGACCAGCGCGTCCTCGACCTCGCGGAAGGCCTCGAGAACGGCCTGAACGTAGTCGAACAGGCGTTGGGCGCGGACGGCATCGGTCCGCTCGACCTCGGCTCGGAGCGCCCCACCGCGGAAGATCGGCGCCAACAGGTCCCCCGCGAGCCGCGCGATCCAGTCTTCGAACAGACCGGACGGCTCCGATGCGGTCGTGGTGATCGAAGCGGTGAGATCGATCCGGGGATACCGCTCACGGATCGCCGTGGCGAGATCGCGATCGGCCGCCTGCACGTCGAACCAGGCGCGGCGCACGTCGGGCCGGCGCTCGACCAGCGCGGCCGGAACGCCCGTGGCCGGGAGCGGTGGCAGAGCCGGCAGCTCGACCGTTCCCGTTGCCATCGCACTGCCGGCCGGCCGTCCGAGCAGCACCGCGAGCGCATGCTCCGACGTGCGCAGGCGACCCTCGGCCTCATGGATCCGCTCCCGCGTGGACTCCACGAGCTGACGTTGGCGCAGGACGTCCACGCTACGGATCCGGCCGCTGCCGAAGCGAGCCCCGAGCAACTCCAGCACGGCGACGTTCGTCTCCTCCTGCCGACGCAGGAGATCCACCTGACTGCGGGCCTCCACCACGCGACACCACGTCGACGCGACCTCCGCCGCCACGACGTGTTCCACCGCGCGCAGGTCGGCCCGGACGGCGGCCGCGCGGAAGCGATCGGCCTCGACCGAGGCGTCGACCGCACCGAAGAGATCGAGTTCGTAGCTCGATCGGAGACCGAGCGACATCTCCTCGCCGAAGACGAATCCCTCGCCTTCGCGCAGCTCACCCGTCGCGGTGGCGTCCAGCGAGGGAAGACGCCGGGCGGATTCGATTCCCAGAACGGCATCGGCCTCGCGAATCCGTTCCCGTGCAGTCCGGACGTCGAGGTTCGATTCGAGAGCGCTGTCGACCAGCGAGTCGAGGGCCGTGGCTCCGAAGTCGGTCCACCAGCGGGCGGAAGGGGGCTCCGCGCCGGTCCGCGCGAAGCGCTCGGGGGCGCTCACGCCGGTGTCGACGGGCGTCGGCGAGGGTCCGCACGCAGCCAGGAGGGCGATCCACAGCAGTGCGGTGGTGCGGCGCGGGGCGCGGGAAGGCATCGTCGGCATTCGGCCGGGGACGGGAGAGTGCGACCCGCACATCATAGCGGGAAGTGCGCGTTCGTCATATCCGACACGACTCGGACCGTGACCCCGCCGCCAACGAGAACACCCGGCCACCTCACGGCGACCGGGCGTCTCTTTCGGACTCGGCGGAACCGGGGCGACGGCCCGGACCGCGTCGTTCACTCAGTCCTTCGCGTGGCAGTCGTTGCAACGCGTCGGCGCGGCGTAAGCCTCTTCGCCCGTGTCCATGTCCTTGTGGCAACCCACACAGCTGATGTGGTAGGCGTTCTTCTTGAGACTCATCGACGAGCAGTCGGGCACACCGTCCCCGGCGGGCTCGAAGTGGCACGACACGCAGGTCTCGACCTCGGTCTCGGCGACGTTCTCGAGCGTCAGGCCTTCGGTCGTGTGGTGGCAGGTGACGCAGTCGCTGACTTCGAAGTGGGCCGTGTGCGGGAACTCCACGAGCCCCTTCTTCTCGCCACAGCCGTCGAGGGTCATGACGTCCGGCAGACCGCCCTCTTCTTCTTCGGCAGCATTGGCCGGCACGTAGGTCGCGCCCCAGACGAGGGCGAACACGGCGGCGACGGCGAGACATGCGAAAGCCGCGGTGCGGATACCTCTGGAATCGATCATGGTTGGTTCCTCCGAGTTCGGAAAGAGGGTCGCGGGTGCGAGATGAAAACGGTGATCAAAATCTTCCCGACCAACGCCGCGATCCTCGTTGAGCCTACGCTCAGATCGTGAAATTCCTAGAGTGAGGCTGTACCGATTCGGTGATCCGCACGGAAGTGACACGGGAAGATTCCGACATAACGTCAGGATTCCGTGAAGTGCGCCCGGTCTCCGATCGTCACCGGAGTCGCGCCAGGATCGCGTCGGTGACCTGCTGGGTGGTCGCCGCGCCCCGTCCCACCACATCGGGGCCTCCCGGCAGACGCATCATGTCGTAGGTGCGGACCCTGCCCTCGACCACGACGTCGCCGACGGCGCGGCGCACCGCCTCGGCCCGTCTGGTCTCGCCGACGTGGTCGAGCAGCATCGCCGCCGACAGGATCATGGCAATGGGATTCACGATGCTCGGCTCGAGCTCGGCGTACCGGGGCGCCGAACCGTGCGTGGGCTCGAACACCGCCACGTCGTCGCCGATGTTCCCCGAACCCGCGAAGCCCAGCCCCCCCACCAGCCCGGCAAAGGCATCGCTGACGATGTCGCCGAAAAGGTTGCCGGCCACGACCACCCCGTAGTCCTCGGGGTTCCGGGTCAGCCACATCATCTGCGCGTCGACGTTCGTACTCCGGAGCTCGATCTCGGGGAAGTCGGCGTGCACCTTCCCGGCTTCTTCCACCATCATGCCGCCGGTCTCGCGCAGCACGTTCGGCTTCTCGCACACGGTCACCGAGCGGTACCCGTGCTCACGCGCGTAGCCGAAGGCGGCGGTCAGGATCCGGCGCACGGCGCGGCGCGTGAACAGGCGAACGGAGACGGCCAGATCCTCTTCCGGTGTCTCGGCGAAGCGTCGCCAATTCGGATGCAGGGACAGGGCATCGCGCACCGCCTGCGGGGGATCGGTCCATTCGATGCCGGCGTACAGGCCCTCGGTGTTCTGACGGAAGATCACCACGTCGATCATGGGTTCGTCGATCGGCTCGGCACTCCCGCGGCGGACGAAGTTCAGTGGATTGCCGGCGAAGCTACGGCACGGGCGGATGCAGACGTCGAGGTCGAAGTGCTGCCGCAGGCCGACGATCGGACTGGAGTAGTCGAAGCCGTGGTCGCGCAGATCCGCGTCGAGATCCTCGGCGGCTTCCTTCTTCGGTTTGCTCGTGATCGCACCGAAGAGGCCGAGCCGGTGGCGTTCCAGGAGAGCGATCGTCGCGTCGGGCAGCGGATCGCCGGTGCGCCTCCAGCACTCCCAGCCGATGTCGGCGTGGAGGTAGTCGGCGTCGAAGCCCACTTTCTCGAGGACGCGGACCGCTTCGGGCAGGACGATGGCACCGATCCCGTCCCCGGGCATGGTGACGACGGTGTGCCTGGCCATGACCGCGAACCTCCTCGTCAGAACTTCAGTTCGCGCCGGATCATGGATTCGATTCCTCCCGCTGCCACCAGCGACTGGGGAAGCTCGCCCATCGGTGGGAAGGGATACTCGCGACCGTCGTAGCGGACGACGCCGGCCACGAAGTCGACGGTCACCGTCGCCGGGGCGACGACGGTGCGGAGGTCCTGTGCGGAGCGCACCGAGCGGATGGACTCGACGAACTCGGGGCACGTGATGCAGGGAAGGCCGTTGTTGTACGCGTTGCGCAGGAAGGTCTGCGCAAAGCTCCCAGCGATGACCAACCGGATCCCGGCTGCGGTGAGTGCGGTGGCGGCCTGTTCGCGGCTGCTGCCGGTGCCGAAGCCGAATCCACCGACCAGGACGTCGCCCTCGCGAACGATCGAGGCGAAGTCGGGGTCGTGGTTCTCCAGGACCACACGGGCCATCTCCCCGGCGCTCAGGTCACGGTAGGTGTGGTCCTTTCCGTACATGGCGTCGGTGTCGAGGTCGTCGGCGGGCACGACGATCGCACGACCCTCGATGCGCTCGGGAAAGCCCTCGAGGATCTCGACCGGTTCGACGAGCGCGGCGTCGGTCTCCACACCGCATTCGAACCGGGCCGTCGCCACCGGCCCCTCGGTCCGCACGCCCGACGGCGCGGTGATCTCGCCCTCGAGCGCCGAGGCCGCCACGACGGCGGGACCGGCCAGAAAGGCCCTCGCGTCGCGCGAACCCATGCGTCCTGGAAAATTGCGATTGGTCGCGCTGATCGCGACCTCGCCCGGCTCGAGCGATCCCTCGCCCAGACCGATGCACGGCCCACAACCCGGCGGCAACGCGTGGGCGCCCGCGTCGAGCAGCGTCTGCCAGGTCCCGTCGGCCTCGGCCGCCGCCTGCACGTCGGCACTCGCGGCCGCCACGTAGAACGACACCCCGTCGTGCACGTGACGCCCCCTCAGAACACGTGCCGCGGCCTGCAGGTCCTCGAGCCTCCCGTTCACGCAACCCAGCAGATAGGCCTTGTCGATCTTCGTGTGTCGCGCACCGACCTCGGCCACCGTGGCCAGGGCGCGGACGCTGTCGGGACCTGCGACCACGGGCCGCAGGGTCGAGAGATCGAACTCGATGCGACCGGCGTAGACCGCATCGGGGTCGGCAGCCGGAGGGTCGGTGGACCAGTGCATCAGATCGGCCTCGCAGAAACGCTGTTCCCCACACGCGGCCAGGGCGTTGCGCACTCGACGCATGTGGTCGACGGTCACCTCGTCCACGGGGAAGATTCCCGCCAGCCCACCCCACTCGGTGGTCATGTTGGCGATGCTCAGCCGCGCGTCCATGCCGAGCGAGGCGACGCCGTCGCCGGTGAACTCGACGACCGCGTTCAGCACCTCACCGGCCGCGAACATGCCGCACAGGGCCAGGATCACGTCCTTGCCCGCCACTCCCGTGGCCAGTTCTCCACGAAGTTCCACCCGCAGGGTCCGCGGCACCTGCCACCAGAACGTACCGGTGCTCCAGACCGCCGCGGCGTCGGTGCGGACGATCGGCGTGCCCAGAGCACCCAGTGCACCGTACGTGGTGGCGTGGGAATCGCTGGCCACACACAACGATCCCGGAACCACGTAGCCGCGCGACACCATGATCTGATGGCCGATGCCGGTGCCGGCGGGGTAGAAGTCCACGCCGTGGCCGCGCGCGAAGCCCTCGATCGAAGCGTACCTGCGCTGGTTGGCCTCGCTGCGGTTCTGGACGTCGTGGTCGAGCGCGAACACGGGCTGGGTCGGGTCGTGGATCCTGCCCACGCCGATCGCACGGAACTTCTCGATGACCGCGGCCGTGTTGTCGTGGGTGAGGACGTGCCGGGGACACAGACCGACGACGTCGCCGGCACGGATCCGGCGCCGCGGTCCGCGCGTCATGTGCGCCTGGACGATCTTCTCGGCCAGGGTCTGGCCGCCGACGGTGTTCACGACCGGTCCCTCTGACAAAGGGACATGAAGTTCCGCGCCGAGCCGAAGTCGTCGAGCATCCAGACCGTCTCCTTCACTCGCTTCCGGGCGATCTCACTGAGGACGGGATCGGACAGGGCGTCGAACTTGGCCTCGATCTCGTGATCGCTCAGGGGATTGCGAGGATCACCCTTCGGGTGGTCCAGCTTCTCGGAGAACTCGCGCCCGTCCTTGGTCCGGATCCTCACGACCGCCTGCTGGAGCTCGGGGAACACGGCCTCGACGTCGGGATCGGGCATGACCTCCACCTTGCCCAGCTGCGCCCGCAACACCGGATCGGCGATCCTCTCGGGCGTGAACTGCGCCGGGGTGACGTTCCGGTCCACGAGGACGGCTGCGATCACGTAGGGCAACGAGTGGTCGGCCGTCTCCTTGCTCTGCGGATCGTACTTGCTGGGATCGGCGAGGATGTCCGCGGCGCGCGCCGTCGTTCGGACCAGAACGCTCTCGATCTCGTCGGGTGCGAGATCGTTGTCGCGGACGATGTCGAGCGTGGCCGAGATCGGCGCGTGGGTGAGCGCCTCGGTCGGAAAGGCCTTCATGCCACATCGTTCGATCCGCCAGGTCTCGCCCAGTCCGTCGGTCAGCACGTCGAGATCCCACTCCGGTCCCAGGCAGTGCACCAACCCCTCCTTGCCGTCGATCACGTGCCGCGGGCCGGTGTACCCCCGCTCGGCCAGCAGCGCGGCCGTCATTCCCGACTGGGTGGCCATCGGGTCGACCGAATTCTTCGTCATGGTCAGTTCGCCCGCCGTGACCGCTCCGAAGGTCGCGTTGTGCGACGCCGCGATGCCGATGGCGTGCTGGATGCGCTCGGTGTCGAGTCCCAGCAACCGGCCCGCTACGATCGGGGAGACGACGGCCGTCAGGGTGGCGTGGTGCCAACCGCGTTCCCTGATCCCGGGAAAGGCGGCCTCGGCCAGCCGCATCTCGAACTCGTGACCCAGCACCACTCCCAGCAGCAGATCGCGTGCATCGAGGTCCTGACGTTCGCAGGCGGCCATGGCGGCCGGGATCACGTCGCTCGGATGCACCGGATCCTGCCGCCAGTAGATGTCGTTGTAGTCCATGGAACGGATCATCAACGCGTTCGCGAGTGTGGCCGACACGGGATCGGCCTTCTCGCCACTGGCCAGGACGGTGCACTCACCGGTGCCCGCGCACTCGGCGAGCACATCCAATGCGATCCCGCAGTCCTCCTGCAGGAATCCACCGAACGCGCACCCCACCGAATCCAGGAGGAAGCGCTTGGCCTGGTGCAGGACCTCGGGTGGAATGTCGTCGAAGCGCAGGCCGGCAGCCCACCGGGCCATGGTCGCGGTGACGGTGTCGGACATTGCGAACCCTTCCGTCCGGAACGCGGCCGGACGTACGCAGAGGAGCCGGACACGGAGGCGATCGCCACGACGCCCCCGGTCCGTCGGATTCGGAGATGAGACCCAGCGTGGCACCGCCACCACCACGGTCGACAGCGTGGAACTGTGAGAACCGCGCAGGCCGTCGGGCCGAAAATGTGAGCTCGCGCGTCGCCGTGATGCACGTGCACCGGGCAGGCAGAGCGGAGGGACGATCCGACCGGGTCCCTCCGCCCCGGGGGGCACACGTACGGGGAGTACGCTAGAACGCAGCCGTGAAGCCGACGACCGCGCGTGTCTCCTCGATCTCGAGGTCGTAGGTCAGCTCGGCGATCATCCGCAGATTCCGGGCGTGCAGATGCGACCACGACGCGGTCACCGTCTCGTAGTCGGTGGCGTCGTCGTCGGAGTCGATCCAGTTGTACAAGAGGACGACGGCATCCATGCCGTCGGGACCGGCCGGCATGATCGTCAGTTCGCCGATCACGCCGTCGGTCTCGATCTCCGATCCCGAGCCCGTGGCGTCGCTGTCGGTTCGATGCAGGTATTGCACGCTCGCCGAGACCTTGTCGAAGCCCACGTGCACGTCGGGACCGAAGACTTCGACATCGTTCTCGAAGCCGGTACCGCTCGCGCTCAGGGCCTCGGTCGTGGCGTAGTAGGTTCCGGCCGCGGTGACCGGACCCGCCGCGTAGACCAGGCGCCCGAGGTAGCCCTTGTCTGGGTCACGATCGAAGAAGTCGTCTCCTCCGTCTTCCGCGGCGGCCAGGCCGTTGCCGTTGACCACCTCACCCACGAGGGACAGACCGATCGGCGTGTCGTAGGTGACCAGCACTCCACGATCGTAGGTGAGCCGTGCGACCGATCCTCCGGGTTGCGCCTTGTAGATCTCGTAGTCCTCGAAGGTCAGGCGCAGCTCGCGCTTCATCATGGGGTCGGAGATCTGGAACTGACCGACCATCACGTCGAGAGGTTGCCCCCCGAGATCGTTGAAGTGCAGGTAGGCGTCTTCCACCCCGGCGACCTCGCCCTCCTCGGCCATGTAGAAGTAGACGTAGTAGCCCACGTCGTCCATCACACTGCCACCACTCAGGAGCTTGATACCCCACGGAACCTGCAGATCGGGGACGTTCTCGTCGTCCTCCCGTGTCTCGTAGACGCCGTAGGCGTCCAGACGCACGGCCAGGGGCAGGTCGCGTTGGAGCAACAACTCCGGGTCGCCCGTGTCCTGGTAGGCTCGACGTGGTTCCTCGCCGTCGGGAAGACGGAAGCCGTTGCCGGCGAACTCGTCACCGTAGTCCTTCAGACGCGGAGCCGGCGCGTGGCACGTCGTACACGAGAGATTGTACTTGCGGGCGAAGGCGGGTATCGCGTTCGCCTCGGACACGAAGGTACTCACGAGCACCAGTGCCGCGATCATCGGGAACACAAGGTTCTTCGTCGTCTTCATCACCAGTTCACCACCTCGACGGAAGTATCGGCTTCGCCGACGACGACGGCCTCGGTCTCCTCTGCGGGGACGTCGAGGAAGTCACCGACGGACTTCACGAGTTTGCGATAGCGGAGCACGGCCTCGAACCGCAGCTCCCCGTAGGGCACGTCCTGCGGGACCGTGAACAGATAGGTTTCGGTCTTGGTCTCTCGGGGCGCGATCCGGTAGTCGGTCCCCAGGCTCGCCGTGTTCCACTGCATGATGGTGCGGCGACCCTGCTCGTCGAAGTAGGGCAGGCAGAAGATCCGGTCGCCTTCGTAGGCCGTGGAGTCCCGGGGCAGGCCGGCGAAGTCCGGATCGTCCAGAGGTTCGCCCATGTCCTGGTAGGCCAGCTCGTTGCTGGTGATGGTCTGCTCCTCGCCCTCGAAGCCCTTCTTCTCGACCGGGAGGTGATACCGATTGCCATCGGCGTCGACGGCGTGGACGGTCACCCACAGCTGTCGCTCCTCGGCCGAGCCCGAAGGCACCTTGTGCCCGGCCTTGCCGTTGAACAGCGCCAGCTTCAGGGTCACCGGATCGCCGGGAAGACACTCAGGATGCTCGGTCCACATGACCATCTCGACCACACCGGCGAGCTTGCTCTGGTGATGGGCACCGTGGAAGAGGTGGTTCCGCCGATCGTCGACCACCTCGGCCCCCATGATCGCGAGGCGCCCGTGCCCCGGCGGCATGTGGCAGTCGTGACAGGTGATCCCCATGTCCGGGTACGGACCCTCGGCGTACTCGAGCTGTGTGCTCTTCACCCAGACGTCGTAGGGACTCTTCTCGTTGTGGCAGGTCCCGCAGAACTCCGCACTCTGGATGAACTCGCTCTTGGCGGTGAGGTGGTGCGGCGACTCCATGCCCTCGCGCCCGCCCCACTTCGTGCGACCGGGCTTCACGAGGTAGTTGTAGTTGTGGGGAACCTCTCCGGCGAAACCCACGACCTGATGGCACATGTCACAGTTCACGGCCTCGTCGGCCATGCTCCCCTCACCGGGCCGCGGCGGCGGGGTGTCGCCCGCGAGGAACGAGACGGGCGCGTGGCAGCCGTTGCAGCCGTGCTTCACCTCGGCCACCTTCTCCTTCCGCTCGGCGTGGGGTACGGCGAGCCGGAAGTATTCGATCTCGTCCCAGTGGTGCGTGTAGGCCTGGCTCATGAGCGAGCGGCGCCACTGCCCGGCGATGTCCAGATGACAGCCGGTGCACTGCTGGGCAGGTTGGAAGTCGTCGTAGGAGAACTGACCGTGGGCGTCGTCCCCGGAGGGGATCGCCCGGAGTTCCTCCTCGGGCAGGACCCCCGTCACGGGCTGGGCGAGAACCGGACAGGTCAGGAGCAGAACGAGGAATCCCGCTACGCACGAGGCGAAGCGGGAGATCGCGGGGATGGGCATGAGTCCTCCGATATGTCGAGCACCCACCGGAATGGGCGCCGGATCGCGCGACGCGGAAGCCTGGTCGAGGACAGGTGGCTCCCGGCGTCACGCTCTCGATTCACTGCGCGAGGCATTCCATCTATACCAGCCTCGGCCGATCGAACCCATGATGCATGTGGATCAGATCGGTGGGATCACTCGCTCTCGCCGAGACGATGATCACGTAGATGCTCGAGCTCCTCGGGGCCGAAGTACGCCGCACTGAACTCCGAGATCAGCTCGTCGAGCTTCTCGGTGTGCGCCGTTTCCGTGGTCTGCTTCGACTTCATGGCGTGCACGAGCATCTCGTGAAGCAGTGTGAGCTGCTTCACGTAGTCCGAGTCGTCGGCACCGGCCGGCTTGATCCGCTGGTGCAGGAAGTACTGGCTGACGATGTGCTGGAACTCGACGGCGTGCTGTTCCTTGTTGGTGATCCAGCGCACGATCTGATTGTAGTTCTTGTCGCCCTCGGCGGTCAGGGCGTCGATCTGGTTCATGGCTTTCTCGATCGTGGTCACGTGCTCGCGCAGCATCTCGATGCGCATGGCGTCGCCGTAGATCCCGCACGGGATCTCGCAGTGGGCGCGCACGGTGGCGGGAGCGAGAAGGACGAGCAACAGGGCGGCGCTCAGGGCACGGCGCATGGGAGTACCTCTCGTGGGGGGACGGGTTCTCGTTGCGTGCCATGCAGTCTAGGCCGAGGCGCGAGGGGACGCCACGCGCACCACGCCGTGGCCCCCTCCTTCCCCGGGACGCCGTCTGGGGGTCCTCCGGCTCGTCAGTTCGGCGGGTTGCCGAAGGGCTCGAAGCTCATGAAGTCGGCGTGGTGGACGATGCAGGCTTCGGTAGAACGACCCACCATGTCCCCTTCGCCGGCATGCGTGGCGATCACGTGGCAGACCGCGTCCGGGATCCCGCACTCCATGGCCAGCGACACACCGGTGAAGGGGTGCCTCAGGGCTTTGCCACGATCGCTCTGCACCGCGATTCCGTCGATCCGATCGTACTCCAGGAGCTTTCCGACGTCGGCGAGGATCGCCCCCGCCACGACGGTGTCGAGGTCGATCCGCAGCGCGCGCCCCAGGAAGTCCTGCATCGATTCGGCGCTGCGTCGAGCGATGTGCACCACGCACCGTTTGTGTTCCATGAACGTCGCCGTGCAGTTCTGCACGCGCAGCGTGAAGGGGATCTGCCGGAGGTCGTCGGGGGTCAGGGGACTGCGTTCGAAGGCGAGTTCCCAGGTACGGGCGACGCGTTCGCGCAGATCCTCGTTCTCGATCCAGCCCAGCTCCGGCCAGAGATCCTCGAGATCGGCCCGGGTGACGGCGGTCATCGCGTGTCTCCATCGCGGCGGGAAAGCATCCGGAATCCACTGCGAGAGCAAAGCATAGCGGACGCGCCGACGACACGCCGGAATCGTGAGATCACCGTTCCACTCCGGACCGGAAAGGGGAGCGTCTCGGGGAATCCCCCACCCCACCCACGAGTGCGTCCCAGGGCTCCCGCCACCGTCCACCGGGACGTCATCGCGACCGGCCGGACGCAAACTGTGGAACGTTCCGCGGCCGGACCCCGGCCATGATCCACGTGAATCCGCCCGGTGACCCGGACGCGTGCCAGGAGGCCTCGATGATCCGCACCATGCTCGAACTCACGGACTTCGAACTCCGAGCTGCCGACGGCCCCCTGGGCCCGCTGCAGGACCTGTACTTCGAAGATGTGGAGTGGGTCGTTCGTTACCTCACCGCCGACGTCTCGGCATGGTTGCCCGGACTGACCGTCCTGCTGGCTCCTTCTGCACTCGACTCCGTCGACCGTGAACACCGCACCATGCGGACCCGCTTCGATCGGCGGCAGATGCAGAACAGCCCGACGGCGATCGAGGACGACGCGGTCTCGAAGCGCAACATGGAACACGTGGGGGATCCCACCTGGCAGCCCTTCTGGTTGACGACCTCGAGCCAGCTCGGTGCCACCGCGCCGATCACCCCGCTGCGGTCCGGGGTCTCCGGGGAGAAGACCGGCGAGACCGGGAGCGGCGCCGACCTGCGGAGCGCGCAGGAACTGCTGGGGTACGCCGTCGAATGCGAAGGACAGCGGGTCGGAAGAGTGTCGGATCTCGCCTACGACGACGAGACCTGGAAGATCCAGTACCTCGTGGTGGACACCGTGGCCCCGGCCGAGGAACGCCGGATCCTGATTGCCCCGGACTGGACGGAAGCGATCGACTGGGTCGAGCCGGTGGTCCGCCTGGACCTCGACTGCGAAGCAGTGGGCCGGGCACCGGGCTTCGAGGCCTCCACCCGCGTCGACGAGGCGTACCGCCGTCGGCTGCTCGAACACTACGGACGCACCGCGTCCCGACTCCACGAAACCCGACCCGCGGAGGGATCGCCATGAACCCCGAGCGCACCGACACGAGCATCAAGAAGGTCGACGCCTCGCACTCGCCACAGGGCACGATGGGACAGCGCCACCTGGTCACGGGCAAGTCCATGTCGATGCGGCTGTGGGACGAGCTGCCTCCCACCACGTCGAAGGAGCCACGCCGCCGCGACTACGAGACCGTCGGCTTCGTGGTCGCTGGGCGCGCCGAACTCGAGATCGAAGGACAGGTCGCGATCCTCGAGCCGGGCGACAGCTGGGTGATCCCGGCCGGTGCCGAGCACACCTACCGGGTCCTCGAGACCTTCACCGCGGTCGAGGCGACGTCTCCGCCGGCCGAGATCCACGCCCGTGACGAGGACCCCGACACGGGGCCGCGTGGATCGTGATCGATCCCGCACCCGACGTCGACCACCCCACGCTGCGGGAGCGCTGGGACGAACTGAAGGCGAATGGCGACCGCGCCGTCGCGATCGCGGGATCGCTCACCCCCTCGCAGTTGTGGGAACGCCCCCGGCCGAAACGATGGTCGGTCGGCGAGTGTCTCGACCATCTCGTCCGCGCCGGCGACGCCTACCTGGAGGTGATCGACGAAGCGGTCACCCACGCGCGCCCCGCCGAACACGCCGACGCCGCACGGAAGCCTCAACCGAACGTCCTCGAGCGGATCCTCCTGCACGGGCTGGAGCCCCCGGCCCGGCTGCGGATCCCGGCACCGGCCCGGATCCGCCCTCGGCGACCCCACTCCGCGGTCGAACCGGCCCGATCCGAGAACGACGACCCCACCGACCCGCGCGTACGGTTCCAGGAGAAACGGCAGGACTACGCCCGCCGACTCGAGGCGGCGGAGGGACTCGACCTCGGTGCGGTCGATGTCCGGTCTCCCTTCGTTCCGGTCGTCCGTATCTCGTTGGACACCGCCTTCCGGATCGTGTGCGGCCACGAGCGCCGGCACCTGGAGCAGGCGGAGAAGGCGCTCGAAGGAAACTGATCGCCACTCTTCGAGCTGGTCAGGAGACGAACGATCGTCGTACAGTCGCATCATGAACGGCCCTCGAACCTCCGGAGTCGTCGTGTTCCGACTGTGCCTGTCGCTCGTCGTCGGCCTTCTCCTGGCCACACCGGACGGAGCGCGTGCGGTCGAGGTGCGTCTCGGACTGACCGGCTCCGTCCACGCGAGCAGCAGCGCGGCCACCTCCGCCAACGTGGCGACCGAAGAGATCGACACCACGGTGCCCGCACTGGGCACCGAGCTCCGCGTGCGACTCCCCTATGGTCTGCGCGTCGGGGGCCACTACGCCCACCACCGACGGACCGTCGGCGGAATCTACGACAGCGCGTTCGGAGCGGGAGACGTGGAGTTCGATCTCGACGCCGACGAGTTCGGTGTCTTCGCCGAGGCCCACCTGAGACTGGCCCCGTGGTCGTGGGAGGATCCCTTCGTCGGGATCGGCCTCGGCTACGTGCGCCTGGTCACCGACGGACGCCTCCGTTTCACGTCACGGATCACCTCCACCGACCCTCTCGACGTCTCGATCGACCTGGCACGGTTGTACGGGGTCGGGGGGGTCGACCTCACCGATCGACTGGGACTGATCCTGCGCGCGGGCTACACCTTCGGCGACGAGCGAACGTTGGGCACCGCGGTGCTGCAACGGATCACCGGCGGGCCGGCCGCGGCCACGTGGGATCACGAGGGGCTGTACGGGTCGGCCGGTCTGGTCGTCGTGGTCCACTGACCGCTGCGGCTCCAAAGCCGTGAGGTCGACTCGCGCGGTACATCGAATTCGTGAATCACCCTCCCTCGCCCCGGAGCGAGGGAATATCCTGTCGGTGTCCTTTCTCCCAGGGTGTCGACGTACGCCCTGATCCGTTCGCATCAGCGACCGGCGACCTACCACCGAGGACGGCGCCATGGACGCGACACGGCTGCAGAAGTTCTTGTCCGACTCCGCGCGGACGGCCACGCGCAACGAGATCCGCGAACTCCTCAAGCTGATCGCCAAACCCGACATGATCAGCCTCGCCGGCGGGTTGCCCGCCCCGGCGAGTTTTCCCGTGCCGGAGCTGAAGGAGGTCACCCAGCGTGTCCTCGACGAGTTCGGTCCGGCGGCCCTGCAGTACGGGCCCACGGAGGGCGACGTCGGACTCCGCGAAGAGCTCATCGGTCTGATGGAGGCCGACGGCTGCGAGAACGTCGCGCTCGAGAACGTGCTGGTGACCACGGCCAGCCAGCAGGCGCTCGACCTGTGTTCACGTGTGTTCATCGCGCCGGGAGACACGGTCGTGTGCGGATTGCCCAGTTACCTGGGCGCACTCGGTGCCTTCGTCGCCTGCGGCGCGCGCCTCAGCGGTGTCCCTCTCGACGACGAGGGGATGCGCACCGACCTGCTCGAGCACCGTCTCCTCACACTTCGGCGTGAGGGCGTGCATCCGAAGTTCCTGTACCTGGTGCCGGACTTCCAGAACCCGGCGGGGGTCACGCTGAGCGTCGAACGACGCCACGAGGTCCTTTCCATCGCCCGCGAGTTCGACCTGCTCATCGTCGAGGACAATCCGTACCGGCAGTTGCGCTACATCGGCGAAACGCCCCCGGCCCTCGGGGCACTCGACCGCGACGGGCGTGTGATCACGCTCTACAGCTTCTCCAAGGTCTTCTGCCCCGGACTGCGCCTGGGATACGTGCTGGCCCACCCCGAGGTGATCCAACGCCTGGTCATGGCCAAACAACCGGTGGACCTGTGCACGAGCAGCTTCAATCAGATCATCGCCCGCGAGTACGTGAAGGGCGGGCACCTGTGGCCGCGTCTGGAACGCACACGCGAACTCTACGCCCGCAAGCGCGAGATCATGCTGACCGCGCTGTCCGAGCACGTCGATCCCGACTGGGGCGTCCGCTGGACCAACCCCGAGGGTGGCATGTTCCTGTGGATGACGCTTCCCAAGCACCTCGACGCGCGAGATCTGTTCCGCCTCGCGCTCGAGCGCAACGTGGCCTTCGTGATCGGCAACGCTTTCTACTGCGACAGCGGCGGCCACAACACGCTACGGCTGAACTTCTCGTACCCGAGCGAGGACCAGCTCGTGATCGCGGTCAAGCGACTGAGCGACGCCATCGACCAGTTGATCACCGACAACCCGGCCCCGAAGGCCGACACCGCCGAGGTGCGTGGATTCAGCGAAGGTCTGACCACCGGCAGCGATCACGCCCTCACGCATCTTCCACTGAATCTCGCGCTGCACGAAGTGCTCGAGTAGAGGAGGCCGTACGATGACCGACTACGACGCCGAAGGACGGCTGGCGTTCGCCATGGGACTCGAGCTGCGCGGTGAGTTCGACAAGGCCGTGCAGGCCTTCGAGGACATCGTCGAGGCGGGCGACAAGGGCGAGAACGAAGCCCTGGTACGCAAGCACCTCGGCAACCTGCACCTGCGGCAGGGCCATCTGCGACGGGCACGGGAACACCTCAACGTCGCCTGCGAACTCGAGCCGGACAACGCCACGTTCTGGCACGACCTCGGTGTGGCCCACTACTACCTGGCCGACTTCGACCAGTGCGTGCAGTGCATGCGCAAGGCCCTGGAGATCGACGGCGACCTGCAGCTCAGCTACTTCTGGCTGGGCAATGCTCTGTACCATCGGGGCGACCTCGGCGACGCCGCGGCCACCTTCCAGGAACTCCTCGATCGCTACCCGAACTTCACCATCGGCAACTTCCACCTGGGCGTGATCTACCAGCGACAAGGCAAGGAAGACGAAGCCCAGGAGCAGTTCCAGACCGTGCTGTTGAAGAATCCCGACGACGCCGCGGCCCAGCACTACGTCAACGGCAACGACGGGTCGTCCTGAGCCACGCGATGCGGGCGGGTGTCCGCGCACCCGCCCGGCGTCGGCCTCAGTAGGCCAGCCCCACCAGAACGACGTTCACGCTGATCGCGTTCGACGAGACGTCGAAGCCACCTTCTTCGGTACTCGGCTCGCCCCAACCGAGCGAGAGCTCCACCGCGAAGTGCGAGTGGAACTCGTAGCCCACGCCGCCGCGCAGACCGAGCCCGATCCAGGGATCGCCCGAGTCCTCCTCGAAGGGCAGGTCCCAGGTCGAGAAGCCCACCCCCATGGAGTAGTAGAAGGACGGTGCGACCGGTCGCCGGTACTGGGTCAGGGCCACGGTTCCGAGAGCGTGCGTCACGGTGACGTCGTCACCGCGGAGGTTCACGATCGAGAACCAACTGACGCGGGCGCTGTAGGCGAGCACGGTGGTCTCGTTCAATCCGGCCCCGATGACGAACCCGGTGGCGAGGGCCCCCTCCTCCTGACGCTCGGTGCTGACCGTCAGTCCCCCTCCGGAGATCTCCTGCTCGAAACTGACCAGACCTGCACCGAGGCCACCGCCGAGCACGAACCCTTCGCGCTGGCCGTCGAAGGCGAGAGAGGACGACGGGAGCGCCAGCGTCCACAGGACGAGGAGGGCCCGGGCGACTCGGAGCATCGCTTCATCTTCCGGTGAGAGATCGCGGCCGGAACGGATACCAGCCGATGGTCCCACCCCGAACCGCTCACGACAACGAAAACCCATGCCTTGCCAACGACGCAGATTCGTCGTTGCTCTTCATCTGGAGCTCCCCCTCGAGGAGACGCCCATGAAGGTCGGAATCGTAGGAACCGGATTCGTCGGCTCGACCGTGGCTTTCGCTCTCGTCGCGCGCGGCGTGGGCCGAGAGGTCGTCCTGGTCGACGTGAACCGAGAGCGCGCCGAAGCCGAGGCCGACGACATCCTGCACGCCGTACCCTTCGCCGAACCCCTGCAGGTCCGCGCCGGCGACTACGACGACCTGCGGGGCAGCCGCGTCGTCGTCATCGGAGCCGGCGTGGGACAGAAACCGGGCGAGACCCGCCTGCACCTGCTCGCCCGCAACGCCCGGGTCTTCCGCGACGTCGTGCCCTCGGTCCTGAGCGCAGCCCCCGACGCGCTGCTGATCATCGCCAGCAATCCGGTCGACGTGATGACCCACGTGGCATCGGAGTTCGCGGCCGATTTCGGAGTTCCGTCGCGACGTGTGATCGGATCGGGAACCATGCTCGACACCGCACGCTTCCGGGCACTGCTCGGCCGACACCTGGGCATCGACTCCCGGCACGTGCACGCCTACGTGGTGGGCGAACACGGCGACAGCGAGGTCCTGGCGTGGTCGACGGCACGCGTCGGCGGAATCGCGCTCGACGAGTTCGTGAAGCGCCGCGGACCGGAGCTCGGCGACGACGACCGACGTCACGTCGAAGACGCCGTTCGCAACGCCGCCTATCGGATCATCGCGGGAAAGGGCGCCACCTACTACGGGGTCGCGAGTGCACTCGCGCATCTGACGGAAGTCGTCCTGAACGATCGCCGGGCGATCGCCACCGTGTGCACACCTCGGGCGAAGATCGCCGGGGTCGAAGACGTCACCATCTCCATGCCCCACGTGATCGGCGGCGACGGCGTGATCGGAGCGCCGCATCCACTGCAGCTCCAGGAAGACGAGCAGCACGCACTGGAGGCGTCGGCACGGACCGTGCGCCGCGCGATCGACGATCTCCATGCCGAGGACGCGGCCGAGGCCTGATCAGTTCGGGCTCCGGCGTTCCGCCATGCGCCTGCGCTCGACATGCCGCGCACCGACGATGTCGACGAGTCGTGCGTGGCGTCCGGTGTTGAAGTCCCAGATCGTGCGCAGGCGCTCCCAGGACCACACCGGATGCCGGGTGATGACGTGCAGGATCCCCACCAGGTCCACCAGGGCATCGTCCTGCATCTGGTTCACGCCGCTCTTCAGGGTCTCCCGATAACCCTCGGGCGGTTCGCGATGGATGTGCCCGATCCGCCAGGGGCGCGCGGGATCCGGCGGAAGCCGCGACATGAGAGGATCGCCCAGGCCGTAGCGATCGATGAAGTGCACACGTGGCCCGGCGAAGAAGGCACGCATGCCGGCCGCGCTGACCACGGCGATCCCCGTGGCTCGCTGGTCGCGCGCACGTCGGCCCCAGTCGGCCCATTCGTGTGCCGGCATCTCTCCGCGGCCGCCGGCCAGCATCGGGCTGGTGCCACGGAAGTAGAAGCTACGCTCGTCGGCGATGCCGTGCCCGTCCAGGAACCGCGCGTCTTCGGGCAGGTCGAGGTAGGACCTGGGGTCGGTTCGCAGTGGACTCGAGGGGACCAGCACCGACCAGCCCAGGGCCACGGCGAGCACCACCATCGCCCATCGCGGTCGAAAGGCGGCCCCGACGTGCAGGACCAGGACCACGGAGGCCAGGATCGGCAGCGTGAAGAAACGACCCCGCATGAAGTCACCGCCGACGTTGACCACGTACACGACGTAGGCGACGACACCCAACGCGATCGCGATCGGCATGCCGCGGCGCGCCCGGACCGCGACGACGATTCCCCCGATCAGGGTCACGAGGGCCAACGTGTCGTGCCGCGCGAAGTTGGCGACATAGCGCAGGCCCTGGGCCCAGAGCTCGGCGCGCGGGATCCCGGCGCCGAGCTTGGCATAGGCGGTGTTCGGGAACGGGAACCCGTAATAGAGAGTGGCGAACACCATCCACGCCACGAAGGGCGTCATTCCGAGGGCCACCGTCGCCAGCGCCCGCCGACGCGACGGCGCACGGACCACGCTCCACACCAGCGGCGGCGCGACGATCAGGAGCATGTCCATGCGGTTGACCATCAGCAACGCCGCCAGCACCGAGGCCAGCAGTAACCGCCGTCCGACCGGCTCACCGCGCAACACCGCGACCAGGAACGCGGCCAGCAGGAGATGTCCGAGAGCGTTCTCCAGCCCCGAGGTCGAATAGTCCACGAACGCACGGGACGAGAGCAGCAGGCCGACCGCCGCCGCCGCCGCCCAGGCACCACGGGCCTGCAGCACCACGAGCAGCACCGCACCGATCGTCGCGACCAGACTCAGCACGAGCGAGGTGTAGTAGAACTCGCGAGTGAAGAATGCCCCGCCGGCCACCACGAAGGTCCACAGCGGATTCGTGAAGGCCTGCACCCTCTCGGCCACGTTCCAACGCAGGCCGTAGCCCTCGACGAGGTTCTCGGCCACGCGGAAGGAGATGAAGGCGTCGTCTCCCAGCCAGGCGTTGCGCCAGACCACGATCACGAAGACGACGAGGAGAAGACACACCAGTGCGACCGGCGCTCGGCGCGAGGCCGCGAGGAATTCCGGGACCATCATGCCGGAAGGCTAGCACAAGCCGGCCCTCCCGGAAGGGGCAACCTGGGCCGCCGTCAGGCCTCCACCGTCATCGTCCGCGGAATCGACTTCAGCGCGATCCCGATCAGATCCGCGCAGGTGCCGACGCCGAGCGTCTCGGTGTCGAGCACCATGTCGTAGGCGTGCACGTCCCGCAGGTCCTGGTGCAGGATGTGGCGCACGAGCTCGTTCTGACTGCGGTCGGCCTGCTCGATCCACAGTTCCGCCTCGCGCGCCGTGCACTTCCGCCGTTTCGCCACGTTCTCGATCCGGCGCTCCGGCGAGGCGACGAGACGGAGACAGAGCCCGTGGTCTCTCGGCAGGACGAAGTGCAGACCACGGCCGATCAGGATCACGTTGCCACGGGCCGCCAGCGCGGTCCCGATCGCCACCAGACGCTTGAGGTAGGTGTAGTGACCCGGATAGGCGCGGTCCAACGAGAGGAACACGGCTTCGCGGAGCGAATCGTGGGGACCGCGCTCGACCCGCTCGAACGCGGCCCGGGCGATCGGACCGCCCTCGGCCATGCGCTCGAGCAACTCGCGGCCGTAGACGTCGTATCCGAGGCGCCGGGAAAGGACTTCGGCCAGTTCTCGCGCTCCCGATCCCGGCTCACGGGAAATGGTGATCCAGGGGGAGACGGGCGGTACACGCCGACGAGGACCGAAGTCCCGGCGTTCGTCGGCGGCGCGAGCCTCGATGGCCCATTTGTTCAACTGCCGTGAAACGATGCGCTGCACGGCGGGGATCTCGAGCGAGTCGTCCATGGCGAAGCCTCCGTTCGGGGCCCCGCGCCACAGCGCGGAGCGTGGAGTCCGGCTGCACCTCCAGTGTAGCACCGCCGCGGGGCCTTCCCGCTCTGATCAACCTGCACCAACCCCGTGCCGCGGCTTGCCCGCCGCCGGCGGAGCCGTTATGGTCCTGCCACTCGAAACCGACGCCCGGCGGGTCCAACCGGGAAGCTGGTGCGATTCCAGCGCGGCCCCGCCACTGTGACCGGCGACGGCCTCCGCACACGCCACTGGAACACGGGTTCTGGGAAGGCGCGGAGAGCCGGCTCGAGCCGGAAGCCAGGAGACCGACCCCGGGCGTTTCCACCTGGTCCTTCGGGGGAAGGAAGGGTGGGTTTCGCGCACGCGGAGGTGGGCACTCCCACCGGCCGTCACCCCTGCTGCGCGCGACCGACCGTACCGACCTACCGGGACGCAACCTCCGGCGGTGATGGGCCATGCCCAACACGCGCGCACGGGGGCTGCTCCTCGGTCTGTTCGCACTGGCGTGCGGAGGAACGACGATCCCGGCGGCGAGAGCCGCCGACGCCGATTCCACGACCGGAGCATCCCCGACCACCGTCGACGCCGACTCGACGGGCGATCTCGTGGCACCCGTGCTCGAGGTGCGTGGACGTCGGATCACGGCCCAGGGTCGCGTGGATCGCGACACCGGCTTCGCCAGCGTGCTCGAAGCCTCGAGCTGGCGCGGCGAGTCCTACGACACCGCCGAGGTCCTCTCGCGCGCGGTCGGTGTGCACGTGCGCGACAGCGGAGGCGTGGGCGGACACGCGACCGTCAGCCTGCGCGGATCGACACCGGCGCAGGTCCCGATCTACCTCGACGGAGTGCTCCTGAACGGACCCGACAGCGGAGCCGTGGACCTGGCCGACCTCCACCTGGCCCACCTCGAACGGATCGAGGTCTACCGTGGAAGCGCTCCCCTCGTGCTCGGCGGTGGCTCGCTCGGAGGCGCCATCCACCTGTACAGCCTCGACGGACGCGAGAGCTGGAACGGTTCGCTCACGCGTGGTTCCTTCGACACGTGGAACGCGGAGGGGGGTGGTGCGTGGCGACTGGCAGACTGGTCGGTCGCGGCACGCGGTCGATTCGTGCGCAGCGAGAACGACTGGGACTACCTCGACGACCGCCGCACGCCCTACAACCCCGACGACGATCGCGTCGTCGGCCGCGTCAACAACGATGCCACCGGCTTCGGCGGACAACTGCAGCTCAGCCGTCCCGCCTTCGGAGGCACGCTACGGCTGAGCGAGATCCTCGACACGCGCGAACAGGGCCTGCCCGGACGTGGGGTACTCCAGTCGGAGACCGCACGGAGCCGGTCGCTGACGCACCACGCGCAGATCGCCTGGCGCAGTGAACGGCGTGCCCGCGGCGTCCTCCGGGAGGTCTCCCTCCACCAGCGGACCGAACGACAGGCCGTCCGCGACCTCGGCGGCGACCTGTCGGGGACCCCGCGCGACCGCGTCGACGTGCTGCACGCCGTGGGTCTGAACGCGAGCGGCGCCGCGAGACCCTTCGGGCCGACCGTCTGGAACGTCCAGAGCCGGGTCGCGCGGCTCCGCAGCGTCGACGAAGCCCTCCTCGACGGCGAGGGCGAACCCCAGTGGCGCTGGACCACCACCGCTGCCCTCGAACCGAAGTGGCGCGTCCTCGGCGACCGCCTCTTGCTGTCGCCCGGAGTCCGCGTGGAGCACCACGAGCAGTGGTGGAACGAGAGTTCGTCGCTCGAGTCCCTGCCGCGTGGCGACGAACAGAGGACGGGACTGTTCGCCTACACCGCCCAGTTCGGGACGCGCTACGCGATCAGCGACGAGGTGTCGCTGAAGGCGAACCTGGGAGTCTACCGTCGTGTCCCCACGCTGCTCGAGCTCTTCGGCGACCGGGGAACGACCACCGCGAACCCCGACCTGCGTCCCGAAGAGGGTGTGAACCGCGACGTGGGCCTGGTCTGGTCACGCCCACTCGAGGGGCGGCGCTTCGCCCTGAGTGCCTTCGCCAACGACGCCTTCGACCTGATCACCTTCGTGAAGACCTCGCCGGTCACCGCCCGGGCCCGGAACCTGGGTCGCGCCGAGATCCGCGGCCTCGAATTCGAGGCCGACTTCGGTCGATTCGGGCCCTTCGGATTCCGTGCGGCCATCACCCGCCTCTGGAGTGAGGACCGGACCGACGACACCGTCGCCGGCGGGAAGCAGTTGCCCTTCCGGCCCGGGATCGAGGTGGAGTTGCAACAGAGCCTGCACGTGGGACACCTGCGTGCCGACTTCGACCTGTTCGCGATGGGCGAGAACTACCAGCAGACCGGCGAGCGCCTGGCCGTCCCCGCACGTGTGATCGGCTCGATCGGACTCCGCTGGAGACTGAGCTCCGACTGGGCCCTGCACGGGCGGGTCGACAACGTCTCCGACGCCGAGGTCCACGACTTCCTGGGTGATCCCCTGCCCGGACGTCAGGTCTCGCTGAGCCTGCAGGCGGGTGGACGATGAAGATCCTGTTGATCGCGTTCGCCCTCCTCCTGAGCTCCCGGGCAGGGGCGACCGAAGAACTCTTCGTGGTCACCACCACCTTCGAGGTCGTGGGAAGCACCGGACGGATCGGAATCGACGGCGGCTATCCGACGGTGGCCGACGAGTTCCAGGTCCACAGCGATGCCGTCGTCCGCCAGCAGAACGGCTTCGTGTTCGTGATCAACCGCCTGTTCGCCGACAACGTGCTCGTGCTCGACGCCGCCGACGACTACGGCGTGGTCACGCAGTTCGGCGTGAGCGGAACGGGCCTCAACCCGCGCGACCTCGAACTGGTCGGCGACGATCGTGCCTACGTCACGCTGTACGAGAGCAACGAACTCCTGATCTGCAACCCCTTCACCGGAACGACGCTCGGGACGATCGACCTGTCCGCCTTCGCCGTGGCCGACGGTCTGGTCGAAATGGATCAGATCGCCCGCGTCGGCGATCGCGTGTTCGTCACCCTGCAGAACGTGGATCGGCGCGTGACGCCGTGGGCGGTGACCGGCGCGTCGACGATCGCGGTGATCGACACGAACACCGACACCCTGGTCGACGCCGATCCGGGGGCCCCCGGCGTACAGGGCATCGAACTACAGATCCAGAATCCCTACTGGCGCTTCGAGTACGATCCGGGCCGACAGCGCCTGTTCATGATCGGCGCGGGCTCGTTCCAACAGAGCGACGGCGGACTCGAACGGATCCATCCCTTCACCCTGCGCTCGGAAGGACCGGTGCTGACCGAGGCCGGCCTCGACGGCGACCTGCTGGACGTCGCGCTGGTGGACGACGCCACGGGATGGGCCCTGATCAACGACCCGACCTTCAACACCTGTCTGGTGCGCTTCGATCCCACGACCGGCGAGCGCACCGACACCGTGCTGTGCACGAGCGGCTTCCTCCTGAGCGATCTGGAGCTGTCGCGCGACGGTCGGATCTTCGTGGGCGACCGCACGCCGTCGAATCCGGGAATCCGGGTGTACGACGCCTCCACGGCCCAATTGTTGAGCGGTCCGTTGGACGTCGGGCTGCCACCCTTCGACGCCACGCTGATCGAAGGGGTCCCGACCGGCGCACCCGTTCCCACGCGCCCTGCCCGGCTCGCGGCCCACCCGAATCCCTTCAATCCGCGGGTGACGATCGGACTCGACGGCGCCGAGCACGACGGGGTGGTCGAGATCGTCGACGCGCGGGGGCGAAGAGTTCGGACACTGGCGCTGGAAGCCGGGACCGCGATCTGGAACGGCATGGATTCCGAGGGACGGCCCGCGGCCAGTGGGATCTACCGGGCCCGCCTGCGCGGACGGGACGACGTGACGGCCGTCCCGCTCACACTGGTGCGTTGAGCTCCCGCTAGGGCAGCATGATCGAGCGGCCCTCGACCTTCTCCATGCGCACGCGGTACTCGGCACCGTCGTAGTAATCACCGATGTTGCAGGGCCGTGCCCCACCCCGCACCACCTCGAGCGGCACGGCACGGTACTGACCGTCGACGAGCGCGGTCATGTGACCACTGCGGTCGTTCTTCAGAAGATCGTAGGCGAGCGTGGCGTAGGCCCGGCCGACCATGCGGTCGAGCGAGTCGGGTGAGCCCGACCGCATGAGGTAGGCCAGCTTCTGCTGCAGGGTCTCGCGCCCGGTGTGGGCCCTCACCTGCTTGGCGAACCACTCGCCGATACCACCCAGTTTCTTGTGACCATAGGCGTCCTCCTCGCCCCCTTCGAAGGGAGCACCGGCCTTCGGGTAGGCGCCCTCGCTGATCACGCACACGGCGTAGTCGCTCGGACTGGCGTCCTGGTCCGCTGCGAGCAGGTCGGCGGCCTTCTCGGGCTCGAAGGGAACCTCGCTCAACAACACGCGGTCGGCGGCCGAGAGCATGCCCACGTACAGCGCGGTGGCCCCGCTGTTGCGACCGAAGAGCTCGATGATCGCGATACGCTCGTGACTCCCGGCCGGTGTGCGGACCTGGTGGATCAGATCGACCGATCGTGTGATCGCCGTCGAGAAACCCAGGCAGTACTCGGTGCCCCGAACGTCGTTGTCCATGGTCTTGGGCACGCCGACGATCGGGAAGCCCGCCGCGTGCAGCTTGGCGGCGTAGCCGAGTGTGTCATCCCCGCCCGTCACCACCAGGGCGTCCACGCCGAGCTTCTCGAGATTGCGCATCACGACGGGTGTGAGGTCGCGCCGCCCCTTGTCGTTCTGGGGGTAGTCCGTGGCGTCGAAGCCGGCCGGGAGGTCCTTCTCGCGCATGTCGCCCGGGTTGGTCCTCGCGCTGTGGAGAATGGTCCCGCCCGAGCGGTCGATCGGACGCACGTCGCGTGAGTTCAGGGAAGCGGTGTACCGCTGGACCGAGACGGGGTCGTCGGGGTCGACGTGGACGATTCCCTTCCAGCCGTTGCGGATTCCCAGGACCTCCTGTCCGTTCGCGAAGGCGTGGTCGGCGACGGTCTTGATGACGACGTTCAGGCCCGGGACGTCGCCGCCTCCGGTCAGGATCCCGATCCGCTTCATGGCGTCCTCCCATTCGCGGCGGACCGGGTCCGCCGCCGTCAGGCTGGGTCTGCGAGGGTTTCCGGCCGCGCCCGGGCGCGCCGGCGAGGGGGGGCCGCGAGAGCCTACGGGAGGCTCGGCGCGGCGCCCACCGGGTCCCCTGTCGATCTCACAAGTTCGCTGCGACCGCAAGCCCCGGCGTGACGTTCCCGCGCCGACGCATTACCCTGAGTCGTCCGCCCGCCGCGTTCCCCTTCCCGCCCCTCGATTCCATGGAACTGCTCGCACACACCGACGAAGTGACCGGATTCTGCCGCCAGGCCCGCGCCGAGGGCCTTGTGGGCCTCGACATGGAGTTCGAGCGGGAACGGACCTACCGGCCCGTGCTCCAGCTCGTCCAGGCGGCCACCCGCGAGCGGGCCGTCCTGATCGATCCACTCGCCATCGACGACCTCTCACCCCTCTGGGAGTTGATCGCCGATCCGGCCGTCGAGCTGATCGTCCACGCCGGCATGCAGGACATGGAGATCGCCTTCGCCGAGAGCGGTGGCCTGGTGCCGGCGAACGTGTTCGACACCCAGATCGCCGCCGCACTGCTGGGCATGGGCGAGCAACCGGGCTACGCCGACGTCGTACGCCGGATCACGGGCGTCCACCTCAAGAAGGGCGAGCGCACGACCGACTGGTCGCGACGACCGCTGAGCAAGGCCCAGGCGCAGTACGCGCTGGACGACGTCCTGTACCTGCACCAGCTCTACGACGAGATCGACTCCGAACTCGAGAACCGCGGACGACGGCCCTGGCTCGACGAGGAGCTCGGATTCTACGAGCAGCGGGAGAACTACGAGAGGGATCCCGGCCAGCTCTGGCTCCGCGTCTCGCGCCATCGGTCCCTCAAGGGCAAGCAGCTCGCCGTACTACGCGAGTTGGCGATCTGGCGCGAGGAAGCGGCCGCGGCCCGCAACGTACCCCGGATGCGCGTGGTCGCCGACGACGTCCTCGTCGACCTCGCCCGCCGCAATCCGCAGACCGTGGAAGACCTCCAGCAACTGCGCCGTCTGCACCACCGCGAGATCGAGCGCGGCGCCGACGAGATCCTGGCCGCCGTCGCCCGGGGCCTGGCCTGTCCTCCCGACGAGCATCCGAAGTTGCCCAAGGTCCACGACGACGACCCCGAGCTCAACGTGACCGTCGACCTGTTGGCGACCTTCGTGAAGTACCGCGCCCGCGAGAAGAGCATCGCGCCCAGCTACCTGGGCAACAAGAAGCAGATCGCCGCCTTCGCCCTGGCCCACCGCCAGAAGCGCTCGCGCGACGGCCACCCGCTGGGATCCGGCTGGCGCTACGAGATGGTCGGCCGTGACCTCGAGCAGTTCCTCGACGGCCGACTCGCGCTTTCCGTGGAGGAGGGCCGAGGGCGGCTCCGCCTCATCCCCGTGGGAAAGCCTTGACCGCACACGACACCACGGGCCCCCGCCCGCCGATCTTCGTCTCGCACCCGAAGTCGGGCCGCACCTGGCTGCGCTACGTCTTCCATCTGGTCGGACTCGAAGCGCACTTCACCCATGCGGGCTCGGGGACCACGAGTCGTGAGCTGGGCCGTCGCTTCGAGGGCGCCGACCTGGGTCTCGTCGAGGGACGCTCGACCGTCTTCATGCACCGCAATCCGATCGACACCGCGGTGTCGTTCTATTTCCAGGTGCTGCGCAAGGACATGCCCGCGGGCAGCCTCCGCTGGTGGAAGCGCTGGATCCCCTTCAAGCTCTCGGGACGCATGCCCGACCGCGACATCGAGGACTTCGTCCTGCACGAGGGACTGGGCGTGCCCAAGATCTGTGCCTTCAACCGCGGGTGGCTCGACGCGCTGGAGGGCCGGGACGACACGGTCGTTCTGACCTACGAGCATGCACGGAGGGATCCCGTCGAGGCCTTTTCGACCCTCTTCGAGTCCCACGGTCTCGACGTCGACGACATCGAGACCGTGGTCGAGCAGTCGTCCTTCGACCGCATGCGCGCACTGGAATCGACCGGTCGTTTCCAGCACATGATGCTCTCGCAGAAGAGCGGCGACGATCCGGAGAGCCGCAAGGTACGCCGCGGACGGATCGGTGGGTATCGCGAGTACCTGTCGGACGAGACGGTGGCACGATGCCGCGAAGTCGCCGCGCGGTACGGCTTCTCGGCCTGAGGCCCGGCCGTCGTCCGACGACCGGGCCCCACCGGGAAGGATCCGGCTGCGGGCAAGGCACTCAGAAGGAGCGGGCCAGCCCGATCTCGAGGTCGACGCCTCCGACCTCGACGCCGAGGCCCTCCCCCTCGATCGTGACGTCCCGCGCGAGGGAGCGGTACGTCAGGCCGGGACGCAGACTCCACGCACCGCCCAGGGCGATGTCCAGCCCGGCACCGAGCTCCCAACCCCAGCCGTGTCCCGAGTCGTCGACGACGTCGCCGTCGGCGTTCTCGAGTTCGAAGTGCCGGAGCACCGCCCCACCGCGGACGAAGTACCCGAGGCGGCCCCCGCCGACCGGATGAACGAACTGCAGGCCAAAGCTGTACCCCGTCTGCTCCAGCGAGCCGTCGGTGAGCCGGTCCCCGGTGCCGAAGTGGTGCCAGCCCCAACCCGCGTAGGCCGCGAGGTGCGGCTGGATCCGATAGGCCAGGGTGGCCTCGAAACCGGCGCCCGTCCCGAGGTCGGAGCCGCCGAGATCGCCCGCGACGGGGTCGAGGCCGGTTCGGAGCTCCCAGCTCCAGCGATCGGAGGCGTGGGATTGCCCGGCCGTGATTCCGGCGAGGGCGACGAGAAGGATCGTGACGAGGCGTGTCATGGCTGTCCCTCCAGCACGGGATGGTGTCCGGGGATCGGAGCCGCCGGCGACCATCGCTGCGGCCTCGCCGATCCGATGCGAAGGCTAGGCAGCACGGACCTTCGATGCTGTTGTGGAACTGTTCGAAACTGTATCGTTCTGTAGCCCGACGACGGGGGCGTCGCCCTCGGCTCCGGTCCCCGCGCCGACGATCCTGCGATCCATCCACTCCGAGGACCCGTGCGACACCGCATACTGCTCGTCGAAGACGATCACCGCCTGGCCTCGCTCATCGGCGACTACCTCGGCCGACAGGGTTTCGAGGTCGCCGTCGAGGCCCGCGGCGACACGGCGGCCGAACGCATCCGGGCCGAGCGTCCGGACCTGCTGATCCTCGATCTCATGCTCCCCGGCCGCGACGGCCTGGAGGTCTGCCGTGAGATCCGCCCCGACCACGACGGCCCGATCCTCATCCTGACGGCCCGCGAGGACGACGTCGACGAGGTCGCCGGCCTCGAAGTGGGTGCGGACGACTACGTGAAGAAGCCGGTCGAGCCGCGCGTCCTGCTCGCGCGCGTCCGCGCCCTCCTGCGACGGACCGCATCGAGTCCCCGGGCCGAGGCGGCCCACGACGGCACCCTCGAGTTCGGATCGCTGCGGATCGTGCCCACCTCACGGACGGTCGAACTCGCCGGACGACACGTCGAGCTGACGACGAACGAGTACGAACTCCTGCACCTCCTGGCCGCCCGCGCCGGCGAGGTGGTCTCGCGCGACTGGCTGTTCCGCGAACTCCGTGGCCTCGAGTACGACGGGGTCGATCGCTCGGTCGACATCGCGATCTCGCGCCTGCGGAAGAAGCTCGAAACGAAGCCGTCGCACCCGCAGCGCATCCGCACCGTGTGGCGCCGGGGCTACCTCTTCGTCCCCGACGCCTGGTAGGGCCGTCCCGTGCGTCGTCTGTTCCTCAACTACTACCTGTTCCTCGTCTTCGTCCTGGTGCTGGTGTGGTTCGCGGCCGTGCCATTGGTCGAGTACTTCGCGTCGGCACCCTTCCGCGAGGACTACGACCGCTACTACCGGGAACTGATGCGAGGCACCTTCGAGTTGGTGACCGAGGACCTGGGCTCGATCCCGCCGGCCGAATGGTCGCAGCGGATCGAGGAGCTGCAGCCCGACTTCGGCTATCCGCTGGAGCTGGCCACGATCGACGAAGCCGGCGTCTCGGCGGCCCAGCGCGAGCAACTACGCGCCGGCACGCTGGTCGTGGGCACCGGCTACGACCAGTTCTGGCGGCGCATCGGCGACACCGACCGGGTGCTGGTCATGGGTCCGTTCCCGGCACCGCAGGTCGGTCGTTCGGTGGACTTCCTCACCTGGGCGCTCGTGCTGGGCTTCCTGGGCGTGGCCACGACGCTCTGGGCGCTTCCCTTCGCCCGTGAACTTCGCGGCTTCCGACGGACCGCCGCGGCGTTCGGCGAGGGACGCTTCGAATCCCGCGCGACGACCCGACGCCACTCCCCGCTCGCTCCGCTGGCCACCAGCTTCAACCGCATGGCCGATCGCATCGAGCAACTGATCACCTCGCACCGCGAACTCACGAACGCGGTGGCGCACGAACTGCGGACCCCGATCTCGCGCCTGCGCTTCGGGTTGGAGATGGTCGAGTCGGCCGGTGACGAGTCCACCCGCGAACGCTCGGCCCGAGAACTCCGCCGCGACCTCGACGACCTCGAGGCGCTGGTCGAGGAACTGCTGGTCTACGCGCGCTTCGACCGCACGGCGCCCGATCTCGAGCTGGAGCCCCACGCGTTCAGGCCGTGGATCGAAGAACTCCACGCCACTCTCGTGGCCGAGACCGCCGCGCAGGTCGAACTCGACTGCGCGATCGAGGACGGCCGACCGGTCCGCTTCGACCCCCGCCACCTCGCACGGGCCCTCGAGAACCTCGTCCACAACGCCGATCGTCACGGCGGCCACCACGTGCGGATCGCGGCGCGGACCGACGGCGATGACGTGGTGGTCGCGGTCGACGACGACGGCCCCGGCATTCCGGTCGACGAGCGCGAGCGCGTGTTCGAGGCCTTCGCCCGCCTCGACACGAGCCGCAGCCGCGACTCGGGAGGTTTCGGGCTGGGCCTGGCGATCGTGCGCCGCGTGGCCGAAGCCCACGGAGGCCGGGTCGAGCTGACCGATTCGGACCTCGGCGGATGCCGCTTCACCGTGCGCTGGCCGAGAACCGCCTGAGCCGCCGGATCAGCGACCGTCGTCCGGAGGGAACAGGAAGCGCAGCACGTCCCCGAAGCGCCGGGCCCACGCCTCCTCGTGGTGCCGGCCGCCCTCGTCGACGTGGACGATCAGGTCCTCGCCCTCGACGAAGCCCTCGTCCAGGAGCGTCGCCCGGAGTTCCCGCAGATCCCTGACGTAGGCCCCGCTACCCTGGACGTCGCTGCCCTCCTCGGTGCCCATGTCGGCCCACAGGCGGACGTCGGGTTTCGGGGCCTGCTCGAAGCGATCGAGGATCACGCCCTCGTCCCACCACAGGCTCGGCGAGATCGCCCCGATGCGGCCGAAATGGTCGTCGTGCTCGAGCGCGGCCACCAACGCCATGAGTCCGCCGAGCGACGACCCCGCGAAACCGGTCGCGGCGGGGCCGGTCCGCACGCGGTAGCTGCGCTCGACCCAGGGCATCAGGGTGTCGACGATCGCCGTGAAGTGCGCGTCGGCCCCGCCGCCGATCCCGCGCCGGGCGTCGGTCGAGGGCGTGTACTCGAACACCCGCCGGGCGCCGCCGTTGTCGAGGGCCACCACGACGATCGGCTGCATCGCCCCGGCGGCGATCTGCTCTTCGCAGGTCTCGTCGACCCGCCACTCGCCGGCGAAGCTGGTCGACACGTCGAAGACGTTCTGCCCGTCGAGCATGTACAGCACGGGATACGTGCGATCGGACTCGCGGTAGCCCGGGGGCAGGTAGACCCACACGCGACGACCGTCGAGCAGATCGTCGACGGTGTGCTCGGTGACGTCGCCGGTGAGCGTGCGCACGATCTCGGTGTCGGCCCAGCGCGGCACGGCGAGCTCGTGGACACGGCCCTCGTCCACGGTGATCCGCCGGCTCGTGATCTCCCCGCCGGCAGGATCGCGTTCGGCCGTGCCCCACGAACCGCGCGTGAACCGGAACTCGATCCGTGTGCCGGGCTGGAACTCCAGATCGATCGCGTGGACCCGGTCGTCGACCGGCGTCAGGGCGAAGTCGGGATCGCCGGGATCCCAGTCCTGGAAGTTGCCCGTGACGAAGACGGTGGCGTCCAGCGGTGTGGTCTCGGGGACCGTGACCCGCAGGGTGACGGTCACGGCCCCGGCCTCCACCGCGAGGAACACCAGGACGAACGCGAGCAGTATCCGCATGTCATGCATCGGCCCAGGTCGGGGTCATGGGTTCGGCCCGTCGCGCGGATCGGTCCAGCAGCACCACGGCCAGCAGGAGCATGGCCCACGTCAGAGGCGGAGCCCAGGCGAACTTCGCGTGTACGAAGGCCAGGTAGGCCACGGTGGCGGGGAGCACCGTCATCGACGACAACACCGATGCGGCGACGAAGCGACCGTCGACGAAGCTCGGATCGAGGGAGAACGGCGCGCGCCACTGCACGCGCTGGATCCCCCGCACCGCCACCTCGAGGGTCAACAGGACGACGACGAGGTCGTCGACGACGCGCCAGGGCGTCGATCCCGCGGCCACGTGCAGTCCGAGAACGATCAGCACCGCCCAGGGCACGGAGGTCGCCCGCGCCATGCCGCGCTGCCACGCCGCCCACGGTCCGTGCGCGACGGGGGAGGCCACGAGGACCCACGAGGCCCGCCGCTGCGAACTGCTGACGAGGGCCACCATGTTGGCCACGCCGACCGAGGCCATCACGATCACGAAGAGGTGGAACCAGCGGAAGCCGTCGCGATCGGCCACGATCGCCAGTGGACCGACGTCGTGCAGCGGCCCCACGATCACCACGACGAACATCAACGGCGCGTGGAACAATCGCAGGAGCACGCGCCAGTCGTCGCGCAGGTGCGCCACGACCAGGCGCCGCGGCACCAGCCCCCGGATCCCCGGCATCCACGGCCACAGCAGGATCTCCAGCCAACGGATCCGTCCGCGCGTGTCCGAGGACCGCCGTGCCTCGACGCGGTCGGCCCGGCCCCCGCCGGCGATGGAGCGCACGGTCAGCAGCACGAGCGCCGCGGTTCCGAACGTACTGCCGAGTGCGACCCCGGCACCGACCGCCCACGACGTCTCGAACAGCACCGGCCAGACCATGCACCAGAACAGCGGCAGCAGCGCCCAACCCCACGCCGGCGGCCCCGCCCCCGAGGCTTCGGCCCGGTCGGCGAGCGTGGGCATCACGGTCGCGCCGAGGAAGAACACGACGAAGAACGCGGCACCGACGATCTTCTGCGCGCGGCGGCGCCCGAACGTCCGGCGCAGCAGCAGGAGCGCGAGCGCGAGCAACGCGGTGACCAGCACCGCCTGGGCCACGACCGCACCGGCGGTGACCACTCCCACCAGGACGCGTGGGGCTCCCACGAAGAGCAGCACCGCACAGGGAACGGTGGCGAAGGCCAGCGTGGCCTCCAGCACGCCGCGCAGCAGCAAGAGCATGCGCGCGGCCCCCACGTCCCGCGCGGTCACCGGCCAGTGCCCGATCACCTGCGCGTCGTCGGTGTCGAGCAGCAGGGGGATCCCGTGGATCAAGACCACCGCGCTCGACACCAGGAGGCCGAGCACGGTGACGACCAGACCGATGCCGGGCAGTCCGGTGGCCAGGACCAGCATCCCGCCCACGAACAGTCCGAGCAGGGCCGCACCGACCAGCGAGAGCGTCCGCACGAGCGCCGGACCGAACACGCTGGCCGTCTCGCGCTCCACCAGCAGCGCGAGACGGCCTTCGCGCGCACGGTCGAGGAAGCCGATCAGCGCGCCGACCCGCCCGGGATCGGCCCCGAACCAGGCCGCCACGTTCATACCGCGTCTCCGAGCAGGTCGGCCAGGCGTCTGGCCCGCGATTCGCCGCCCACGGTGAGTTCGCGAAAGATCTCACGCACCGACAGCCCCTCGTAGCGCGCCCGCAGGTCGACCAGGTCCCCCTGCCAGACCACGCGCCCCTCGGCGAGCACCACCAGGTGGTCGCAGATCTCGCTCACCTGTTCGAGCACGTGGCTCGACAGCAGGACGCCGCGCCCGTCGGCCGCCAGATCGCGCAGCAGCGCGATCACCCGGTCCTGGCTGGGGACGTCGAGGCCGTCGAGGGGCTCGTCGAGCAGTACCACGCGCGGATCGTGCAGAACCGCGGTGGACACCAGCACCTTGCGGCGCATGCCCTTGGAGAAGGTCCCCAGGCGACGGTGCCGTGCCTCGTGCAGTTCGAAGTGATCGAACAGACGATCGACCCGCGCTCGGATCAGATCGAGGTCGAGTCCGTGTGCCACCCCGGCCATCTCGACGAACTCGTCGGCGGTCAGCCCCTCGTAGACCGCGCCGTGCTCGGGCACGTAGCCGATCCGTCGCCGCACCTCGAGCGGGTCGCGGGTCGCGTCGATCCCGTCGACGTGCACCCGCCCCGCACTCGGTGCGAGCAGCGTGGTCACGATGTTCAGCAGGGTGGTCTTGCCTGCACCGTTGGGGCCGAGCAGACCCACGACCCGGCCGGAGGGAAGGTCGAGATCGACGGAGTCCAGCGCGCGCACCGCGCCGTACACGCGGCTCAGACCGCGGGTCTCGATCATCGTGTCGGACTCACTCGCGGGAGGCGAGTTTCTCTTCGACGCTGCGGATCTTGTCGCCCATGGTCTGGTCGCGATCCGTGCGCGTGCCCAGGCGAAGCGTGGTGGAGATGCGCGGCGCCCCCATCTCGTGCACGACCTCGTGGCAGCGCTTGATCGCGGCCATGACCGCGTCCCACTCGCCCTCGATGTTCGTGCCGTAGGCGTGCATGCGGTGCTCGAGCCCGGCCTCGGCCAGCACGCGCTCGCAGGCGGCCACGTGGCGCGACACACTCGTCCCGGCACCCACCGGCACCACACACAGGTCGGCGATGACCTTCATGCCGTCCTCCCTCACGCGGGGATCGTCGGAGCCGGGGCAGGATAGCAGACCGCCGACCCGGAATCACCACCGGCGACACGACGCACGAACGGCCCCGTCCCGCCGGACGAGGCCGTTCTCGAAATCGGAACGATCGTTCCACCGCGGTCGGTCACTGGCCCTCGGGCATGCCTCCGCCACCGCCCATGCGCTCCTGCATCGCCTCCTGCAGCATGGCCTGGAAGCGCTGCTGGGTCTGCTGGAGCTCGGTGATCAGCTCCTCGGTGCGCGGGTTCTGCTCCTTCATGGCCGTCACGAGGTCCTGGTTCAGCGACTCGCGCAGCTGGGCGACCTCTTCGTTCTGCATGGCCTGCTGCTGGGCCTGCTGGAAGGCCTGCTGCTCCTGCTGGAGCTCCTCCGCCACCGATTGCTGCTCGGCCTGCGAGAGATCGCCGCTCTCGAGCTGCGCCTGGAGTTCGTCCATGGACTCGCGCGTGGCCTCGGGCTGGTGACCGGCTTGCTTCATCTTCTCGTCGACCATTTCCACGAGTTCGTCACGGCGCTCGGCCAGCGCCGGCTCGTTCTCGAGCGTGTTCTCCTGGATGTCGATCAGCTCCATGTTCAGCTGCTGGATCTGCTGCCGCATCTGCTGGAGCTGCTGCATGGGGTTCTCGCCCTGCGGCATCTGCATCTGCATGGGCGGGCGGGACTCGCCCTCGCCCTGGGCCTCCGATTGGGCGACCGCGGACGACGCGAGGACACCCAGCGCGACGACCAGGGCGAACAGACCCGCGGCGAGCGGGCGCCCAGCGCGGGAAATCGTCTTCGTCGAAAGGTTCGGATCGAACATGTCTCGGATACGCTCCTTGGATCGGATGCCACTGGACAAGCGGAAAAGGAACAGTCAACACCCTGGAAATACTGGATCCACGACACTAACAGGGCACGTCGGGGCCGTGTCAACGTCGGCCGGTGCCACCATCCGCGATTCAGCCCTGCCCCCATGCGTCACCGACGAGGGCTCCGCGTAGGGTCGGGACCGACACGGGTGGGAGGCGGCGGTCGGCACGAGCCTACGCGGAGAACCTCCCCGAGTTCCGGATCCCACCCTCCGACCGACGGAGCGAGCAAGGAGACGAGCCTCCATGAACATGCGAGTTTCGAGCGAAGCCTTCGACCACGGGGATCGGATTCCCGTGGAGTACTCCCAGGACGGCGACAACCTCTCGCCACCGCTGGAGATCGAGGGGGTGCCCGAAGGGGCCGAGGAGATCGTCCTGCTGGCCTACGACCCCGATGCGCCGACTCCGCACCCGTGGGTCCACTGGCTCGTCTACGGAATCCCGCCCGGCGTGCGTTCGCTGCCCGAGGGAATCCGCGTCTCCCCCCGACCGGAACGGCCCCCGGGTGCGCGTCAGGGGCTGAACACTTCGGGAGACGCCGGCTACGAGGGACCCGCGCCTCCGGTCGGCGACGGCGTGCACGAACTCCACTTCAAGGCCTACGCCCTCGACCAGACCCTCGATCTCGAACCGGGGGCCGATCCGCAGACCGTGCTCGAGGTCATGCTGGATCATGTGATCGACTACGGCGAACTGGTCGGGACCTTCGAACGCCGATCCTGAGATCCTTCCCGCCGGCGAGCGGCGCTCAGGCGCCCTCGTCGGCGCTCCGGTGAGCCTCGCGGGCGGCGAGCGACACGGCGATCATCGACCAGCCGTGCACCAGGAGCTCGACCGAGATGAACACCCCGATCACCCACAGCGCAGACGATGGCCACTGGGCGAAGATCAGGATTCCGAGCAACATGGCCAGGATCCCGCCGAAGACGGGCCATCCCCATCCCGGCCGGCCGCGCATCTGCAGCCCCATGGCGAAACGCAGCGCACCGACGAGGAACACGGCAGCGGCGAGCAGCAGCGTGAGGAAGGCCGACGAGAACACGGGATCGATCAAGACGACGGCACCCGCGGCCACGTAGAGCAACGCGATCGTGGCGTGCAGGGCCTTGCTCCTCCATCCGTCGCACTTGGCCGTGTGCAGCGCCTGGAAGATTCCCCCCAAGATCAAGAGGGCTCCGAAGAACAGGACACTGGCGAGGGTGAGGGTGACCGTGACCATGAGTCCGATCAGGCCCAGCACGATGGCCAGGGCGCCGAGTCCCGCCATCCACTTCCAGTGGCGCGCCAACTCGCCGTAGAACCGGAAACTCGACTCGGGCAGCGGGCTCGGACCGTGCAGGGAAGTCATGGAGTGATCTCCTCGTCTCGTCGTGGGAGCCGGAACGGAGGTACGACGCTCCCGAGCGCCGACGACCACAGCTCAGCACGCCGGCACGCTTCTTCCCATGGGACCGCCTCCCCGGTCCGCGATGGGGACCTTTCCCTGGGCGATCTCCCCAGGCATCCGTCCGCACCCCCTCGGGTGGATCGTCCGGGCCGGAGCACCCACGCTTCGGCGTTCCCTCGCACCCCGGAGGTCCGCCGTGCCCGAACTCCCCGACGTCGACACCTTCCGGCACCGATTCGACACCACCGCCCGCGGGCACCGCGTGGAGCACACCTCGGTGAGCGACACACGGATCCTGGAGGACGTCACGAGGCAGCGGCTCGCCCAACGCCTCCACGGCCAGCGTCTCGACGACTCGCGCCGGCACGGCAAGTACCTGTTCCTGCGCGGCGGCGACGCGGGATGGCTGGTGCTGCACTTCGGAATGACCGGCGAGTTGATCTACGACAGCGATTCCGACGACGCCCGGCTGGTCCTCGATCTCGACCGCGACCACCGCCTGCTGTACACGAGCCGCCGCATGCTCGGCCGCGTGGGGTTCACCGAGGACGTCGACCGTTTCGTCGAGGACCACGATCTCGGCCCCGACGCCATGAGTGACGACCTGGATGCAGAAACCTTCGTCGCGCGGATCCGGGGCCGTTCCGGCATGATCAAGTCGAAGCTCATGGACCAGTCGCGGATCGCCGGCCTGGGGAACGTCTACACCGACGAGATCCTCTTCCAGGCCGGTGTGCACCCGCGTCGCGCGACCGACACCTTCGACACCGACGAACTGCACGCTCTCCACCGTGTGATGCGTCGCGTGCTGCGCGTGACCACCGATCACGGGGCCGACCCCGGAGAGTTCCCCCGCGGTTACCTGACCCCGCGTCGCGAGGAGGGCGCGGAATGTCCTCGCTGCGACGGACCGATCGAGACCTGCAGCGTATCCGGCCGCACGAGCTACGTGTGTCCTCGATGTCAACCCGCTCCCTGAGCACGCTGCGCGCCGATCCTCTTCCGTCTACCTTCTCCGAGCGCACCACCAAGCCCCCGGGGGAGCCGTCATGCGTCACGTCGTCTTCGTCGTCCTTCTGCTGGTGCCCGTCATCGCGCGGGCCGAACTCGATCCGACCTCCCGCTTCGCCGACGCGTTCTGGTCGCACTGGGGAGACGGCCGGGCCGAGCTCGCCAGCTACGACCTGACCTTCGAACGCTACGGACACGAGCGCTCGGGAACCGCGGTGGCGATCTTCGTCACCGAGACCTTCAGCCACTCGTTGCGCGTGAAGGCCGACCCGGGCAACCATCCGGAGTCCGACACCTACCCCGTGATGAAGCTGAACCTGGTCGAGGACTTCCCGACCGGTGTCTACGACTACAACCTCATGACCAGCACCTTCGTCTCGCTCGTCGAGCGCGACGGCCATCCGCGCGGACACGTGACCAAGCTCAGTCACAGCATGCAGGAGTGGTGCGGCCATGCGTGGATCCAATGGATCGCCCACGAGGACCACCTCGATTACACACTGCACAGCTACTTCGACGGCGAAGCCGACCAGCAGCGGCGTCTGGACCTGCCGGAGAACGGATTCACCGAGGACGCAGTCCTGCTGTGGGCGCGTGAACTCGCCGGACCCTTCCTCGCTCCCGGTGGCTCCACCGAGCGCCCGATGTTGACCGCGGCGAAACGTGCGCGCTTGACGCACACCGATCCTTCGTGGACCAATGCCACGTTCCATCGCGCCGGATCCCCGACGACGATCGAGGTCCCGGCCGGAAGTTTCGAGGTCGAGGAGCGGTGGATCACCGTCAACGGCCGCGAGATCTGGAGGATCTGGGTGGAAGCCACCGCGCCGCATCGGATCGTGCGCTGGGAGAACGCGTACGGTCAGGCCGCCGAGATGGTCGCCAGTCGACGGATGCCCTACTGGCAGCTCAACGAGCCGGCCGGACGCGCGCGCCTCGAGGATCTGGGCCTCGAGCCCCGTCCCGCCCGGACTCCCTGACCGAGGACCCGCGACGCATCACGTCGACGCACTGGAGATCGCGCATGAGTCCCATGTTCCTGTTGCCCGTCCTCGTGGGCTTCGCCGTCGTGGTGCAGGCAGGCATGAACCGTCAGATCGCCGACCACTGGGGCCTGGCCGGTTCCGTGCTGCTGAACAGCGCCGTGGTGCTGGGGCTGGCGATCGTCTTCTACGCGCTGGTGCGGTGGCGACCCGAGCTCTTCCCCGAGTTCCTGCGCTGGCCCGATGCTCCGGGCCACTTCGCCTGGTGGCGTGGCTTCGTTCCGGGGGTGCTCGGCATCACCATCGTGGCCGGGCTCCCGTGGGCCTTCTCCCGACTGGGTGCGCTCGAGGTGATCCTGAGCGTCCTCGTCGCACAAGTGGTGGCCAGCCTGTTCTGGGACGCACTGGTGGAGCGGATCCCGGCCCACCCACTGCGGGTGGTCGGAGCGATGATCGCACTGGCCGGGACGGCACTCGCCAGCTGGAAACGCTGAGGCTCAGCCCAAGAGGAGGTCCAGGTCCAGCGGGAGGGGCTCGACGTCGAGAACCGTCCGCAACCGATCGACGCGGACGCGTCGACCACGCGGTGCATCGGCCGGCGTCTCCGACCAACGGATCGGCTCGGCCCCGGCGCGGGCGAGGACACGATCGTAGAAGTCGCGTCGCCGCAACGGTGCGGCCGCGCTGACGTTCACCACTCCCCGGTGCAGACGCAGGAGAGCGGTCTCGAGCGCGTCGAGCACCGTGGGAAGTGGAGCGAGGTTCAGCCAGGCGTCGCCGTCGTCGCGTTCGGTGCCGGCCAGCGCCCCGACCCGACGGTGCGGACCGCGTGTCGCCCCGATCAAGCCGCTCAGTCGCAGGACGGCGCCGCCGGCGGCCAGTACGTGGTCCTCGCCGGCGCGGAGGGCGCCGCCGCGACCTTCGCGGGGCACCCGTGGTGAGTCCTCGTCGACCCAGGAGCCATCGCTGGCGGCGTACACGCCGGTCGACGAGGTGTAGACGAGATGGGCACCGCCGAGCGCGTCGACGAGGTGCGCACTTCCGCGGTCGTAGACGGCCCCGTAGTCGCCCCCGCGACCGGCAGCCGCGCTGAACACCACGTGCGTGGCTCCGTCGACCACGCTGCGCAGCGCGTCGCGGTCGGCGAGATCCACCGCATGGGCGTCGAGACCGCGGTCGGCGAGTGCGGCCCGGCGCTCGTCGGAGCGCGTCGTCACCCGCAGGCGCTCGACCAGGCCCTTCTCGCGCAGGCGCTCGGCGAGGGCGGTTCCCACGAATCCGCTGCCCACGATCACCAGGTCTTCGATCGGTCGGTCTTGATCGGTGTGTCGCATGGGGGCAAGGTACCCAGGATCCATCGTCCCGACACCCTGCGCCGACCGTTCTCCGGGAGACCCACGTGCCCGCCTCCGGCGACCGCTACGCGCCTCGGCGCCCGTTTCCGGCCTACGCCTACCTACCGGGGCGAGACCCGCATCCGACGCGGCACCCCGACGGCCATTCCCACGGTGTCGAGGAGATCGAGGTCGTCGCGCCGAACCCCGGGCTCTACGCCGAGTGCGAGGACTATCTCTACGGCATCGACCTCTACAACCACGACTACCACTGGGAAGCCCACGAGGTCTGGGAGGCCCTGTGGCACGCTTCCGGCGATTCCGTCCAGCGCGAACACCTGCAGGCCCTGATCCAGGCAGCGGCGGCCGGGGTCCAGCACCGTCTGGGACGCGACAAGGGGCGCTCGCGTCTGGCGCGTCGCGCGTCCGAACGCCTGCGCACCGTGGAACGCGAGGCCGGACGGGTGTACATGGGCGTCCAGGTCTCACGTCTGGCCACCGAACTGGGACGCTTCGCGTTCGGTGGAGACCGGCCCCCACGGATCTATCTCCTATGACGCCCTCCGGGGTGCCTCGACGGGAACTCGCCGCACACCGTTGCGTGAGAACCCGACGCCCGCCGTTGACGACCTCCCGAACCGGGGACATGCTGCCGCCATGGCTACCAATACGAGCCCGCGTGGGCTGATCACGACCGTCGTCGTCGTCCTCGTCCTGTTCGTCGGCGGAGCCGGCCTGCTGTGGTGGCAGCAGTCGACTCCGCTCCCGACGGCCGAACTCGACCGCTCCGTTTTCGAGGTCGGACGCCGACTGGAGTTCGGACTCGAGCTGCAGGCTGCGCGGGGAAGCGTGCGCGATGTGCAGGTGCGGATCCTCCAGGGCGACGTCGACGCCCTGGTGTTCGAGGACTCCCTGAACACCGCCGCCGGCCGACTGGACGTGGCGTTCCGGCTCGAGGGCCACGGCCTGCGCGAAGGAGAAGCCCTCCTCGAGGTGCATGCCGGCGACGACGTCTGGCGCCCGCGCGGCGACGCCGACACGCCGAGCGCTCGAATGCCCGTGATGATCGACCTCACTCCACCGCGGCTCGAGATCGAGGCGGCCACCCGGTACCCGCGGCCCGGTGGTTCGGCGATCGCCGTCCTGCGGAGTCGCGGCGCCACCGAGGTGCGCGTCGAGGCCGGTGAGCGCGACTACCGGGCCTACGCCCGCCAGGAACTTCCGCACCAGTTCCTGGCGCTCTACGCCCTGCCGATCGATCACCCCGCCGACGAGTTCCCCGTCGCGGTGGCCGTGGACGCGGCGGGCAACCGCGCCGTGCGGGAACTGCCCGTGGTGCTCCGCGCACCGGACGTCCGCACGGGCTCGGTGGACCTGAGCCACCGCTGGCTCCGCGAGAAACTTCCCGTGCTGCTCCCCGACGTGGACACCACCGATGACCAGGCCCTGCTCGAGGGTTTCCTGTACGTGAGTCGCGACCTCCGCGCCGAGGCCGCCGCCGAACGCGACCGGCTCGCGGCGGCCAGCGGACCCTTACGACAGTGGGAAGGTCCCTTCCTCCAGCTACCCAACAGCCGGAGCACCTCGGTGTTCGGGATCCGGCGCACCTACCGCATCGACGGCGAAGGTCTCGACACGCAGGTGCACCAGGGTTACGACCTGGCCTCGACCGCGCGGGCCCCGATCCCCGCCGCGAACACCGGGACCGTGGTCCACGCCGGTCCCCTGACGCTCTATGGAGAGACGGTGGTCCTCGATCACGGACAGGGCCTGCTCACCCTGTACGGGCACTGCTCGTCGCTCGACGTCGAGATCGGCGAACAGGTCGAGAAGGGCAAGATCATCGCCCGGACCGGGGCCACGGGTCTGGCCGGCGGCGATCACCTGCACTTCGAGGTCGTCGTGGGCGGCCAGCCGGTCACGCCGCTGCAGTGGTGGGACACGGCATGGATCCGCGATCACATCGAGGCCCCCCTGCAGGAGGCCGCGGAGGGCAGCGAGGGCGCCGGACGCTGAATCAGTCGACGGTCGAGGTGGACACCTGCGCCAGTCGCTCCTTGACGTGGTCGGCGTAGCGCAGGTCGCAGTCCATGATGTGACCGACCACCCATCGCCGGACGAACTCGACGACTTCCGCCGAGACCCGTTCGCCACTCCGCCGATGACGCACGACGAAGGACCGGAGCCTCTCGGCCAGCCGCCGGTGTTCGAACTGGTGCTGGGCGAGATCGGGCCACGCGCACTCCTCGAGCAGTCTCTCCTCGTGCTCGAAGTGCGTCTTCGTGTAGTCGTACAGGCGCGCCAGGATCTCGCTCATCTGCCGATTGGCCCGGCCCTCCCGGAAGGCGTCGTCGAGCTCGTTGTAGATCTGCACCAGGCGCTGGTGCTGCTCGTCGATCTCCGGGATGCCGGTACGGATCCGCTCGTCGAACTCGATCTGCACGGTTCCCCTCCTCGCCAGCCGCCACTGCGACGGCCACCGCCTCGTCCTCTGGGTTTCGGTGGCGGTGGCGAAACCTTGAGGCCCGGACGTGACAGCGGCGGGATCGCGTCCTCGCGCTCCCGCCGCCGCCCGGCACGACCGTGTAGTCCGTCGCGCCAGAAGTCTCGAGATCCCCGAGTCCTCGGGCCGGTGCGCCGGGCGACTCCGGTCCACCGCCGGTGTCGGCGGGGAGGAAGCCGAGACGCTCTCCGGCGGCCTACCGGGGTCGGATCAGCGTCACCCGCTCCTCGGGTTCGGGGATCTCGAAATCGTCGTTCACCGCGCGGCGTCTCCCGGAGCGTCCCCGTGGATCGGGACTCTCGCGCAGTAGATCGACCGCACTGAGCTGGACCGTCTCCGCCCCCGGGCCGGCCTCGGCACCCTCGGCCGCCGGCACCGTGAACACGGGACGCGTGTCCTCCTTCGCAGCACGGTCGTGGTCGGCCTGCTCGGCCGTACTCCGTCGCGCGGGAGTCGCCAGGGTGGCAGGACGGCGCATCACCTCGTCCAGCACCAGACGGCGCATCTCACGCGCGCGGCGCATGAACTCGATCAAGGCCACGCCCTCGAGCGGGACGAGCGAGTGGACCCACGCGTGATCGGCGTGGATCTCCAGCCCCACCGGGGTCTTCCCGTCAGGGCCACAACTCGCGGCGACCTCCTTCAACCAACGGTCGACCGAACGGCGCGTCAGCTCGTCGGCCACGCGGCGGGCCTCGCAGGTCCATTGCACACGCAGATTCAGGCGACCGGTCGTGGGCCGACGCCGCAGCAATCGCTGCCACCGGGACACCGGGATGGTCTGTGGCACCGGCTCCACGTGGAGTCCGCGGACGTTCAACTCGCCGCGGATCTCGAAGCCGAAGACCTGATGGTGCGCTCCGTCGACCTTCCGTCTCGCCAGCCAGTGCCGACCTTCGCGGTCGCTCCCGATCATCACGTCGTCGAGGTCGATCCCGTGCACCTCGCCGCGGAAGCGGGCGGCGAGATCGACGAGGTCGGACGGCAGGTTGCCGCCGATCAGGTCCAGGTGCTCGCGCTTGCCGAGCGACTTCAGCTGCTCGCGCCGCTTGCGCCGCCTCTGTCGGCGGCGAGCCCGCACGAACCCGGCCGTCGCCGCGAGGGCGACGCCGCCGATTGCTCCGATGCCCGCCAGGAGCAGGGACTGGGTCATCATCATGGTCTTTCGTTGCTCCGCGACGACACGCCTCGGATTCCTCCCCGCTGTCCGTACAGCAAGGGCCGTGCGAACGCCGGAGAGCCGATCCTCCCGCACGGGCCGACCACGAGCGGCGCTTCGCCGGCGCCGTCCGCCACCACGGGACACCACGCTCCCTCGGCACGTTCCCCCCTGCGCGGATGCACTCTGCACGACCGGCGCATGACGCCCGGGGCGTCCTGCAGCCCGGGCTGGCTCCGACCCCTCGGCTCTGGTATGAAGGGGTCGAGTCCGGTATGTCCCTGACGCTCCAGGAGATCCAACGTGTCCGGTGACCTCGATCACGTCTTCACCTTCTACGTGCAATCCACGCCCGCGGACCTCTGGAACGCGCTGCTCGACCCCGACGTCACGCCACACTGGGCCCACGGCCTGCGCGTCCTCACCGACGGCCGTCCCGGCGACGCGATCCACTGGGTGCGGCCCGAGGACCCGGAACGGCGCGCCGTGATGTCGGGTGAGATCCTCGAACGCGAGGACGAGCGCAGTCTGCTGCACAGCTTCCGGCTGAGCGCTCACGAGGACCCCGCGACACGCGTGCGCTACCGGATCGATCCGGAAGACGGTCTCTGCCGGCTGGTCGTGACCCACGTGGGCTTCGACGAACGCAACGACAGCTGGCACGAGACCCTCGCCGGGTGGCCCCGCGCCCTGAGTGCGCTGAAGACCTGGCTGGAGACGGGTCGGGAGCTCGGTCGTCGCGAAGCCGCGGCGGGCTAGACCACGCGCCAGCGGAGCGTCTCCCCCGCACGCAGGGGAACGACGTCCTCGTCGGCGAAGGGATAGGCCGCGGGGCACACCCAGTCCTCCCGGCGCAGCGTGACGGTCCCCGGCTGCTCGGACAGACCGTAGAAGGCGGTCGCCCGTGTGTGGGCGAAGGCCTCGAGACGTTCGAGCGCACCCGCGTCCTCGAAGATCTCCGCGTACAGAGCCAGGGCGAGCGGCGACGTGTAGCATCCGGCGCATCCGCTCGCGCACTCCTTCGCCGACCGACCGTGCGGCGCCGAGTCGGTGCCCAGGAAGAATCGCGGGTCGTCACCGGTCGCCGCCTCGATCAACGCATCGCGATGCGGCGACGCCTTCAGGATGGGCAGACAGTAGAGGTGTGGCCGGATCCTCCCGACCAGCATGTGGTTGCGGTGGTAGAGCAGGTGGTGTGCGGTGATCGTCGCCGCCACGCCGTCGCGCGCGGCGCGGACGAAGTCGACGCCCTCCCGCGTCGTCACGTGCTCGAGCACCACGCGCAATCGTGGGTGGGCCTCGACCACGGGCGCGAGCACCTCGTCGAGATAACGAACCTCACGATCGAAGACGTCGACGTCGGGAGCGGTGACCTCGCCGTGCACCAGCAGGAGCAACCCGTGCTCCTCCATCGCGGCCAGGGCGTCGCCCACGCGGTCCATCGAGGTGACCCCGGCGTCGGAATTGGTGGTCGCACCCGCCGGGTACGATTTCACCGCGACGACACCGTCGGTCTCCGCCGCCCGGGCGATCTCCGCGGGCGAGGTGCTGTCGGTGAGGTACAGGGCCATGAGCGGTTCGAAGTCCGCACCCGCGGGCACGTGCTGCAGGATGCGCTGGCGGTAGGCCAGGGCCGCGTCGGTGGTCGTCACCGGCGGTGTCAGATTCGGCATGACCAGGGCCCGCCCGAAGTCACGCGCCACGTGGGGCACCACGGTCCGGAGCGCGGCACCGTCGCGCAGATGGACGTGGGCGTCGAAGGGACGTCGCAGCGTGATCTCTCGGGTCAACTCCATGAGGACTCCTCGGAATCGGCGCCGTCGGGAAGGGCCGGCCGCACCTTGAGCACGGTCTCCTTGCGGATGGTGACCGTGCCGGGCTTCGCGCCACGTGGCTTCTTCACGAATCGGGCCCGGGTGCACGACACCGCGACCACGCCACCGCGACGCGCCTTGCTGTGCCACGCGGCCACGGCTGCGGCGGCCTCCAGGGCCGCCTTGTCGGGTTCGCCCTTGCCCGCCTGCAGGATCACGTGGCTGCCGGGCATCCCGCGCACGTGGAACCACCAGTCGTCGGGGCGAGCGACCTTCAGGCTCAACCGGTCGTTGTCGGCGTCGGTCCGGCCGGCGAGGACCGTCCATCCTCCGGGGAGTTCGTACTCCCAGGCCTTCGGGGGTCGTGGTCGTCGGTCGTTCACGGTGGATCCTCGAAGGGCTGCAACGGACTCACGCTGACTCGACCCACAGTGTAGGCCAACGGTAGGGTCCGACGAGAGTGGATCGCGGTCAGTACAGATCGTAGCGGGCGAAGCGGCCGTCCAGACCACCGATGCGCACGGGGATGCGTCGAGCGGTCCGCAGACCCACGTGCTTCAGCAGCTCGCGGTCGCCCAGGACGAGCCACGCCGTCGATCCCGCGCACCGCGTCTTCAGGAAGTCACCGAGGGCCCGTACGGTGTCCTGGGCGACGCGACGATCGCCCAGACGCACACCGTACGGGGGATTCGCGACCACGAGTCCGTCGGTCAGACCCGGATGATCCCGGAAGTCGCCGTGCGTGAGCGACACCGTCTCTCCGAAGGGCACGCGCTGCAGATTGGCACGCGCGGTCTCGAGCACGTCGGGGTCGACGTCGTTTCCCTGCAGGGTCGGCGGATTGCCGTGGCGGGGGGTGACAGAGGCGCGGGCCCGGGCCACGCGTTCGTCCCCGATCGCCGGCAACCGCTCGCAACCGAAGCGTTCGACCGCGAAGGTCGGAGGGACCTCGCGACGACGCAGGAGTGCCTCGGCCAGCAGCGTGCCGCTACCGCACATCGGGTCGAGCAGAGGAGCACGTCCGTCGTCGCCCGCCACCTCGAACAAGGCGGCGGCAACGGTCTCGGGGAGCGGCGCGTCACCGCTCGCCGTCCGATACCCGCGCCGGTGTCGGGCACCGGCTCCACAGTCCAGGGACACAGTCGCCTTGTTGCGCTGCACGTGCACGTGCACCCGCAGATCGGGGGCACGTCGGTCGACATCGGGCCGTCGACCGGTCCGGTCGCGGAAACGGTCGCAGATCCCATCCTTGGTCAGTTGCACCGCGTACTGGGTGTGACGCAGTGTACTCTGCACCAGCGTGGCCGACACGGCAAAGCTCGTGTCGGGATCCATCAGCTCTTCCCAGGGCATCGCCGTCACGCGGCGGCGGAGGTAGCGGTCGCTGTGACAGGCGAAGCTCTCCAGCGGAGCCAGGATCCGACCCACCACTCGTGCCCATACGACGACTCGCGCCAACACGTCGGGCGTGGCCACGAAGTGCAGACCTCGGCGCGTCGGAGACACGTCGGTCGCACCGTGGCGTTCCAGTTCACGCGCGGCGGTGGCCTCGAGGCCCTCACCGACGACGGCGAAGTATCGATGGGTGGAAGCGTGCAGGAACAAGCGAGCCGCGGCGTGGAAGGGGTCGACCGGGAACGACGAAGGGGTGGAAGCCAAGGCCTCCACCCCCACGATCGCACGGTCCGTGACGACTGGCTAGTTGTACAGGCTCTTCACGGCACCGAAGCTCGAATCCTCGGTGTCGACCGGAGCCGCCAGCAGCAGGTTGTCGGTGATGGTGCACGCGAAGATGTCACCCGTGCACACACTGAACAGCGGAGC
>Ga0102943_1000024_pt1 | contig 93633 bp, 86 predicted proteins | sample SalPonC_black_MG_FD_78174 | JGI IMG/M metagenome (GOLD analysis project Ga0102943, IMG submission 78174) | Salt pond soil microbial communities from South San Francisco under conditions of wetland restoration - Salt Pond MetaG... | ecosystem: Environmental > Aquatic > Marine > Intertidal zone >...
CCACGTCGAACCCTTCGCGCTCGGTGGCTCGCACGAAGCCGAGAACCTCCGTGTCCTCTGCGCGGCGCACAACCGGCGGGCCGCCGAACGGGTCTTCGGGACGCGTCCGCGGTGGAAGTCGCACTGCGATCGGTGCTGAGGTGGACAGCGACGAGTCAGCGACCCCGGAGAACCGGCGAGCGACCAGGGGCCATCCGCAACCCACGCGGGGGCCCGCCGGTGAGGCCTCGGTCCGTCCGGACGACGAAATCCGGGGCGCGTGACGACCGGCCCGAACGGCGGAGGCCGGACGCCACGAGGATCTGGACCGAACGACTGCAGGGACTGCGGGTCGGCAACCGGACCCGAGCCATTGGAGGCCGAAAACGGCCAGCACCCGCGGCGTACCGACGACACACCGACGATACACCGGCAACACATCGGCGGCGCACGCGCGGCGCACGCGCGGCGCACCCGCGGCGTACGCGCGGCGCATCGGCGACGTCTAGTTCGAACTCTCCTGGAACAGGTGCACGTCGCGCTGCGGGAAGGGAATCGAGATTCCTTCCTTGTCGAACTCCATCTTGATGCGCTCGGTGAGGTCGAAGTACACGCGCCAGTAGTCGGCGGTCTTGACCCAGGGACGCACGACGAAGTCCACGGACGAGTCGCCGAGGTTGCTCAGTTCGATCATCGGCGCGGGGTCGTCCAGGGTGAGTTCGTGCTCCTTGGCGATGCGCTCGAGCACGGCCTTGGCCTTGGGGATGTCGTCGCTGTAGCCGATGCCGGCGACGAGATCGACACGGCGGGTGTCGTTCGCACTGTAGTTGGTGATGGTGTCGCTGGTGACCTGGGCGTTGGGCACGATCACCTTCTTGTTGTCGGGAGTGTGGAGCGTGGTGGTGAAGATGCCGATGTCCTTCACCGATCCACTGGTCCCCCCGGCCTCGACGTAGTCGCCCACGTTGATGGGGCGGAAGATCAGGAGCATCACGCCGCTGGCGAAGTTCGACAACGATCCCTGCAGGGCGAAGCCGACGGCCAGGCCGGCAGCACCGAGCACGGCGACCAGGCCGGCGGTCCGCACCCCGAGTTGGTCGATCGCCGCGATCACGACGAAGGCCATCCCGATGGCCGCGACGATGTTACCGACGAAGCCGACGAGCGTGGGGTCGGCCTTGCCGCGCGCCATCGCCTTGCGGACGGCACCGGCGACCAGGCCGACGGCCATGCGACCGAGGACGAAGATCACGATCGCGACGATCAGGTCGATGCCGAAGTCGGCCAACTGGGGGATCAGACCTTCCACCCACGCCTGGATCGACGCGGGGTCCTCGAAATCGGGCATGGCGGTGGCGGTGGAATCGGGCATGTGGAGACCATCCGTGGACAGGGCGCACGTGCGCCACGCGATCTGCTACGAGGAGAGCCACACCGGCGCAGCCGACGGCGCTCCGAACCGACCGTCCAGATTCCGCGCTACGGAACGAAGCGTCAAACGGAATCTTCGACCGGGGCCGTTGCCGAGTTCGTCGGGGCGTGGCCGGAAGCCGGGCGATCAGGCCGTCGAGGGGACGACCTTCCAGTCCTCACCGAGGCACGACAGCAGGTCGATCGCCATCTGGTAGCGCCCGAAGGGCGGCATGATGTAGGCGCCCTGCACCCGGTCGCGCAGCGCCAGCAACGCGTCCTGGGCGATCCGCACGCCCTCGGCCCTCCCCCCGTCGCCGCCGCCCGCGGACTTCATGCGCGCCCGGACGTCGTCGGGGATGTTCATCCCCGGCACGTTGGCGTGCAGGAACTCGGCGTTGCGGTGGCTCGCCAGCGGCAGGAGCCCCATGAGGACCGGCACCTCGAGGTGGGCCACGTCGTCCAGGAAACGCTCCATGACGCGGGGGTCGTAGACCGGTTGGGTCATCACGAGGTCCGCCCCGTTGGCCACCTTGCGCTCGAGGCGGCGCAGTTCGCGGTCGTAGTCCAGCGCGCCGGGCTCGGCCCCGGTGGCCACGTGGAAACGCGTGGGCGCGTCGATGGCGCGGCCGGTGGGATCGACCCCGTGGTTGTAGCCGTCGATCCACTTCAGCAGGTCGATCGAATCGAGGTCGTAGACCGCGGTCGCGTCGGGATAGTCGCCCATCTTGGGAGGGTCGCCGGTGATCACCACCAGATTTCGGATACCGAGCACGTGCGCACCCAGGAGGTCGGCCTGCAGGGCGAGCAGATTGCGATCGCGCGTGCACATGTGCAGCAGGACCTCCATCCCGGTCTCCTGCTGCACCCGCACCGCCGACGACAGATTGCTCATGCGCACCGAGGCACGCGGACCGTCGGCGGTGTTGATCACGTCGACTCCGGCGGCCTTCAGCGCCCGCGCCGCCTCGATGCACGGGCCGGGGTCGAGCCCGAGGGGCGGATTCACCTCCACACTCACCACGAACTTACCCGCGGCCATCCGGCGGGCGAACTCGCTGCGCTCGCCGGGGCCCGGACGATGACCGCGATCGACATCGGGCTCGACGACCTCGGCGTGAACCTCCGCGGGAACGCGGCGGGCCGCGTGGGCGCCGCCCATCATGCGCACCGCCCCGCGCATGCTGTGGATGTGCGCGGGGGTCGTCCCACAGCAGCCACCCACCGAGCGGATCCCGCTCTTCAGCATGCGCTTTCCGTAGACACCGAAGTACTCGGGGTTGCCCACGTACACGCTGCGTCCGTCGATGCTCGACGGCGAACCGGCGTTCGGCTGGGCGATCACCAGTCGCCCCTCGCCGAGCATGCGCCGGGCGACGTGGAAGACGAGCTCGGGACCCTCGCCGCAATTCGCGCCGATCACGTCGGCTCCCCATTCCAGGAGCGCGTCGGCCACGGCCTCGGGTTCGCTGCCGTCGAGCAGCATCTCGTTGGGTTCGAAGCGCATGGTGGCGATCACCGGCACGTCGGGGTGTGCCTCCCTGGCCACGCCCAGGGCGAGTTGCATCTCCGCCAGGTGGGTGAAGGTCTCGAGGAGCAGGAGGTCGCCCCCCCCGGCGATCAGCGCGTCCATGACCATGCGGAAACCCTCGCGCACCTCGGATGCCCCGGGACCGAGGATCCTCGCCCCCTCGGCACCGGACGGACCGACCGAACCCGCCACCCAGACGGATTCGCCGGCCGCGTCGCGGGCGATCTCGGCGGCTCGGAGCGCGATCTCCCCGGCCCGATCGGCCAACCCCGCGCGGGTCAGCCGCACCGGATGCGCGCCATAGCTGTTGGTCGTGATGATCTGCGCACCGGACTTCACGTACTCGGCGTGGACGCTCCGTACGAGATGGGCCCGCGAGAGGTTGAGCTCTTCGAAGTTGTTCGTGAGGTAGACCCCTCGCCGATAGAACTCCGTACCGATCGCCCCGTCGAACAGGACGGGTCCTTCACGGAGGATCTCCAGGAATCGATGCATGGGCGTCCACTGGGGTCGGGGAATCCGCGGTGAGTCCGATCGAGTTTGCAGGCAAGCTCCGTGCTTGTCCATCGGCCCGGGCCGGATCGGGCCGGGTCGACGCGGGCGCACTCACTCGCGTCGCAGGGCCTCGGCGCGGGCGAGCACGGAGTCGCTTGCCGCCGCATTGCCCGTGCGGTCGTGCAGGCGTGCCAGATTGACGAGCACCGAAGGGTCGTCCGGCCGCAGGCGCGCGGCGGTCTCGAGGGCCTTCCGCGCCTGCTCCCACTCCTGCATGCGCGCGAGCACGACCCCGCGGTCGTGGTACAGCTCGCCGTCGCCGGGAGCGATCGCCAGGGCCCGGTCGAAGGTCTCCAGGGCAGCGACGAGGTCTCCGGCCATGCTCAGCCGCAGGCCCTCGGCACGCAGACGCTCTCGCTGAACGGCGCGGTCGCGTTCCTGCACGATAGCGCGCAGGCTGTCGGCCGCGGCCACCCGACCCAGACGATCGAACGCTTCGGCGAGCACCGACCGGCTGCCGGCGTAGGGTCGCGGACGCGCGGCCAGCGGACGAAGGATCGACGCCGCAGGACCGGGCTCCCCGGCGGCGAGCAGCGATCGTCCGAGCAGCAACGCCACGGCCGAATCGTTCGGGACCTCCCGAGCGGCCCGCGTGAGCAGCGTGACCGCCGAGTCCGGGCGATCGTACACGTCGAGCTGGATCTCGCCCTCGGTGGCCCAGCGAGCGACCGAGGGGGGCATGGCGCGCAGCTCCTCCAGGGCCGCATCGGGCCGGTCGAGTTCGACGAGGGCCCGCGCCACGAGAATCCGCAGCGGCCCGCGCTCGGGGGCCAGCGACAATGCTTCCCGGCCGCGGTCGAGCGCGGCGCCGGGATCGCCCCGACGCAGGTGGAGGGTCGCCAGTTCGTGCAGCACCTGCACCTGACTCTCGGGATCGTCGGGGTCGATCGAACGGTAGGTGGCGACCGCCTGGTCGACCTCTCCGGCGAGGACCTGCATGTTGGCGGTCAGGATCTGCTGCCGCACCGAACGTTCCTCGAGCGGCCCGATCCGTCGCAGCAGCGAGTCCGCCGCGTCCAGCGCACCGCGCCGGATCAGACGCTCCACGATGTCGTCGGTCCACGCCGGAACCCGCCCGGCTCCGACGCGCTGCGAGGGGTCCTCTCCCAGCCGGCGTAGCTGTTCCAGGGCCGAAGCGACCTGCCCCTCCTCGAGCAGCGCGCGGGCCATCTGCAGTCGCGACTCGACGACGTCCGTCTCGGCCTCGGCCCGGGTTCCGGGGTCGGGCTCCGGCTGGCGGGGGTCGTCGCGCTCGCGACCGCAGCCGAGCACGAGCACGATCGACAGGAGCACGTAGAGGAGGCGGTGACTGGACATGCTTCTCGGTGGGCGGGAGGGTGCCGCGCCAAGATCGTTCCGGGGCGGGGATCGTCGCAAGCGGCAACGGGCGGCATGGCAACCCGCGGTCCCGTGGTCGGCGCCGAACCTCCTCGGGCGGCAGTGGAGCGACAACGTGCGACGCGACGCGCGCCACGGCTTCCCGTCGGCGGTCGACGGCGCCACGTGATTCCGCGGACGTCCGTGAACCGGCACGGGCTTTCCCTCCGCCCTCCTCTGGCACACGCCGTGCAGCACCCCCGGTGAGCGGACCGCCCGCGCGGCCCCCACCAGGCGCACCACACCGGGGAGCACACCATGAAGAGGCATCTCGCGGACCGGACGGGATTCACCCTGGTCGAGATGATGGTCGCCGTCGGCATCCTCGGGATCGCCCTCGCGATCGCCGTCCCGAGTTTCCGCGGAACCATGGATCGTGCCCGCGTCGATCAGGTCGAGAGCCACCTGCAGTCCGATCTGCGTCTGGCCATGTCTCGAGCGAAGGCCACCGGACGCGCCGTTCGCATCAGCTTCGAGGAGTCCGGCTACCGCGTGGTCGACGCCGCCGATTCGACGCGTGTGATCCGCCGACGCGACTACGGGGGCTCCGTTCGCGTGACGGCTTCGGGCAACCCGCTGGTCTTCCCGTGGGGACTGGTCCAGCCCGCGGATCTCAACGTCTCGCATCGGGCGGGAAGCCACTCCATCATGATCCTGCCGACCGGTCGGATCGAGGATCCGGACGAGACCGGCCACGGCGACTAGCTCGCGCGCCCGATTCCCCGAGAGGATGTGGTGATGACGGAACGGCACACTCCCAAAGCCTCCGGCCGGGTCCGGTGGATCCTCGTCGGCCTCGCCGCCCTCGGCCTGGCCGCACTCGCGGGGTTCCTCCTCGCCGAGCCCGGCATCCGCACCGGGGCCGGTACGAACACCGGGTCGTCGGCCGCACTCGAGATCGTGCCCCGTCCCGCCCGGACCCACCACGCGCTCCGGGCCACCGGTCGCGTGGTCCAGAACCTGCCGAAGGACGCTCGCGACGCGGGCGTTCCCCGCCTCGTGTGGAGCGTCAACGGAGAGGACGTCGGAACCGGGGCTGCTCTGCCCGCCGGCTCGTTCCGCCGCGGCGACGAGGTCCGGGTGCGGGTCGAGATCCCGAACCCGGAGAAGACGCTGGTCACGGCCGACGCCAGGATCGTGATCGCGAACTCTCCGCCCCACGTCCGCGCCGTCCGCCTCGAGCGCGACCGGTCCCGCCCACAACGACTGACCGTGCGCTACGACGCCGGCGACCCCGACGACGATCCGCTCGACCACCGGGTCGTTTGGTTGCTCGACGGCGAGCCGTGGCCCGGCGCCCGGGGCGCGCAGGTGGACGTCTCGGGACTCGCGCGCGGGAGCACGGTGACGGCCCGCGTGCGGGTGGACGACGGAGAGACGCGCGTGGAGAGCGCCGCGGTCTCCTTCGCGCTCGACAACCGGCCCCCTACGCTCGAAGTCGGCCGGCAACCCCGGGTGGAGCGCGCCGACGACGGCAGCCAGCGCGCGGTCCTGACGGCCCGCTCCGTCGACCCCGACGGCGATGTCGTCCGCATCGACGCGATCGGAGCGCCGCCGGGCGTGACCTGGAACGGTGGTCTGGGCGCCCTGGTGTGGTCGGTGGACGATGGCACCGAGCACTTCGACGTGACGCTGCGGGCCGAGGACGACCACGGCGCGCGCGCCGAGCGAACGCTCACCCTGGCGCGCTAGGAAGGCGCCGGTCCAGCGAGGACTCAGTCCGCCGTCGCCGGCGCGCGCTTGCGCACCCGGAGAGGGTGCACCAACTGGCCCGGCAGATGGCGGGGAAGGGCCTCCATGTCCTCGTAGCCCAGCCGCCGCGGCTGGCGATCGGCGTCGGGCAACCACGCGGTGCCGAACATCCAGTCCCACACACTGAAGTTGATGGCGAAGTTCACACCGGGCGGGACGGGGATCTCGTCGCGGTCGTGGTGCCAGACGTGCATGCGTGGGTTGTTGAAGACGTACTTCAACGGGCCGATGTCCACGTCCAGGTTGCTGTGGTTGAAGAAGCCCATGACCGTTCCGAACACGGCGAAGGCCAGCAGCACGCTCCCGTCGAACCCGAGCAGGATCAACGGCACGTACTGCGCGGCCTTGTAGACGATCACCTCGCCCCAGTGGAAACGGAAGTTCCCGATCCAGTCGAGTTCTTCGATGCTGTGGTGGATCTTGTGGAACTCCCACAACCAGGGCACGCGGTGCAGCGCGTTGTGCACCGACCACTGCACGAAGTCCAGGCCGACGAAGGCCACCAGCACCTGCACCCAGATCGGCCAACCGCTCGCCACACCGGCGTAGAGCATGTTCTGGAGGCCGGCCCAGCCGGCCGCTTCGGCGAACCAGGCCGCCGTGTGGGCCGTCGCCTGCGCGAGCATCAGACCCAGGAAGTGCCCGTTGAAGGCCAGGTAGAACAGATCGTTCGCCAGCCCCCGGCGCAGCACCCGCTGCTCACGCCGCCATGGCCGCAGCCGTTCGAGGACGACGAAGAGCGCGGCCAGCGCGATCAGATAGTGGTGGTAGTAGAGCTCCACGCCGGACTCTCCGCGCTCAGGCCTTCGAGGACTTCTTGCGCGGACGCTTGCTGCGCGCGCCCTTCGCACTGCCGTTCGCCGACGCCCGCGGCTTCCGCGGACCCGCTGCGTGGTCGCCCTTGTGGGTCTCCTTCCAGTGCTCCGTGCGGCCGATGAACGTGTGCTGCTCGGCCTGACGGTGGATCTCGCGCACGGCGTCGACGCCGATCTCCTTCGCCACGAGCGCGCTCTCGCCCGAGTGCGTGGTGCGGCTCACCGTGGTGTTGTCGGTGCAGATCGCCACGGGGATCCCGTGCTCGAGGAAGGTGTGGATGGGGTGCGGGTCGCCCACCTTCACCGCACCCGTCTGGTAGTTCGACGTGGGCGCGCACTCCACCAGGATCTGGTCGCGGGCCATGCGCTTCAGCAGCTCGCGATCCTGGATCGCGCTGCAGCCGTGGCCCACCCGCGTGCAGCCGAGCTCGTCGATGGCCTCCCACACGTACTGCGGCGAGGCGTCCTCGCCCGCGTGGGCCGTCAGGCCCAGGCCTCCGCGACGGGCGATCTCGTAGGCCGCCCCGAACAGCCGCGGCGGGTTGCCGCGCTCCATGCCCGCGATGTCGAAGCCGATCACGCCGCTGCGGTCGTGCAGCCACTCGGCCTCGGACACCGCTGCCTTGGCCAGGATCTTCGCCACGTGCGGGCCGTGCTGGCGCATGGCGATCACGGTGAGCCCGCACCGGATCCCGTGCTTCTCGCGGGCGCGATTCAGTCCGGCCAACACGCTGCGGATCGCCTGCCGCGTCGTGAGCCCGGCGTACATGTGGATCACCGGCGCGTAGCGCAGCTCGAACAGCTGCACCCCGTCCTTGGCGGCCGCGCCCGCCACCGCGGCCGTGACCTCGACGAGGTTCTCGTAGAACTGCGTCACCCACATCGGGTAGTGGAACTTGTCCAGGTAGCGCAGCAGCGAGCCCTCTTCCTCGGGCTGCAGGATCAGCTGCTTCTTCATCTCGGCCAGCGAATCGACGGGATTCAGGCCGTAGCTCTTCATGATCCGCCAGGTCACGGCGGGCGGGATGGAGCCGTCGAGGTGCTGGTGCAGCTCGACCTTGGGCATCGACTTCACGTCGGCGGGAATCTTCATGGTGGCCTCCGATGGCCAGGGGACTCTCTCGTTCTTCGTGTTTCTGGATTCCGTCCAATGTACGAGCACCCGCCGCCTTGAGCGAGCCCCCGGCCGGGTGTAGGGTTCGGCCGCCGTCCACCCGCACCTCGGAGGGGGTCCCGCCGTGGCCGAGAGCGGAAATCCGGTGAAGAGCCGCACCGTCGAGCCCGAACGGAGCGATCGTGGCCACCGGAAGCTGAAGCGCAAGCTCTACGAGAAGGAACTCCGCCGCCTGCAGATCGAGCTGGTCAAGCTCCAGGAGTGGATCAAGCAGACCGGCGAGCGGGTGGTGGTGATCTTCGAGGGGCGCGACGCCGCCGGGAAGGGCGGCACGATCAAGCGGATCCTCGAGCCCTGCAATCCGCGCATCGTGCGCGTGGTCGCCCTGGGCGTGCCGACCGAGCGCGAGAAGACCCAGTGGTACTTCCAGCGCTACGTCGCCCACCTGCCGGCGGCCGGCGAACTCGTGCTGTTCGACCGCAGCTGGTACAACCGCGCCGGCGTCGAGCGCGTCATGGGTTTCTGCAGCGATGCCCAGTACGAGGAGTTCCTGCGCTCGTGTCCCTACTTCGAGCGCATGCTCGTGCGCAGCGGGATCAAGCTGATCAAGTACTGGTTCAGCGTGAGCGACGAAGAACAGGAACGACGCTTCCAGGCCCGCATCGACGATCCGACCAAGCGCTGGAAGCTCAGTCCCATGGACCTGGAGTCGCGTCGTCGATGGGTGGAGTACAGCAAGGCCAAGGACACCATGTTCGCCCACACCGACATCAAGCAGGCGCCGTGGTACGTGGTCGAGGCCGACGACAAGCGTCGCGCGCGGCTGAACTGCATGGGCCACCTGCTGTCCCTGATTCCCTACGAGGACCTCACGCCGGGGCGGATCGAGCTGCCGCCGCGCGAGGACGCGGGCGGATACGTCCGGGCTCCCTACACCGAGCAGACCTTCGTTCCCGACCTCTACGACTGAGGGCCGACGCATGAACCACGCGCGCGGCCGCGAACACCTCCACGGGATCGCGCCGGTCGAGGCCGCGCTGCGGGCCGAACGCCGGAGCCTGCACACCCTGTGGTGCCGTGACGCGCGGCCCGGCTCCCGGGTCGAGGAGGTGACCGCGCTCGCGCGCGAACGTGGCGTGACGGTCCGCACGACGTCGGACGACGACCTCGAGCGCCGTGCGGGCAGCCGCACGCACCAGGGCGTGGTGCTCGCCTGCGGCGCGCTGCCCCTGTCGGCGCTGCGCGAGATCCTCGAGAGCCCTCCCGGGGCCGGTGACGTGGTGCTGGCGCTCGATCAGGTCGAGGACCCGCAGAACGTGGGAGGGCTGATCCGCACCGCGGCCTTCCTGGGTGCGCGTGCGGTGCTCCTGCACCGCGCGCGGCGTGCTCCGTTGACCGCGACGGTGTCGAAGGCATCGGCGGGGACCCTCGAGTGGTTCCCGCTGGTGGAATCGGGGAATCTGGCCGACTCGCTGCTGCGGCTCGCCCGCGAGGGCTGGCGGGTCCTCGGGAGCGCACTCGACGAAGGCGCCGTCGACCACCGCGCGATCGAACCCGGGCCAGCGACGGTTCTCGTGGTGGGCAACGAGGGCCGGGGAATCCGGCCTCTCACCGCGAAGCGCTGCGACGCGCTCGTGACGATCGAAGGCCGCGGCAACGCCGAATCGCTGAACGTGACGGTGGCCGCCGGCATCCTGCTCGCCCGTCTCTGCGGCGGAAGCGCTCAGACGTAGCGCCCGATCGGCAGGTCGCCGACCGCCGGCTCGACGCTCTCGACGATGTGGTCGACGAAGCCGCCGGCCGGGGTCACGCGGCGCCGCAGGTCGACGAACGTGAGCATGCCCGGAGTCGACGCGTCGGCATTGCGCAGCACGCGCACCAGCGGTCGGGCGGGCGCACTGGCGTGCACGTCGACCACCAGCGCGAGCCGGCCGCTCGCGAGCCGCACGACCGATCCGATCGGATGCCGGCCCATCATCTCGCAGAACGCCTCGACGAGATCGGGGTCGAACATCGTGCCCGCCTGTTCGAGCAACATCGCCAGGGCCTCGCGCGGGGTCGTCCGGGTGCGATAGGGGCGGATCGTGGTGAAGGCGTCGTAGGCATCGGCGATCTTCACGATGCGGCTGCCCGGATGCACACCACCCTCTCCGTAGGGCAGCGGCGGATAACCCCACCCGTCGGGCCGCACGTGGTGTTCCAGTGCGATCCGCGGACCGATCTCGTGTCCCACTCCCGCCTCGCGGAGGATCTCGTCGCCCTCCCGCGGGTGCGCCTTCATCGTGACCCACTCCGCCGGCGTCAGACGCGACGGCTTGTTCAAGACCTCGAGCGGCGTGTACAGCTTGCCCACGTCGTGGATCAAGGCGGCGCTGCCCAGTTCGCGCAGATCACGCCCGCGCCACCCCACGTGGTGGGCCAGACGGATCGACAGCAGACCCACGTTGATCGAGTGGTCGTAGGTGTACGCGTCGTGACGGCGGAGGCTCGACAGGATCAACCCGACGACCGCGTCGTGGCCGAGGTCGTCGACCAGTTCGATCAGGCCGGGACCGTCCGGTTCGGCGTCCGTGCATCCGGTCGTGACGGAGACCTCGTCGATCGCCTGCACGAGGTCGGAGACCAACGACCGCACTTCCCCGTCGCCGTCCTCGGCCTCGCTCACCACGCGACCCAATCGGCTCGGACGGATCACCTCGGGCACGCCGCGCCGGCGTGGCCAACCTCCGGCGGGCGCTCCGAACGGCCTCACGAACTCCAGCCGGCCGAGCTCGTCGTCGCTCGCGCTCTTTCCGGAGGACTGCAGCTGCTGGAGCAGGACCAGCAGCTCCAGGGTGCTCACGCCGGCCGTGAACTCGATCGCGCGCCAACCCTTGCGATGCACCATCGCGACGAGTCGACGTGCCGGGCGCGGCAGGTCGTCGAAGCACGCCTTCCGCAGGCGGATCTCGTCGGCGTCGAACTCCAGGCGGAGCGGGCCGCGCCGCAACTCGCGATCGAGATCGGAGCGCAGGCCCTCGAGCTGCGCGTTCACGGTGGTCGCCAACCAGGAGCCGCGGCGGGCGTCCCGCAGGACACTGCACATGCGCACGACGAGACGTGCGATCACCGCACGATCGCGCTCGACGCGCTCCGCCCCGCCGCCTGCCGAGCGCCCGCTGGCTTCCCGCGTGATCGGCAACGACGCCCTCCCGCGACGACGTGGGTCCGCTGGTCCGACACACGGAGCTGCAACAACCGTTCCACCCTCCGGAACGCCCGAAGAGCCGCCGGACCGGGCCGAGCACCGGTGGCCACGCATCAGCGACAGGAATGCGATGCCGCGGAGGGGCCGAGCGAATCCCGGCGCAGGATGTTCGCACGGCGGCAGTTGAGGGTTCTCGTGTTCGCACCCCGGCCCCCGTGGGGGCGCACCCGGTGGGCGATCTCTTCCCCTCTGCTGCTACCTTGCTGCGCTATCATGGAGGGTCCATACACCGGCACGATGCCCGACGGAAGGCGCCCATGACGACGCAGGCTGCCGACACCCGAATCCCGACCTTCCGCCGCGGCGCGATCGCGGCGGCCGGCGTGGCCCTGTGGGCGTCGGTGTCGTTGACGGCCTGCTCCTCGACCGAGACCCCGCAGCAAGAGCCGCGGGACACGACGCAGCGACACGTGGTCCGTGTCCCGCTTCCCACCGTCGATCGCGACCTCGACACGTTGCGCGAACGCGGAACGTTGCGCGTGCTGCTGCGCAACAGCTCGTCGAGCTACTACATCCTGCGCGGCGAGGAGCATGGCTTCGAGTTCGAACTCGCACGCGAGGTCGCGCGCACGCTCGGTCTTCGTCTGCAGGTGGTCTTGCCCGACAGCGTGAACGGACCGATCGACGCATTGAACCTGGGCCACGTCGATCTCGTGGCCATGCCCTTGCGTCCCGACGCCGTGCCCGACGCGGAGGTCGCGTTCTCCCGGCCCTACGACACCGGCCAGCAGACGATCGTCACGACGGCGGAGCGTGCATCGTCCCTCCGCGGTCCGCGCGACCTCGTCGGCGCCATGGTCGCCACGCGTCGTTTCTCCGGTGGCGAGGCCACGCTCTTCTCGCTGCGCCGCCAGGGTGTGCCGGTGGGCATCGTGATGCATCCACCGCGCACCGCGGTCGAGGAACTCCTCGACCTCGTGGCCGACGGAACCTATCCCGCCGCCGTGGCCGACGACCGCTCGCTCGCGGCCGTCCTCCGCTTCCGACAGAACCTGGTGTCGGCGTTCGAGCTGGGCGAACGCGAGTCCCTGCACTGGATGGTGCGCGCGAACGCGCCGAAGCTGCGCGACGCGGTCGACGCTGTCTTGTTGCGGCACTACCGCCCGCGCGAGGACGACACACACGCGGGTTCGGAGTTCTACAACGTGGTCCGCGATCGCTACTTCTCCGACGATACGCAGATCCATCGCCATGCCACCGACCCCTTCCGGCTCAGCCGGACGGGCCGGGTCTCGCCCTACGACGACCTGTTCCGGGCCACGGCCGACAGCTTCGACGTCGACTGGCGCCTGCTCGCCGCCCTGGCCTTCCAGGAGAGCCGCTTCGATCCCGACGCCGAGTCCTGGGCGGGAGCGATCGGCGTCATGCAGGTGAAGCCGGCCACGGCGCGGCTCGACGAGACCACACTCCGCGACGCGTCGCAGAACATCGCAGCCGGAACTCGGCATCTGCGTTGGCTGTTGGACCGGTACCACTACGTGCCCGAGTCCGACCGCCTGCAGTTCGCGCTCGCGGCCTACAACTGCGGACACGGCCACCTCGACGATGCGCGCATGCTCGCGGTCCGGCGAGGGCTGAACCCGAACGCCTGGGAGGGTTCGGTGCGCGAGAGCCTGCTGCTGCTGCGCAAGCCGCAGTACCATCGGGAGGCACGCTACGGCTACGTGCGAGGCCACGAGACCGTCGCCTACGTGCGCGAGGTGATGCGACGACACGATCTGTTGCGCCGCCTCGCCGTGGAAGCTCCCGAGCCGGCGCCCATGGCGGCCAACTGGGGTGCCGGTTCCACCCGCTGAGCATCGACGCGGCCCTCACGTCCCGAGTATACTCCGACGCCCTCGGACCCCCCTCGCGGAGCACCCATGACGACGGAGCTGTCCACGCATCCGTACGCCAGCTTCCTGCACGAAGTGGAGAAGCCGGCGCGCTACATCGGCGGCGAGTACAACCAGATCGTCAAGGACCCCACGAGCGTCCGCGCCTCGCTGTGCCTGGCCTTCCCCGATCTCTACGACATCGGGATGAGCCACCTGGGCACCAAGATCCTGTACTCGCTGCTGAACGAGCACGACGACCTGTCCTGCGAGCGCGCCTTCGCGCCCTGGCCCGACATGGAGAAGGCCCTGCGCGAGCGCGGGCTGCCCGTGCTGTCGCTCGAGAACCGGCGCCCGCTGAGCGAGTTCGACGCCGTGGGCTTCTCGCTGCAGTACGAGCTCACGTTCACCAACCTGCTGAACCTGCTCGACCTGTCGTGCATCCCGATCCGCAGCGCCGATCGCACGGAGAGCGACCCGATCGTCCTCGCCGGCGGCCCCGTGGCCACCCAACCCGAACCCGTGGCGCCCTTCGTCGACGTCTTCCTGATCGGCGACGCCGAGGAGAAGCTTCCCGAGCTGATGCTCGAACTCGCCGACTGCCGCGACGCCGTCGTGCCGCGCCACGACACGCTGGTGCGCCTGGCGAAGCTCGGCGGCCTGTACGTGCCCGCGCTCTACGACACCACCGTCGACCTGCACAGCGGTTTCGAGGTCGTCACCGGCCCGAAGGTCGAGGGGATCCCCGAGCGTCCACGGCGCGTGATCCTCGACGACATCAACCGCTTCCCCTTCCCCTGGGACTCACCCGTGGCCGCGGCCGAGGCGATCTTCGACCGCCTGAGCGTGGAGATCGCGCGCGGCTGCACCGAGGGTTGTCGTTTCTGCCAGGCGGGGATGATCTACCGTCCGGTGCGCGAGCGCGATCCCGAACAGATCGTCGACACCGTGCTCGAGGCCATCGACGCCGGCGGCTACGACGAGGCCGGACTCACCACGCTGAGCACCGCCGACTACTCGTGCATCAGCCCGCTCATGAGCACGCTCATGAAGAAGCTCAAGGAGCGGAAGGTGTCGTTGAGCGTGGCGTCGTTGCGCGCCTACGGTCTCGAGGAGACCACCCTCGACGAGATGGCCGGCTACCGCGCCCAGGGCCTCACCTTCGCCCCCGAGGCCGGCACGCAGCGCATGCGCGACGTGGTCAACAAGAACGTCACCGAAGAAGACCTCACGCGCACCGCCTACCGTGTGTTCGAGCGCGGGTGGAAGCGCATGAAGCTCTACTTCATGATCGGTCTTCCCACCGAGGAGGACCAGGACGTCGTCGGCATCATGGAGACCGGCCGCCGCATGAAGGAGATCGGGCGTGAGATCCACGGCTCGAAGGCCGGCGTCACCGTCAGCGTGAGCAGTCACGTGCCCAAGCCGCACACGCCCTTCCAGTGGGTGGCCATGGACCCCATGGACGAGATCGAGCGCAAGCAGGACCTGCTGCAGGACCTCGCGCGTCGTGATCGACTGGAATTCCGTCGGCACGACCCCCGCACGAGCTTCCTGGAGGGCGTGCTCGGCCGTGGCGACCGCCGTGTGGCCGACGTGGTCGAGGCCGCGTGGCGCAAGGGCTGCCGCTTCGACGGCTGGGACGAGCACCTCGACTGGGACGCCTGGATCGAGGCGATCGACGCGTCCGGCATCGACCCGCAGCTCTACCTGGGCACCATCGCCCTCGACGCGCGCATGCCCTGGGACCACCTCGACATGCAGCTCGACGATCGCTTCCTGAAGACCGACTACAAGCGGTCGATGAAGAACAGACTCAGTCCGCCGTGCGGCAAGCCCGCCGGCGCGCAGGTGTTCCACACCAACGTCGAGGACCACGACGCCGACACCCGCAAGCTCGTCTGCTACCACTGCGGCGTGGCCTGCGACCTCGACGGCATGCGGACCGAGCGGCGGGAGTACCTGACGAAGCTGAGGTCCTTCGGCCGCGGCGACCGCGAGAAGGCCGCCGTCGAGGCGCACCAGGCGCGCACCGCCAAGCAGGACCGCATTGCCGCCGGCAAGGCGGCCCACGATCTCGGCCAGGGCGAGGGCGTGCGCGTGCGCCTGCAGATGTCGAAGACCGGCGCCGACGCCATGACCAGTCACCTCGACCTGGTCCGCAAGATCCCCCGCGTCTTCCGCCGCGCCGGCATCCGGATCTTCTACACCGAGGGCTACCATCCCAAGCCGGCGCTGACCTTCAGCCCGGCGCTGGCACTCGGCGTGCAGAGCGTGGGCGAGCTTCTCGAGGTCAAGCTGATCGACCGGCCCGACCCGGCCGACCTGCTGCGCCGCCTGAACGCCGTTGCCGAGCCCGGGATCGAGTTCACCGCCGCCCGCGTCGTCGAGGACGGCGAGAAGCGCATGGCGACGCTGCTGCAGCGCGCCGACTACCTGGTGCGACTGAGAACCCTCGAGGACGACGTCGGGGCGGTACGAGCCGCCCTGGATCGTTTCCGGGCCGCTGCCGCCGTCCCTGTGACCATCCACAGGAAGAAGGGTGAGAAGACCCTGGACCTGAAGCAGATCGTCGAGCGGCTCGAGCCGGCCACCGACTCCGATCTCGCAGGCCTTCCGCCGGGGCTGGCCTCGGGTCTCGGGCCGCGCCCCTTCGCACTCGCACTCCGCCTCGACGGCGCCGGACAGGTGAAGCCCGAAGAGGCACTGCGGGCCGTGTTCGGAGAGTCCTTCCGGCTCCCGCCGGTCGACCTGGTCCGCACCGGTTTCTGGTGTCTCGAGGGGGGCGATCTCCGGCCTCCGCTCGACGCGAGCGAGCGAGCGGAAACCACGGGCGCGAGCGGATCCTGATTCCCGCGTTCTTGTCTCTTGTTCGTTGCCAGCATTCGGTTACTGTCCCGAACCCATGGCCGACCCGATCTCCAACCCTTGCTGGCACGTCGCCATCGCTGCCGAACTCCGCGATCCGGAGGGCCGCACGCTCCAGAACCACAAGGAGCGGCTGCCGGGTCTCGACGAGGTCGCGCAGAACGTCGAGGCGGCCCTGAGCGCCGAGCACCTCGCGGCCCCCGTGCAGGTGGAGCGCGCGGGGAGCGTGCAGGGCCTCTTCCGTCGATCCACCGGCGTGACGCTCGCGCTCTCCGAACTGGGGGACGCCCTCCACCCCTACCGTTGGGTGGTCGGGGTCGGCTTCGGCCTGGTCGAGGCTCGCTTCCGCGGCACGACCGTGGTGCTCGACGGCTCGGCGCTCGACCGTGCCCGCGCCGCCCTCTGGACGGCCCGCCGGGATCGACGCGGGGCCGTCGCCGTCGGATTCGGCAGCCCCGACGACGAAACCATCGCCAGCCTGGTCGAGCTCATGGACCAGACCCGGTCGCGGTGGACCGAACGCCAGGCCGAGACCGTCCGCGCAGCGCGCCGGTACAAGGGGAAGGAAGTGGCCGCACGCTTCGGCGTGAGCCCCTCGGTCGTCAGCGAGAGCCTCAAGGCCGCGTCGTTCCGGCCGCTCACCCGGGCCGAGAACGCCCTCACGTGCCTGCTCGATCGCTACGGCACCGACGGTCCCTGGCGCGGGGAGAGCGTGGTCTACCCCGACATCCTCAGCCCGCTGTCGCGCGAGAGCCGGCTGCTGGTGTCCAAGCGTTGAGCGAAGCTCAGAAGTCGACCGGGGCCAGGGCTCCGGGACGGACGATCTCGAAGTCGACCGGGTCCGCGAACTGCGCCGGCCGGACCAGCAAGGGGACGTCGGGCTGCAGCGGATCGCGCGCGTAGCCCCACCAGTCCTCGCGCGGCTCGTAGCGGCCGTCGTCGTCGGTGTCCTCGATCGCGACGACCAGATGGCGGTACTGCGGGTCGAGGTTGCCCACTCCGTAGGGATTCCGGCGCACACCCCGCGCCTGTCCGATCCGCACGGCCGCGACGATCGGCAGTCCGAGCATCGTCGGTGTGTCCGGCGCGAAACTCGTGTCCGGGACCCCCGCCGCCATCACGAACAGCATGGACCCCTCGGCCGTGGTCCGGGGCGGACTGATGGAGATCGTGCCGGTGACGACGCCGACATGCGTGAGGACGTCGTCGCCCGGGAAGAACCGCAGGACGACCGGCCGCACGAAGTCCGGCCCGTCGATCAACCACGTGTGCGCGGCGAGATCGTCGTCCAGCACTGCGTCTTTCCACACGACCTCCACGGCCCCGGCCGTTCCCACCTCGACACCGCCGACCGCGGACGGGCCCGGCATCAGGAGGTTGGTCGTCACCTCGGCCGCCGAGATGTCGCGGTTGAATCGGGCCACGAAGTCCAGCCCCTCGGGATCGTGCAGGCCCGTGACGGAGTCCGCCGGCGTGCTCGAACGGAAGATCAGCGGCTTGCTCTCGACGGGCTGGTCGGGCTCGGTGAACTGACACCCCGCCAGCAGGGCGAGCAGGGCGATCGTCGGAACACTCGGTCGACGCGACACGATTCCTCCCCGTCGAAGCGGGCGGGCGCCGGGAATCAGCCCTCGCGGTAGCCCACGGCCACGAGCAGGCAGCTACCGTCGGCGATCACGCGCAGGCCTCGCTCCTCGGCCTTGCGCACCGCCTCGGGGCTCTCCGCGCCCGGCTGCATCCACACGAACTCCACGCCGGCGTCGGCGGCCGATTCCACGACCTTCTCGGTCACCGCAGGGGGCGTGATCACCGAGATCCCGCGCGGGGTCTCCGGCAGCGAGCCGAGGTCGGCGTAGGCCTCGTGGCCCTCGACCTCGTCGGCCTTCGGGTTGATGGGATAGGCCTCGCGACCGCTCTGGAAGTAGGCGCGCAGGACCTTGTTGCCGTACTTCTCTCGGTTCGTGGACGCCCCGACCACGGCCCACGGGCCGCTGGCCAGGAAATCGTCGATGGTGTTCGAGACGTTCATCGAGGCCTCCGCGAATGTCGTCACCGACCCGAATCGCCGGCGCGGACTGGCGCCCGCGACGGATCGGGATTGCTCTGTGGGGGTCGCCGCCATCCGATCCCCCCGCTCGCGCCGAGACGAACCCCATGGCCCTGGACCCGAACGGAATCTACTACGGCGTCGGCGGTCAACGCCATGGGCCCGTCGACCTCGACACGCTGCGCGGCATGCTCGCCGCGGGCGAGGTCGCGCCCGACGACTACGTGTGGGACGACGACCGCGACGACTGGGAGCCGATCCGGCGCTATCCGGCCCTCCTCGAGCCCGACGCGGCGGTGGAGAGCCCGGCCGACCTCGAGCCGGGCCTCGACACGGGTCCGGTCGTCGACGACCTGCCCTACGCCGGATTCGGCGTCCGGCTGGTCGCCTGGGTGGTCGACGTGCTGGTGCTCCTGATCCCGGTGACGCTCTGGGAGCTGACCGTCGAGTCCATCACCGGGGTCCGTCTCGAGGAGCTCGCGCTGGCCGACCCGGCGGCATCACCGGTCGCAGATCCACGCACGGTCGAGTTCCTGCTCTGGTTCCACGTCGGGACGGCGGTGATCCGCGGACTGTACTGGTCGTGGATGGAGCAGTCGCGCCTCCAGGCAACGCTCGGCAAGAGACTGCTCGGCCTGGTGGTCACCGACGAGCGCGGCCACCGCGCACCCTGGCGCCAGACCGCGGTGCGCTACGTGGGCCGGTTGCTGTGCGAGCTGACGCTGGGGGTGGGCTACCTGCTCGTGCTCGTCGACCCGCGCCACCAGGGCCTGCACGACCGCATCGCGCGGACCCTGGTGGTGCGGACCTGACGGATCAGCCGTCCACCGGGCCCAGGGCCAGGTAGAGCGTCGCCCCGTCCCGCTCCACGAGCAGCAGGACCGGTGCCGTCGGATCCTCGCTCCACGCATCGCGGATCGCATCGCGAACCTCGGCCGCGCTGGCCACGCGCTCGCGGCCGACCTCGAGGACGCGGTCGCCGCGCCGGAGGCCGGCCCGCGCGGCCGACGAGGACGGCTGGACCCGCGTGACGACGGGGCCGGAGGTCCCGGGATCCAGACCCATGCGCTGCGCGGTGCGGCGATCGATGTCCTCGACCTCGAAGCCACCGAGTTCGGCCGCAGGGTGCGGCGCGCCCGTGGCCGCCGCCGACGCGTTCGCCGGACGCTCTCCGAGGACCACGACGAGGTCGCGCTCTTCACCTTCGCGGATCACCGCGAGTTCGATCTCGCTGCCCGGCGCCCGGTGACCGATCGCCGCCCGGAAGCTGCCGCCGTTGGTCACCTCGGCCCCGTCGAGGGCCACGATCACATCGCCGTGCTGCAGGCCTGCGTCGTCGGCCGGGCTGTCGTCGATGACGCGGCTCACGATCACCCCGCGGCTGACGTCCACGCGGGAGGCCCGCGCCAGCTCCGAGGTCAGCTCCTGCAGGTAGATCCCGAGGTATCCACGGACCACGCGCCCGTGGTCGCGCAGGCTGGTGGCGACGGTCTCGACCAGGTAGCTGGGGATGGCGAAACCGATGCCCTGTCCGGCACCGTTGCGCGACAGGATCGCCGTGTTGATCCCCACGACCTGGCCCTCGAGGTCCACGAGTGGGCCGCCCGAGTTGCCGGGATGGATGATCGCGTCGGTCTGCAGGAAGTCCTCGTAGTCCATCATGCCCAGGCTGCGGCCCTTGGCGCTGACGATCCCGCGGGTGACCGTCTCGCCCAGGCCGAAGGGGTTGCCCATGGCGAGCACCGGGTCCCCGACGCGGACACTCCTGCTGTCGGCCCAGCGGACCGGCCGCAGGTCGTCGGCGTCGACTCTCAACAGGGCCAGGTCGCTGCTCTCGTCGCTGCCCACGAGCTCGGCATCGACCTCGCGTCCGTCGTACAGGCCCACACGGATCGACTCGGCGTCGCGCACGACGTGGTGGTTGGTCAACACGAGACCGTCGGCGCTGTAGATCACGCCCGAACCCTGGCTCTGCACCGGTCGTCGGTCCGACCGCTGGCCCGGCCAGCGGAAGAAGAAGCGCTCGAGCTGTTCGTCGAAGCCCGGGCCCGGCGAGATCCGCCCTGCCGTCCGTTCGGTGGAGATGTTCACGACGGAGGGGGCGACGTCCTCGACCACGTCGGCCACCCCGAAGGTCGCCCCACCCGACGGGGCCACGGCCGCATCGCGTGCACCCGCGTCGGTGGCCGGTGCATCGGTGGCGGGCATGAGCACGGTGCCGAGGGCGGCGACCGCGAGCACGGCGAGGGCCACCGCCCCCGTCGACCGCATGATCGCTCTGGTCTTCATCGTGTCCTCCCGGAGTCCTGACGTCTTCGAGGTCGCGGCCGGGTCCGGCCGCCGACATCGCCTTCAACGAAGGACCCAGCGGTGGGTTCCCACCCGGAACGCGACGAGCCGCACCCCGAGGGGCGCGGCTCGTGCGGTTGCTCAGCCTGTCTCCGCCGGACTCAGTCGGTCTGCGGGAGCTCCAGCCAGTTGTGCTGGCGCAGTGCCTCGAGCACCGCGCCCGCGCCACTCTCTTCGAGCACGACCACGTTGTGGAAACGGTTCCCGATGTCCCTGACCGAGTCGACCGAATGCCCGAAGGCCGCGCCCCGCCAGCCGCGCCCGAACAGACAGTCGTCCCCCTCGGCCTCGCCGATCGCCAGGACGTCGTTCGGGTTCACGTTGGCCTCGACCAGATAGCGACCCAGCGTGGTGCCCTTGTCCACGCCGTAGGGCAGCACGTAGTACTCGTTCTCGCCGCGCTCGGCGTAGTGGCAGCCCAGCTCGGCGACCTTCTCCTGCAGGGCCTGCATGGCCTCCTCGCTCTCGGCCTTCACGCTCTGGCGGCAGAGGGCGCCGTCCTCGAGCAGCGAAACACCGGGCGCGTCGGCCAGGGTCCTCTGGACCGAGTCCTTGCCGGGCCACAGCTGGATGATGTTGCGCTGCAGCGGCTCGACCGTGCCCGACGCATCGCCCTTGAGCACCGTGGTGCCGGTGTCGGCCATGAACATGGCGGGAACCGGCAGTTCGGCGCCTGCGGCGATCTCGATGAGCTTCTCGGCCGGCTCGTGGCTGGTGTAGACGAGCTGGACCTCGTCGGCGTGCGCCTCGAAGAGCGCGAACAGGTCGGCGCGGGCCTCGGCCGTCGAGGCGGCGAAGGTCTCGTCGAGATCCAGGGACAGCAGGAGGGGGCGCGCCAGGCGGGCTCCCTTGAAGGAAACGGTCGACATGGGTGGACGGTCCTCGGGGGCGGAGTGGGGCGTTCGACGCGCACCGGGCAGGTTCAACGCGTGTGAGCAACAGCCCTCGAAAGTAGACGGTCCGGCGCGGGGACGCAAGCGGCGCGCGTCCCCTCCCGGGCTCAGGCCCGGAATCCGGGAACGCGCGTCTCGACCTCGGTGATCACGCGCACGTACTCGTCGGCGATCGCCTCGACCCACTCCTCCGCGGGCTCGACCCGCCCCGACTCACCCAAGCGCTGCAGGTGCTCGGCCAGCGAGGCCAGGTGCGAGGCCCCCACGTTGGCCGACGCGCCCTTCAGCGTGTGGGCATGATGGCGCAGCCCGTCGGGGTCGGAGGTGGCGAGGGCCCGGGCGACGCCCTCGATGCATTCCGCGTAGCTGGTGACGTACGACCCGAACAGGTCGACGACGAAGGAGTCGTCGTCCTCGTCGACGAGCTCGAGCAGGCCGGCGAAGATCTCGGGGTCGAGGGCCGGGCCCTCGTTCACCGGTGGTGCGACGTGCGTGGACATATGGGGGCCTCCCGGCATTGGGCGCTCGTCTTCGGGAGCCTTCGGCACGTCCCGTGCCGGACTTGAGACCCGGCCCCGCGCCGACGGTGCACGGGCCCGCGATCGTGATTAGACTTGCCCGGTGCGTGCGGGGATCGGAAGCTCCCCGTAGAACCTCCACCACGCGCTGTCCGACACGAACCGCCCGTCGGCCACGCCGCAGAGCCGGGAGAGCCCCACATGTCCGAGACCGCGAAGCTGATCGTCGACGGCAAGGAATTCGAGTTTCCGATCATCGAGGGGACCGAGGGGGAACGCGCGATCGATGTCTCGAAGCTTCGCGCCACGACCGGCTACATCACCATGGATCCGGGCTACGCCAATACCGGCAGTTGCCAGAGCTCGGTGACCTTCATCGACGGCGAGAAGGGGATCCTGCGCTACCGCGGCTACCCGATCGACCAGCTGGCCGAGAAGAGCACCTTCCTCGAGACCAGCTACCTCGTCCTGAACGGAGAGCTGCCCACGCCTTCACAGCTGGATGCCTTCGAGCACGAGATCACGCACCACACGTTGCTGCACGAGGACATGCGCCACATGTACCAGGCGTTCCCGCTGAACGCCCACCCCATGGCCATGGTCTCGTCGCTCGTCGGTGCGCTGGCGACGATCTACCAGGAAGAGATCGACCCGCTGAACGAGGAGCATCGTACGCTGCAGGTGCGCCGGCTCATCGCGAAGCTGCCGACGATCTGCGGCTGGGCCTACAAGTACAACACCGGGCACCCCTTCGTGTACCCGCGCAACGACCTGGGCTACGCCGAGAACCTCCTGCACATGATGTTCGCGAACCCGGCCGAGGAGTACACGCCGCACCCGGCGATCGTGCGGGCCGTCGACACGCTCCTGATCCTGCACGCCGACCACGAACAGAACTGTTCGACCTCCACCATGCGCCTGGTCGGAAGCTCGCACAGCAATCTGTACGCGAGCGCCTCGGCGGCCATCAGCGCGCTGTGGGGGCCGCTGCACGGTGGGGCCAACCAGGCCGTGATCGAGATGCTCGAGAGCATCCACGCCGAGGGGCTGAACGGGAAGCAGTACCTCGACCGCGTGAAGGACGACCCGAACACGCGCCTCATGGGCTTCGGTCACCGCGTGTACAAGAACTACGACCCGCGCGCGTCGGTGCTCAAGCAGATGACCCGCGACGTCCTCGATGCCATCGGCAAGAGCACGCCGCTGCTCGACATCGCCATGCAGCTCGAGGAAGTGGCGCTCGAAGACGAGTACTTCGTGAAGCGCAAGCTCTACCCGAACGTCGACTTCTACAGCGGGATCATCTATCAGGCGATCGGCATCCCGGTGAACATGTTCACCGTCATGTTCGCTCTCGGCCGCATGCCCGGCTGGATCGCCCAGTGGCTCGAGATGCACGGGGACCCGGCCAAGCGCATCGGTCGTCCCCGCCAGATCTACACCGGCGCGAACGAGCGGGACTACGTGCCGATGGAGAAGCGCGGCTGATCCGCCCGGCGCGGGCCCAGGACACCGAAGGCGGTGGGGGAGACTCCACCGCCTTCGCGTTTCTCCACGGTTCCTGCGGCGCCGGAGCTAGCCCAGCAGTTCGCGGATGCGGCCGACCAGCGCGGCGCGCTCGATCTGGAACTGTCCGGGGCGCTCGCTGACCCAGGCCCGGCGATCGGCGACCTCTTCGCTGGCCGCCCTGCCCGCTTCGAGGTCCTTCACCGTCACCTGCCCCGCCGCGAGCTCGTCCTCGCCCAGGATCACCGCGAAGGGGATTCCCCAGTCGCTGGCGTAGCGCAGCTGATCGCCCAGCTTGGCCTTGGGCTTGAGGAAGATCTCGGCGTTCAGGCCGGCGTCGCGCAGCTCGCGCACGAGTTGCAGGCACTCCGGCAGGAGTCCCTTGTCCATGATCGTGACGAGGACATCGCTCACGCTGTCGCGGACCGACTCGACCCCCGCCTCGTCCAGGGCGGCGAGCAGGCGGTCCACGCCGATCGACGCCCCCACGGCCGGCAGCTGCTCGCCGCTGAAGCGGCTGACCAGCTCGTTGTAGCGCCCGCCGCCCATGATGCTGCCGTACTGCGGCAGGTCGTCGAGCGTGGCCTCGAAGATCGGGCCGGTGTAGTAGTCCATGCCGCGGGCCAGCCGCGGCGCGAAGCGCACCCGGTCGATGGGCGCACCCAGTGCCCCCACGAAGCGCCGCAGGTCGTCGACCTCGCGCAGGGCGTCGTCGGCGCCCTTCACCCCGTCGAGCAGACCTCGGATCTCGTCCACCAGCGCATCGTCGTCGGGCGCGGACACGTCGAGGAAGGTCATCAGGCCGTCGACCTGTTCGTCCGGAAGCCCCAGCCCTTCGATCCGCGCACCGCTCTCCCGGTCGACGCGCCCGGGGCCCAGCTCGAGCCGCACGCCCTCGGCGCCGATCTTGTCCTCCTTGTCGAGCACCCGGATCACTGGCGTGGCCCGGTCGTCGGCGATACCGGCGCGGCGCAGAGCGGCGTTGAGGATCCCGCGGTGGTTCCAACGCAGCGTGTACGCCGGCAGCCCGAGCTCCTCGAGCACCTGGCCCATGGCGACCAGGATCTCGGCGTCGGCCAGCATGGACGGCGTTCCCACCACGTCGATGTCGAACTGCGTGAACTCCCGGAAGCGTCCTGCGCCCGGCTTGTCGACGCGGAACACGGAGCCCGTCTGATACCGCTTGAAGGGCCGGCGCATGTGCGGGTTGGCGGCGACGAAGCGGGCAAGCGGCACGGTCAGGTCGAAACGCAGACCGAGGTCCACGTCGTCCTCGTCGTGGTGCCAGGTGAAGATCCGCTGGCTCGTCTCGCCGGCCCGGCTCCCGGTGAGCGTCGCCGCGAACTCCACGACCGGCGTCTCGAGCGGCCGGTAGCCGAAACGCTCGTAGACGGTGCGAATCGTGTCGAGCATGCGGCGGCGGCGCAGCAGCGCCCCGCCGAGTTGATCGCGCATGCCCTTGACCAGCTGCGGCTTGATCCGCCTCGAGCCCGACTTGGCCATGAACCCTGCTCCCGGCACGGCCCGCACATACGAAGAACGGCCCGCGAGGGCCGTGGGGCGCCGGGCGCTCGCGACGATGCGGGGCCGTCGTCCCGGCAGAGAACTCGAAGAGGGGTGGTACTGGCGGGTGGACTCGAACCACCGACCCCCAGATCCACAATCTGGTGCTCTAACCAACTGAGCTACGCCAGCACGCGGCCGCCAAAGCTAAGTCTCGTTTCCGGGGGGTGTCAAGCCGACCCGCCCGGCGGCACCCCGCACGCTCGCCCGGTCGCAGAGCGCGCGCCGCTGGCCGGATTCCGCCCGTCCGCGGTCCGACGACGACCACTCGCGGCATTGCATCGCGCACGATTGTCGGCAATCCGGGACGGTGGACGCAGACCGGCGGAAACCACGAATCATCGCCCACGACGCGACCCGCCCGGTGACCGGTTTCCAGAATCTCGCACGTCTTCTCCGTCCGGGAACGTGAGGTTCGACATCGGGTGAACGGTCGTACTCGCGGTGCCCCGTATGGGTCATTCTTCACGCCCCTTGTCCCCACATCTGCGCCATTTTCAACACTCTGGGGAAATCTCCGCGCCCCGGAGCCTCGGCCCAGAGGGATGAACACGGCGCGGACATGGGTTGGCACCCCACCTGCTCGTGGGGGTTCCCTGGATGCTTCGAACGAATTCCGGGGCCCGGACCATCCCGGCCATGCACCCCACGAAGGGTCCCGGAGTTCGAGGTGTCCCGCTGGCATTTCCCACCGCGCCCGACCACCCGAGGAGATCGCCATCAGCCACCACGCCCCTCTCGGCCTCCTCGAATCGACCCAGGCCGTCGTCGACAGGATCGTGGAGGCGATCGAGGCCTCGGTCCGGGCGACCGCCGCGCCGGACCCTCCGGCGGACCACGTGCCATCGGACGACGCGGCCCCGCCATGCCCTGCGCCGACCACCGGATCGCACCACGTCCCGGACCGCTGTTCTTGACGCCGCCGCCGGAGTGAGCGGCCGGCGCACCGGCCGCCCGCGTCGCCACCTCGACCCTCTTCGGCGCGGCACTGATCGCCGAATCGGGTCCGCCCGATCTCCGCGTTCACGAGGGATCTTCTGGACCCGTATCCCCGCCCGCCCTAGCGTGCTGTATGGTGGGTGGTCGCCCACCCGTTCTTCGTTCCCGGATTCCGCGAGGGAGACCCTTCCATGCCCACGGCTTTCGTGCCGACCGAGATCCGTGCCGGCGAGACGCGCGTGGCCGCCACCCCCGACACCGTCGCCCGGTTCGTCCGGCACGGCATGGCCGTGCAGGTGCAATCCGGAGCCGGCGCGGGATCGAACATCGCCGACTCCGTGTTCGAGAAGGCCGGCGCGACCATCGTGTCCGGCGCCGACAGCGGCTACGCCGACGCCGACATCGTACTCAAGCTCCACCCACCGACGCGCGACGAGATCGCCGCCATGAAGGAGGGGGCCGTCTACGTCGGCTTCGTCCAGGCCCTGACCGACAAGGACACGGTCGAGGCCCTGCGCGACCGCAGGATCTCGTCCATCGCCATGGAGCTGGTCCCGCGCATCACCCGCGCCCAGAAGATGGACGCGCTCAGCTCGCAGGCGAACCTGGCCGGCTACAAGGCCGTGATCATGGCCGCCGACCACCTGCCCAAGATCTTCCCCATGCTCATGACCGCCGCCGGGACCATTCAGCCCGCCCGCGTGGTGATCATGGGCGCCGGTGTGGCCGGCCTGCAGGCGATCGCCACGGCCAAGCGCCTGGGCGCGGTCGTCGAGGTCACCGACGTGCGGCCCGCGGTGAAGGAGCAGGTGGAGAGCCTGGGCGGGAAGTTCATCGAAGTGCCGACCGACGAATCGGCCGAGGACGAAGGCGGCTACGCCCGCGAGCAGTCCGAGGAGTTCCTGGAGCGACAGCGTCAGCTCGTGCGCGAACGCATCCTCGCCGCCGACGTCGTGATCACGACCGCGGCGATCCCCGGCAGGCCCGCCCCGAAGCTGGTGACCGACGAGATGGTCGAAGCGATGAAGCCGGGTTCGGTGATCGTCGACCTGGCGGTGGAGACCGGCGGCAACTGCACACTCAGCCAGCCGGGCGAGGTCGTCACCGTCCACGACGTCACGATCGTCGGCACGCTGGACGTCCCGGCCACGATCCCCGAGAACGCCACCGAGATGTACGCCAAGAACGTGCTCAACCTGCTCGGCGACATGCTCGAGGAGGGTGCGCCCGCCTTCGACTTCGAGGACGAGGTCACGGCCGGCGCCACCGTCACGCACGGCGGCGAGATCGTGCACCCGCGCGTGCGCGAGGCCCACGGCCTGGAGCCGCTCCCCGACCCGAAGGAGGCCTGAGAATGGACACTGTGACCATCCAGCAGGCGATGGACGCCTTCCGGCCCCTCTCGGTCGGTCTGTTCGTGTTCGCGCTCGCGATCTTCCTCGGCTACGAGCTGATCACGAAGGTCCCGCCCACACTGCACACACCACTCATGAGCGGTGCGAACGCGATCAGCGGGATCACAATCGTGGGTGCTCTCTACTGCGCGCAGGCCGAGTTCGCCTTCCTGGCGAACCTTCTCGGGGCGGCGGCGATCACCTTCGCCATGATCAACGTCGTGGGCGGATTCGTCGTCACCCGCCGCATGCTCGCGATGTTCGGCGGGAGGAAGTAGACCATGGATCTTCTCTTCCCTCTGGCCTACCTGCTCGCGGCGGTCCTGTTCATCCAGGGCATCCGGCGGCTGTCGAAGGTGCGCACGGCCAAGAGCGGGAACACGCTCTCGGCCACGGCCATGTTGATCGCGATCGTGGTGACCATGGCCATCATCAGCGGTCAGGCGGCGTGGCCGTTCATCATCGCGGGCATTCTGATCGGCGCCGGGATCGGCCTCGTGGCCGCCCAGCGCGTCGAGATGACGCAGATGCCCGAGATGGTCGCACTCTTCAACGGCTTCGGCGGTGGTGCCTCGGCCCTCGTGTCGTTGTCCCTGTTCTTCTCGATGTACCTGGCCCACGAAGGCGGCACGTATCGTTTCTTCACGGAGGGCGCGCCGATCAGTTCGGCCTCGTCGGGCGTCAGCGCGATCCTGGGCCTCGTGATCGGGGCGATCACCTTCAGTGGCTCGCTGGTCGCGTTCCTGAAGCTCAACGGCACGATCAAGGGCAACGCCTTCTCCTTCCCGGGGCGCAACGCGATCAACGCGATCATGCTGGGGGGGCCGGTGCTGTTGGGGCTCGTCCTGTGCTTCACGCACCTCGCGCCGGCCACCGTCATGATCCTGATGCTGGTGGTCCTGGGGGTCTCGCTCCTGGTCGGCGTCACGGCCACGCTGCCGATCGGTGGCGCCGACATGCCCGTCGTGATCTCGCTGTTGAACTCGCTCTCGGGCGTGGCGGCGTCGATGGCGGGCTTCGCCGTGCAGAACCCGCTGCTGATCGTGGCGGGTTCGCTGGTGGGAGCCAGCGGCCTGATCCTGACGCAGATCATGAGCAAGGCCATGAACCGCTCGCTGGGCAGCGTGCTGTTCAAGGACTTCGGCGGCGCCACCGCCGACCGGGGTGGCTACACCAACATCAAGGAGAGCAGCGCCGAGGAAGTGGCCATGCTGCTCGAGGATGCCCAGCGCGTGGTGTTCGTGCCGGGCTACGGCCTGGCCGTGGCCCAGGCCCAGCACACCACTCGCGAGCTCGCCCAGCTCCTCGAGGCACGCGGCACGGAGGTCGCCTACGCCATCCACCCCGTGGCCGGACGTATGCCCGGCCACATGAACGTCCTGTTGGCCGAGGCCGACGTCCCCTACGAACAGCTCGTGGAGATGGACGACATCAACCCCGAGTTCAAGCAGACCGACGTGACGATCGTGCTCGGGGCCAACGACGTGATCAATCCCGCGGCGATCCACGAGAAGGACAGCCCGATCTACGGCATGCCGATCCTGAACGTGCACGAGTCGCGGACCGTGGTGGTGGTCAAGCGGTCGCTCAGCCCCGGCTTCGCGGGCATTCCGAACAAGCTCTTCGACTACGACAACACGGTGATGGTCTTCGGCGACGCGAAGAAGGTGCTGACGGCGATGGTGGCCGAGTTCAAGGAGAACGCCTGAGCCCGACCGGCCCCCGCACACCACGGCCGGAACACGGGGCTCCCGCGGTGGCGGGGGCCTCGTTTTCGTCCTCAAGCCCTGCCATCGATCGTCCGAACACCCCCACCGAGGACCCGCATCCCCCGGGAGCCCATCGCATGAGCCCTCAGCTACCCGATCAGCTCGTTTCCGTCGGTGTCGACGTCATCGACGAGCAACACGAGGTCCTGCTCCGGATGTACTCCGACATCGAGCAGGCGCGCACCGTCGGTGCACCGGAGGGGCTGGTGGTGGAGAGGTTGGCCGATTTCCACCAGTTCGCGCGGATCCATTTCGCGACCGAGGAGTCGTTGCTGGCCGAACACGTCCCCGAGCGCCTCGCCCCGCACCGGCGGGTCCACGAGTACCTGCTCGAACGCCTCCGGACGGCGATCGTCCGCTACCGGCGCGACGGGGGCCCGGTTCCCGAGGCCCTGGTCCGACTGGTCCGCGGGTTCGTCGTCGACCACACCCAGGAGACCGACACCCGGGACCTCGCGCGCGTGAGCGAGAGGATCCGAAGGCCGGACCGGCCCGATCCGAAGCCCCAGGAGCACCACCATGCAACTCGTCCTTCCCGATGAACTCCGGACCGGAATCACCAGCGTCGACGAACAGCACGCCGCGATGGTCGAGTTGCACAACGAGATCGAACAGAACCTGCACCGGGAACACGCGCCGTACTTCGCGATCGAGTCGCTGGCTCGTCTGCACCAGTACAGCCGGCAGCACTTCGCCTCCGAGGAGCTGCTCCTGGCGCGCTACGGCTACGAGGGGCTCGAGGAGCACCGTCGTGTCCACGAGGAGCTCATGGGCCAACTGCGGACGGTGGTCCTCGACTACCGCCGCGGTCCCGAGGGAGTCGGGCGCCGGCTGCTCGAGTTCGTCCGCGTGTGGGTGATCCGTCACATCGAGGACGAGGACATGGCCTTCGCCGCTCCGGTCCGCGAAGCCATGGAGCGCGAGCGCGAGGACTTGCTGGCGCCGGGGCCGGGCCCTGTCGTAGCCTGACGTCAGGACGCCGGGCTCGCCGGGGTCCGGACTGCGCCCCTGGCTCCGAGACGAGACTCCATGCTCTTCGATTCCTTCCGCCTGGATCGGCGGCTCCTGCGAGCGGTCGACCACCTGGAGTGGCTGGAAGCCACACCCATCCAGGACCAGGCGATCCCCCACGCGCTCGAGGGCCGTGACGTCCTCGCCTGCGCGCGCACCGGCTCCGGCAAGACCGGAGCCTTCGTGCTCCCGACCATGCACCGGCTCCTCCACGAAGACGAGCGCCGGGAACGGGGGCCTCGCGTGCTCGTCCTGTGCCCGACCCGCGAACTGGCCATGCAGGTCGGCCAGCAGATGGTCGAGCTCGGCCGCTACACCCGCCTCCGCTCCGCCTGCATCGTCGGGGGCGAAGCCTATCCGCCCCAGATCCGCGAACTCGAGCAGGGACTCGACCTGCTCGTGGGGACGCCGGGACGTCTCCTCGACCACCTCCGCAGCGGCAAGCTCCACCTCGACCAGGTCGAGACCCTGGTGCTCGACGAAGCCGACCGCATGCTCGACATGGGCTTCATCGACGACGTCATGAGGCTCGCCCGGGCGTGTCCGACGGATCGGCAGACCCTGTTCTTCTCGGCAACGCTCGACGGCGCGGTCGACTCGGTGGCCAACCGCCTGGTCCGCGAACCGATCCGGGTGGAGGTCGACCAGTCGGACACGCGCCACACCGACATCGAGGAATACGTCCTGCGCGCCGACAACGACGGCCACAAGCAGGACCTGGTGCTGCACCTGTGCCGCGATCCGGAGATGACCCGGGCGCTGATGTTCGTCGCCACCAAGAGCAAGGCCGATGACGAAGCCCGCCTGCTGCGCTCGAGCGGCTACGACGTGGTGGCCCTGCACGGGGACCTGCCGCAGGCCAAACGCACGAAGGTGGTCGAGAGGCTTCGCAGCGGCAACGTCCGCATCGTCGTGGCCACCGACGTGGCGGCGCGTGGCCTCGACATCGACGACGTCACCCACGTGGTCAACTACGACATGCCCCGCACGCCGCGCGAGTACGTGCACCGCATCGGCCGCACGGGTCGGGCGGGCGCGAAGGGTGTCGCCGTTTCATTGGTCACCCCGGCCGACTGGATCAAGCTGGCGGACATCGAGAGATTCCGCGGCGAGCCCCTGCCACGCATGGTGATCCCGGGCAAGGAACCCACCCGCCCCGCACCGGTGGGGTCGCGTTCGGCCGCCGAGTCGACGGGGCGGCGGCGCTACGGTCGTCGCGGGGGAATCCGTCGCCGCACCACCCCGGAGACCGACGACTCGTGACGCTGTCGAAGCGTGACCAGCGGGCGCTCGAACGCGCCCGCGAACTCCTCGAACATCCCAGCTTCGCCGCTCGGCTCGTGAGCGTGGTCGGGTCGCCCATCGAGGGCGGGCTCGAACGCCTGCCCCCCGCCGTCGCCGACCGGGTCCAGGACGCCGCGCACCGCGCCCTGCGTGCCGCGCTCGACGTCGCCGTCCATGGCATCGACCGCGACCCGGCCCGCGGGCCGGCCAACCTCTTCCACCGCGCCGCCACCGGGCTCTCGGGTGCGGCCGGCGGCGCCATGGGCTGGTCCGCCCTGGCGATCGAGCTGCCGATCACCACCACGATCATGCTCCGGTCGATCGCCGACATCGCCCGCAGCCAGGGCGAGGATCTGGACGCGGTCGAGGCGCGGCTGGCCTGCGTGAGCGTCTTCGCCCTCGGGGGCCGCGCCGAAGGCGACGACAGCGCCGAGACCGGCTATTTCGCCGTGCGCGCCGTGCTGGCGCGTCAGGTGGCCGACGCGGCGCGGGTGATCACCGCGCGCGGACTGGGCGAGGCCGAGGCCCCGGCGCTCGTGCGGCTGATGGCCAGCATCGCGTCACGCTTCGGCGTGGTCGTCTCGGAGAAGGCCGCCGCCCAGTTGGTCCCGGTGGTCGGCGCGCTCGGAGGAGCAACGGTGAACCTGATCTTCACCGAGCACTTCCAGAAGATGGCCACCGGGCACTTCACCGTGCGTCGTCTCGAACGTGAGTGCGGGACCGACGTGGTCCGCGAGGCCTACGACGCCCTGGGTTGAGTGCCGTCGACTTGCCGATCCGCCGCTTCGGTGTTCCCATGGGGGGAGCCCTCCCCCCGGGGATCCGACCCATGGCCAGGAACGTACTCGGAACCGAGCTGCAGACCTGCGGCACCGACCCCGCGACCGGCTTCTTCCGCGACGGTTGCTGCAACACCGGACCCGGCGACGTCGGCGTCCACACCGTGTGTGCGGTGGTCACGCGCGAGTTCCTCGACTTCTCGCGCGAACGGGGCAACGACCTCGTCACGCCGCGGCCGGCGTACGGCTTCCCCGGACTGGAAGCCGGAGACCGATGGTGCCTGTGCGCCCCGCGCTGGCAGGAGGCCCTGGAGGCGGGCGTCGCTCCCGGCGTGGTGCTCGAGGCCACACACCTCGCCACGCTCGAATGGTGCTCGCTCGGCGACCTCGAGGCCCACGCGGTGGACCACCCGGCGGGCGGGTCCGGCCGTCCGGACTGAACGCGACGAAAGGACGACGATCGTGGACCCTTCCCTGTTGCCCTCGGTCGTGATCGAGCCGGCGGGCTCGGCCCGGTCGGCCGTGATCTGGCTGCACGGTCTCGGCGCCGACGGCCACGACTTCGAACCGATCGTCCCGCATCTCGGGCTCGACGGCGCCGGCGTGCGCTTCGTGTTCCCGCACGCGCCGCGGATTCCGGTGACCCTCAACGCCGGCATGGTCATGCCCGCCTGGTACGACATCGCCGGGCCCGATCTGGACCGCCGCCACGACGAGACCGGAATCCGACGCAGCGCCGGACAGGTCGAGGCCCTGATCGGCGATCAGGTCGCGCAGGGGGTGCCGTCGGAGCGCGTCGTTCTCGCCGGGTTCTCCCAGGGCGGTGCCGTTGCCCTGTTCCAGGGTCTGCGCGAGTCCCGTCGGCTGGCGGGGATCGTCGCCCTTTCCACCTACCTCGTGCTGGCGTCCGATCTCGATCGCGAGCGTTCCGAGGCCAACGCCGGCACGCCGGTCTTCCAGGCCCACGGATCGCACGACCCCATGGTCGGATCCGAGCGTGGAACGGCCGCCCGCGACCGCCTCCGGGAGTGGGGCCACGAGGTGGAGTTCCACGAGTACCCCATGGAACACCAGGTCTGTGCCGAAGAGATCGACGCCCTGGGCGCGTGGATGCGCCGCGTGCTGGACTGAGGGCTCAGGCCACCCGCTCGGGATCGAGCCAGTACAGGCGCCGCACGACGATTCTCTGCGCCAGGGCCTTCAGACTCGGGCTGAGCTCCGTGACGTCGACCAGGACCCCGTCCTCGCGCTGGACCCGGAGCCCGCGACGGCTCGTCTCCGGTGTATAAGGCCGGTAGGGAACGTCCTGGGCTTCGTCCACCCACACCGAGACCTCCGGATCGAATCCGGCGGCAGCGGCCCGTTCGCGGCGCTCGTGGAGGAGCCGGTCGAAGGCTTCGTCGTCGCCACCAAGCGCCTGCAGCGATCGGCTCCGCGGGGCGCGCCGCAGATGCAGACATCGGGCGAGCGCGCGGAGGGTGGGGTCGTCGTGGTCGACCAGCAACTCGAAGTCCAGTTGGAAGTGTTCGTCGGTCAACGACAGGAAGCGATCCAGGTCGCCCGACGCGTCGAACAGGACATCGAGTCCCCGGGTTCCGGTCGGAAGGGCGCCGACTCCCAGATGGCGCACACGCGCACACAGCGCGCGGAACGCGCCCTCGAATCCACGGGAGGCCTTGTGCAGGTAGACGTTCTGGAACATGTGGTAGCGGCCGATCAGGTACTGTTCGACCGCGGTGCGACCCTTCTCGATCACGACGATCGCCGCGCCGTCGTCGGTGGGCGTGATCTCCCGGATCAGCCAGTCACGGTCGAAGGCTCCGTACTGCGCCCCCGTCGACAGGGCGTCGCGCCGGAGGTAGTCCATGCGATCGCAGTCGAGAGCACTGCTCACCAGGTCGGCCAGCCAACGCAACCGCGCGACCTCGACCTGCCCGGTGAGCAACTGGCCCACGCGGTCCACCGTGCCCGGGGCGATCGCCTCGAGGACGCGGGGCACCTGCGGTCCCTGGCGCACGATCTCCAGCGTGCGCTCCTCGTGCCGGGTGCCGGTGACGCGCTCGAAGGTGTGGCTGAACGGTCCGTGTCCGAGGTCGTGCAGAAGGCACGCCAGGGCCGTGGCCGCGGTCCAGGGGTCGGGAACGTCGTGACCCTGCGAGCGCAACTGGGTCAACGTGCGCTGGGCTCCCTGGAACGCGCCGAGGGAGTGGGCGAAGCGGGTGTGCGTGGCCCCGGGATACACGAGTTCGCTGAATCCGAGCTGCCGGATCCGCCGCAGGCGCTGCATCTCCGGCGCGTCGATCAACCGTGTGACCAGGGTGGCCGGCACGCCCGGCAGGCGGTCGAGATCGATCACGCCCTCGACCGGGCACTTGATCTTGGTGGTGGCCATGATCGGCTTCCTCGGGCGGCGGCTTCGGGGTCGGGGCGCAGAGTAGCACGAGGCCCGGAGGTGCGCCGCCCCGGGGCTCCGGGACGCCCCGGGCGACGCGGGCCGGACGCGTGATCACGCCTCCCCGATCCCCCCGGCCGCTGTCGGCCTCCCAGGTGCTGGACCTGGCGTCGAGCCAGTCGACCCGTCGGCACGGCTGCCGCATCCTCGACCTGCGTGGCACCGAGGCCCCACCCACCGACCACGTCCCGGGCAGCGCGTGGATCCCGTGGCGCGACGCGTTGCCGGTGTTCCTGATGCCGCCCCGCGGCGAGGCCGTGGTGGTGATCACGGCCCCCGACCACGCGCGCCGGACGGCCGGTCGGATCACCGCGGCGGGCTGGCCGGCCAGTTGGTCCGACGAAGAGCTGCCGATGACCGCCCTGCGCCCCGGCCCGCCCCCCGGGGCCGCCTGGGACATCGACCCGCTGCTCCGGGAGCACCTGGACCGCCTTCCGGCCCCGGACACCGGCCCGGTGCTGGATCTCGGAAGCGGGTCGAGCCGGGAGGGCGTCTTCCTCGCCCAGCGCGGACACGACGTCCTGGCCGTCGATCGGCTGCCCGACGCCCTGGCCCTGGCCCGCGCGCGCGCCGAGCACCACGGGGTGCGGATCCGGACCCTGACGCGGCGCGTCCGCCGACCCGAGGACCTGCCGAACGAACGCTTCGCGGTCGTGCTCGATCTCCGCTTCCTGCGGCGACCGCTCCTGGATGCCCTGGCCTCGATCACCCGGCCGGGCGGGGTCCTGCTGCTTCGGACCTACGGCTCGGTCGAGCCGGGAGAGGAGCCCGGCGGCGGCCCCCGCAATCCACGTGAGCGCCTCACGGTGGACGAGGCGGCACGGCGGCTCGGCACGGAGTGGGATTGGACCGAACCCGCCCACCGGGTGTGGGAGAACGGCGCGATGTGGATACGCGCAGCGGGCCGGCGCAAACGGAGAAACGCCAAATAGCGCTGCGCTACAAGGTGGTTCACCGATCGGTAAAGCGCTGCACGGTAGCCCCGTAAATGCTTCGATTACAGGGGGTTCAACCCTCGTCGTCTTCGTCGCCCTCGCCGCCGTGCTCCAGCACACGCCGTGCGCGCGCCTCGTCCTCGGCATGGACGCGAACCTTCGCGCCCAGAGTGAGCGCCAGCTCCGGCCGCAGCCCACCCGCGTCGTCGACGGAGACCACCGCGGCGATCCCCTGGTTGCGGAGCAGTTCGGCCATCATCTCGGCGATGGCCCGCGCGCCGTAGGTGGCCACGACGATCCATTCGGCCATGGTGTCTCGCTCTCCGGTGCGCGTGGATGGAGCCGGGTATCCAGGGTCGGCTCCGCGGGGGGACCGATGACGGAGCGTCCGACCGGATTCCGGATCGAAGCCTCCGCGTTCCCGGACACGATCGGAGATGCGCGCCGACCCGCCAGGTCCGGCCGTCGGAAGGACCGATGCCGCCCGGCCCACGAGACCGGGGCCGGGCGGGTGGGTCCCGCCCTCGTGGGAGCCCGGCCGGTGGGGTGCGCGGCCTAGAAGAACCGGTACGTCAGGCCGAGCGCCAGGGTCTGCTTGAACTGACCCGCCTTGCGGATCGCCTGGGCCACGGCCTCGGTGTTCGTGAGGGTGCCCTCGTCGATCAGCGGTTCGACCGAGGTGTCGTACTTGTCGTAGACCAGCCTCACGTACAGGTTCACGCTCAGGTACTCGTTGACCTGGCCGGTGAAGACGTTCTCCCAGTCGACGTCGAGCGTGGTGGTGAAGTCGGCCACGTCCGGGTCGATCCCGGCGGCCACGATGCCCGCCTGGCCGAAGTCCAGGTCCTCGAGATCGTCCTTCGCCGAGTAGAACAGGGGCTGGTACAGCGTGAGCTTCGACGACCACGCGATGCTCTCGTCGAAGTACTGGTCCTCGTAGTCGACGACGAACTCCAGACCGCCGTCGAGTCCGGTCTCGGTCTGCGTCGCGTCGTCGGTGGGGTCGTCGGTGGCGTACTGCTGGCGGATGCTCTGACGGATGGCTCCACCGAACCGCACGAGGAGCCGGCGGTCCTCGCCCGGCAGGTAGTCGTGCGCCACACCCAGGGCCTCCTTCACGAACACCGGATTGAAGAGGAGGCTGCCGCGGCGCAGCGGATCGGACGCGTCCTCGAACTGGCTCTCGACGCGCAACGAGGCGTAGGGGTCGAGGTGGAACCCGAAGGTCGCCCGGAGGATCGACTCGAAATCGATGCGATCGGTCGACTTGCGGGGCTTGCCGAAGTTGCCGTCCTCGTTCTCCTGGGCGGTCTTCCCGTAGGCGAGGGTCAGGGCGTTGTCCCACCGCCACGTGTCGGTCAGTTGATTGCGCAGGGAGCCGTCGAGCAGGAAGGTCCACGAGAACTGACCCTGGTCGCCCCCGGCCCAGTTGTCGCTGAACGCGCTCTGGCTCAGGATCAGGCCGGTCTCGAGACCGGGGTACCAGCGCCCGACCTCGAGAACCTCTTCGTCCTCGTCGTCCTGGGCGGACACTGGGGGGACGGACAGGACCGCGCCTACGAACAGCAGCACCGCGAAGAGGGCGCCGGGCCCGGGTTGAATGCGATTCATCACCTCGACCTCGTTGTGATTCCGAGACTGCGCACAATCCCTCGCCGTGCGTCGCGCGAGGGATCACGCGGGACCAGGCCTTCCGGACGATTCCGGAAGGGGCGCCGGAGATGATCCCCGGTCCGCACCAGGGGCGCAACAACGGGAATTTCACGCTGGGGTCGGGTTGCCCGGCGACCGACGGGCGCGCTAGCCTTGTGCTTTGGCTCCCATCGCGAACCGACCGGAGTCGTTCTCGCATGGTCCTCCTGCGCGCCCGCCATCTCCTGCTCGTCGACGACGACGCGGCCTTCGCCGACGCCCTGCGTACCGTGCTACCCGCACCGGTCCGCCTCGACGTGTGCCGCCATCCCGCCCACGCTCCCGCCCGGGTCGAAGAACACGAGTTCGATCTGGTGCTCCACGACGTCGACCGCGTCGACGTCGCGACGATCGCCGCCCTGGGCCTGCGCTGTCCCGGGGTCCCGGTGCTGGCCGTCGGCCGTACCCGCGATCCCGTCGTGGTGTCGCTCGCGCTCGACGCCGGCGCAGTGTCGTTCTGCAGCAAGCTCCTGCGGACGGAGGACCTCGGAGCGATCGTCGGTCGACTGCTCGACCGACGCCCCCCGGGCCGACGTACCCCACGCGACCCCGACGCCCAGGTCCGGTGCCGAGGCTCGATCGTCTACCGCAGTCACGCGATGACCGCGGCACTGGAACGCATCGAACGCTTCGGCCACTCCGCTCTCCCGGTGCTGATCACCGGGGAGACCGGCACGGGCAAGGATTTGGTCGCACGTCTGATCCACGACCTCCACCGGCCGCGCGGTCGCTTCGAGGCGGTCAACGTCACGGCCCTTCCCGACACCCTCTTCGAGCGCGAACTCTTCGGACACGAGCGCGGCTCGTTCACCGGCGCGGTCGACGCGCGGCCCGGCCTGCTCGAGCTCTGCGACGGCGGCACGCTGTTCCTCGACGAGATCGGAAACCTCTCCCTGGAGCGGCAGTCCACTCTCCTGCGCGTGATGGAAGACGGGAAGATCCGCCGTCTCGGCGGCGAGGTCGACCGGCCGATCGACGTGCGGTTCGTCCTGGCCACGAACGAGGATCTCGCGCGGGCACGGGATCAGGGCCGCTTCCGACGCGACCTGTGGTACCGCATCGCCCGCCTGCACGTGCACCTGCCGCCACTGCGCGCCCGTGGACACGACGCGATCGACATCGCGCTGAGCCTGGTGGGCGATCGCGCGGACGGTGCCTGCCGACTCGACGCCGACGCTCGCCGCCTGATCGTGCAACACCGCTGGCCCGGCAACGTGCGGGAGCTCGAAGGGGTCCTCGAGGCCGCGTGCCTTCTGGACGACGACGGCGTGATCGGAGCGGACGATCTCCGCCGGGCCGGCCTTCCCCCGGCTCGCACGCGGGCGCCAGCGCGCGTCCCGGCCCCGCTGGTGCGCCGCCTGCCCACCGCGGAGCTGTTGCCGATCGAGACGGCATCCGAGCGGGTCCTGCGCGCCCTGCGGGCCCAGGCGGTCGAAGCCGCCATGATCCTCGCCGACGGCGAGAAGAAGCGGGCCGCCGAGCTCCTGGGTGTCGGCCGTCAGACCCTGTACACGTGGATGCAGGAACTCGGCGAGGACGGCCCGCGATCCTGATGGCCGGTCACCGTCCCGCGCCTTCCTCCGCCGGCATCATGTCCACCCGTACGATCCGCTCGACGGGCAGCGCCCACTGCGCCGCGTCGTCGACGTGCGCAGCCGTCAGCGACTCGATGAATCCGACGGTCTCGAGCTGCTCGCGGTGGTCGATCCCGTGGCGCTCGCGGAAGGCGAGCGTCGAGACCCAGTACGAGTTCTCCCGCACCGCCTCCTCGTGTCCGCGCAGGGCCTGCTCGCGCACCTTCTCCAGACGCTCCGGGTCGATCCCGTTCGCCCGCACGTCCTCCAGCTCCGAAACGATCTCACCCACGAGTTCCTCGAGGCGCTCGGGGTCGCTGCCGAAGGAGATGCGCACCGTCCACTCGGGCTCGGGGATGCGGGAGCTCGAGGTGTTCACGCGCACGCCGTAGGTCCCGCTCATCTCCTCGCGGATCACCTCGCGCAGACGGATGCCCAGGACGTCGCCCAGAGACGTCAGCGCGAAGCGGTTGCGTCGTGTCCACTCGAAGTCTCCGTGCATGACGAGGGTCGTGCGGGACTTCTCGTCGACGCCGGCCCGGACGACACGGTGCAACGGACCGTCGGGCATCTCGATGCCGGGGTCACGCCACGTATCGGGATCGCCGTCGGAACCGATCGAGGCCACGTAGGTCTCGACGCCGGACCGCAGCGTGTCGAGGTCGAGGGAGCCCACGAAGACCCAGGTCATGTCGCCCAGGTCGTCGAAGCGCTCGCGGTAGAAGTCCAGGGCGCGCCCGAGGTCGACCGACTCGACCGCTTCGGCCGTCAGCGGCGTCGACCAAGGGTGGTGCTGCGCCAGGATCACCCCGAGCGAATCGGCGTACTGGGCCTGCGGGTCGGCGCCACGGTTGCGGAGCATGGCCGCGTAGCGCTGCTGGAGGGCGGTGGCGGCCTCGTCGTCGCGGCGAGGCTGATGGATCCGCTTCCACGCGAGCTGCAGGACGGTCTCGAGGTCCTCGGGCGATCCGCCGCCTCGCAACCCCTCCTCGTAGGTGGCGATGTAGGCGCTGGCGCTGGCCCTCTTGCCGGCGAGCTTCTTGCCCAACTCGATGGCGTCGAAGTCCCCGACTCCCCCGGCGCCCACCAACTGCGACGCGAAGTCCAGGGACCGGTCGAGATCCAGGGTCCCTCGCGATCGACCACCCGGGCTGAACGCGGTGAACGAGAAGTCGTCCTCCTTGAAGTCGGTCGGCTTGACGACCACACGGTGACCGTTGCCCAGCGTCCACACCGTGAGGTCGAGCTCCTCGACGCGGACCTCTTCGACGATCTCGCCCGGCGGCGGCGTGCGTGCGAGCAGCGGGGCTTCGCTGACGTCCTCCCGGTAGGGCTCGGTCGCCGTGGATTCCACGCGCTCGAACACGGTCAACAGATCGGCCTCGGCCGGAACCGGAATCGCGGGATCGTCCGGTGCGCTCACGGTGATCACACGGTTGTCCCGCTGGAGGAGTTCGGCACCGAGACCGACGGCGTTCACCTCGTCGATCGCGATGCCGGGGAGCAGGCGCTGGACCGCCTCGTAGCGCCACTCGATTCCAGGGATGGTCCGGCCCTCGAGGAAACGCGAGACGTACTGTCCGGCGAAGGTCGCGTTGTCCACGTTCTCACGCTCGTCGTAGCGGTTGCGGATCGACCGCAGGAAGCCGGCCTCGGCACGATCGAGTTCGGCGGCCGTGAATCCGTGTTCTGCCACGCGCTTCGCCTCGAGCAGAATCGTCTCGAGCGCTCGCTCGAGGCCTCCGTCCTCGGCGGTCGCGTACAGACTCACGCTCTCCGTCGTGCGTGCGAAGCGGCCCGAGCCCACACCCCCGAACACGAAGGGCGGGTCGGGCTCGTTCGTCAGCTCGCGCAGACGTTGGTTGAGCATGCTGGTGTACAACCGCTCCACCAGGGCCTCGCGGAAGTCGGCCACCGTCTCGACGGGCTCGCGCGGCTTCTTGACGACCACGCGCACGGTGTTCGTGCTCAACTCCTCGTCGGTGGCGATCACGATCTTCGTGTCGTCGTGCGGCGGCACCTCGTAGACGGTGCGCTCTTCGGCATCGGCCGGTCCCCAGGGTCCTCCGAAGCTCTCCTCGATGCGCTCGATCATGGATTCGGGCTGGAAGTCTCCGACCGCGATCACGGCCATCAGGTCGGGCCGGTACCAGTCGGTGTAGAAGCGTTCGAGGCGCTCGCGGTCGGCGCTCTCGATGATCTCGGGCAGGCCGATCGGCAGACGCTCCGCGTAGCGCGCGCCGTGGAAGAGCACGGGAATCTGTTCGTCGCGCACGCGCTGGCGCGCGCCGCGCCGTAGACGCCACTCCTCGAGCACCACGCCGCGCTCCTTCCGGACCTCTTCGGGATCCAACGTCAGACGCCGCGACCAGTCGGCCAGTACGGTGAAGGCCGTGTCGACGATCTCGGGGTCGTCGAGCGGAATCTGGAGCATGTACACGGTCTCGTCGAAGCTGGTGTAGGCGTTGATCTCCGGGCCGAACTCCATGCCGATCGACTCGAGGTAGTCGACCAGCTCCTGCTTCTCGAAGTTCTCGGTCCCGTTGAAGGCCATGTGCTCGAGGAAGTGGGCCAACCCGCGCTGGTCGTCGTCCTCGAGAACACTGCCCGCGTTCACGACCAGCCGCAACGCAGCGCGGTTCTCGGGTTCGGAGTTCTCGCGCACGAACCAGCGCAGGCCGTTGTCCAGTGTCCCGGTGCGGACCGCGGGATCGAAGGGGATCCCGGCACCCGCGTCGAAGTCGGCGTCGGACCACTCGGCCCCGCCGGCGGCCTGCGCGCCCACGTCGGGAATCGCTCCGGTGAACGGGACGAGGGCCAGGGCGAGCGCCAGCGGGACCAGCAGGCGGTGGGACATGGGGATCTCTCCTCGGGGCGTTCGGTGGGGCGGTCGGTCGGGTGGTCGGTCGGAGTTCACCGCGAGCCTCCGCTCGGGGTGCGGACGTTCGCGTGTCGGCTCCAGTAGTCGACGCTGCGCCGGTACGCGTCTCGGTCGAGCGGCACGCCGCTGCCGCCCTCTTCCACGCCGAGCGCGTTGCGCAGCATGGTGATCGGTGCCATGGGTGGCTCCGTGCGGTCGGGGGTGGCCAGGCAACCCACGATTCCCCAGTCGGCGTCGACGGGGTCGTCCTCGCGCCGCAACTGCTCGGCGCTGTACAGGATCACCTGCAGGTACGCCGCGACGGGGGCTTCGATTCCCTCGAACCACCGGGTCAGGACCGGGAGCTCGCCCTCGGCGCGAGCTTCGTAGCCGCTGCGGAGGAAGCGTTCGTTGTCGGCCGTGATCTCCACGGCCGCGCACCGCGCCGGTGTCCAGTTCCGATGGACGTGCAGACGGCAGAACGGAGCGTAGCCCTCGCGGTCTTCCAGCGGGACGTGTGCATTGCAGTGATCGACGAACTCCTCGGGCGTCACTCCCGGGATCCGGGGGACACCGTCGGGCGGTTCGAACAGGCGCCCTCGGGCGAAGCGGGTCAGGGCGATCTTCATGTCGTCGCCATCCGGTCGGGGAGGTCGATCCACGCTAGGCGAAAGGCCGCGCGGGGTCCAGCCCCTCGCTCCACGGGGCGCGGGCACGGCCCGGGCGGATGGACTACAATATCGGCCATGGCTCAGCGCTCACTGCGACCCACACCCGACGTGGACGACCTGCAACGACGCCTCGACCCGCGGGTCGTGACGATCGCCGCTCGCGTGCGCGGAGCCGGAGGCCGTGCCCTGCTGGTCGGCGGGTTCGTCCGCGACCTCCGCCTGGGGATCGACTCGAAGGACGTCGACCTCGAGGTCTTCGGAATCGACCCCGAGACCCTCTCGGAGATCCTCTCCGGGATCGGGCCGGTCAAGGAGATCGGTCGCAGCTTCGGCGTCCTGCGGACGGGCGATCTCGACGTGGACATCTCCATGCCTCGCCGCGATCGCAAGGTCGGCCCCGGCCATCGCGGAATCGCCGTCGAGGTCGATCCGCACCTGTCGCTCGTCGACGCCGCGCGTCGCCGCGACCTGACGATCAACGCCATGTCCCTGGACCCCTTGACGGGGGAGTTCCTCGACCCTCTCGGCGGACTCGAGGATCTTCGTTCAGGGCTGCTCCGCGCCTGCGACCCGGGGTCCTTCGGCGAGGACCCTCTCCGCGCCGTGCGCGTCGCCCAGTTCGCCGCTCGCTTCGAGATGCAACCCGACGCCGAGCTGCTCTGGATCTGCCACGAGCAGGACCTCAGCGAGCTGAGCGGCGAGCGGATCTTCGAGGAGCTCCGCAAGCTGCTGATGAAGGGCGTGGAGCCGTCGATCGGGCTCGAACTGCTCGAGCGCACTTCGTTGCTGCGCTTCCTGCCCGAACTCGACGACCTCGTGGGGGTTCCCCAGGACCCGCAGTGGCACCCCGAGGGTGACGTGTGGGAGCACACGCTCATGGTCTGCGACGAGGCGGCCCGCCTGCGGATGAGCGGCCACGCCGCGTCGCTGAAGTCGACGCGCGAGATCCGCGCCGAGGACGAGGCGCTCATGTTCGGAGCCCTGTGTCACGACCTCGGCAAAGCGACCACGACCTTCGCCGAGAAGGGTCGCATCCGCTCGCCGGGTCACGACGTCGCGGGCGAGCCCCGTGTGCAGTCGCTGCTCGACCGGTTGCGCGCGCCCAAGGACCTGATCGCCCGCGTGCGGTCGCTCACCCGGCATCACCTGGCGCCGGCGCTGCTCTACCAGCAGCACTCGACCGACCGCGCCTACCGTCGCCTGGCCCGCCGGCTCGCCGCGTCCGGGGTGTCCATGCAACTGCTGGCGCGTCTCGCCCGGGCCGACCACTTCGGCCGTACCACGCCCGAGGCCCTCGCGCGCCGCTTCCCCGCCGGGGATCACTTCGTGCAGAGGGCCCGCGCCCTCGAGGTCGAAGCCGAGGCGCCGACCGACGTGGTCCAGGGCCGCCACCTCGTCGCGCGCGGAATCCGGCCCGGCCCGGAGTTCGGCCGCATCCTGCACCGCTGCCGCGAGTACCAGGACCGCACCGGCGCGAAGAACCCCGAGGAGATCCTCGAGGCCGTGCTGGAGACCGAGGTCTGAGCGCCGGGCTGCGACGACCGGAGCGGGGTGCCGGCTAGTTGCGGATCCGCAGCACGCGCTTGGTCACCGACCAGTCACCCATCTCGACGTTCACGTAGTAGGCACCGGCGGCCACGGGCCGTCCCTGGGCGTCACTTCCGTTCCAGTGCACGCTGAAGCGTCCGGCCTCGCGGACCTCTTCGTCGAGCACGTCGACCAGCTGTCCGCTCACGTTGTAGACCTTCACTCGCACCATGGGCCGCGGCCCGAAGGGGGGAGGCGACGACGGATCGATACGGCGACGCATCGAGGGTTCGAGCTCGAAGGCATCGCCGAGGGTCGATGGAACCTCGACCTCGATCATCGTGGCGTCGCGGAAGGGGTTCGGCCAGTTGGTGACCAGGTCGGGCGAGAGATAGCTGGGGAGTTCGTCCACGAGATGCGCCGGGGCCAGGGCCTCGATCGACTCGTCGATCCGGGAAGGCGCGATGACGAGCACGTCGTCCGGCTCGACTCCCACCCCTGCGTCCATCCAGATCTCGGCGTCGAGCGATCCGTCGACGGAGGCGCGGGCGATCTCCAGGGCCAGGGGTGACGACACCGGGATCACGTAGCGGCGCCCCGCGCCCTCGGGTCCGCGGTCGTGGACGTTCAGCGGAACGCCCTCGAGACGCAGGGATTCCCAGCTCACCGGATGGACCGACCGGTCGGATGGCGTCGACGCGAGCACGCGGAGGCTGCGGTCGCGGAGGGACAGCTCCACCCGGAGTTCCTCGATCCGGGGATCACGGCAGCGACCGCACATGGGTGGGACCTTCCACCCGGGCGGATCCTCCGCGCCGACCCCGTCGAAGGTCACCAGGGCCTGGCCGGCCAGGTACTCGAGCGACGATCGGGATCGCGCCACGATCACGGCCAGGGGCCAGGTGGTCGGAGTCCCGGCCTCCCACAGGAGCGTGGACCCGTCGGCCTGGGGTACCGACCGGCGACGATCGAGGCGCACGACTCCCAGATGGCGCCGTTCATGGGCGTCGAGCGCGACCGTGGTCTCGAGGATCTCGAACTCGACACTCGGCGCGCGTCCGATCGCCAGGTGGGGTCGCGAGACGACCGTACGCCGCGTCCAGCCCGTGTCGGCGTGCAGGGCGAGACCTGCCGCGCCCGCCGATTCGTCCCCCTCGGCGGTGAGCATCTGCGCATCGACGAAGGCCACCGGATCGACGTGGAAGTAGCGCCAGTGTCGGGTGCGGACGTGCAGCTCGCGGTCCAGCGCCGCGCTCCGCGCAACCGTCCCCTCGTCGCGCGCCACGGGCTGCCATCCCGCGGCCGCGGTCAGGGGCGTTCCGTCGGCACGGCCGCCGGTCGCCGAGAACCATCGCAGTTCGACATCGAGATACGTTGTGTCGTCACGCTCGAGACGGAACGCTCCCGCGCCGTCGTGCACGAGCCGGAAACCGTCGACCAGTTCGGTCGTGGACTCCGCCGTCCCCCGTGCCGGCTGTGCGGCCACGAGAAGAATCAGCAGCAGGAGCGTGATCCGTCGTGCGGATCTCCGGCCAGAGCGTTCGGGATTCGAACGGCTCCGACCGAGCGTCGTTGCACCCATCCAGTCCGTCTCCGTCGTTCCGCGGGGTCCGCGGAACCGCGGCGGGATCCTGGGCCTAGGCCTCGGACCCCTGGTCTCCGTCCGGGCTCGGATCCGAAGCATCCGAGGGGGTCGCCTCGTCCGCGGAGTCGCCCTCGATCTCGTCCTCGATGTCCTCGGGCGTGGCGATCCTGGCGATGGTCGAAACGATGTCTCCTGGATTGAGGTGGATCACCCGGACACCCTGGGTGTTCCGGCCGATCTTGCTGATGCCTTCGACGGCGGTGCGGATGATCACTCCCCGCCGCGTGATGATCATGACCTCGTCGGTCTCGTACACGCCGAGCTGCGCCACGATCGGGCCGTTCCGCGGGGACACCTTCATGGTGATGATGCCCTTGCCGCCCCGGTTCTGCAGTCGGTACTCGTCGAGCACCGTCCGCTTGCCGTAGCCCCCCTCGGTCACGCACAGGAGCTGCGAGATGTCGTCGGCGTCGACGACGATCATGCTGACCACCGCGTCGTCCGCCGAAGCGAGCTCGATGCCCTTCACCCCACGCGCCGTCCGCCCCATGGCCCGGGCGTCCTCGACGGCGAAGCGAATGCACTTGCCCGACCGAGCGGTGAGGATCGCGTGCTGGCCGGCCTGCGTCAACCGCACGCCGATCAATTCGTCGTCCTCCATCAGCCCGATCGCCCGGAGCCCGGACGACCGGATGTTCCGGAACTGGTCCAACGACGTACGCTTGACCAGTCCGTTGCGTGTCGAGAAGAAGAGGAATCGATCGGAACTGAATTCTCCGTGCACCTTCAGCGTGGCGTTCACCCGCTCCTCCGAATCGAGCGGCAACAGGTTGCGAAGGGACTTCCCCCGCGCCGTCCGGCTCGCCTCGGGCAGTTGGTAGACCTTCAGACTGAAGACCCGGCCGTAGGTCGTGAAGAACAGGACGTCGTCGTGCGTGCTCGCCACGAAGAGCTGCTCGACCCAGTCCTCGTCCTTGAGCGCTCCGGCCGACACCCCCTTGCCGCCGCGGCCCTGGCTGCGGTACTCGCTCGAGGCGAGGCGCTTGACGTATCCGGCGTTGCTGACCGTGACCACCATCTCGCGCTCGGCGATGAGGTCCTCCATGGACACGTCCCCCTGTGCGTCCATGATCTCGGTGCGCCGCTCGTCGCCGTACTTCCTCTGGATCTCGCGGAGTTCGTCCTCGATGATCTTCAACTGCAGTGCGCGACTCTCGAGGATCGAACGCAGACGTTCGATCTCCTGGATCAACTCCTGGTACTCGGTCTCGATCTTCCCACGTTCGAGTCCGGTGAGTCGCTGAAGACGCAGCTCGAGAATGGCCTGCGCCTGACGCTCGCTCAGGCCGAATCGCTGCATGAGTTCGTTGCGTGCGGTCTCGGCGTCGGCGCTGCCGCGGATCAGCTCGATGATCTCGTCGATGTTGTCGAGCGCGATGCGGTAGCCCTCGAGGATGTGCGCGCGCGCCTCGGCCTTCTCCAGGTCGAATCGCGTACGCCGCACCACGACTTCCTCCCGGAAGTCGAGGTAGTGCTGCATCGTGTCCTTCATGCTCAGCACCGTGGGCTGGTTGCCCACCAGCGCGAGGTTGTTCACCCCGAAGGTGCTCTGCATGGCGGTGTGCTTGAAGAGCTGGTTCAGGACCACCTGCCCCTGGGCGTCCTTCTTCAACGTGATGACGATGCGCATGCCGCGGCGATCGGTCTCGTCGTTGAGGTCGGCGATCCCGGTGATGTGACCCTCGCGCACGAGCTGTGCGATCTTCTGGATCAGTTCGGCCTTGTTCACGTAGTAGGGGATCTCGTGGACGATGATCGCCTCGCGGCCGCTCGGCAGTTCCTCGAACTCGGTGCGGGCGCGCATGACCACCCGGCCGCGGCCGGTGGTCACGTAGTCGCGGATGCCGGCGCGGCCGTGGATCAACGCTCCGGTGGGGAAATCCGGTCCCTGGACGTGTTGGAGCATCTCGATGGGCTCCATGTCCGGGCTCTCGAGCAGGGCGATCAGGCCGTCCACGATCTCGGTCAGGTTGTGGGGTGGGCAGTTGGTCGCCATGCCCACCGCGATGCCGGTGGTCCCGTTGATCAGGGCGTTCGGCACGGAGCTCGGCAGCACGCTCGGCATCTCGCGGCTGCCGTCGTAGTTGGGGACGAAGTCGACGGTGTTCTTCTCGAGGTCGCGCAGCATCTCCATCGCCAGCGGCGTCAGGCGGGCCTCGGTGTAGCGCTCGGCCGCCGGGGAGTCGCCGTCGATGCTGCCGAAGTTGCCCTGTCCGTCGACGAGCGGATACCGCATCGAGAAGGGCTGTGCGAGTCGCACGAGGGTGTCGTACACCGCCGCCGTTCCGTGCGGATGGTAGTTGCCCGTCGTGTCACCGGTGATCTTCGCGCTCTTGCGGTAGGGCCGCCCGGGCGAGAGGTTCAGGTCGTTCATCGCCGTGAGCACGCGGCGGTGCACCGGCTTCAGACCGTCGCGCACGTCGGGCAGGGCGCGCGACACGATCACCGACATGGAGTACTCGAGGTACGAGCGCCGCATCTGGCGCTCGACATCGACGTTCAGGATGCGTTCTTCACTCAACGGAGTCTTCCTCGGCAGGGATGAGGACTAGATGTCCAGTTCCTCGAGATCGACGTGCTCGGCGTTCTCTTCGATGAAGCGGCGGCGCGGCTCGACCAGGTCTCCCATGAGCATGGTGAAGACCTGCTCGGCCTCGGCGACGTCGTCGAGACGGACACGGGTCATCGTACGCGACTCCGGGTTCATCGTGGTCTCCCACAACTGCTCCGGATTCATCTCGCCCAGACCCTTGTAGCGCTGGATGTACAGACCCTTCTCGCCACCGAAGTCGGCGACGATCTGGTCCTTCTCGTCTTCGGTCTGCGCGTAGCGGGCGTCTTCCTTCTTCGACACGCGGTAGAGCGGCGGCTCGGCCATGTACACGTGACCATCGACGATCAGGTCGGGCATGTAGCGGAAGAACAGGGTCAGCAGCAGCGTCCGGATGTGGCTGCCGTCGACGTCCGCGTCGGTCATGATGATGATCTTGTGGTAGCGCAGCTTCGAGATGTCGAACTGGTCCTCACCGACACCCGTACCGAGCGCGGTGATGATCGTCTTCACCTCTTCGTTGTTCAGCGCCTTGTCCAGCCGCGCCTTCTCGACGTTCAGGATCTTGCCCTTGAGCGGGAGCACCGCCTGGAAGTTCCGGTCTCGGGCCTGCTTGGCACTGCCGCCGGCCGAGTCGCCCTCGACGAGGTAGATCTCCGACACCGCCGGATCGCGGTTGCTGCAGTCGGCCAGCTTGCCCGGGAGGCTCGAGCTCTCGAGCGCGTTCTTGCGGCGCGTCAGCTCCTTGGCCTTACGGGCGGCCTCGCGGCTCCGGGCCGCTCCCATGGCCTTCTCGACGACCTTCTTCGCGACCGCCGGGTTCTCCTCGAAGAACTCGGCCAGGGCTCGGTTGACGAGGTTGGTGACGACCCACTGCACCTCGCTGTTGCCGAGCTTGGTCTTCGTCTGTCCCTCGAACTGCGGCTCGGGGACTTTCACGCTCACGACTGCGGTCAGGCCTTCACGAACGTCTTCACCGAGCAGCTTGACCTTGTGTTTCTTGGCCAGCCCGGAACTCTCCGCGTAGTCGTTGATGGTCTTCGTCAGCGCGGTCTTGAAGCCACTGAGATGGGTTCCACCCTCGATCGTATGGATGTTGTTGACGTAGGTGAAGATGTTCTCGCGATAGCTCTCGTTGTACTGCATGGCGATCTCGGCCTCGACGCCGTCGCGCTCACCGTTGATGGTGATCGGTGCGCCGTGCAGCATCTCCTTGTTCTTGTTCAGCCAGGCGACGAATTCCTGGAGCCCGCCCTCGTAGAGGAACGACTGCTCGCGCGGATCGTCCTCGGAGAGGTCGGTCAGGACGATCTTCACACCGGCGTTCAGGAAGGCGAGTTCGCGCGCACGCTGGGCGAGCGTGTCGAAGCTGAACCGGTCGACCTCGAAGATCTCCGAATCGGGGAGGAAGCGAACCAGGGTTCCGCGTTTGCCCTCGGGGGCTTCGCCGATCAACTCGACGTCGGTGCTCGGGATTCCGCGCACGTAGGTCTGCCGGTGGATCTTCCCGCCGCGGTAGACCTCGACCTCGGTCTCGGAGCTGAGGGCGTTCACGACGCTCACGCCGACACCGTGCAGACCACCGGACACCTTGTAACTACCCTTGTCGAATTTACCGCCGGCGTGCAGAGAGGTCATGACGACCTCGAGCGCGGACTTGCCTTCGTCTTCGTGGTAGTCCACGGGAATGCCGCGTCCGTTGTCGAGCACGCTCACGTGGCCATCTGCCTCGACCGTGATGTGGATCTGGTCACAGTGTCCGGCCAACGCCTCGTCGATCGAGTTGTCGACGACCTCGTACACGAGATGGTGCAGGCCTCTTTCCGCAGTGTCGCCGATGTACATCCCGGGTCGATGGCGTACGCCCTCGAGGCCCTTCAGGACCTGGATCCCCTTGGACGTGTACTGCTCGTGCGGTGCGTTCAATTCCGTCTCCTCGTGTTCAGAGGATCTCGCTGCCGGAATGGAAGCGGATCTCGCGGACCTCTCCCGGCCCGAGGCGCTCGGCGAATCCCTTCAGGATCTGCGAGCGCAGGAGGACGAGTTCCTGGGCCCAGACGCTGCTCTCGACCCGGACGCGCAGGACCCCGTCGTGGATCGCTTCGGCGCGGCTGTGTCGCGCGATCTCCGGACCCACGACGTCCTTCCAACTCTCGAGGGCCTGCTGACGTTCCAGACCGGGCCGTAATGGGCTGCGTCCGATGAGTCCGTCGAGCACCTCGTCGAGCCGTCGGGGTCCTTCGTTCATGCGTCCTCCGTCATGGCCCGCCGTTGGGCCGCGATGACGTCGTCGTCGAGCGATTCGAGTTCCGTGAGCACGCCGTCGCGCACGGTCCAGACCTTCAGCGCCTCCCAGTCGCGAAGGGCGACCACGTGGTCCACCCGGGCGGTCGCGATGAACAGCTGGTGCTCACGATGGAGACGTGTCTGCAGGGCCTCGGTCCGATGGCGATCGAGTTCGCTGAAGATGTCGTCGAGCAGCACCACGGGCCGTTCGTTCGTGCGCTCGTACAGGAGTTCCCCTTGGGCGAGCTTGAGCGCGATCGACGCCGTCCGTTTCTCGCCCTGGCTGCCGTAGCGGCGGAGCGAGTGGCCTCCCAGGTCGACGTCGAGTCGATCGCGGTGCGGGCCCACCAAAGCGTGCTTCATCGTGAGTTCCTGCGCTCGTATCTCCTCCAGTCGGCGGACGAAGGCGGCCCGCGTGGCGTCCTCGTCCTCGTCGTTCTCTCGCTCGACGGTCGTCGTGATCCGCAGCTCCAGGCGTCCGCCACGAGGAGCCAGTTCCCGATAGGCCTCGCGCGTGTGCTCCTCGAGTGTTCCGAGGAAGCGGGCACGTTCGACGAGCAGCGGCACGCCGGAGCGCACGAGCTCGCCGTCGAAGGCATCGAGTTGCCCCTGGAGACTTCCGTCGCGCTGCTTCAGAAGACGGTTCTTCTGGGCGACCGCGCGGCGGTAGTCGAGCAGATGACGGAAGTAGCTCGCCGAGCAGAGACTGAGGGTGTAGTCCAGGAAGCGGCGCCGATGCTCGGGACTGCCCTTCGCGAGTTCGACCTCGTCGGGATCGAAGCGCACCACCGAGAGGTGCCCCACGAGGTCGGACTGACGCGCCAGGGCCTGGCCGTCGATCTCGAGTTTCTTCTTTCCCTCCCGAGTGAGCGACGCGGTGAGCTTCAGGGAATCGCCCTGATCGTCACGCCCCTCCACGGTCACGTGGCAGAAATCCTTGTCGAACCCGATCAGCTCGCGGTCGCGTCCGGTGCGCCACGAGCGCCCGAGGGCCAGGTACGAGAGACCTTCGAGGAAGTTCGTCTTTCCCTGCCCGTTGCGTCCCAACAGTATATTCACGCGGGGCGAAACGGCCACCTCCAGGGGCTCTAAGTTCCTGAAACTGTGGAGCTTGACGCGGGTTATCCGCACGGCGGACCGGAACTCAATCGTTCAGGCGGAGAGGCATCAGCAGGCACAGGTCGTCGCTGTCGGAGGCCTTCGCCGCGGGAGGGTCGGCCGGGACCACGATCGCCGCCGTATCGGGCCGGTCGAGAGCGATCTGGACGTTCTCGGCCGCCATGTGCTTGAGCACGTCCTCGACGTAGTTGTGGTTGAATCCGATGATCAGCGGCTCGCCGTCGTACTCGACCTGGAGCTGGTCCTCGGCACGGCTGCCCTCGGTGCCGCTGGCCGACAGGTTCAACGTTCCCGGCTCGAGCTCGAACCGGACCTGGTTGGTGACCCGGTCGGCCGAGATCTTCACCCGCCGGATGCGGTCCGCGAGCGTCTGCCGATCACAGGTGACGAGGCGCTCGTTGCCCTTCGGGATCACCTGCTCGTAGTTGGGGAACATGCCCTCGACGAGCCGCGTGTGCACCACCGTGTCGCCGAGTTCGAAACTCAACTGATTCTCTCCCAGGTGGATACGGACGGTTTCGACGCCTTCGGTCAGTCGCAGGACCTGCTGGAGACCTGCACTGCTGGCGATCAACTTGCGTGTCTCCGGCAGCCCCGTCCCGACCTCGCGCCGCACCCGGCTCAGCCGGTGTCCGTCGGTGGCCACCATCGTGATCGCGTCGGGTTGGAGTTCCCAGTGCACGCCCTGCAGGGCCGGTCGCGTCTCGTCGCGCGAGATCGCGTAGATCGTGGTCCGGATCATGGTCGTGAGGATCTCGCCCGGGACTTCGATCGAGGCCATCTCCCCGAAGCTCGGCAGACTCGGGAAGTCCTCCGGAGCCATGCAGGGTTCCTCGAGCCGGGCTCGCCCGCAGGTCACGGCGACCTTCTCGCCCGACGCCTTGATCACGACCGGATCGGCGCCCAGCGTCCGCGCGAAGGCGACGAACTTCGACGCCGGGATCGCCGCCTTGCCGTCCTTCTCGACCTCGACCTCGCCGACCTTCGTGACGACCGAGACGTCGAGATCGGTCGCGGCCAGCGTCAGACCCGATTTCGTCGCGTCGAACAGGATCGTCGACAGGATCGGCAAGGTGGTCTTGCTGCTGACCACGTTGGCGACCGCTCCGAGGGCGCGCACGAGATCTGGCTGCTGGACCTGGATCTTCACGGTGGGGCCTTTCGCGGGAAGGAACGCAGGGACGTCGGCTCGTCGCGGCCGGTCCACCGAACGGCGGATTGCGCGGCGGGCCCGGTATCGTACTCCAGCGCTGCCATGCTCACAAGACCCGCTGGGCCGTTCGCGAAGCCCTCCCGCTCTCTACTCTCCTCTTTCGATGTATACAGGAACACAGTAGTGGAAGAAGGGCTGGGGGCGGTGGGGACAGAGCGGTGATGGAGTCGTGCAACTTTACCGATCGGTGTGCCTTCTGCGTGTCTTCGGCTGTGCGACGTCCTGGGACGGAACGGGGAGGGATCGGGGAGCGATCGTCATCTGTGCACAGGTGGGGGCGATCGGGTGTTTGTCCCCGGGTGTTTCCTGACAACGTTCCCAGGTCTTTCCCAAGGATCGTCCCCAGGGATTCCGCCATCGGTCGCTGCGCCGATGGGCGGAGACGGCCCTCAGCGGAAGCACGACGGCCCGGACCTTCGAGATCCGGGCCGTCCGGCTGCTCCGTGGAAGCGAGGCCACGAAGACGGAGGAAGCGTCAGTTCGGGTTCCGGAGATGGCCGAGGATCGCTTCGTAGTCCGATCGCACCTCGCCGTCGTGCTCGAGGAGTTCGCGGATCTTCTGCCAGGCGTGATGGACCGTGGTGTGGTCCCGCCCGCCGAAGCGCCCTCCGATCTGGTTCAGGGATGCCCGCGTGTGTTCACGGCAGATGAACATGGCCATCTGTCGCGCGTAGGCCACCTGTTTGGTCCGGACCTTCGAACGCAGGAGGTCGAGGGACAACTGGTAGTAATCGGCCGTCGCCCGCGTGATGTCGGCCATCGTGAAGTCCGTCTGCGGCCGACTGCGGTGCAGGAAGGCCTTGAGGACTTCCTGCGCCATGTCGAGGTTGATCTCGCTGCCGGTCAGACTGGAGAAGGCCAGGAGCCGCACCAGGGCTCCTTCGAGTTCCCGGATGTTGCTCTGGATGCTCTCGGCGATCAGGACGATCACGTCGTGGGGAATCAGGACGTCCTCGCGCTCGACCTTCTTGGTGAGGATCGCGACGCGTTCCTCGAAGTTCGGCGATTGGATGTCGGTGATGAGACCCCATTCGAAGCGGCTGCGCAGCCGTTCCTCGAGCGCACTGATGTCGCGGGGGGGACGATCGCTCGTCGCGACGATCTGCTTGTTGGCGTCGTAGAGCGCGTTGAAGGTGTGGAAGAACTCCTGCTGCGTGGTCTCCTTGCCGGCCAGGAACTGGATGTCGTCGATCAGGAGCAGGTCCACGGTCCGATAGCGGTTCTTGAACTCGATGTTCTTGCCGCCGCGGATCGATTGGATCAACTCGTTCATGAAGTTCTCGGCGGAGACGTAGTGGACGATCGCGTGCGGGTCACTCTCGAGGACGCGATTGCCGATCGCCTGCATCAGGTGGGTCTTTCCCAGCCCCACACCGCCGTAGAGGAACAGCGGGTTGTAGGCGTGGGCGAGCTGGTCGGCGACGGCCATGCAGGCCGCCGAGGCGAGATGGTTGTTCTCGCCGACGACGAAGCTCTGGAAGGTGTACCGGGGATTCAGGCCCGCGTCGCGCGGCCGGAGACGCGCCACGGGGGTGGACGGGATCGGAGCCTGGGAGCCGGTGCTCACCGATGGACGTTCGAAGGCCGCGCTCGAGACGGGTTCCTCGTCCACGATCACGTGGACCTGGACGGGGGAACCGGTGACCTCGCGGGCGACCCGCTGGAGCAGTTCGAGATGATGCTCGGTGAGCCAGTCGACGAAGAACTGGTTGGGGCCCTGCAGCTGGAGGACATGGTCCTCGATGGTCAGGAAACGGGTCTGGGCGAACCAGGTCTTGTACGTCTGCTCATTGACCTCTTGGCGGACCCTGGAAAGGATCTGCTCCCAGAGGACCATCCCATCGTCGTCCGGAGTTCCGGCTGCCGCGTCGAGATCACGCGGTGGCAGAGATGCGGTCACCGGTTCGCTCCTCGGATGGGTCGTGGGGTTCAAGGGTGGATGAATCAACAACTTATCCACCACAGTTGAGCTTCCGGATGTTGTTGCACGGCGGTAGGTTGTCAGAAGATTCGGTACAAGTACCGACTGAGTTTTCCCCAAACGCGAAGGTTGTGGAAGAAACTCACCAGGGCGGATGTGACTTGTCCACCCGGGGCGCGCGAACCTAGCACTTCGGACCGCGTGCGGCAAGCAGACGCAATGGGTCGTTCTTCATCTCTTCTTGAACCTGTTGGGGTGCCGGGGTTTGCAGCGGCGGGTCTTCAGGGGTCGGTCGGGTGTCGATCGGGGCCCGGCTCCTCCGGCCCGCTCCGGGCAGCAGAGGGGGGTCGACCCCGCTTGACGAAAGGCCGTGCCACCTCTAGTGTTTCCCGGCTGATCCGGCGGCGCTGTCCGCCCGTTTCACCCGGAGTTCGCGCAGACGCGCACAGCGACGAGGTCGGACCGTGAAAAGGACCTTCCAGCCCAGCAATCTCAAGCGCAAGCGCGACCACGGCTTCCGGAAGCGGAAGTCGACGAAGGCCGGGCGCGCCATCCTGAAGCGGCGCCGTGCGCGGGGTCGTAAGAAGTTGAGCGCCTGACGATCCGATCCGGCGTGCGCCCACGGTCGTTCGCGGAGGAGCGTCGGGCGCGGGAGTCCGGTTGAAGGGGACCATCAAGGCGAAGCGCGAGTTCGACGCGGTCTACGAGCACGGTCGCCGCGCCCATGGTCCGCATGTCGTTCTGTTCCTCCTTCCCCGTGAAAAAGGGCGCGAGATCCTCGGCGACCGCTTCGTCGACGAGACGCGCGCCGGGGTGGTGGCCAGTCGTCGGGTCGGCAACGCGGTCGCCCGGAATCGGGCCAAGCGAGTCCTCCGGGCGGCGCTCCGTGACGTGAACGACCTCCTTCCCGTCTCGAGCCGCGTCGTGCTGGTCGCGCGGAGAAGTCTGGTACGAGACGGGGCCCGGTCGCCGGAGATGGCGAACGAACTCCGGGAACTGTTCGAACGATGCGACCGCTCCGAGGGTGATTCCCGATGACGTGGACGTCCTGGGCCGCCCGAGGGGCCGTGTTCCTGATCCAACTGTACCGAGCGACGATCTCGCCCTTTCTGGGATCGAATTGCCGGTACACGCCCACGTGTTCGCACTACACCGAAACCGCCATCCGGCGCTTCGGGGCGTGGCGTGGCGCGGCGCTCGGGCTGCGGCGGGTCTTCCGCTGCCATCCGTTCCACGAGGGCGGCTTGGATCCGGTCCCGTCGGAGGGCTCCAAGAGGCCTCCGTTGACCCCAACCGAGGCGCGCGGTCCACGCTCGGCCTCCGGGAACTGACATCGTGCAGGGAAACCAGCAACCCTTCGACAGCCGTACGATCCTGGCCTTCGCCCTGATGGCGGTGGTCTGGATCGGGTGGTTCGCCCTCTTCCCGTCGGAGACACCCCCGCCGGCCGAGGACACCGAGACGACCGCGACCGAGCAGAGCGCGGAGCGACCGCCAGAGCCGACCACTGACCGGCCGCCGACCTTCGAGGACACCGCGCCCGCCATCCCGGACACCGAACGTGCCGTGGTACCGCCGGCCGAGGCCAGGGAGTGGACCCGAGTGGCGGACACCGATCGCGGCTCGCTGGTCCAGGTCAGCACCCCGCTGTTCGAAGCACAGATCGACCGCGTCGGGGGCGACATCGTCTCGTGGAAACTGCGTGAGTTCGACCTGGTCGACGGCTCGCCGGTGGATCTGATCGGCGAGCGCACGCTCGATCCCCAGTCGCAGCGGGCGCACGCACTGCGGATCCTGCTCGAGGACCGCGCGCTCGATCTGCGGCAGGTGCAGTTCGACGCTCAACGGAGCAGCATTGCCCTGGCCGCCGACGACGCACCGGCCGACCTCGTCCTGACTGCGCAGCGCGGCAACGGTGGGGGCGTCGAGATCGTCTACCGCTTCCATCCCGACCGCTACGGTTTCGACGTTTCGGCGCGTGTGGTCCCCGGCCGCGGGGAGACGCTTCCGACGCGGTGGGAGGTCGGCTGGCCGGGCGGGATCGCGACCACCGAGCCCGACAGCGCCCGGGAGATCCGCGAGTTCAAGGCCGTGGCGCGGGTCGGCGACGACATCCACAAGGTCGGCTACGGCAAGCTGAAGGGCGACGGCAACGACGGACGGCGCATCTACGAGGGCAGCGTGAGCTGGAGCGGTGTGGAGTCGCTGTACTTCCTCACCACCGTCATCTCTCCCGATCCGAAGCTCGGCGAGGTCCGGCTCGACGGCGACCACGACCGCGGAGTACAGACCTTCCGCGCCGCGCTCGGGCTGGAAGGGCGGGAACCGGCGACCGTGGACTACACCGTCTACATGGGACCGGTCGACAACGACGTCCTGGCGCGCTACGACAGCGACCCGTGGAACGCGAACCTCACGGCCCTCGTCGATCTCGGCCCGGGAGTCTTCCGGTGGATCGCCGAGACCGTGCTCATCGGCCTGCGTCTCCTCCACGGAATCGTGCCCAACTGGGGTTGGACCATCATCCTGTTCAGCGTCTTCACGAAGCTGCTGTTCTGGCCGCTGACCAAGAGCAGCGTCATGAGCATGCGCCGGATGCAGGAAATGCAGCCGAAGATGAAGAAGATGCAGGAGAAGTACAAGGACGACCCGCAGCGCCAGAGCAAGGAGATGATGGCGCTGTACAAGGAGCACGGTGTCAATCCACTGAACATGGGCGGCTGTCTCCCGTTGCTGGTGCAGATGCCGGTGTTCTGGGCACTGTTCACCATCCTGCGCAAGACCATCGATCTGCGGCAGGCTGAGTTCGCGTTGTGGATCGACGACCTCAGTCGTCCCGATGCGCTGTTCGAGCTGCCCTTCGCGCTCCCGTTCCTGGGCGAGTACTTCTCGTTGCTGCCCTTCCTGATGGCACTGGGGATGTACGCGCAGACGAAGTTCCAGCAGACCACGACGGCGGGCCAGGCCGACAATCCCATGGCCAAGCAGATGCGGATGATGACGACCTTCATGCCGCTCATGCTGTTCTTCGTGTTCTACCAGAGCCCCGCCGGGCTCGTGCTGTACTGGCTCGTGAACACGGGCCTGTCCGCGTACCAGACCTGGCGCATCTCGAAGACCGCGCCCCAGCCGGCCGAGGCGAGTGCCTCCTAGCACCCTGCCCGCGGACTGCGGGAAGACGACCGAAGCGGAGAGGAAGAATCCATGCGATCTCGACGGACCCGGAAACGATACGAGCGCACGATCCCCAAACCGGAGATCGTGATCGACGAGACCCCCACGCCCAGCGTTTCGCTGGAGGACGTGGCGCCGTCGCGCGCTCGCGAGCGCCCGGCGTACGAACCGTCGCCCGAGGACGATGCCGCGGTGGTCGAGGCCACCGAGGACCTGCTCGAGGCCGCGGACATCGACGCGGACATCGAGTTCCTGCACGAGGACTATCAGCGGGTGTGGATCGAGGTCGATTCGAAGCACGCCGGCGTCCTGATCGGCAAGCGCGGCTCGGGGATCGAGGCGCTCGAGGTTCTCATCGGGCGGATGGCCAGCCACGAGGTCGGGCACATGGTGCCGGTCCAGGTCGATGTGAACCAGTACCGGGCGAAGCACGAGGCCGAACTCCGGGAGCTGGCGCGGGAACTCGCGGGTCGTGTGGCGGAATCGGGAGAGGACGAGCACCTGCGACCGATGAACGCCCGGGATCGGCGCGTGATCCACGTGACGGTCCAGGAGATGGATGGGCTGGAGACCTATTCCCTCGGTGAAGGGGCGGCGAAGCACATCGTCATTCACAAAGCGGAGAATTGAGGAACTGAAAAGTCCGCATTTACAACTACCTACTGATCTCGAGCGGCGCCTCTCGCCGCGGACCGTGGAACGACTTCAGGCGTACCGGGAGGATCTTCTCCGGTTCAATCCGGTGGAGAACCTGGTTTCGCGCCTCGATCCCAAGACCGAGGTGGCCCGACTCATGGAGGAGAGTCTCCGTGCGGGCCTCGAGCTCGGCCTTGGGCCGGAGGATCGTGTCCTCGACGTCGGATCCGGGGGCGGCTTTCCTGGGATCGTCTGGGCCTGCGCGTTTCCGGACACGGAGATCGTCCTGTCCGAGCGCCGACGAACGCGAAGCGACTTCCTCGAACGAGAAGTCCTGAGGTTGGGTCTGGACAAGGCGCGGGCCCATTTCGGCGACGTCCGCACGCTCAACGCGGACCCGTTCTCCTGGGCAACGGCGAAGGCCGTGGCCCACATCGAGCAGTTCCTGGGTTGGGTCACCCCGCTGCTGTCGGACGAAGGACGCGTCGTGACCTTCCAGCGCCATGGTTGGTCGTGGGACTCCCACGGGCCATGGGAGGTGGAGCGGGGCTGGAATGTCCTGGAAGACGCCCGGGCGGGCGACCGGTGGGTCTATGTGCTTCGGCGCACCGACGCGTGTTCCACGTGAAACCAGGAGTTGTGCCCACGGCTGAACAGCAGAGCGTGCCGGGGCCGTGCGGTTTCACGTGAAACGGCGCAGCCGCCCGAGAACTTTCCCCCAGGTCAACTCACTGTCGCTACGAACCTTTCGGCGGTTTTCCCCATCTGCTCCCCATGTGACGACAGACACGATCTTGCGCGCCGGCTCCGAAGGACCCAATCTCCGCCTGCCCTGCGAGAACCACGACCGTACCCACCTCGAGACTCCGGAGGCACGATGGGTCGGATCATTGCCGTATCGAATCAGAAGGGCGGGGTCGGGAAGACGACCACTGCCGTCAACCTCGCGGCCTCCCTGGCGGTGGCCGAGAAGCGCGTCCTCCTGGTGGACTTCGATCCCCAGGGGAACGCGACGAGCGGACTCGGGATCCAGAAGAGCGACCTGGAAACCACGAGCTACGAGGTCCTCCTCGGCCAGACGGCTGCGGCCGAGGGAATACGGAAGACCGAGCTTCCTTTCCTCGACGCGCTCCCCACCGATCAGCGTCTCTCGGGCGCGGAGATCGAGCTCGTGGACGCCGAGGGTCGCGAGCGCTTCCTCGAGCGAGCACTCGGGTCGGTGGCCGAGAGCTACGACTATGTCCTGATCGACACGCCCCCAAGCCTTGGATTGCTCACGGTCAACGCCCTGACCGCGTCCGCCTCCGTGCTCATCCCGATCCAGTGCGAGTACTACGCCCTGGAGGGCCTGTCCCAACTGCTGAACACGATCCGACTGGTGCAGAGGTCCATGAATCCTGCCCTCCGCATCGAAGGGGTCCTGCTCACCATGTTCGACCGGCGCCTGCGGCTGAGCCAGCAGGTCTCGGACGAGGCACGTGAGTACTTCGGAGATGCGGTCTACACCACCGTGATCCCGCGGAACGTGACCCTCGGCGAGAGTCCCAGCTTCGGAAAGCCCGTCCTGCTCCATGACGTCCAGAGCCGCGGTGCCCAGAGCTACCTGGAACTCGCCAAGGAGGTGATCGCCCATGACGAGCAAGCGTGCGTTGGGTAGGGGCCTGGGGGCTCTCCTGGGAGACTCGACCCCGGAGGACCGACCGGCGGGGTCCAACGGCGACGGCGCGACCGCCCTCGGCGACCGAGAGGCGCGGATCCTCCGCATTGCGGACCTGAGCATGAATCCGCACCAGCCTCGGAAAAGCATTGCCGAAGAGCAGCTCCACGAGCTCGCCCAGTCGATTCGGTCCAACGGCGTCCTACAGCCGGTCCTGGTGCGCCGGAGGGGCGATTCCTACGAGCTGATCGCGGGCGAGCGCCGGGTGCGAGCCGCTGAAATCGCTGGATTGCAAGAGGTTCCGGCGATCGTCTGCTCAATCGCCGAAACCGAGAGCATGAAGGTGGCACTTCTGGAGAACATCCAGCGTGAGGACTTGAATGCCATCGAAGAGGCCGAGGCCTATCGCTCGATCATGGAGCACCTCGGTGCCACGCATCAGGAGCTCGCCGACATGCTCGGCAAGAGCCGGAGTGGCGTCAGCAACATGCTCCGCCTGCTGAACCTCGAACAGACGATCCGGAACCTCGTGGTCGAGGGAGGGCTGACCATGGGTCATGCGCGTGCCCTCCTCCGCCTCGACGACGGCTCGCAGCGCCTGAGCCTGGCCCGGACCGTCGCGAAGCACGGGCTGAGCGTCCGCGCGCTCGAGAAGAAGATCCAGGACCTCCAGGCGCCGCAGCGATCGGAGCCTGCCCCGGACCAGGAGCCCGCGCGTGATCCCGAGGCCCGGGCCCTCCGGGAGTTCGAGACGCGACTCTTCCGCCACCTCGGCAGCCCGTGTCAGATCACCCGCCGGGGCAACAGGGGCCGGATCAACATCGAGTTCTTCTCCGACGAGGAGCTCGAGCGGATTCTGGAGTCTCTGGGGATCTCGAGTCAGCTGTGATGCCTTTGGTGCCGATGGACACCGCAACTCGTTGCGATCAATTATCTTACACGACGGATTCGGGCGCGGTGAGCTGTGGCGAAGAGCCGCGGTGTCCTGGAATCGTGCACAGTTGTCCACGGCGTCCCCATAGTTTTCCCCGGCCATCGGCGGCGGTGTGGGGACGAGTCGGGAGAGCGACGGGGTGAAGTCGTACAGCATCATCATCGTCCCGTCGGACCACAGCGGGACTCGTCAGTACAAGATCAGTCGAGCCCTGCTGCTGGTGATCCTGTCACTCCTGATCGTGCTCGCCGCGACCTTCGCCGTCTTCGCGGCCACCTACACGTCGGTCCTCCTGGACGCGCGGCGGGCCGGAGCGCTGGAGGCGGAGAACGCGGAGCTCCGGAACCAGGTCGCACGGGTGCAGGAACTCTCCCAGGAGCTCGAGGCCATGGCCGGACTGCGTGCCCAGGTGGTTCGTCTGCTGGGCCAGGGCGCGCTCGACGAGATTCCCGTTGCCGCGACCGAGATCGACGGGCCCCGCTTCGACCAACGGGTCCTCGGGGACGTCGAACAGCTGCAGCAGATCTTCGCGGACGCTTCGCGCATGCCCTTCGCGCCGCGCCACTGGCCTGCCGACGGCGCGGTCCGGCGGGAGTACATGGCCGAGCCCTCCGGCCGCCTGCCAGCCCACCCAGGGCTGTCGATCGACGCGACCCGCGACGGGGTGGCGCGGGCTGCCGGGCGGGGACAGATCATCGATCTGGCCTTCGACGACGAGGGGCGGCATACCGTCGTGGTCGACCACGGCTACGGCTTCCGCACGCGCTACGGGAACCTCGACCGGCTTCTCGTGGAACAGGGCCAGGTCGTGGATCGCGACCAACCGCTCGGCGAGATCTTCGCTCGCGACGGAACGCGCGGCGGCGACGAACGTACGAGCCGGTTGATCCCCGGCGCCCTATACTTCCAACTTCTCGTCGACGGCAGCCCCGTCGATCCGAGAGGATATCTCGACCCGCGCTGAGCCCCCACGAACGGCCCCAGCGCTCACCTCGGAAGGACGGACCGAACATGTTCGGGAAGGAACAGGAAACCATGACCCCGACTCCGAGCGGCGACGCCCGCGGAACCTCGATCCTGGCGCAGGGATGCTCCTTCAAGGGTGAAGTCGAGATCCAGGGCGTGTTCCGCGTGGAAGGTGAGTTCGAGGGAACGATCCGCACGCCCGAGCAGCTCGTCGTCGGCAAGACCGGCGTCGTGAAGGGCGACATCTACGTGAAGACCGCCGTGGTCGGCGGGAAGATCGTCGGGAACATCAACGCCGAGACGAAGATCGAGCTCCAGAACGGAAGCCACGTCGAGGGCGACATCCGCACCCGGCGTCTCGTGATCGACGAGGGCGTGTTCTTCGAGGGAAGCTGCTCCATGGGGCAGGACAAGGGTCTCGACCGGCGACCCGAGCAGAAGCCCGACACCTCGAAGGGCAAGCAGGCTCAGGCCTCCTGACCGTCGACCGCGCCGCGCACCGTCGGTGGAATCGGAAACGGGTCCCTCGGGCGAGGGACCCGTTTCCTCATGACCGGCATCTCTTCAACGGCTGCGGACCTGAACCCCATATTCCGTCCACAGTGCCTCTCTCGCTGCCGGCCGAAAGGCCGTGTCGTACCCCCACGGCCTTCGAGCGTCGAGTGATCGGTCGTTCTTCTTCCTCGTGACTCCCTCGGGCTCTCCGTCGGATCTCTAGACGTCCAGGTCGAACTCGTCGCTGGACACGCGGACCGCGTCGACCTCGCGTCGGCAGGCCTCGTGGAACTGCCGGACCTTCGGGGTCCACGGATGCGCGGCGTCGAGCTGCAAGGCGTCGAGCATGCGCCCGGCGTCCTCTGCGGCTCCGAGGCCGGCATAGGCCACAGCGGCCAGCAGGACCACCATGCCGTCGTCGGGATGGCGGTCCCGTAGCGGTGCCAGCTGCAGGAGTGCGGCGAGCGGGTCGTTCTGCTGGACCCTCACGTGGGCCAGCAACAGCCGCGCCGGGTCGTTTCCGGGGTCGAGGCCGATCAACGTCTCGATCTCGTCACGCAGTTCGATGGGCGGCACGCCGTGCTCGAGCTCGGCGGAGACCTCCCGCGACAGCACGGCGACGCGGTGCGACAGCCCGGACACGAGGCGCAGCGCACCGAAGACCACCACCGTGGCCAGGGCGGCCGGCCAGGCCCAATGGACCCCGGCGATCACGAACGTCAACGGTCCGAGGGTCGCAAGCGGCACCAGCCAGGTCAGGTGACGGACCGGGTCGCGGTGGTCGAGGGACCAGCTCCGCACACGATGCGCGGTCTCCGACAGCAGGACGGACACGCCGGCCGCCGCGGCCGCCATCGATGGCTCCGGGAAACGCAGAGGTGTCTCGTGGACTTCGGAGCGGACCCGCGGATCGGGGAGATCCGCCTTCCTCGGAGCCCGGACCCGGGGGCCGGCCTCGGCGAGAAGAGTCGCATTCCGATCACTTCGCTGCGTCATGACGGCCCTTCGCCGCTCGCGCACCGCCGTGCGCATCCGAGGAGCCACTCCCGGCCCGACCCTCGCGGGGCGGGCAATCCGGGGCGCGCGGCTCCCGATCACTCCTCTGCGCAGCTCATGATGTCGTATGGCGAAGCTGCACCCCCACTACGGAGATGGCAAGCCCCGAGTGAACAAAAGAAGAAGAACATCACAAGAAATCATCATTCGAACGGACGGAGTCCGGACGACCGGCCCCGCGTCCAGAGGTGCAATCGAGGCCGGCTCCGGATACAATGGCGACTCTTCCGCCCGCCGAGGAACGCATGACCGCCACTGTCGATCAGTCGACGGAAGCCGATCGGAAGGGGCTCCGGGTTCGCCCGGCGCGGCCGGCCGACGCGGCGGCCGTCGCCGGGCTCGTCTCCACGCCCGGGGATCTCGCTCAGGTCTCACCCGACGAGACCTTTCCGCTGACGGCCGAGACGGTCCGCCACTGGATCGAGCAACGACGATCCGGCTACGTACTCGAGCAGCGGGGGCGGGTCGTCGGCTATGCCGAACTCGTGGACGACGCGCGCGTGCCCGCCCGGGTCTGGATCGGGCACATGATGGTCCTGCCGTCCCAGCGAGGTCTCGGCCTCGGTCGCATCCTCGTCCGCGCCCTCCAGGACATCGCCGAGAGGGAGCGCGACGTCCGCGAAGTGTCCATCAGCGCCTTCGCCGACAATCCGCGCGCGCTGCAGTGCTACCGGCGGTGCGGATTCGGGGATCGGGGGACGCACCGGGTCCACGAACGCGAACTCGTCGAGCTGCGGTACCTGGTGCCCGGACGACGTCCGTCGATCTCCCTGTCGGCCGCGGTGGGGTCCGGTCTCCTGACCGCCTCCCTGGTGCTCGCCGTGGTCGGCCCCGAGGTCTGGCGCCCGATCCTGGCGGTCCCGATCGCCAGCCTGACCGGGCTGGCCGCGTGGGCCCTGCATGTCCTGCTCCCGCTGCGGCGGGACCGGGGCTGGCGGTGCGGAGCCCGGATCGTCGGCTACACTGCGAGCGTCGCCGGCGCGGCGATCGCGGTCAGCGCGGTCCTCGCCCTGGCCGTCGACGTGGATCTGGTGGCAGCGGTCGGGCTGGCCGCGACCGGAGCGGCCGCGTGGACCCTGGCCCTCGCCGGGCACGTGGTGCGGCGTGGCAGGCGCCGCGATCCGGCCTGACCGCGGCGCAACCCTCAGGACCGCGCGCTGCGCGCGACCCGGTCGCCGGTGTTCGCCCCCGAACGCGCCGGCGCGCGGGCCGGTGTCTTGCTCCGGCGCGTGGTCTGCTGGGCCTTCGGCACGCGCAGCCGCCGCTGGAAGTCCTCGCTCGGATCGCTCGTGAAGACGTACAGCGGGTAGAGGCGGGTGAAGCTCTCGTTGACCTCGCCCACGAACGAGCCCGGCGTCAGCCGCGAACTCTCGGTGTGGATGTGGCGGCGTGCGACCCAGCCCAGCGTGTTCTCCCACGCGGAGGGCACCGACGGGAAGGCATCGACCTCCCGCATGCCCAGCCGGCCGGCCGCGCGGACGTAGCGGTGGAAGTCGAAGCCCCGCCGCAGGTAGTTCGCCTTGATGTAGTCGTCGAGCAGGCCCAGGTGCTGCGGGAGCCTCGGCTTGAACACCCGACGCATACGCGACTGCGGATCACCGAAGTCGTAGATGGAGAACCCGATCGTAACTCCCTGCGCGGACACGCCGACGAACAGATTGCCGTCGACCAGCCGCCGGACGTCCTGGTCCCAGAAGAAGGCGTAGAAGCTGGTCTTGATCGGCGGCGTGCCGGGTGGGGTCCGTGGACCGCGTCGCATCTCGGAGAAGTGCGTGTCGGGATCGTCGCTCACCAGGGCGGGGTTCAGCGACGTGAGGTCCTCGCGCAACGTCTCGACCAGACCGCGCATGGGCTCGAGGACGAACTCCTCGAACACGGGCAGGTGGTCGTCGAACCACTCGGTCGAGTTGTTGGCGGCCAGATCTTCGAAGAAGCGGAAGGTCTCCGCGCGAAATCCAGTGAAATCCATGATCGTCCGGCTCCTCGGCCCGGCTGCGTGACCCGCCCGCTCTGGCAACGAAGAGGCGACGGGCCAGCGCGGCCCCGCCTCCCCGCGGGCGCGGGGAACGGCCAGTTCTACGATTCGGCTGGACCCACGTTCCGGACAAACGTAGCACAGGCCGACCGGAGCGGCAGCGACCGGACGAGGCACAGGGATCGGCCCCGCAGGGCGAAGAAACGGCAAACCGCTGTCATCGCGTCAGTTGTGCCGACACTGGTCCGGTCCAGGAAAACTGGACCCGCGTGTCGGGAACACGGTCCCCGGGCCGTTCTCTGCACCGGGGCGGGCTCGCGGCGACCGCCGGGGGTCAGCCCGGCGGCCAGCGGAGCGGGCGACCACCCAGAACGTGGACGTGTAGGTGGTCCACCTCCTGACCTCCGTTGTCTCCGGCGTTCACCACGAGGCGGTAGCCGTCTTCGGCGAGGCCCTGGTCGTGGGCGACCTTCCCGGCGACCAGCATCAGGTGGCCGAGCAGATCCCGGTGCTCCTCTTCGGCGGCCTGGATGCCGGGCAGCGGTTCCACCGGGATCACCAGCAGGTGGACCGGGGCCTGCGGGTTGATGTCGCGGATCACCACGCACGATTCGTCGCGGTGGACGAAATCGCCGGGGATCTCGCCGTCGATGATCTTCGAGAACAGCGTCTTCTCGCTCATGGGTCTCCCCGGGGTTCAGGCGAGTCCGGCCGAGGTCTGCACTCCGATCACGGCCAGGGCCAGCAGGGCCCACGACAGGGAGCGGTACGCTTCGCGCTCCTCGCGTCGGAGTCACGCGGCCGGCGAGGCCCGTGTGCCGGGAGCCGTGTCCCGGATCGACGACGCGCTCGACGGCCCGGGGCGGAAACCCTACTCCGCCGCGATCCGGGAGCAAACCCCGCGCGGCCCCGGCGGCGGGATCAGGGAGTTTCCCACTCGAATCCGAGGTCCTCGACCATCTGCTCGTCGAGGTCCGGCGCCTGTCCGGGCTCGGTGAGGTAGTCGGCCAGGAACATCGCGTTGGCCGCGTACAGGGCCATGGGCTGCATGTGTCGCAGGTGCACCTCGCGGCCGGCGGACACGCGCAGCTCCTTGGTCGGATTCACGAAGCGGTACATGCACAGCACCTTGAGACAGTAGCGCGGGTCGAGAGGTTCGAGCGGCTGCTCGGCCAGCGGCGTTCCCTCGATCGCGATCAGGAAGTTCACGGGGATCGAGTCGACGTCGAGGTCGCGCAGGGCGTAGGAGCTCTCGACCACCTGGTCGCGCGTCTCCCCCATGCCGATGATCACGCCGCTGCACGGAGAGATCCCCGCCTTCTTGCTCGACTCCACGGTGGCCAGACGATCGGCGTAGGAGTGGGTCGAGCAGATGTCCTCGTAGTGGGTCTCGGCCGTGTTCAGGTTGTGGTTGTAGCGATCGGCCCCGGCGTCGGCGAGCCGTTCGGCCTGTCCGTCCTTCAGGATGCCAAGGCACGCGCACAGCTTCATGTCGGGATGGCGCTGGCGGATCTCCTGGATCGCACCGGCCACGTGGTCGACCTCGCGATCACTCGGTCCCTTGGCGCTGATCACGATGCAACACGTTCCCGCGTGCATCTTCGCCGCGTGGTCGGCCTTCTCGACGATCTGCTCCTGCGACATCAGCCGGTACTGATGGATCTCGGCCGTCGAGTCCTTGCTCTGCGAGCAGTAGGTGCAGTCCTCCGGGCACAGGCCGCTCTTGGCGTTCACCAGGTAGTTGAGCTTGACCTTGTTGCCGTAGTGGTGGTGGCGGATGCGATACGCCGCGGCCAACAGGTCGAGCAGCTCGACGTCGGGGGCGTCGAGGATCGACCGGGCCTCGTCCGGTTCGATCGCCTGGCCCGCGAGCACGCGGTCGGCCAGGGCGTTCCACTTCGAGGTCGTCGGCGCGGCGGCCGCGGAGGTCGGAGGGTTCATACGGTGTCTCCTTGCACCATCGACAGGTCGTGGATGCGGTCGAGATCGATCGACTCGCGGCAGGCCCGCGCCATGACGTCGACGTCGACCAGACCTTCGATCCGGTCGATCGTCCCGAGCACGGGGACCTCGCACATCTCCTCGATCATGGCCGCGTTGTCGGCGACCGACGGGTCGTCGGCCCTCGGGTCCCGCCCGTTCAATACCACACCGATCACCGTGATGGCGCGCTCGCGCGCGTAGCGCACGGTGAGGAAGGTGTGATTGAGCGTTCCGAGATGGGCGCGGGCCACGATCAGCAGGGGGAGTCCGAGCAGTGTGGACAGATCCGTGTGATCGAACAAGTGATCATCGTGTCCGAATTCGGCGATGGGCACCGAGAGGCCTCCGGCCCCCTCCACCACCACCACGTCGTGGCGGGCGACGATGCGGGTGAAGGCGTCGGCGATGCGCTCGGTCTCGATCACGCGGCCCTCGCGGCGCGCGCCGACCAGCGGGGCGACGGGGTCGACGAAGGTGTAGGGAACCACGGCTTCGAGCGCGTCCACCGTCCGCGAGGCCAGGGCCAGTGTTCGGGCGTCGGCCGGCCAGGGACCGGCGACCCGGGGGTCGTGTCCGGTCTCGGCGGGCTTCATCACGCCCACCTCGATGCCCGCGTCGCGCCACGCGCGGGCGATGCCCGCGGCGACGAAGGTCTTGCCCACGCCGGTGTCGGTGCCCGTGACGAGCAGACCGCCGCTCACGCCCGCCCCCGGCTCTCGCGCTCCACGCGCTCGGCGATGCGTGGCGTGACGTCCTCGAAGGCACGCACGAGCGCGTCGAGCATCGCGTCGAGCTCCTCGAGCGTGCTCGACGGCGGCGGCATGAAGATCACCACGTTGCCGATCGGGCGGACGATCAGCCCGAGGTCGCGCGCGTGGTCGGTGACGGCGTAGCCCGCGCGCCAGTCCGACGGCAGTGGCCGCGGATCGTCGCGGTCGGCCACGAGTTCGACGCCGACCATGAGCCCGCGCCCGCGGACGTCGCCCACGCAGGGCAGGTCGCGCAGCGCGGCCAACCGCGACCACACGCGATCGATCTTCGGTGGCAGCGCGTCCATCACCGCCGGCATCTTCGCGAGGCTCGCCAGGGCCACGGCGCAGCCGAGCTGGTTGCCGGTGAAGCTGTGGCCGTGGTAGAGGGCGCGCCGTCGTTCACCGAGGAAAGCGTCGTACACGCGACCGGTGGCCAACGTCGCGGCCACCGGCAGGTAGCCGCCGGTGAGTCCCTTGCCCAGGCACATCAGGTCGGGTGTGACGCCCTCGGCGTCGCAGGCGAACATGCGGCCGGTCTTGCCGAACCCCGTCGCCACCTCGTCGACGATCATCAGCACGTCGTGGCGGTCGCACAGCGAACGCAGGTCGCGCAGGAATCCTTCCGGCGCCGGCCGGATCCCGCCCGCCCCCTCGACGGGTTCGATGATCACCGCCGCGATGCGCTCGCCGTCGCGCTCGAGCAGCGCGGTCAGTTCGTCGAGCGTCGCGCGCCGGCACTCCTCGGGATTCGTCGCGCCGCTCGGGTGGCCGAACCAGTAGGGATACGCCACGCGCGGTTGCTCCGGGAGCATCGACAGGAAGGGCCAGTGGAACACCGGGTCGGGCGCCACCGACATCGCCCCGATCGTGTCGCCGTGGTAGTTGTCGGTGAAGCCCACCACGTGGCGCTTCTCGGCACGGCCCTGGTTGGCGAAGAACTGGATCGCCGCCTTCAACGCGATCTCCACCGCCGTGGCCCCGCTGTCGGAGAAGAACACGCGCTCGAGTCCTTCGGGCGTGACGTCCACCAGGCGTTTCGCGAGCACCGAGGCGGGAACGTTGCCCGCGCCGAGGAGCGTGGAGTGGGCGATCCGATCGAGCTGCTCGCGGATCGACGCGTCGAGGTCGGGGTCGCGGTGGCCGTGCACGTTCAGCCAGATCGAACTCGAGCCGTCCCAGTACCAGCGACCCTCGGTGTCCTGCAGTCTCCGGCCCTCACCCCCGACGATCACCGGCGGTGACGCGGCCACGTAGTCGTCCATCGGCGTGAAGGGATGCCACACGTACTCGTGATCGAAGCGCCGCACGTCTTCGGGCTCGAAGCCGAAGAGGGGATCGGAAGTGCTCACGGGTGTCGCTCCTCGTCGTCCCGGTCCCACTCCACCACCGCGGCCGCCTCCAACAGGCCGGCGCCGACTGCACTCAGCAGTACGGTCCCCGGGCGCGGCGTGGTCCGACGGTGCAGCGAGAGAGCGGTCGGGATGCTCGCGGCCGAACTGTTCCCCCAGGTGGGCAGGATGTCGACGCGTCGCGCGGAGTCGAGGCCCAGCTCGTTTCCGGCGCGGTCGAGGATCCGGCGGTTCGCCTGGTGGGGGATCCAGGCGTCGAGATCATGGATCGTGCACCCGGCGTCGTCGAGCGCCGCCCGGGAGGCGCGCACCATACCGCGGACGGCTTCCTGGAACACCACCGAACCCCGTTCGATGCGCAGGAAGTGCAGCCCCTCGCGCAGCGCGTCGGCGTCGAAGGGGTGGACGCTGCCGCCGGCGACCACGCGGATCGCGTCGGCGTGGCGGGCGTCCGAGCCGACGCGCAGCGCACGGATCCGGGCGGCCGGGCGCGCCGACCGTTCGGGGGCGAGGACGACCGCGCCGGCGCCGTCCGCGAACACGGCCCGCGACCCGGCATCGGCAGGGTCGAGCCGCCGGCTCAACACGTTCGAGGCGACGACCAGCACGGGGGCCCCGAACGCCGCGGTCCACCCGGCCCCGACGCCCAGGGCGTAGACGAATCCGGCACAGGCGCCGGCGAGGTCGAAACCGCCCGCACCGGGCGCCCCGATCCCGGCCGCGACGCGGGGGGCGGTGGGCGGGAGCAGGTGATCGGGGGTGCTCGTGGCGAGGACCACGAGGCCGACCGTCGACGGATCCAGCCCCGCGTCGTCCAGCGCGGCGATCCCCGCCTCGATCGCGAGGTCGGAACACGCCTGGTCGGCGGAGCACACGCGGCGCGACCGGATGCCGGTCCGGCGCTCGATCCAACCCGGCTCGAGGCCGAGCTCCGCTTCGAGGATCGTGCTCTCCACCGTCACGCCCGGACTTGCGTGGCCGGTCCCGACGATGAATGCTTCGAGGGTCATACCGACGGCTGCACCCCGGGGGAAGGGCGGAGGACGATGGACCGACGGACCTGGGACGAACGGCTGCGCGCCGAGGAGCAGCGGGGCTTGCGCCGCCGTCTGCCCGACCCGCGGGCCGATTCCGCGGTGCTCGACTTCGCGAGCAACGACTACCTGGGTCTGCGCCGTGATCCCCGCGTGATCGCGGCAGCCCGCGAGGCGCTCGACCACGACGGCGTCGGATCGGGTGCGTCGCGCCTGCTCGGAGGCAACGCCACCGTGCACGTCGAACTCGAACGCGACCTCGCCCGGCTCAAGGGCACCGACGCGGCGCTGGTGTTCTCCTCCGGATACGCGGCGAATCTAGGTCTGCTGACGTCGATCAGCGAACCGGAAGACGTGATCTACTGCGACCGTCTCGACCACGCCAGCCTGGTCGACGGCGCGCGGTTGGCGCGGGCCGAACTGCGATTCTACCGCCACGGCGACCCCGAGCACCTCCGCCGCCAGCTCGCCCGCCGCCGGCCCACGGGCCGCGCCTGGGTGGCCACCGACGGGGTCTTCAGCATGGACGGCGTCCTCGCACCCGTGCCAGACCTGGCCGCGGTCGCCCGGGAGTTCGACGCCACCCTGATCGTCGACGACGCCCACGCGACCGGCGTCCTCGGCCCCGAGGGCGCGGGAACCGTCCGGCACTTCGAACTCGACGCCGGAGAGGTCGTCCAGATGGGCACGTTGTCGAAGGCGCTGGGCTGTCAGGGCGGCTTCGTGGCCGGACCCGACGGCTTGATCGACTGGCTGGTCCAGCGGGCGCGGTCGTTCGTCTACAGCACCGGCCTCGCCCTGCCGGTGGCCGCCGCCGCTCGCCGGGCGATCGAGCTCGCCCGCGGCGACCCGTTGCGCGCGCGCCGGCAGCGATCCTTCGACCGTCTGCGCCACGGGCTGCGTGATCAGGGTTGGGTGGTGTGGGGTGCCTCGCCGGCGCCCATGCTGGCCGTGGTCGTCGAGAGCGCCACGGCGGCCACCACGCTGGCGGCCGGCCTGAGGAAACTCGGCGTGGCCGCTCCGGCGATCCGTCCGCCGACGGTCCCCCGCGACTCCTGCCGCCTGCGCCTCGCGCCGACCGCGTCGATGGGTGACGCGGAGATCGACCGGGCCCTCGAGGCCTTCGCCCGCGTACGGCGTGCGGACCGACCGATCAGCGGCGGGCGATCTCCTTGCAGCGGGTGACCAGGCTCTTCGGAGGATCCATGAGCCAGTCGCGGCCCACGGGCTCCATCGTGTCCTCGGACGCACGCGCCCACGCGGCGACCATGCGCCGCGACGCGCGGTGGCGCAGCAGGTGTTCGTTCACCTCGAAGACCACGGCCTCGATCAGGTCGCCGTCGGACCAGGCCACGAGCATCTCGTCGCCGATCTGCTTGTCGCGCGTGTAGCCCCACTTCTTCGGTGCCGCCATGATTCCGTCTCCTCCCGATCAGCGGTGCTGCAGCGCCGGACCGGTGGTGCGGTCCTCGTCGGTCTCCATGGTGCCCTCGCCGTACAACCGGTGGACGACCACACGCAGCAGCGCGTGCCGCTGCTCGTGGGGCATCTCCCAGGCATCGCCCACTGCCCGGATCGGCTGCAGGTAGCCGAGCAGCCGGTCGAGCAGCTTGCCTACGCGGTCGGGCGTGCCCACGCGGAAGATCTGATCGATCTCGCGCAGACTCAGCCCCTGCTCGTAGCGGAACCCGAGCATGAGGCGGTCGCGACGGTGCAGGACCCCGACCACTCGCTTCATCGCCACGAAGAAGCGCTCGCCCTCCTTCTCGAGGAGTTCGGCGTACTTCGGCTCGAGCACCGGCACGGGCTGGTCGGGATCGTCGAGTGCGATGGCCGGATCGACGGGGGGATACTCGCGGGCGCGGCGGGCCTCACTCATGACGGGAGTCCGCTGGAGGATCCGGACCAGCTCGCTGGGCCACTTCCCGTAGCCGACGTAGTCGCGGACCACCGCGTAGTCGTCCCGCGCGAGGGCCTGGAAGGTCTGCAGCGTGGCCTCTTCGGCCAGGGGGTCGCGGTTGCCCAGGCCGTCGGCCATCCGGAGGGCCATGGTGTGGACGATCGGCGCCGAGGCGTCGACGAGCTCGTCCCAGTGCGCGGCGGGATCCTTCTTCACCCGCTGCACCAGGCGCTGGAAGTCCACGTTGCGCAGGTGGGGATGCCGGAGAATCAACAGGTCGAGATGTCTCATGCCGCGGTCGCCGACGAAGCCGGTCGGCGGAACGGGTCGGAGGATCCTGGATCCGGCGCGCGCGTTGGCCCGCGGACGCGCCCGCGCCTATGATGCGCATCGGGAGGCGGCTCCGCCATGACGAAACGCCGGGAACACGACGAGGATCACGAAGATCAGGAACGCGACGCGCAGGGCCGGCGGCGTGTACGCCTGCGGCCCCGGTCGGGCGGCGAGCACCGATTCGGCTTCGCCCGGCGCTGGGAGGCCCGGCGACGCTCCCGGAGCACCCGGTCGATCTGGGCGCTCGTGGGCCTCGACATCGGAGCCCTGCTCCTGATCTACCTGATCGCCCGCGAGGTTCTGGAGAGGCTCGGGATCGACTAGCGCCGGGCCGGCTCCGGGCTGGCCAGGCGCGCGCCGGCGGTGCTAGCTTGGAGCCACGGGCTGGCCCGTCGTCTAAGGGTAGGACTCTGGGTTTTGGTCCCAGCTGTGGGGGTTCGAATCCTCCCGGGCCAGCCATTCACCACCGCCGCCACCCCGCGCGCGCGGCCCGTGTCCGATGCGGATGGTCTGCGTGCGGACCGGCGAAAACGAAAGCGCCGGAACGCCTTGACGGCCCCCCTGGTGCAACTATACTGGCTCGGTCACTCGCGGGCAGAGGTGGCCGAGGCACCCCTGGGAGCGCGTTCCGCGCGCGAAGGGGCGGGCCCGATGGCGGACCGATCCCCCGAAGACCGAGCGAGCGACTGGGTCCGGAAACGGGCCGGACAGGCGCGGGACATCGGGGTCGCGACCACGATTCCCACCATGCTCGCGGTCGGTCTCATCGGCGGTTACTTCGCTGGTGACTGGCTCGAGGGGCGTTACGGCTACGACCCCTGGCTGAGCTTCGGCGGTCTGGTCCTGGGCGGCGCGGCGAGTGTCCGGAAGATGATCATGATGCTGCGCGACGAGCAGCGCAGGAAGTCCCGGCGGAGCCGTCCCGGCGGATCCGCCTGAATGTCGAACCTCCACGTGGCAGCTTCTGCCCGCCCGATGCCCACCCATCACTCGCCACCCAGCCCGAACGGACCCGTCGAGCTCGACGAGGCCTTCCTGCGCCGTGTCCACCAGGCGAATGTCGGGCTGACCCTGCTCTTCGGGCTGCTGCTGTTGTTCGCGGTCGATCCCATGTGGGCCGCGGGCTTCACGGCGTTCGGGCTGTGGAGCGCGGCGAACCTCTGGGTGCTGGAGCGCCTGCTGCGGGCGGCGATCCGTCCCGGCGGCCGTGACCCGGTGACGATCGCCGTCGTGGCCGTCGTCAAGCTGCCGATCCTCTACGGAGGCCTGGTCGCGCTCCTGGCCCTGGGCGACTTCCCGCCGTTCTCGGTGCTCGCCGGGCTCTCGGTCCCGCTGGTCGTGATCTTCCTCAAGGCGCTGGGCCATGTCGTCGCGCGCTCGTCGACCGCCCCCACCTCGCCGACCTCCAGCGATTCGCGGAGCTGAACGATGACCCGACGCCTGCTCCTGTCCCTGGTCGCGCTCCTCGTCCTCACCATGGTGCCGGCCGACGCCATCGCGGCCGAGGGGGCGGGCGGCGACGACGGTGAACATCACTCCGCCGGCACCTACAGCAACGGCAAGGAGAAGCACCTCGAGCACTACGACATGCTCCCGCACCTCTTCCAGGTGCTGCGGTACACGGTGTTCTCCGACTCCTACGAGTTCTACAAGTACTCGAAGATGTTCGAGGCCCCCTTCTTCGCGGCCCTCGCCGTGTTGTTCCTGAGCCTCGTCGCACGGCGTCTGTACAAGAACCGCTCCGAGCTTCCGGGCCGCCTGCAGGCCCTGTTCGAGATCCTCGTCGAGCAGACCCTGAACATCACCAACACGATGATGGGCGAGAAGTACGGGCGGAAGTACGCCCCCTTCGTCGCGACCATCTTCGTGTACCTGCTGGTGCAGAACTACTCCGGAATCATCCCGCTCGGGAAGGCGCCATCGGCGGTCTTCCTGAACAACTTCTCGATCGCGCTGTGCGTGTTCCTCTACGTTCAGTACACCGGTCTGAAGCGGCAGGGGATCGGCGGGTACCTCCACCACCTGGCGGGGGCGCCCAACAACCTGGTGGGGTGGATCCTCGCGCCGCTGATGTTCGTGCTCGAGCTCATCGGTGAGTTCGCCAAGCCGATCAGCCTGAGCCTTCGACTCTTCGGGAACATCTTCGGCAAGGACATGCTCCTGGCCGTGTTCGCGCTGCTCGGCGTGGTCTCGCTGTCGGCATTGCCGACCGACGGCTGGGTCGGCCTGCCGCTGCACCTGCCCTTCTTCTTCCTGGCGCTGCTGTTGGGGCTGATCCAGGCGCTGGTCTTCGCGCTGCTCACGACCGTCTACATCAGCATGATGCTCCCGCACGACCACGAACACGATCCGTTGCACGAAGAAGAAGCGCACGCATAGCGAAGGTTTTCCGCGGGCGCGGCCCGCACTCCAGGGGTCACGGCCCCACATCCGGGACGGACGCCGTCCGTCGGCAACGGAGCTCCGGCTCCATCAAGGGCAGAAGACAAGGAGAACGTCACCATGGATCTTCTCGGACTCGCCATTCCCCTCGGTCTGGGGATCGCGGCTTTCGGTTGCGCGCTCGGCCTCGGCCGGGCCATCAGTGCGGCCATGGATGCCATGGGCCGCCAGCCCGAGGCCATCGGCCAGATCCAGACGGCCATGATCATCGGTTGCGCGCTGATCGAGGCGCTCGCCATCTACTCGCTGGTCATTTCGTTCGTGCTGCAGGGCAAGGTCGGCGCCTAGCCGTTCCTGCCCTCTCTGCCCTTGCGGATGGGGTCGGTCGGACACGACCGGCCCCGTCCGGCGTCGAACGGCGTGACAGGGGCACCGTGTCACCCAAGACTCGCACTGGAACGAACGGGGAGTCCCGATGGAAGTTCTGACCAAAGGCCTCGAGCTCGTCGACATCGGCAAGATCCTGGTCACGAACGTCATCGCGTTCCTGATCCTGGTCTGGGTCCTCGCGAAGTACGCGTGGGGCCCGATGATGTCGGTGCTCGACCAGCGCCGCGACAAGATCAAGTCGGAATACGACGCCGCGGCGACCAAGCTCGGCGAGGCGGAGCAGCTCCGGCAGGACTACGACTCCAAGCTGGCCGAGATCAAGGCGCTCGAGCGCGAGCGTCTGCAGGAAGCGGTCAAGCGCGGCGAGGAGATCGCGGGGCGCCTGGAGCAGGACGCCCGCGACAAGGCCGGCGACTTCATGACCAGGGCCGAGGCCGAGCTCGACCGCGAAGTCGGGGCCGCTCGTCTCGAGCTGCGCGAACAGGTCGTGACCATGGCCCTCGCCGCCGCCGAGAAGGTGGTCAAGGAGAAGCTCGACGAGGCGAAGCACCGCGAGATCGTCGAGGACTTCATCCAGGACCTGGGAGACGTCCGTGGCTGATCGGGTCGTCGCCAGTCGCTACGCCGAGGCCCTGCTCGCGTCGATCGCCGACCCGGGGCAGCTCGAGACCGTGCACGAGAACGTTTCGGCGGTCGCGGGGGTGGTCTCGGACAACCTTCGGCTGAAGACCTTCCTCGAGGGTCCGAGCATCGCCGAGGCCGACAAGCACGCGATCGTCGAGAAGGTCTTCGGCGACAAGGTCGACCCGACCACGCGTGACTTCCTCCGGTTGCTGCTCGACAAGCATCGCATCGATCACCTGGCCGACATCGCCCAGGAGTTCCAGCGCCTGGTCGAGGAGCGCCGGGGCCAGGTCCGGGTGCGGGTCACCACGGCCATCCCCCTGCCGCCGGACATGGCCGACCGTCTCAAACGCGCGCTCGACGTCAGTCTCGGTCTGGACTGCATTCTCGAGCCGCGTGTCGACGCGCGCGTCGTCGGGGGTGTCGTCGCGGTCGTGGGCGATCGCGTGATCGACGGCAGCATCCGCACCGCCTTCGACGAGATGCGCAAGGAGCTCATGGGAGCCCCCCTCCCCACCTGATCCGAACCCGATCCGACTCGAGGCCGCTCGAACAAGGAGTCCAGCCGTGAAGCTTCGTCCCGAAGAGATCAGCTCCGTTCTGTCGCAGGAGCTGAAGCAGTACAGCCAGGAGCTCGACGTCGAGAGCGTCGGGACGATCCTGCAGGTCGGTGACGGGATCGCCCGGATCTACGGCCTGACCGAGGTCATGGCCGGCGAGCTGGTGGAGTTCCCCGGCGGCATCCAGGGAATGGTGCTGAACCTCGAGGAGGACTCGATCGGGGTCGCGATCTTCGGTGACGACCGCCACATCAAGGAAGGCGACACGGTCAAGCGTACCGGCGACATCGCCAGCGTGCCGGTGGGCGACGTCCTCCTCGGTCGCGTCGTCGACCCGCTGGGCAAGGCCATCGACGGCGGCAAGCCCATCTCCCGCGAGAACACCCGCCTGATCGAGGTCAAGGCCCCCGGCGTGCTCGACCGTCAGCCGGTGAACGAGCCGGTACAGACGGGCATCAAGGCCATCGACTCGATGATCCCGATCGGCCGCGGACAGCGCGAGCTGATCATCGGCGATCGCCAGACCGGGAAGACGGCGATCATCCTCGACACGATCATCAACCAGCGCGACACCGACGTGTACTGCATCTACGTGGCCATCGGGCAGAAGGCGTCGACGGTTTCGTCCGTCGAGCGCATCCTGCGCGAGAACGGGGCCATGGACTACACGACCATCGTCGCCGCCAACGCGTCGGATCCCGCGCCGTTGCAGTTCATCGCGCCCTACGCCGGTTGCGCCATGGGCGAGGAGCTCATGTGGAACGGCAAGCACGTGGTGGTCTTCTACGACGACCTCTCCAAGCAGGCCGTGGCCTACCGTCAGCTGTCGCTGCTGCTGCGCCGCCCGCCGGGTCGAGAGGCCTTTCCGGGTGACGTCTTCTACCTGCACAGCCGGTTGCTGGAGCGCGCGGCGAAGCTCAGCGACGAACACGGCGCCGGAAGTCTCACCGCACTGCCCGTGATCGAGACCCAAGCCGGGGACGTTTCGGCCTACATCCCGACGAACGTGATCTCGATCACCGACGGTCAGATCTTCCTCGAGAGCGACCTCTTCTACTCGGGCCAGCGACCCGCCGTGAACGCCGGGATCTCGGTGTCGCGCGTGGGTGGCAACGCGCAGACGAAGGCCATGAAGAAGGTGGCCGGCCGTCTGCGCCTCGATCTGGCGCAGTACCGGGAACTCGCCGCCTTCGCGCAGTTCGCCAGCGACCTCGACAAGTCGACACAGGCGCAGCTCGCGCGCGGACAGCGCACGCTCGAGATCCTCAAGCAGGACCAGTTCGTGCCCATGCCGGTCGAGAAGCAGGTCGCGATCATCTACGCCGTGACCAATGGCTACATCGATCACGTTCCCGTCGAGCACGTGGCGCGCTACGAAGAGGAGTTCCACGCCTACATGCAGGACAAGGGCTCCGACGTGCTCCACGGCATCCGCCAGGAAGGCAAACTGACCGACGAGATCGTCTCGGGCCTGAAGGGCGCGATCGAACAGTTCAACCAGAAGTTCAGCTGGGAGTAGGGCATGCCCGCGTCGCTGAAGGAACTCGACCGTCGGATCCGGTCGGTCAAGAACACGCAGCAGATCACGCGTGCCATGAAGATGGTCGCGGCGGCGAAGCTGCGTCGTTCGCAGGATCGCCTGGTCGCGGCGCGTCCCTACGCGGCCAAGCTCGACGAGCTCCTGCAGGGCCTGGCCGGGACCAGCGTCGACCACCCCTTCTTCGAGCAGCGCGAGCTGCAGAAGCGCCTGGTCGTGGTCGTCAGCTCCGACAAGGGCCTCTGTGGCAGCTACAATGCGAACATCACCCGCGAGGCCGAGCTGTGGCTGAAGGGTCCCGGCGACGACGTCGAGAACACGCTCTACGTCGTGGGCCGCAAGGCGAACGACTACTTCAAGCGTCGCCGGTGGCCGATCGACACCGCGATCACCGACATGAACGGTGCGATCGACCTCGGTCGCTTCAACGCGGTGGCCGACGAACTCATGCAACGGTTCGTCGACGACGAGTTCCAGGAGATCGTCGTCTTCTACACCCGCTTCGTCTCGACGCTGAGCTACCGCCCGGCCCACAGTGTGCTCCTGCCGCTCCAACCGGCCGAACTCGAAGAGGGCGAAGCGGAGACGGCTGCGTCGACCGACTACATCTACGAACCCTCGGCCGAGGCGGTCCTCACCGCGCTGCTGCCGAAATCGGTCCGTAACCGCGTGTTCAACGCCCTGGCCGAGGCCTTCACGAGCGAACACGGCGCGCGCATGACCAGCATGGGCTCGGCCACCGACAACGCCGGGGAGCTGATCGACACCCTCACGTTGTTCCGCAACCGCGCTCGTCAGGCCGCGATCACCCAGGAGATCAGTGAGATCGTCGGCGGCGCCAACGCGCTCGCCTAGTCCGAGGTCCGAAGCCGCGGCCGCCCGGATCCCGGGGCGCCGCACGACGTTTGGAAAGGAGCCCGCAGTGGCGGACAACTACGGCAAGGTCGTCCAGGTCATCGGACCCACGGTCGACGTGGAATTCGACTCGGACAAGCTGCCCGAGATCCTCAACGCCCTGGTGGTCGAGGATCCGGCGCGCGGCGAGCGCGGCCTCACGGCCGAGGTCGCCCAGCACCTGGGGAACAACATCGTCCGCTGCGTGGCCATGGACGGAACCGACGGCCTGGTGCGCGGCATGAAGGTGCGCGACACCGGCGGCCCGATCAGTGTCCCCGTGGGCGACCAGGTCCTCGGTGGGATCTTCAACCTGCTGGGTGAGCCGCTCAACGAGCTCGAGCTGAAGGACGCATCGAGCCGCTGGCCGATCCACCGACCCTCGCCGAAGCTCGAGGACCAGGCCGGCACCGAGGAGATCTTCGAGACCGGGATCAAGGTCACCGACCTCCTCGCGCCCTACTCCAAGGGTGGGAAGATCGGCCTGTTCGGCGGCGCCGGCGTGGGCAAGACCGTGATCGTGATGGAGCTGATCGACTCCATCGCCAAGGAGCACGGCGGCTACTCCGTGTTCTGCGGCGTGGGCGAGCGCACGCGCGAGGGCAACGACCTCTATCTGGAGATGGAGGAGTCGGGTGTTCTCAAGAACACGGCGCTGGTCTTCGGTCAGATGAACGAGCCGCCCGGAGCCCGCCAGCGCGTGGCCCTGAGCGGTCTGACCATGGCCGAGTACTTCCGCGACGAGGTCGGCACCGACGTGCTGCTGTTCATCGACAACATCTTCCGCTTCACGCAGGCGGGCTCGGAGGTGTCGGCCCTGCTCGGACGCATGCCGAGTGCCGTGGGGTACCAGCCGACGCTGGCCACCGAGATGGGCGAGTTGCAGGAACGCATCACGTCCACGAACAAGGGATCGATCACCTCGGTGCAGGCGATCTACGTGCCGGCCGACGATCTCACGGACCCGGCCCCGGCCACCACCTTCGCGCACCTCGACGCCACGACCGTTCTCAGCCGCCAGATCGCCGAGCTTGGCATCTACCCGGCCGTGGATCCCCTGGCCTCGACGAGCCGGATCCTCGACCCGAAGATCGTGGGTGCCGAGCACTACAAGGTCGCGCGCGACACCCAGGAGATCCTGCAGAAGTACAAGGAACTCCAGGACATCATCGCGATCCTCGGCATGGACGAACTCAGCGAGGACGACAAGCTGACCGTGCAGCGCGCGCGCAAGATCCAACGCTTCCTCAGCCAGCCATTCAAGGTGGCCGAACAGTTCACCGGGATCCCGGGCACCTACGTGAAGCTCGAGGACACGATCCGCGGCTTCAAGGGCCTGGTCGACGGTGAGTACGACCACATCCCCGAGCAGGCCTTCTACATGAAGGGCACGATCGAGGAAGTCGTCGCCGACCACGAGAAGCAGGAAGCCGGCGCTCCGGCCTAGGTGTCCGGGCGAGCCCGCAGAAGGAGTCACCGCAGTGCCGCGCAAGACCTACCAGCTGAGCATCGTCACGCCCGAGCGGACGGTCTACGACGCCGAGGTCAACAGCACGACCCTTCCGGCCGAGGGCGGATACCTCGGCGTGTGGGCCGACCACGCGCCGATGGTCGCCGCCGTGCGGCCGGGGATGGTCACGATGTACGAGGGCACCAGCGAGCAGGAGACCGCCCACTACGCGGTGGGCGCCGGCTTCGCCGAGGTCAGCGGCGGGAAGATGGTCCTGATCGTCGACACCTGTGAGCTCGAGGACGACATCGATGCCCATCGCGCCGAGAGGGCGCTGGAGCGGGCGAAGGAACTCCTGAAGCAGGCCCTGCGGGGCGACGAGGCCGTCGACCTCGAGGCGGCCCAGCAGATGAAGGAGCGGGCCGAGGCCCGGATCAAGGTGGCCTACCTGCGCGGCAAGTAGGCGGCTCCGTCAGTCCTCACGGGTCGGCTTGCGCCGGGTGCGTTTGACGTCGCCCCGGCGCTTCTTTTCGTCCACCCGCCGGCGTCTGGCGGCCCGCGACGGCTTCGTGGCCTTCCTCGGGGGGTCGACCCGCAGGGCTCCCGCCACCAGGTCGGCCAGCCGCCGAACCGCCGCGTCGCGGTTGCGGCTCTGGCTGCGATGAGTCTGCGCGGCGACGCGCAGCCACCCCTCCCGGCTGATCCGGTTCGACAGGCGATCGAGGATCCGACTGCGTTGTGCCTCGTCCAGCGAGGGCGAGGCCTTCACGTTCCACAGGACCACCACCCGCGTGTTCGAGCGGTTCACGTGCTGGCCGCCCGGGCCCTGGGCGGTGGTCGCGTGGAACTGGAGCTCGTCGTCGTCGATCGCGAGCCGGTCGTCGATGCGGATCATGGCGATCCCGGTCAGTGCGCGTTCTCGGTCGCGGTGTCACCCTTGCGGGACGACGGGCCGTCGCGCGAGCCGGCCAGCGACGCGTCGTAGCTCGGGAGCCCGGCGATCAGCAGGGCCACGAGCAGGCCGAGGCCCATCCAGAGGGCCCGCAGCAGTGGATCTCCCAGCGCCAACCACGACGACAGGCCGAAGGCCAGCAGCACCGCCGCGATTGCCCGGGGCTTCACACGCTTCGGAATCCGCCGGTGATTCCGCCAGGCGTTCAGCGGCGGGCCCACGACCGGGTGGTTCAGCAACCAGTCGTAGAAGCGATCGTTCGCCCGGGCGAAGCACGCAGCGGCGATCAACAGGAAGGGCATCCCGGGCAACAGCGGCAGCACGACCCCCGCGATCCCGAGACCCGAGCAGACCAGCCCGATGCCGATCAGGATCCAGCGGACCGCCCGGTGGCGGTGCGGTCGGACCTCGTTCGTGAAGTCGTGGCGTGCGGGCATGTCGCGTCGGGGTGAGGGGAGACGGCCGTGGGTTCTTCCGGTGTCGGCACCCGGCGCCCTCGGGCTGAGAAGATAGTGCTCCACGGAGGATTCGCCGGAACCCGCAGGTTGGACGCCGCGCCCCGACCGGTGCCGTCGATCCCGTCCGTGACCCTGCCGCCGCGCCGCGGTACGCTCGGCACCGAGATCGATACCGACACCGGCGGCGGCACCGACACCGGCGCCGACACCGACACCGGCGCCGACACCGACACCGGCGCGCGCCAGCCGCGACTCGACGTACGAAGAGGGAAGAGATCATGAGCGAGCACGACCCCGCGATCCAGGGCTGGCAGCCCTTGCCCACCGTCCACCCCGACGCCCTCACCGAGGCCCGCCTGCAACTGCACTGGGCGTCGCAGGTCCTGGCCTCGATCGGCTACAGCCACCTCGAACGGGCCGACGACGACAGCCAGAGCAACATGGGCTGGGTCGACGGCATGCAGTTGCTGGCCGGACGCTACCTCGACGACGAGCCCACCGGCTTCGGAGCGCTCGTCCCGGCCGCCCTGAAGCTCGGCTTCCACGAGCCGGGCGGCGAGGAACTGGTGGGGATCGATCTCCAGGGGGCCACGCTCGACCAGGCCTACGAAGCCATGGAGCAGGCCATCGCCGAGCGCCGGAACCAGCCGAAACAGACCCTGGAGCGCCCCCGCTACGACCTGCCCGACCACCCCGTCGCCGCCGCCGGGACTTTCGGAGACGTGCCGGAAGCCGCTCTGAAGGCGCTCCACGCCTGGTTCCACGACGCCAATCTCGTCATGCGAGACCTGCGGGCCAGGACCGCGGGCGCCACGTTGCCGCGGGTGTGGCCGCACCACTTCGACATGGGCATGCTGATCTCGCTCGAGGAGCACGGGAATCCGCAGCAGGGGCGCTCGATCGGTCTCGGACTGAGCCCCGGCGACGACAGCGACCCCGCGCCCTACTGGTACGTGGCCCCCTACCCGACGCCCGACGTCGAGGGAGGCGCGCCCGAGCCCGCCATCGGCGAGTGGACCACGCAGGGCTTCGTGGGGATGAAGCTCGACGCCGCCACGGCGATCGGCGACGGATCCGGGCCGGGGCAGGAAGCGCGGGCGCGCGAGTTCGTCGACGACGCGGTCGCCGTGTGCCGCCGCCTGCTCGATGCCTGACGCTCAGAACACCTGACGCTCAGAAGAGAGGGGGAGCCGGCGCAGCCTGGTCGGGGCCGAGCCGCCCCACCTCGACGCGTGCACGCAGGTAGCTCTGACGTTCCACGGGATGCCCCTCGAGTCGGCGCAGGAGGGTCAGCTGGCCGACGTGGGTGAGCACGTCGGCGTAGGGTCCCTGGACCAGCTTCTCGACCGGCCACTCGTGTGCAGGGGCCGCCTCGGCGTGGTGTGCGTCCAGGCGGCCCAGTTCGGCGTGGAAGGCCTCGACGAGCTCGGCCCAGGCCCAGCCCTCGCGGACGGCGGCGTCGACCTCGAGTCCCGGTTCGAACGACGAGCGGGCCAGTCGCAGGACCTGCACGCAGTGGGTCAGGAGAGCCCGCGGTGAACGCACGCCGTGGCCGGGGTCGAAGTCCGCGAACGAGGCCGGGGCATCGACGACCGCGGCGTGGAAGCGATACGCGATGGCGGCCAGGAGATGCCGCAGGGGATCGAAGTCCATGTCGACCTCCGGAGCCCGGGGGGCCGGTCAGGGTAGCACACGGTGCGGTCGGTTCGCGGCCCCCCGGCGCCCTCGCCGCCCGGAGGGTCACGGCGGGCCGGCGCTGGCCGTACCGCCGCGTGCCCGATACCTTGGACGTCACCGCTGCGGACCGTTCCCCGCCGTGCCGCCGCCGTTCCCGCCGCCCCGACTCCGAGCCATGTCCCTGCGCCCGACGCCCGAATCCGACCCCACCGTCGCGCGCCTCGCGCGCACCTTCGAGCTCCTGCGCGCCCACCTCGAGCGCGAGTCGGAGCAGCCGGTGGTCGACCACGCCGAGCCGTCCGAGCTGCTCGACCGCATCGACTTCGATCTGGGATGCGAGCCCGTCGACGACGACCGCCTGTTCGCCACGCTCGAGCAGCTCGTCGCGGCGACCCCGCGGACGACGACCCGACGCTTCTTCAACCAGCTCTTCAGTGGACGCGACGACTTCGGGACCATCGGCGAACTGATCGCGTCGTTCCTGAACTCGTCCATGTACACCTTCAAGGCCGCGGGCCCGCAGGTGATGCTCGAGCGCACTCTGACCCAGCACATGGCGCGCAAGGTCGGCTTCGGGGCGGGCGAGGGTGTCTTCGTTCCGGGTGGCTCGATCTCGAACCTCGTCGGCATGGTGATGGCCCGCGACGCGCACCGGCCGGACAGTCGCGACGCCGGCCTGCACGCCGGCCCTCCACTCACGCTCTACGCCTCGAGACTGGCCCACTACTCGGTGCCGAAGAACGCGAACATGCTGGGACTGGGACGGGCCGCGGTCCGTGCGGTCGATGTCGACGAACGGGGCCGCCTGCGGCCCGACGCTCTCCGTCGAGCCATCGAGACCGACCGTGCCGAGGGGCGTGACCCCTTCCTGGTGGTGGCGACCTCGGGGACGACCGTCCTCGGCGCCTTCGACCCGCTGCCCGCGATCGCCGACGTCGCCGACGAGTTCGGCCTGTGGTTGCACGTCGACGGAGCCCTCGGGGGCAGTGTCTCGCTCAGCGAGCGCCATCGGCACCTGATCGAGGGCAGCGAGCGGGCCGACTCCTTCACCTGGAACGCTCACAAGATGCTCGGCGTGCCCCTGGCCGCGTCGGTGATCCTCACGCGCCAGGCCGGGCGCCTGCGGGGGAGCATGGACGAACACGCCAGCTACCTCTTCCAGTCGCCGGACGCGACCTACGAGCACGGCACCATGTCGCCGCAGTGCGGGCGCCGCAACGACGCCCTGAAGCTCTGGGCGGCGTGGCAGAGCCACGGCGACCGGGGGATGGGTGCCCGCGTCGACCGACTCTTCGGACTCGCCCGACACGCTGCCGGTCGCGTGAAGGCCGAGCCGGACCTCGTGCTGTCGCGGGAGCCCGAGTCGGTCACCGTGTGCTTCGAGGTCGCCGGGCGGCGGAGCGACGACGTCTGCGAACGCCTGCGCCACGAGTCCCGCGCGCTCGTCGGTTATGGCGACGTCGACGGCCGGCGCGTGATCCGTCTGGCCCTCGTCAACGGCGCCCTCGACGAGTCCGACGTCGACACCTTCTTCGACGCGGTGCTCGCGGTGTCGACACGCAGTGAAGAGGGCGACAACGCCCTCCGTTGACCCCACTGGAGCCTTCTGCGCGGGGGTCCCAGGAGAAAGCCGACGTTTCATCCCGGCTTAACTCCGCCCTCACAGTCGGACACTAGACTGTCGCCCGTCCGATACTCGACACAATCCGGACGCGCTCGAAAAACCACCTTCCACTCCGAGCACTCCCGGTCCGGTCGTACCCGATCCGGACCGGAACGGATCGTTCGGTTCGCCGACGATTTCGCCTCTCTCTGCTCCTCCTGGAGGTATCCAACACCATGATTCGTCAGCTCAAGAGAACCGCTCTCTTGGCTCTCGGACTGGTCGTGCTCTCCGGCCCCGCGTTCGCGCAGGGCATCATCTACGACTCGAACATCCTGTTCGGGAACAATGGTGGCGGCACCCAGTTCGACACCGACCTCGGCAGCGGTGGAGACACCGAAGCCTTCGTCACGGCCAACTTCTCCCGGAACCTGATCGGTACCGATCCGCTCCTGGAGTCGACCTACAACTCGATCGAGGGCCCCTGGCGGCCCACGGCCGGCAGCCCCGCGATCTTCGGCAACGCCGGTGCGGTCGAGTTGCTCAAGGCCTCCGACCTCGACCCCTTCTTCGACGACGTTCCGTACGCCGGCGCTCTCAGCCCGGACCCGGCCCGGGACTGGACCCGCGGCTGGCTCTACGCCAACACCCAGGGCGGCCTGGGCCGTGACGACATCGACTTCGGTCTGCCCGTCGTCACCGTCAGCGGCAACGTCCCGCCGGGCACCACCTGGACCGCCGACAACCGCTACGAGCTCGTCGGCCGTGTGACGGTGGCCGACGGCGTGACCCTGGTCATCGAGCCGGGCGTCGTCGTGACCGGTTCGCCGGGCACCAACGCCTACCTGGCCGTCGACCGCGGTGGCCGAGTGCAGGCCGTGGGCACGGCGCAGGAGCCGATCATCTTCACCTCCGGTGCCCCTCTGGGTTCGCAGGCCCCGGGCGACTGGTCGGGTGTGCTGATCAACGGCCGCGCCGTGGCCAACTGCGACATCGACCCGTCGGCTGCCGTGGACTGCCGTGCGACCAACGACCCGGCCGGACCGTTCAGCTGTGAGTCCGAGGGCAACGGTGGCCTCTTCGGCGGTACCGACGACGACGACGACAGCGGGATCCTCCGCTTCGTGCGCTCGGAGTACGCCGGTCTCGAGATCAGCCCGAACAACGAGCTGAACGCCTTCACGTTCAACGCCGTCGGCCGCGGCACGACGCTGGAGTTCCTGCAGACCTTCCGCAGCACCGACGACCACTTCGAGTGGTTCGGTGGTGCGGTCCGTAGCCGTTGGTTCGTGGCCCTCGAGGGCGACGACGACGGCCTGGACTGGCAGCTCGGCTACCGCGGCCGTCACCAGTACGCCATCGTGACCGCTCTGAGCGATCAGAACGAGGGCGGTGCGAACCCGACCGGTGCCAACCCCGAGAAGGGGATGGAGTGCGACAACAACGAGGACGACAACGAGTGCGCGAGCGAGTCCGACGGCATCGTGGCGAACGTCACGCTGATCGGCGGCAGCACCCAGCGGGGTGACAGCAGCACGGGCACCAACTTCCGTCGCGGCACCAATGGTGGTGTGGTCAACAGCATCATCGTGGACTTCGACGGCGTCGGCTTCGACATGGACAGCGCGGCGACCTTCGCCAACGGTCCGCGGGCGACCGTACCGGCGAGTTTCAGCCCGGTCGATCCCACGGCCGGTGGCATCACCTTCGACGGCAACTTCCTGTGGGACAACAACGGTGGTGGTACCCAGTACGACACCGACACGGGCAGCGGTGGGGACACCGAGGCCTTCGTCACGTCGAACTTCGTGAACAACCGCATCGCGGACCCGCGTCTCGACCCGGACTACATCGTGATCGACGACGGCGGCAACTGGAACCTCCAGTCGGACAGCCCGGCCCTGTTCAAGAATGGTGCGTCGCTGCTCCGCGTGAGCGACATCGATCCGTTCTTCGAGGACCGCCAGCACGCCGGCGCCCTGAGTGATGGTGCCGCCGCCTGGACGCAGGGTTGGATCTACGCCGATCTCGATGGTGGTGCGAGCCGCACCGACATCGACCCGGGTCTGCCGGTCGTGACCGTCAGTGGCAACGTCGCGCCGGGGACCACCTGGACGGCCGACAACCGCTACGAGCTGGTCGGCCGCGTGACGGTGGCCGATGGGGTCACCCTGACGATCGATCCCGGTGTCGTCGTGACCGGTTCGCCGGGCACCAACGCCTACCTGGCCATCGACCGTGGGGGCCGGATCGAGGCCGAGGGCACCGTGGATCAGCCGATCATCTTCACCTCGGGCGCTCCGCTCGGTTCGCAGGCTCCGGGTGACTGGTCCGGTGTGCTGATCAACGGCCGCGCCGTGGCCAACTGCGACATCGACCCGTCGGCCGCCGTGGACTGCCGTGCGACCAACGACCCGGCCGGGCCGTTCAGTTGCGAGTCCGAGGGCAACGGGGGCTTGTTCGGTGGCACCGACGACGCCGACGACAGCGGAATCCTGCGCTACGTGCGATCGGAGTACGCCGGTCTCGAGATCAGCCCGAACAACGAGTTGAACGCCTTCACGTTCAACGCCGTGGGCACGGGCACGACCCTCGAGTTCCTGCAGACCTTCCGCAGCACCGACGATCACTTCGAGTGGTTCGGTGGTTCGGTCAAGAGCCGTTACTTCGTGGGCCTCGAGGGCGACGACGACGGTCTGGACTGGCAGCTCGGCTACCGGGGCCGTCACCAGTTCGCCGTGATCACCGCCCTTGGTCTCGACGGCGCCAACCCCGAGAAGGGGATGGAGTGCGACAACAACGAGGACGACAACGAGTGTGCCAGTGAGTCGAACGGGATCGTGGCCAACGTCACCTTGATCGGTGGCAATCAGGGCCGCGGTACCAGCAGCACCGGCATCAACTTCCGGCGCGGGACCAACGGTGGCGTGTTCAACAGCGTCATCGTGGACTTCGCCGGTGTCGCCTTCGACATGGACAGCGCGGCCACCTTCGCCAACGGCGTCGGTCCCCGCCCGGTTCTGCAGTCGGTCGGTACCGTCGGTACGGGCATCGAGGGTGGCATCTCGAACTCTGCGTTCAACGTGAGCTTCGCGCCGAATCCGGTGCAGACCGGCAACGGCATGTTCCGCTTCACGCTGCCGCGTTCGAGTGACGTTCGGGTGCGCGTGTTCAACGCGCGCGGTCGCCTGGTCGACACGGTCTTCTCCGGCCGTCTCGACGCGGGCTCCCGCGAGTTGAGCTGGACCCCCCGCAACCAGGCCAACGGTGTGTACTTCTACCAGGTGCAGGCCGGCGGTCAGGTCGCTTCGGGCAAGCTCATGCTCGTGGACTAGTTCGAAAGGGTTCGGGGCTCCGGCCCCGGACTCGGCGGTTCGCAGCGCCACGACGCAGCACGAACGAGCATCGAGCGTGGCGTGCGGCCGAAACCGGGGTGGGGCAGTCGGAAGACTGTCCCACTCCTGGCGTCCTGGCCCTGTGTTCCCGTGACCGGATTCCGGTCACCCATTCCGTGAAGTGAGGCCCCCATGCGTGGTGCTCTTCGACTCCCGGACCTCGTCGCGATCGTCGTCGTCCTCGGGATCCCCCTTCTCGTCGGCCCCGCCGCTGCCACCTCGCAGCACGTTCCGGGCATGAGCCTGACCGCCGGGATCCTCGCGGAGGACGACGCCGCAGCGGTCGCCGAGACCGGCGACACCACCCGTCCCGCGCGGGCCACCGGCGACACCGCCCTTCCCGCGCGCGCCGACACCACGACGACCCGCACGGCAGCGGGAGACTCCACCTCGACCGGCACCCGGGCGACCGTTCCGGACAACGCCCCCGGGACGATCACCGGCCACGTCCGTGACGCGGAGTCCGGCCGTGCCCTGCCCTACACGAACATCATTCTCGATCGCGTCCGGCCCGGGGCCCGCCCCGAGCAGGCCGGGGGTAGCATCGCACTGACCGGCGGACAGTACTTCGCCCGTGTCGCGCCCGGCACCTATGACGTCTCGTTCCTGTACCTGGGCTACGAGACCTTCACCGCCGAGGACGTCGTCGTCGCACCCGGCTCGACCGTGACCCTCGACGTCGACATGACCGTGAAGCCGATCGAGTTCACGGCCATGACCGTCCAGGCGCAGAAGATCACGAACACTGCCGTGGCGCAGCTCCAGGAGAAGAAACGCGCGACCGCCGTGCAGGAGGCGATCACCGCCGAAGAGATCAGCAAGAGCACCGACTCCGACGCAGCCGAGGCCCTCGAGCGTGTCACCGGCCTGAGCGTGGTGGGCGGGAAGTTCGTCTTCGTGCGCGGGCTCGGCGACCGCTACAGCTCGACCACCCTCAACGGTGCACCGCTCAGTTCGCCCGAGCCCAGCCGCAACACGGTGCCGCTCGACATCTTCCCGGCCGCCATGCTCGACAACATCGTCGTGCAGAAGGCCTTCACGCCCGACATGGACGGCAACTTCGGGGGCGGCAACATCGACGTGCGCACCCGCCGCGGCGTCGACGAGCGCGTCTTCCAGCAGAAGATCTCGTATGGATTCAACCAGAGCGTGATCGACAACGACTTCCTCACCTACGAGGGAGGTGCGACCGACCTCTTCGCTCGCGACGACGGAACACGCGGCTTCCCCCGTTTGCTCGAAGCCTACGAGGACCGGAGCTTCACCCCCCGGAACGCGAGCGAGGCCGAACAGTTCGCAGCGACCTTCTCGTTCCCGAACGTGTGGACCCCCGAGCGCGTGGAGGGTCCGCCCAACTTCGGCTACTCCGGTCTCTACAGCGATTCCTTCGAGATCGAAGGGCGTCGCGGCAGCGTTCTCGCGGCCGCGTCCTACAGCCACGGCGTGAAGACCGAGGACTTCGAGCAGTACGTGATCCGCACCGACGAGATCGCCCCACCCAAGCAGCAGGCGAACACCCTGCGTTCGGAGCGCTCCGTGCTCCTGGGGGTGACCGGCGCCGTCACCTTCCAGCCGACCACCGGGACCAGCCTTCAGTACAACCTGCTCTACACCCGCAGCGGTGAAGACGCCGCGTACACCTCGGTCGGCCGGACCGACAGCGAGGAGACCCAGTTCCTGAGCCACACCCTGAAGTTCGTCGAGCGCGACCTGCTGACCCACGTCCTGCAGGGTCGTCACACCATCGGCCCGCACGGGTCCGAGCTCCACTGGATGGGCTCGACCTCCGAGGCGACGCGCAACGAGCCCGACAACCGTTACAGCCGCTTCGCATGGGCCAACAGCGACCGTCGCGTGTCCGAGAGCGGCGAGCAGTACAACGTCGGCGTGTGGACCCAGCCCAACATCGCCAGTGGCTTCCAGCGCCTGTTCGGCGAGACCGACGAGAACGCCCGGGCCTTCCGCGTGAACTGGGACCTGGTCATGCCCGAGAAGCCCTGGGTGAAACGTCGCCTGAAGGTCGGCTTCGGCTACCGCGAGCGCGAACGCGACGAGGGCTACCGCCGGTTCCTGATCCGCAAGCCCTCGCCCTCGACCTACGTGGAAGCCGGCGGCGGGGGCCGGGCCGAGGACATCTTCGAACTGTCGAGCTTCAACGACCCCGTGGAGGCCCTTCGACTCTCGAAGACCGAGGAGTTGACCAACCCCTTCGATTCCTACGACGCCCAGCAGGAGATCACGGCGCTCTACGCCATGCTCGACCTCGACTTCTTCGAGACCTTGCGCGTGACCGGCGGCGCTCGCTTCGAGAGCAACCAGCAGACCGCGAGCTCGCTCAGCCTGAACGGCGCCGAGGCCGGCCTCCCGAGTATCGAGGCCGACGCCAGCGCCGAGGACTGGTTGCCCGCTCTGAATCTGACCTGGCGTACGACCGACCGCATGCAGATCCGCGGCGGCTACAGCCGAACGCTCAACCGCCCGCAGCTGCGCGAGCTCGCCGGCCTGCGCATCTTCGACTTCGACGCCGACGAGGTCGTGTCCGGCAATCCGTTCCTGCGGACCGCCACCGTCGACGCCTTCGACTTCCGATGGGAGATCTTCCCCGCGCCCCGCAGCTACGCCGCGCTGAGCTTCTTCGACAAGACCATCGACAACGCGATCCTCACCAACTTCACCAACCAGGCCGGCGGCGGGCTCGTCCTCTACCCCGCCAACGGTGAGCAGAACGGATCGCTCCGCGGCTGGGAGGTCGAGTGGCGCGGACCGCTCGACGACGTGTTGTGGGCGTCCCGCCAGGCCGCCGTGTCCGGCGCATGGCTCGTCACCCGCCCGTTCTGGCTGCTCGGCCAGATCCCCGGCCTGTCGTCGCTCGGTGACTGGACCCCCGCCCACCGCGTGGCCCGTGGAGTCGTGGTGCCCGCACTGCGCAACTGGGGGTTCACGTTCAACTACTCCGGGATCTCGTCGTCCATCGACCTCGACCCCATCCGCGCCGAGAACGAGCTGTTCAACGTGGTGGACCCCGATGGCGACCCCCAGCCGAGCCCCGACGGGACCGAGGTCCAGGAGAATCGTCTGACCGGTCAGGCCGACTCCGCCTTCAACCTGGGTCTGTTCTACGGCAACGGGAACCAGGACTTCTCGCTGCTGTTCAAGGACTTCGGTCTGCGGCAGGAGTCGGCGGCTCTGCAGACCTTCATCGACCCACCCCTCGTGGTCGATGCGGCCTTCTCCACCCGACTCGGGCCCAATGCCAGGCTCAAGCTGTCCGTCGAGGACATCTTTCCGCAGGACGTCGAGGAGTTCTACGACGACATCCTGATGGAGCGCGTCGACGGCTCGACCTTCGACACCCGTCGCCTCGTCCGAGCGGTCGGCCCCAAGTACGGAGCATCGATCAGCTACGACTTCTGATTCCCGGTGATCCCCGGAAGGAACGATCCCCATGAACCGCAACGCCGCGCTCGCACTCGTCGCGATCGTCCTCATCGTCGGTGCCGTTCTCTACTTCGACGGAACCGGTGATGACGCCACGCCCCCCGACCCGGATTCGAGTTCCGCGGCCGCCGATGCCGGCAGCGCAGTCGATGAGTCCACGCCGGCGCCCGGCCGCGGCCCCGACGCCGAGCCCGTCGGTGCCGTCGTCGAGTCCCAGCAGGAACCCGGTGTCCTCTACGACGACAACGGCATCGCCATCGGTGGCGTCGAGCCGCGCCCCTCGGGCACCCCGCTCAACATCGACTACATCATCGAGTACCACGAGAACCACACCTTCGTGAGCAACAGCGGCCGCGACACCTTCACCGTGCCCCTGCCCGGCGACCCCCGCTGGCCCGACTACCTCGAGTTCCGCCGCGCGTTCCCGTCGATGAACGACAACTCCAGGGGCTATGCCATCGCCTACGATCCCGAGTGGCGCTCCGTCCAACGCGGCTACCGCGAGGTGCCCGCCCCGGGAATGGAGTTGTTCGGTGGAGCCGACACGCTCCGCGGCCTCATCCGCAGGGTGCTCGAGGAAGTCGGCGCCGAGAACGACTACGGCCTCGTGGATCTCGCTCTCCGCAAGGAAGAGTTCGAGATCATCTGCTGGCCGTCGTTCCCGCAGGCCCGCCCCTACACCCTCGCCTACTGGACCGATGCGTGGCGCTTCCAGTACGCGAACATCATCAGCGGAATCCGCGAAGCGAAGCTGGAGGCCGGTGGCCGGGAGTGGGATCTCGAGAGCATCGGCTACGACGAGATCGAGGACTTCCAGCACTTCCGGTTGTACAACGGGGTGACGGTACGCGCGAAGGATCGGGCGAACGGGGACGTGGCGGAGTTCGATTGGGTGGATTCGGTGATCGAGCGCAACGGCACCTTCAAGGTCTACATGTATAAAAACTGATCTGCCTCGATGATTGTTCATGGCCCCGGATTCGCAAGGATCCGGGGTCATGCGTACCAATCGACCGACGAACGGTTGGACGCCTCCCCACTGCCCCAACCGTAACTGCAAGTACCACAA
>Ga0102943_1000026_pt1 | contig 87370 bp, 65 predicted proteins | sample SalPonC_black_MG_FD_78174 | JGI IMG/M metagenome (GOLD analysis project Ga0102943, IMG submission 78174) | Salt pond soil microbial communities from South San Francisco under conditions of wetland restoration - Salt Pond MetaG... | ecosystem: Environmental > Aquatic > Marine > Intertidal zone >...
CTGGGATCTATTCGGGCAAGGATAACTTTTCCGGCCATCACCTTAAAACTTTTTAACACCCGCCTTGTTCCGTTCATGATTCTCGTATAAAATGCCTTGGGACAAAACAGCTGAAAGCATCATCCGCACTTTTACAAGGAGCTTGATCAATGGGTCTGCTCACACCCGGGAAAATACTATTGTTCACTGCCCTGGCTCTGGGCGCTGCTTTTTTGGGGCTTTTTGACAGATTATACGCCTGGCATTGGCAGCACATCCAGCTGCACTCCACCATAGAGGCCCTGGGGGGAATCACCGCCTGCCTGATTTCCGTGCTGCTGTTTATCCGGGCCCAGGACACCCTGGATGCCTGCATGGTCATGGTGGCCACAGGATTTGCCTGCATGGGGGTGCTGGATACCGCCCATGCCATCAGCCAGCCCGGGGATTCCTTTATCTTTCTCCACAGCGCGGCCACCCTGTCCTGCGGATTTTTTTTCGCCTCGGTCTGGTTGTGCAAAGGACGGCGCCTCGGCAGCCTGACCGAATTGCGCGTCATTTATTTTGGTTTTATTGCCCTGTCCGTCTCTGTTGGCATGCGGGCCCTTTTATTTCCCGGGGATGTGCCCAGAATCATGCCCCTGTTTGACGGCAAATTTACCATGGCGGCCATATTGATCAACTTGACCGCCGGCCTGTTGTTCCTGTCCTCGGTATTCAAATTTTCCCAGATCTATCGCCAGGATAAAACCAGCCAGGCCCTGCTGTTCGCCTGCCTGGCCTATCTGTTCGGTATCTCCGCCATTATTTTCCCCTTTTCAATGCCCTGGAACGGCATGTGGTGGGTCTGGCACCTGATCAGGCTCGCAGCCTTTTTAATTACCCTGGCATTTATTTCACACCAGTATCGAAAACACCTGGGCCTCAATGGCAAGACAGGCCAGAAAGAGACAAACCATTGAAAATGGCCGCCGCCATGCTCAGGGCCCCCAGGCACCTGATCTTCTGGATCCTGGCCGATGCCCTGTACCTGTTTGTTTTGTCCGGGTTCCTTGGCACAGCCATCCCCCTGAGCCTTTCCAGATTCATCCTCGTCCATGTTCTGGCCGTGTGCGTCGGGGCCATGGTCATGTTCACCGGACTTGGGGCCGGGGTCCTCTGGATACCGGTGCTTACCTTTCTGGGCATCAGGCCCTCGGAAGCCGTTGCCATATCCGTATTTACCCAGATTGCCGGCAAGGGAACAGGATCCCTGACCTATCTGCTCAACGGCATGGTGGACAAAAAAACAGCTGTCGCCTTTATCCCCATGGCCCTGGCCGGCGTGACCCTGGGGTTTTTAACCGGATTTTACATTCCCCCGGCCTATGAACGAATCCTGCTTTATATCTTCCTGCTCATTGCAGGCTACCTGCTCATGAGAACCATCCAGTCCCTTCACTCCCCGGGTCCTGGTGCTGATTCTCCCTGGCCGGCCCCGGCCCGGACCGATTTTGCCCAAAGCTATCCTGTGGTGATCATCTCCTCATTTTTCACCGGCCTTTTAAGCATCGGAAATACAGACTGGCTCATCCCCCATATGACCCTCAAACTCAGGATTCCCACCTCCCGGGCTGTGGCCACAGGCCTGTTCATTATGTTTGTCACCACTTTGTTCTACCTGTTCCTGGTCTGCATGAGTGTCTGGACCGGCAATGCTGACTGGCCCAGGGGTACCTCCCTGTTGTTTGCCACCTGCAGCGGGGTGATCCTGGGAGGTCAGATCGGCACCCGCCTGGTCCGAATCCCCTGGTTTGCAATCCATCAAAAGCATATGTTTATCATTTTACTGGCCATGTCCATCGTTCATTTGCTGTGGTAGGCCGGTTTGAGAAAGAAAAAACAAAAACACTGCTTAAAACCATTCACAGCGACACCCATGTTTGAGAAACTCAAAAATAAAGTGTTTGGATTTTTATCCAGAAGCCAATGGGCCATCCGACTGCTGAACCTGCCGATGTGCAAACCTGGAAAGATGCGGCAGGGACTAATATTGATTCAAATAGACGGGCTTTCGTTTTGCCAGCTTGAACAGGCCATTGAAAAAGGGAAAATGCCGTTTTTGAACAAGCTGCTTCACCGGGATAAAACCCATAAATGCCGGTCCATGTACTCAGGCATTCCTTCATCAACCCCTGCGGTTCAGGGTGAATTGTTTTACGGTGTGCCGACGGTTGTACCTGCCTTTGAATTTATTGACCGGAAAGAAAACCGCCGGCATGTCGGTTTTAATCCGGAAACCGCAGATTTTCTTGCAAACGAGCTGAAACAAAAGGGCCCCCCTCTTTTGAGGGGCGGTCATGTGTATGCCACCATTTTTTCAGGCGGCGCAAAACAAGCCCGATACTGCAGCGAAACCATGGACCTGGACACCTTGATCCAGTCCCTTAACCCGCTCAAGCTTCTGGTGATGCTGATCCTGCATGCCGGAAAACTCATGCGAATTTTTACGTTTGCACTGGTAGAAGTTGTACTGGCACTGCAGGATTTTATTAGGGGAATCATCCGGCGTCAGGATATTGTCCGTGAACTGACATTTATCCCCGCACGGGTCCTTGTGTGCATCATTCTTCGTGAGCTTGTCCGTTTCCGACTGAAGATGGATGTTACCCAGGGTATCGAACTCGTGTGTGCCAATTTTCTGGGGTATGATGAGCAGTCCCACCGCAGGGGACCTGAATCCGCCTTTGCACACTGGAGTCTGAAAGGAATTGACGACACCCTGAAAGATATTTACCGAACCGCTGAAAAGTCAACCTGCCTTGAGTATGATCTTGTTGTTTATTCGGATCACGGTCAGGAACATACAAGGAGTTATGAGGATGTGAACCGGATCTCTGTTAAAAAAGCGATAAAAAAGAATCTGGCTGAATATTTTCCACAAACCACCACCAACGGTCACTTGGAAGAAGAAACCATGCTAGATACCGTTTACCGGAAAATACGGTCCTTTGGGCTTAAACCACAGAAACCAGGAAAAAACCGCCCTGCCGTCACACCGGTAAGTGGCCGGGATATCCAGGTAACCACCATGGGCCCTCTGGGGCATGTCTATTTTCCCTATTCTCTTACCGACAGACAGATGCACGGGGCAGCCCTCAAGCTGGTGCGTAAAGCCGGTATCCCCCAGGTTTTCTTTTTGGATAAAAACAGGAAGGTGATGGCTGCCACTCCCCGGGGGACACTGCCCCTCACCCCCCATAAAGCCAAAATTTTAGGTAAAAACCATCCCTTTCTTGATCTTGCCGCACAGGATCTGGCAAGGGTCTGCCGTCATCCCAATGCCGGAAATCTGGTTATCTCCGGATGGCTGCCCGGTGAAAAACCCCTGTCATTCAACACCGAAAACGGTGCCCACGGCGGCCCTGGAATGAATGAAACCCATGCGTTTACGATTCTCCCCGCCAAATTCCCGGTACCAGAGGGAATCCTAATGCGGCCCAGGAATTTGAGAACCCTGCTTGAGAGGCATTTGAGAACATTGCGAAAACCCAAGAAGCCCACCCAATATCCACAAAAAATGGAAACAGGCCTGAGTGTTGTCACCCACAACATTCACAGTTGCCTGAACCTGGACCGCCGCTGTGATCCGGATCGTACCGCCGGGGTCCTGTCTGCACTGAACCCGGATATTGTTGCCCTCCAGGAGGTGGATGTCGGGTGCCGCCGGACCGGATTTATGGATCAGGCAGCCCATCTTGCCCGATCCCTTGACATGTTTTATCATTTTTATCCCCTGGTTGACCGGAAGTCAGGGCAATACGGGATTGCCATTCTCAGCCGATATCCCATCGTTGAAATTGAATGCCGCCACCTTGCCTGTACCCGGATCGGCCGTCGGGCTCCGGAGCAGCGGGGGATCATGTCAGCGATAATCGAAACCCCGTTTGGGCCTGTCCGGTTTATCAATACCCATCTGGGACTGAAATCCTCGGACAGGGCAGCCCAGATCAAGGATATCATTTTAAATACACTGATGCCCCACCCTGGGTTTTCCGGACAGCCCCAGGGCGTTCCACTCATTTTTTGCGGTGACTTGAATGCCGGCCCTAAATCCGCTGTTTACCGTTCTGTTTCCCGGTATCTCAATGATGTTCAGGTATCCCAAACGGCCAGCGCCTCTCCAAAGCCGACATTTTTTTCCTGGTTTCCGGTTCGCCGCATTGATCACATATTTGTTTCCAGTCATTTCCATACAAACCATGTATTTGTTCCCAAAAATCACACGGCGCGTATGGTATCCGATCACCTGCCTGTATCGGCTGAAATTGGCCTTATATCTTCCGGCAAAGACAAATAGCAGATACACATCATCCGCCTCCGCCTTTTCTTCCACTCCAAGATCCTTACATGCAAGGCTGCAGTATCATTTGGAGGGCATGTAAGCACATAGCAATCTGCCCGGATACAGAGCTTGTCAGCCCGTATTACAGCATTTCCCCCATTGTCCACGGCTGCTTTCCGGTCTATTTTCATCCTGACCCATCCCGGAAAGCCTGCCCTTCTGGCAATGAAGACCCAGGACACGGCATCTATACAGGCAATACCGGGAAATCATCATCAAACAGTGAGGAGGAGTCTATGTCCAGTGAAAGCCTGCACCAACCCTTTTCAGACCTGTATGACAGCGCGATATATTGTACATGCTCTCTTTCCTGATGAACTAGCACCGGTACCACGACTTGAAACATATGCCAAAGAGACAAAAAAAAGACCCGGGCAAGAAAGGGTTGAATGACCAGTCTGCGGATCCAGAGGCCGGCCAGGATCTGACCGTTCTGGAAAACCAGTGCCCGCTTCCGGACGAACCCATCGACAAAGTACTTGATCCGCTCAAGCGTTTTGTACAGGTTGAATCGGCCAGCGGCATTGTCCTGCTTGCGGCAACAGCCGCAGCCCTTCTGCTGGCAAACTCCCCGGCCGCAGACCGCTTTGCCGCCCTTTGGGAAACCCGGGCTGCCGTCTCCATCGCGGGGATCTCCTTTGACATGTCACTCAAGCATTGGATCAACGACGGACTCATGGCCGTCTTTTTCTTCGTGGTCGGCCTGGAAGTCAAACGCGAGCTGGTTCTGGGAGAGTTGAAAGATCTTCGCACCGCCGCCCTGCCAATTGCAGGGGCCCTGGGCGGCATGCTGGTTCCGGCGGGCATTTATATGCTGCTGGTCAACCAAGGGCCGGCAGCAGACGGATGGGGAATTCCCATGGCCACGGACATCGCCTTTGTGGTCGGCCTCCTGGCACTGTTCCGGGACAGGATTCCAGACGGTCTGCGGGTCATGCTGCTCTCCCTGGCCATTGCCGATGACATCGGCGCCATTGTGGTGATTGCCGCAGGGTATACCCAAACCATTCATACGGCAGCCCTGGCAACGGCCGCGGGCGGTCTTGGTCTGGCCTTGATACTATTTCGACTCGGCATCCGGAATACGGCTGTTTATGCACTGTGCATGCTGCTTGTCTGGGCGGCCCTGCATGAATCCGGAATCCACGCCACCCTGGCGGGCGTGGCCTTCGGACTGCTGGTGCCGACCCGCTCCTGGGTCGACGAAGGCAGGCTGGGCATGGTGACCCGCCGCACCCTGTCTTTCCTTCAGGGCCAAGGCTGGTCCCATTGCCAGGATCGCTACCATGCCTTGCGCCAGATGGAAAGGGCCACCCGCAAGTCCATTGCACCCCAGCAGCGGTTCGAAAACCAGCTCCACCCCTGGACCGGCTTCGTGATCATGCCCCTGTTTGCACTGGCCAACGCCGGTGTGGCCATACGCCCGGAACAATTTACAGATCCAGTGGCCGTGGCTGTTGTCTGCGGCCTTGTTCTGGGCAAACCCCTGGGTATCGTTACGGCCTGCTGGCTGGCCGTCAAATCCGGCCTTGCCCGGCTGCCCCGGGGCGTGACCTGGGGGGCCATGCTGGGTGCCGGCTGTCTAACCGGCATCGGGTTTACCATGTCCCTGTTCATTGCCGGCCTGGCACTGCAGGGCCAGGGACTTGAGGCCGCTAAAACCGGTATCCTGCTCGCCTCCCTCATCAGCGCCGCCTTTGGAACGGCCGGGCTTATCTTCTTCCTTCCGCGGGAACAAGGTCGCGAATAAGGACCGGCTTCCAGCCCTGCCAAACACAATCGGCAAGGCCCTCAGGCCCATTACGGGCTTGGATCCAGGGCAAATGGGTAATCCCGACCATTTAATTGTTTTCTGATCCAGGTCTAGGATAGGGATGATACTGGGCAGGCCGGTCTGCCCGGAGCCGGATAAACCACCAATCAGGAGGTAGAACACATGGACAGACTCAAAGGAAAAACCGCATTGGTAACCGGCGGGGCCAAAGGCATCGGCCGCGCCATCTGCCGGCAGTTCGCCGCACAAGGCGCCCGGGTGATCATCTCAGACCTGGCTTCGGACAAAGGCCGGGAGCTGGCAGAGGCCATCAGGTCAGACGGCGGCAGCGCAAGCTTCGAAACCTGTGACACATCCGACAAGACCGCTGTGTCACAGGTAATAACCCCTGAGAGCGGCATTGATATACTGGTGAACAACGCCGGTATTGCGGGTCCCAACAAACCCACCCATGAAATCAGTTTGGAAGAATGGGAGCAGCTCATGGCTGTCAATGTCACAGGGGTGTTTCTGTGCACCAAATATGTTGTCCCATCCATGAAAAACCAGGGGGGCGGCAGCATCATCAATATGTCATCCATCTACGGCCTGGTGGGAGCGCCAGACCTGCCCGCTTACCATGCGTCAAAAGGCGCGGTCCGCTTGATGACAAAGACTGATGCCCTGCTCTATGCAAAAGACGGGATACGGGTCAATTCGATCCATCCCGGCTATATCTGGACACCTCTGGTTGAAGACCTGGCCGAGGCCTCGGAGCAAGGGGTGGATGCCTTTCGCCGTCAGCTGGACGAAAAGCACCCCATCGGCCATGTAGGAGAACCGGATGACATCGCCCATGGGGCCGTGTATCTGGCATCAGACGAATCCAAATTCGTCACCGGCAGCGAACTGGTCATCGACGGCGGATACACCGCCGGTTAACCGGCCTGTTCTTTAAAATCATTTCTCTGCCTGGGTCCTAAGTGTTGGAAGGATCAAGTGTTTCCAGGGGGCAGGCACATCCGGGCGCGCCTTCAGGTAGAAGGATGCGCCCGGCTGAACCTGTTATATCTATGTATCCTTGTCTTTTTTCTTAAGCTTGCCGGCCAGGATATGGCGCTTGCCGGCCTTGAGTTCGGTCTTGCGGATCCGAATGGATTGGGGGGTCACCTCAACCATCTCATCGTCCCGGATAAAGTGGATGGCCTCTTCAAGGGTCATGGGTTTGACCGGCGAGCAGATGGTGGCCTCATCCTTGCCCGAGGCCCGCATATTGGTCAGCTTCTTTTCCTTGCAGGGATTCACATCAATGTCAGAATGCCGGTTGTGCTCTCCGACCACCATGCCCTCGTACACCGGTGTGCCCGGACTGATGAACAGGCGGCCCCGGGGCTCCAGGTTGAACAGGGCATAGGGTACGGCCTTTCCCTGGCGGTCGCAGACAATGGAGCCGGTGTACCGCACGGGAAATTCTCCTCTGTAAGGTTCGTACCCGGACAGGTAGGTGTTGAGAATTCCAGTGCCCCTTGTATCGGTCATGAACTCGTCCCGATAGCCGATAAGAGACCGGGAGGGGATGGAAAATTCGATGCGGACCCGGCCCTTGCCGTTGTTCACCAGGTTGGTCATCTTGCCTTTGCGGATGGACAGCTTTTCGGTGACCACCCCCATGAAGTCTTCGTCGCAGTCCACAAACAGATGCTCAATGGGCTCCAGGGTCTGGCCGTTTTCCTCTTTATAAATCACCCGGGGGCGGCCCACGCAGAGTTCGAAATTCTCCCTGCGCATGGTCTCGATAAGAACGGCCAGCTGCAGCTCGCCTCTGCCCTTGACCACAAAGCTGTCGTCCTCGGCATTCTCCACCACCTCAATGGCGACATTGACCAGGGTCTCTTTGATCAGACGCTCCCGGATCTTCCTGGACTGGACATACTTGCCCTCCTGTCCTGCAAATGGGGAGGTATTGGTGGCAAAGCGCATGAACACGGTGGGCTCGTCCACGGCGATTCTGGACAGGGCCAGGGGGGATTCCCGGGTGCAGATGGTATCCCCGATCTTCACGTCTTCAATGCCCGAAAGCACCACAATATCCCCCACATCAGCCTGGTCAACCGGGGCCAAAGACAGGCCGTCATAGGATTGAAGCTTGGAAACCTTGAGAGAGTTATGGCCGCCGGTTTCATCCAGGCAGACCAGGCTGGCGTTGGAGGCGGCCGTGCCGTTAAAGACCTTGCCGATGGCCAGCCGCCCCAGGTAGTCTGAATACCCCAGATCCGACACCAGCATCTGAAAGGGAGCATCAGGATCATAGGAAGGCGGGGGCATCTCATCGATGATGATATCAAAAAGCACGCTCAGGTTGTCCACATCTTCTTCCAGATCCCGCTTGACAATGCCGTCCCTGCCGATGGCGAAAAGATAAGTGAAGTCCAGCTGCTCCTCGGTGGCATCCAGGTCAATGAACAGGTCATACACCATGTCCAGGACCTCGTCGATCCGGGCATCCTTTCTGTCTATTTTGTTGATGATCACAACCACTGGCAGGTTGGCCTCAAAGGTTTTTTTCAGCACGAACCGGGTCTGGGGCAGCGGCCCCTCTGAGGCATCCACAAGGAGGATGGCCGAGTCCGCCATGGACAGGGCCCGTTCCACCTCGCCGCCAAAGTCGGCATGGCCCGGGGTGTCAATGATATTGATCTTTATGCCGTTGACGCTGACCGAACAGTTTTTGGCGGCAATGGTGATGCCCCGCTCCCGCTCCAGGTCCATGCTGTCCATGAGGCGGTCATCCACCTCCTGACCGTCCCGGAACATGCCGCTCTGCTTGAACATGGCATCCACAAGGGTGGTTTTTCCGTGGTCGACATGGGCAATAATGGCGACGTTTCTTAACTTTTCATTTACAGCTGTCTTGTTTTTCATACGCTCCTGGTCAGGGCATGCCCTGGATTGATGTTGTCAGGCCCAAGGCAATATTTTCGCCCGGACAATGGATGTTTGGTTATCTGGATACTCTGGTGGTGCCGTCCGGTCCTGTGATCACCCGGACCCGGTCCCCGGGGCTGAAGCTCTCGTCGGCTTCCTGGACGATGACAATGGTCTGGCCGTTATCCTGTCTGATTGTAATTTCCAGGCCGGGTTTGGTTGCCATCTGTCTTTCCGCTGCCGCACCGCCGGCCGCCCCGGCCAGGGCGCCGCCCACAGTGGCCACGCGTTTGCCGGATCCAGACCCGATGGTAGACCCCAGAACCCCTCCGGCCAAACCGCCGATAATAGAGCCGGCCACAGGCTTTTCCCCCTGCTCTATGGTCACGGATTTCACCGATGTCACCACGCCTTGCACCACGGTATGGACCCTGCGGGCCTGGTCGTCGGTGTAAACCTTTCCGGAATTACTGGTCGCACACCCTGCCAGCGCAAGGATGCCCACGGCAACGATCAAGGCTGCTAACCGTCCTGTATTGATCATTTTCAACTCCAATTTAATTATGGGTTTGTTTGGATCAGGCTTATTCTGGCTATATGAAGTAAACACAAAGTGTCCAAAGTCAAGGTGCCCTTAAGAACAAAACAAAGAAATTTAAAAAGATCCGGGCCTTGTCAACCAACGGCAAGTGCATTATTCTTCTTTAGATTGGCCAGGGCCCAAGGACAATAACCCAAAGGATAGGCACCCATGACCACCATTTTTATAGTGACGGTTTTTCTTGCATCTGTTATCGGATTCAGCCTGCTCATGAAACACTTCAGGGCCAAGGGGGTGAAGACCCGTGACACCCCCATCAAGCCCCCCCCGAAGCCAGCCAAGGAGCCCCCGGAAGAAGAGATCAAACACATTCTCAACGCCCTGATCAAGGCCAACCTCATGGTGCGCAGCGACAGGGAATTTCCCAATGATCTTGTCCTGGACATTGAACAGATCATCGATAATCTCAAGTCAGTCATCCCCACCATGATGGAGAACTATCCCGGAGAAACCCTGACCTGGGAGCTGAAAAAAATCGGCCGCAGCCACCTGAAAAAAACCATCAAGGAGTACCTGGACTTGTCACCAGAAAGCCGCCAGGAACAGCTGGAGACATTCAAATCCGCCATTCAGCAGCTCAGGGATGTGGCTGTAAAATCCAGGCAGCTCGCCGAGACAAACGAAACCCAAGAATTCAAAACCATGGCCTCGTTCCTGGGGCAGAAATTTTCATAAAGGAGATCCCATGACCAACATGATCCAGGATTTGGAACAAGTGGCCAGCCAGGCCAAGGCACCGGTGCTGGCAGAGGTGGACCAGGCCGGGGGCCAGGGAGCACTGACCCCGGTCCAGGCCCCCAGTGAACTGGTACCTGTCCGCCCCAAGCACCTTGATGAACAAGCCGTGGCAGCCCTTGAAGCCGAGGCTCAGGCCTTTGTGGACAAGGTGGGGACAGACCCGTCAGACTGGCAGCTGGGCAACTTTGTCTTTTCCCTGGGCCGGGACATCATGGGCGAAACCCAGGCCCAGGTCTCTTTGTACGACCGGAAAATGGGGTCGGTGCTGAAAAATGTCGCAGCAGACGATTCCTCTCCTGTAGGCAAGAACATCCTGACCATTAAAACCCAGCTGGACAAGGTCAACCCTACCGTGGTGGCCAAAACCCAGATGCCCCTGCCCAAAAAGGTCATGGGCCTGTTCACCCGGACCGTGAACCGCCTGCCCAAAGGAGACGAAATCCTCCGGATCATTGCCGAGCGCCGGGAAACGGTGAACTCAACCATTGACGGCATCCGGGATCACTTAAGATCCGAGGCAGACCAGGTGGCCTTTGATGCAGCGGAACTGGCCCAGATCTGTGATGCTCTAAAGGAAATCCAGCCACGGCTCCAGGAAAAGATCTTTTTGGGCCAGCTCATCTGGGAAAAACTCATGGCCTACACAAAAACAGTGGACGACCCCAGGACCAAAGAGGCCCTGACCACTCTGACCTCAGACCTGGCCATGGCTGTGGTGGACCTGCAGACCATTGACAATGCCAACCTTCAGACCCGGTTCGGCGGAGAGATGATGGTCAGAAACTCGCATCTGGTCCAGCGCCTGGTCCAGAGGACGGATATGATCCTCTCCACAGCCGTGAAAAACGCCCTGGCCGTCCGGGTGGCTGCCGAGCAGCAGATGGAAGCCCTCCAGCACCTGGACATGGTCCAGCAGTCTGCCGCCGAAACCATGACAGATACAGCCAAGGTCATCGGAGATGCCGCCATCAAGGGGGCCAAAATGAGCCAGAACATGACCGTGAATATCCAGGCCCTGGAAGAGGCCTGCGCCACCTATGAAACAGCCTTTGACACCTATGCCGCCATCTCCCAGGAGACCATCGGCATTGCCTCCCAGAGCTCCACCGCCCTGGGCCAGATGAATGAAACATTCCGGGCCAGGACCGATGCCCTCACCGCCAGACGCGAAGACCGATAAGCCGCGGCCAAGGAGAGACCCATGATCAACACGGCGGATAAAAAATCCTTTGACAAGCGCTTTGCCCTGATCCGAAAGCTGGACAAACCCATGCTCACCAACCAGCAAGAGCAGCTCGACCTGACCATCATGGACGCAGGCGTGGGCACCTTTTTCACCTGTTTCAGCGACACCTACTATGTCACACAGGTCAGCCAATACCAGGAAACCACGGATGATTTTAAAACCCCCAAGGATTTTTTCGTTACCGAGCTGGCCTGCCTCTGCCTGGAAACCGGCCACACCGGCCATTTTGAGTGGGAGTACGATGACACGTTAGAGGTCTCCATCACCCTGGACCAGACCAGCTTCAAACGGATCACAGATGAGGAAGGTCAGGCCGTGGACCAAGATGACCTGGATCAGATTGTGGATGACGAAGATACCATTGTCTATGCCGGGGAAAAATTTTTCTACGACGACGACTGGGCTGCCCTGTACAAAAAACCGTCAGGAAAATCCGAAGCGGTTTACATGTATGAGTTCAAAAATGACTCCTCGACCCTCTCCATCACCATTGAAGAGTGGACCGGATCCGCCAAAGACGAATACCGGATCTATATCGCAAAATCGGTTCGGCCCGATGAGATCACCATTTTAGGCAGACAAGATCCAAAGGATATCCCGGATGAATAATTTCTTGCGCTACACCGGCCTGGCTTTAGCCCTGGCCTTGATGGTTATCGGCTGCGGCAAAGGCCTTCCCGACGACCTGAGACAGGATGCCGGGCAGCTGGAAGACCGTATCAAAGACACCGGCAACCTCATCCAGGCCCAAAAAGAAAAATTTAACAAGATCTCTGGGCAGAGCACCTTTTTCCCCTTGGCTGACTACGCGGCCAGGGAAAACTGGAAAGGCCGTTTTTCAAAGGCCGAAACCATTTTGTCCCGGGCCCGGGGCCTTTATGACGCCGAACTTGCTCCCCTGATCGACGACAACAAGCCTGAATCCGCTGCCAGGGTAAAAACCCAGATCCAGCGGATTCAATCCGTGGTCCAGGAGGCAAAGGCTGCGGCTGACAGCCCATTTAAACGCATAAAAGGCATCCGCCGTGCCATCAAGGACACCCAAAATATTCATGCCACAGCCGTAAAGGACGGAAACAAGATTCTCTTTGAGGTCAACCGCCTGGCCCAGGGGCCAATGGCAAAGGCCCTGGCAAAATTTCCGGACGCGGCCCAGGACATCAGGGCCCGCTTCTCTTCCTTGTCGACCCTGGCCGACAATGCCCGGGCCGCCATGACCAGCCTGGAATACCAGTTCCAGGCCCATGAAAATTCCAACACCGTTGATTATGCCGCATTTATTGATGCCGCCGACCTTCTTGAAAGGAACAGAAAACAAATACAGGAAAAAGGGCCCACATTTGAATCAGACCTCAATCAGCTTTACCAGAGCTACACAAAGGTGCTTCAGGATATGAAGGTGGACTATTACCTGACCGTGAAGCGAGAGTCCTGGAACGAGTCCAGCGACTACTACGACCCCAGGACCGCCACCTTTACCCGGAAGGTCTCCCCGGCCACCTACGAGACCCTGGCCGACAGTCCCCTGGACAGTATCGCTGAGATCATGCCCGCCTTTGGCTTTGGCAAGCTCTCTTTTAAAAACCACGTTGGCAGCGCATGGGAAAAACTGGGCATCAATCCCACGGAAAACTGGCCAAACCAGCGACACAGCGCCGCCAGCTTCTGGGTCGAGGATTCAAGGCAAGTCTTTTTTCATAAATATGTCCAAGAGACCAATGGAGAAACCAAGGAAACCGGCTGGGAAAAAGTAAACCCCTCTTTTTACGCTCAGAATATCAACAACCTGGGCATGGCCATCCTGTCCAAGCCCTATGGAGAGTTCGAGCCGGATACCGTGGCTGCTCCTCCGGGCATGGCCTATGTGGGCAACCCTGAATACGGGGAGTGGAAAAAAGACGCATCCGGGAGCAGCTTCTGGTCCTGGTACGGCCGGTACGCCTTTTTTTCCAACCTGTTCTTTTTCCCCCCCTCTTATTACCATTACGGCTCCTGGAACCGGTGGCGCACCAGCTACCGCCACCAGAAGCCCTATTACGGCAAGACCGCCTCAGGGCAGTACACCTACGGCACCCGGGGCACCCAGGTAAAAAATTCACCCCGCTACCAGAACACCAGCTTTACCAAATCAGGGGGCCTGAAAACAGCCCCGGCCTCAGTCCGGGGGGGCAGCGCCTCCCTGCGCGGCGGCGGCCCCAAAGGAAAAGGCAAATAAGACGCTAAGGAGACCAACCATGGATATCATTTCGACCCTCATCAGTCTGGGCCAGGGGTTCTGCTTTGCCCTGGCGGGGATTTTCTTCATCGTTTTGGCCAAGCGCCTGGATGACTGGAGAACAAAAGAGTTTAACGATGACCGTCACATCGACGATGGCAACGTGGCCGTGGGCATGCGCCGGGCCGGCCTCTATCTGGGAATCGCCATTGCCCTGTCCGGGGCCCTGTCCGGCACGTCTGCAGGATTCTGGCAGGACCTGGGGCATCTGATCATCGACGGCATGATTATTACAGGATTTCTTTTTTCCGCCCGGTTTATCAACGATTTTATCATGATGGGCCATCTGGACAACGATGCAGAATGTGTCAAGACCTTTACCCTGCCCGGCGGCAGGACTGTAACGGGCAACACCGCCCTGGGCACGGTTGAGGCGGCCATGTACATTGCCACAGGCTTTATCCTCAAAGGAAGCATGTCCGGCGGCGGAGGCACCTTTTTCCAGTCTCTGCTGTCGGCCCTGCTCTTTTTTATCATCGGCCAGGCCGTGCTTCTCATATTTGGATTTTTCTACGAACTTATCACCCCCTACAATGTCAGGGAGGAGATCAAAAAGAACAACCTGGCCGCCGGCATCGGCCTGGGAGGCATCCTCATCGCCCTTTCCATCATCCTCATGGCCAGCCTTTCCGGACCCTTTACGGGCTGGGCCAGGGACCTGGCCGGCTTTGCCGTGTACACGGTATTCGGCATGGTGCTGCTCTTGATCTTCAGAAGCCTTATTGACAGGGTTCTTTTGCCCACCACCAACCTGGCCACGGAAATCAAGGAGGATCAGAACGTCGCAGCCCTGGTCGTGGTCCAGAGTGCCATGTCTGCCATCGCCGTCATCATTGCCTTTGCCATCTGATCCCGGCATGGCTCCGCCTGTTGACGCCAGGGGACGCTCAGGCCCCAGCCTGGCATCGGTCCTGCTCACCGCCTGCATGTTCGCCTCCGGAGCCTGCGGCATCATTCTGGAGTATATCCAGGCCAGCCTGGCCTCCATGATCCTGGGCAACGCCTTTGAGCAATGGGCCATGGTCATCGGGCTCATGATGTTCTGGATGGGATTCGGCAGCCTGATCCAGTCCCGGATCCCGAAAAAGGGTCTGATCTACACCTTTATCCTCATTGAAACAACCCTGGCCCTGGCAGGGGGCTTTTCCCCCACCCTGACCTATCTGTCCTACAGCTATACGGCCCACTATGGGTTGGTGCTGTACGCCTTTGTCTCCATCATCGGCATCCTCATCGGCCTGGAGATTCCGGTGATCATCCGCATCAACAACGATTTCTCAAAAGAGTTGTCCACCAACCTGGGCAATATCCTGTCCGCCGACTACATTGGCAGCCTGGCCGGGGCGCTGATTTATGTATTTGTCCTGCTGAGATTTTTCCCCATCACTGAGGCAGCCTTTTTCACTGCGGGCATCAACTTTTTTTTGGCCCTGACCACGGTGGTGTATTTCACCAAAAAAAAGCTGATTCCCAAAAATATTTTTATCCTTACCCTCATGGGGCTTACCGGATCCGCTCTGGTCTGGGGCTATGCCAACAACCGCAACTGGCAGGTCAAAAACGAGCAGCCCCTGTATGACGATCCCATTGTCTATTCCAGGATCAGCCAGTACCAGCACATCGTTATCACCCATTACGCGCCCCTGAACGAAACCCGGCTCTTTCTCAACGGCAACCTCCAGTTGTGCAGCACGGACGAAGCCCGATACCACGAGTCCCTGGTCCACCCGGCCATGGCCCTGGCAAAACAGCCCCAAACCGTGCTCATCCTGGGGGGAGGGGACGGCTGCGCCCTCAGGGAAGTCCTGAAATACAAATCGATTCAGGCCGTCACCCTGGTGGACCTGGATCCGGCCATGACCCGCCTTGCCGCCACCCATCCCCTGCTGACCCGGCTGAATGAAAACAGCTTTCAAAGCGCCCGGTTGACCGTCCTGGACGCCCCGGGCATTTCCCCGGGAGAGGATCGGCAGATATTCAAACCTGCCCCGGATTTCCGGGGGGCAGGCCAAAAGACAGGGCAATCCCCCCCGACCCAGCGCCTGGCCGAGGTCAAGGTCATGAATCTGGATGCGGATAAGTTTCTGGAAGCTGTCTCAGGTCGCTGGGATGTGATCATCATTGACATGCCTGACCCGTCAACCCCGGAACTGGCCAAGCTCTACTCAAAAGAATTTTACACCAAGGTCCGCCGCCACCTTGCCCCTGCCGGCATCATGGCGGTCCAGGCCACCTCTCCCTATCTTTCCAGGGAGAGTTTTTTATGCATTGGCCGGACCCTGGTATCGGCCGGGTTCAGCATTCTGCCCTTTCACGAAAATGTCCCCTCCTTCGGGGACTGGGGATGGTACTTGGGGGTTTGGCCACAGGCGGCTGCCCAGACATTTGAAAAAGAGATTGACCGGCTGACCTTCACCGTGCCCACCCGGTATTTAACCCCAGCCGTATTCCAAAGCCAGACCGTCTTTGGCAAGGGGATGCTGGATGCCAGGCACACTGAAATCAACACCCTGCTCTTTCCCGTTCTGCTGACCTTTTACAACAATGAATCCTGGCTGCTGGATTAAAAAATACCCCAAACCACACCCCAGAAAACAACGCCCGCGACAAAAACCCAACAGCTTTCTTCCGGTCAAGTCACCCTGCCCTGGCAAAAGATCTGTTGCCAGGCTTCTTCACAGGCCGTATTGATACTTCACCGTCACCTTGAGGGTCAGGGTCCGGCTTCCTGTGGCCTTTGGCCGTTTTACCTTATGGCTGGCCAGACCAATGGCGGTGCCGGCCGCCCGGTCCATCAGAGGGCGACCCGAACTTCGGATCAGGCAGATGTCGTGGAAAACGCCCAGGGCGTCAATGTCAAAGGCATAGGCCACATTTCCGATCATCTGCTCGCGGTCCATGCCCGCCTGTGAAAACTTGCGGCGGTTGATCTCGATCTTCACCTGTTTCAGATATTGGGCCAGGATCTGTTTTTGGCGGTCCGCCCCCGCCTTTTCCTTTTGGCCCGTCACCTGATCAACCATCTGCTGAAGAGAAAAGCCGGGGCGGGCAGCCGCAGTGGCACCCTCAGACTCAAAAGACGTCCGGGGACATCCAAGGCTCAGAGGAACGGCCGGCCCCCAGCTGACTGCCAGTAAAAGCCAATGGATAAAACAAGAGGTCAGCAGGCAGAAGGCCCGGAGATGGGAGGGGGACATCAGTTCCTGTCAGGGGTGCCGGGGCGGCTGGCGGCAATGATCAGATCTTGGAAACCAGCGGACTTGACCTGGTCTGCGGTGCGGATAAACACGCCGACCCGGGCCTTTGGGGAACACTCCAGCACAATCCTGTCCATGGCCCGCCCGGTTGCGCCGCCCTTCAGGGACGCCAGTGCAAATGACAATTTTCGGGCCGAGATGGGCTTGCGGTCAAACACAAGGGTATTGTTGTCTGTGATCCGGATGGTATGGGTGCGGCCGGAAAAGGGTTTTGCTGCTGCCGATTCGGGCAGGTCCATAGAAAGACCCTGAACGGTGAACACCGAGGAGACCACAAAAAAAATCAGCAGGATAAAAACCACATCCAGCAGGGGGGTGATATCCGGCCTTACCGGTTCCGCGGTATACTGGGTCAAACGGATCATGGGCGGCTGTTCCCTCCTTTGTCAATGATGCCATTGGCATAACGTTCCATTTCAAAGGCCGTGGTCCGGGTCCTGGCCGTAAACCATTGATGGGCCAGAAGAGAGGGAATGGCAATGACAAGCCCGGCAGCAGTGGTTAAAAGGGCATGCCAGATCCCGTCCGCCAAAAGGCCGATATCCATGGCGCCGTGGGCAGCGGAAAGTCGTGAAAAGGCCTGGACCATGCCCAATACCGTTCCCAGCAGACCCAGCAGCGGGGCGGCCGTGGCAGCGGCTGACAAAAAGTCCAGGCGCCGGCCAAAGGCAAAGAGGATCTCCCTGGCCGCCCGGGTGGTTCTCGTCTCCCGGGTATCTGCCGGCAGATCACTGAAAAGGGCGTCAAAAAAGGGACGGAACAGGCCGGGGATTTCCGGCACCTGGTCCTGGCCGTACCGGGTTTTCTGGGGGGCATTTTCTTCTTCAGTTACCCGGGGAAAGGGATTTGAAACAAAAAACACCAACCGCTCAAGGATAATCCCCAGGGCGGGAACGGACAATACAATCAGGGGCCACATCATCAGCCCCCCCTGTTCAATCAAACCCATTACAATACACTCCTGCCATCAAAATAAGTGTCCAGGTCCTGGCCGATGACCACCAGAAACCGGTCCCTGTTGTCTCCAGAAAATGCTGAAATCCGGAAGGTACCCGGGGCATACTGGAACACCATGGGGCCGGATCGGTCCGTGAATTCGGCAATCCCCTTGACCCGCAGGATATGCTCTCCTCCGGCCCGTATGGCCTCTTTCAGATTTGCCTCGTTTATGGGGCCGGACAGATCCAAAAGCCGCGTTTCGATGCGGTCGTCCGCGTGGGTGGCATGGGCGCCCATGGCTGAAAACAAGGGTCTTTGAACCGAATTCCGGAAGTTGACCCCGTAGAGCAGGCCCGGGTGGATGTCCCCGTGGCAGGTGGGGTGAACGGCCGCCCCGGGGTTGAGGCGCCGGATTTTCTCCTCCAGGGCATCCTGTCCGGATCCGCAAAGATCGCATTTGTTCAGCAGCACCACATCTGCCAGCCGGACCTGATCCCGGGCCACCTCGAACCGGTCCAGGGTTCGGCTGCCCTCCAGGCAGTCCACAATAGAGGTGATAGAGGCCAGTTCAAACAGGTCGTCCAAATCGTCGACCTCTCTTAGAATATTGGCCGGATTGGCCAGTCCCGTGGTCTCCAGAACGATGAAATCCGGCTGGAACCGGTCCAGGATGTCCGACAGTGCGGCCCTAAGATTGCCGGCCAGAGAACAACAGACACAGCCCTCATCCATCTGGGTGACGGCATAGGTCTCATCCAGCAGGGCCGCATCCAGCCCCTTTTCCCCGACCTCATTCTGGACCACGGCCACAAAATGATTTGAGGCGGTCTGGGCCTGGATGAATCGGTCCAGAAAACTGGTCTTTCCGGATCCCAGGAACCCTGTGAGCAGGATAAAGCGGGGCTTGTCCGAGATGCCCATGGCCTTTTTATCCACGCTGTGGCCGGCCCCGGCAAGATCCGGGTCCCACCAGGGTTCTTCTTTGCAGAATTTTGGAACCGGCATTTCTGAGGTCCATACCTCTTCGGCATCGGCATCGTCAAAATCGGCGATGCCGGCCCGGGTCCCGGTGTTAAAATATCCCAGGGTCCAGCGCTGCTCCCGGGTCTCCAGCAAGAACGACTCTGATTTTGGGGCGTTTCGTTTCTGGGTGTAAAAAATGTCCGGCCCTGTTTTCAGGGTATAGGTGAAAGCAGCAGCCAGGGGCCTGAAAAAGGCCAGACCGATATCAAGTGCGGGCAAATCCTGGTCCGTGCCCCCCGGGGACACGGCCTGAACCCGGCCCTCAGGCGTTTCCACCTCAATACCGTCCCGGGCTGTCCATCCCAGCCGCTCTCTGGCCTGAAAAGAGATAAAAATGCCGTGGTCCGCCTTTAAGCAGTCCACAATGCCGATATGAAAGAGGGTCGTCAGTTCCGGATGCCGGCTGAATCCCCTGACCTGTTCCATGAAGTCTGGTGCCAGGGCCCGGATGCCCGCCTCAATGGAAAAGCGTTCCACAAGGTCCTCATCCGGCGCCGGGAAATAGCTCAGGCCAAACCGACTGACTTGGCCCGGCCCGGGTGCCTCCGGGTGAAGGGCAAAGACACCGGGCCAGTCGTTGACCCTGGCCGTGAGGCTGCCCGGTCGGTTTTCCGGGGCAACAGCCTCGTGGATACCGCACCATCCCAGGCGGTGGCGCACCCCGGGAATATAGGTGGACCGAATCAGAACAGCCCGAACCAATTCATAGGCAGCATCCTCTGGATTTTCTGCCACCGACGGGGGCAGCAGGCTGTCCAGAAAAAAATGTTTACAGGTATCAGGCATAAGGTCCTCCATAAAGAGCAAAGGCAGTGCCCCGGGCCCAAAAGGCCCGGGGCAGTAGCCATCTATCCAAAGGTAATGGTATCTCCGTTACCCAGATAGGCCTTGTCCTTGGACCGGAACCTTGCCGTGCCTTCCACCACAGGATACCCCGCGGTAATGAACTTCTTGGCACAGAGAACGCCGGTGCAGTGGTTGCAGCCGATGCGCTCAAACCCGTAGCGCTCCAGAGAAATCACCAGGTCGTCATACTTGGGATCCCAGTCGTCAAAAGGCGAGATGTGCAGGCCCCCGTAAATACCGTGGCATTGATCTTTCTCGTACTTAAGCTCATTATAGGCGGTTTCGGCAAACCGGATGATGCCCTGGTGGCAGCATCCGGTCACCGAGACCAGGCCCTTGTCCTTGATGTTAAAGTACAAGGACTGCTCTCCGTAGACCCGGCAAATGATGGGGATGGGAAAGACATAGCTGGCCATGCCCGGGATATGCTTGCACAGACCCGATTTCACCGCCACCAGTTTCCCCGTATGTCCGGCATCCTTGATATACTGCTTGCCTTCCGGATAAAACCCTTCGGGGATGTAGATGGTGATGGTGGGGTCATACTTGAGGGTCACGGGCAGGCCCCAATAATGGTCAAAATGCTCGTGGGAGATGAAAAGGGCTTCAATCTCCCGGTTCTCCAGCATCTTGTCAATGCCCTCCCGCTTGAAGCACTCATCCATCCACTTGTAGGACCAGCCCGAATCCAGCAGAAACTTGCGGGTGTTGCCGGACAGCTCCTCAACCTCCAGAAGGGCGGCATAGCCGCCGGCGTTCTCCGGATTCACGGAATTGGCCTCGGCAATCTCCCAGGCCTTGTCCAGGTCATGGGGCAGATACTCCTTGATCATGGCCATGCCCGCCTCATAGGAGCCTTTGCCCAGCCCTTTGCCGTTGCCAAAGGGCGGCCAATTGTAAGAGTACTGGTCCACCAGAAGGCCGCCAGCCCCCTTGATGTCCCCCACCAGGGTCTGGTTGTTGAACCAGCTGGTCTCTGAAATATTGGTCACCTTGACCTTTCTGCAGGTCCCGATATCCGTCATTTTCCGGTCGGTTTTGGTAAACAGGGATTTTCTGGCCCCTGAGTAAGAGTAAAGCCCCATGGCCCCCAGCACCCCGACGCCGGCACCGGTCACCGCACCCTTTAAAAAATCACGCCGTTTTATATTTTCAGACATCTGTGTCTCCTTTTGATTATTTGGGGATGATATCGATGATCTGGTACATGGCAGGCAGCACCCAGACGGTGACAGCATAAAAGGCCACGCCCATGGCAACGCCGGCACCCATGCCAGTGACAAACCGCGGGGTCATGCGGACCTCATCCACCTGGGCCTTTTTGGCCGCATGGGCCGCGTCAATCTCTTCCTGGGTTTTAGGCACCATTTTCCAGGCCGGCCAATTGTCCATGAACCAGTGATGGGCCAGCCAGATATTGATCAGCCAGATCATGGGAATCATGGGAAACTGCTGAGGATGGGAAAATCCTTTCTGGGTCCCCAAAAACAGATGAGAGGTCTTGTAGTAGAGGATATAAAGCAGAACCGCTGCCACAAGGCTGATCACCGTCCGGACCGCCACATTCACGGGCATGCTGAACTTTTTGGGCCAGCTGTCGCAGTAAAAGGTTAAAAACAGGGCCGGAACCAGAAAAAAGATGGCCATCTCACCCACGTGGAGCCATCTCCAGTCCGGGGCAAAGGCCCGGCGGGTTCCCCGGACAGCCTCTCCCCAGGTCAGTTCCTGGGCAAAGTACAGGAAAAAATGCATGGCCAGGGCAATGAGAATGATGCCGAAAAAGGTGGCCAGCCTGCGGGTCCAGTCGTGACGGATCAGGTTAAAGGGGTAGCGCTCCCAGATGGTTTCCACCAGCCACACCACCACGGTGCAGCACATGATCCAGGAAACGTGGAAGTTACCGGATACCGTATCAGCAAACTGCTCCCAATAGGGCGGGGCAATGGAGGTGAAGTACTGCCAGGGATGATAGAGGATGCCCATGTGCGGATGCATGGTGACAAAATAGACCACCGTGGACAGAAAAAAAGTCACCATCAGGATGGAAAATCCCCTGACCGGCTGGCCCTGTTTTTGCCAAGGCGCGTTCTCCATGGCCACCACCCAGGCCGGTGACAGCCAGGAAGCAATGGCCGCAAACATGAGAATGGCCAGGGCAGCATACTCAACAGCAAAAAAACTGGTCACGCCGGGCAGTTTTTCCAGCTGCTCCGGGTTGAAATAGGCCAGGCCGAAGTTGCCCAGCAACCCTTCAAAAAACCCTTTGACCAGGGCCAGCAAAATGGCCACAGACACCAGGGTGAGCACCGTGCCCTTGACCAGGGGATGGGCGGTTTCAAGCCATTTTCTCTTGAACGGCCAGAAATCAAAGATATACACCATCCAGATCATCATGATCAGCCACCAGCGGCAGTACATATACCCGATATAGGGGGTGTACATGCGCATCAGGCCCCGGGGATCCTGGAAAATCCACCATGTCAGATAAAAAACGGCCAGGGTCAGCACCAGGCTGACAATGGCGGGAACCGGTCCAGCCCACCGCTTGACAAGCTTACGCTCTTCAAGGTATTGTTCGCCATACCTTTCCATAAAACCTCCTGTCGATTCAATGTTAGGGGTTGTGGAGGGTTGGGGCGGGGCGTTTGATTACCAGTCCTGCGTCCCGCCCGCCACTCCTTGTTGTTATATTCCGGAAAAGACCGTCACATGGGGTCATCCTCATTGATGGGGCAGCCCATGGCCGCCTGTACAGATTCAAGCACCATCTGCCTGTCCTTTTCCGGGTCCAGTCCAAGCCTTTCGGCTTCCATGGCCAAAAGTTCCGGGGTGAGATCCCCGAAAATATTTGATGTCATTTGGGTGTCCCCCTCTTCGGGGGAATGGGGCAAAAGATTGTGGAAGGCCTTTGCAGCGGAGGATGCCACCTGTTTAAAGAAAAACCGTCGATCCATTCCCATCACAGGCCCTCCTTTCAGGCGCCGCCGGATGTGTCTGGTAAAAAGTGATCCCTGATCTCAAGAAGCCGGCCCAGGTGCTGAACATAATCCTGGGTCACCTGCCTGGCCTTTGCACCGTTTTTCTCCTTCAGGGCGTTAAGAATATTGACATGATCCCCGAACAACTGCTCCCGGCTCTTTCGGGTGACCTCGAAAAAATGATCAAAAGAGATCATATCAATGGCGCAGATCTCTTCCATGATGTTGACCATGAAGCTGTTGCCGGTTCCCTGGGCGATGAGCCTGAAAAAGGAGAGGCTCTCCATCCAGACTTTTTCCGGATCCTTTGAAAAGATGCTTCGGCTCAAAGAGACGTTGCTCTTTTGAAGCTGGTCCAGCTGGCCCCGGGTCATTCTTTGCCCAGCCAGTTCTGCAATGATGGGAAAAAATAAGAATGCGGTTTCCAATTGGTCTGCCACGATTTTTTCAGGGGGGCCATCCCCGGTACCCAGATGGGGGTCCGAGACGTTGAAGAACCGAGGTTTGAGATAGGTACCGCTGCCCTTACGGACTTCGACCATGCCCCGGCCTTCAAGGACATGGAGCAGCCGCCTCAGGGAATTCCGGCTGACATTCAGGTTTCGGGCCAACTGCCGTTCAGCCGGCAGTCGGTCGCCGGGCTTAAGTCCCAGGTGCTGAATGTCAAACTCCAGCTGCCTTAGCAGTTCATTCTGCATGTCCCATCCCCCAGACGCATCCATGATAAACACAAAATACCTATATTGGTTTCATAGATATCGGCAAAAAAAATACATGTCAAGGGATTTCCACGGAAAAACCATGTTTTGTTAAAAATATCTATAAATTGGTAGCACCAATTTATAGATACATACTATCTACAGGCGAAGTCTCATTTGAAACAGGCACCAGGCTGCCCTGCCTCATTTACGGAAGGATAAAAATTTAGGAGCGGAGGCTGCGGCGCCAGGCCCGGACCGCTTCGTTGATGATCCCGAGCATGTCCTGGAACGCCTCTGGCCCTTTGACGGCAAACCGGGCCGGTTCAGTGGAACACAGGATGAGGACCGTGCGAAGCACCCCCCGGCTGTAGAAGGGCATGGCAAAATAGGAGCGGATGCCCCGGGGCACAAAAAGGGCCCAATCAATGGGCTTGATACTGTCCTGGGTGTCGTCCACCACCAGGCAGTCCAGGGCGTAGCGGTTAATGTCTTCGGCAATGGTGCCCTTGTAGGAAAAACTTTCAGCCTGCTGCATGCCGGCAAAGGGATCTCCGGCCCCGTAAACCGTGACCAGATTCTTCCTGACATAAACATCGGAAAACAAAATCCCCTCATACTGGCCGGCCACCAAGGCGCTTTTCAGACAGGCCGCCATGATCTCGTTGATATCGACCAGTCCTGAAATTTTGCTTTTAAGGCGCTGGATATCCTTTTTTGTGACATCAGACACCAACGCCCGTGAGGCCGAACTGGACTGGGGGTTCTGAAGAGAGATACGGATGATGCGATGATCCTTGTGAACCATATACCGGACAATGGCAGCGGCCTGGACCTTTTTTTTACCATTCACCGAGGCAAAGGTCAGTTTTCCGTTCCACTTGCGGGTCAGGGGCAGTCGTTTGAGGGCCTCTGTCAGATCCTGATGGCTGCTGTCGCAGTAGAAGCTGTCCAGGGATAATTTTCTGAAATCTGCCTCCCGGATGCCAAAAATTTCCCTGGCATTCGGATTGGCGCAGATCAGATCCTGCTGCCCGAACCCGAACAATAGCACGGGATTGTCGATGTCCTCAATCATCAGTTTCAACTCCAGGTCCATGTCCAGGACCCCCTTGATCACGGTCACGGTATCATCCACATTCAGCAGATATCCGTAATAGTATGCCGGATCCTGCCGGTTCACCGCCCCGGTGAGCTTGAGCCAGGATATCCGGTCATTCCGGTTCTTGACCCTGAACACCGTGGCTGCGGTCTTCCCCTCCTTGACCATTTCCATGAAGGTGTCCAGCAGGTGCTGATCTTCAGACAAAAGGTTGGCATTCCGATAGGTGATATTCTTAAGAAAAAGGGTGCCGTCAATGCCGGGGGCCACATTGACATTTTTGTTGAGAAATTCGATACGGGCCTTTCGGATTTCAATGCGCCACAACAGGGCGGGAAAATCATTGATAAAACTGTACAGATCCTCAACCGGTATATCCCGGGAAATATTTAATGAGTGAGTCAAATTAGATTCCGCAACCTTAAAGAAAATTAATCAAGACCTAAAAATAGGACAAGGCCATACTTTTTGTCAAGATCCTTGCATAATCCCCAAAACCGGTTTATTCAGGAAGGTAATTGCCAATCAACGCTTGCGCTTGTTCTGCTGGTTAATTTCTTAACCCAAAACGCCAGATTCCAAGGAGGCTGTCATGACATTTGAAACCATTATCGTTGAAATCGCCGACAACATCGGTATTCTCACCCTGAACCGCCCTGAAAGCATGAATACCTTCAGCAGCCAGATGGCAGAAGAACTCCACCAGGCCCTGCTGGACCTGGACGGCTCCCCGGAGGTGCGGGTCATCCTCATCAAGGGAGCGGGCCGGGCATTCTGCGCCGGCATTGATGTTAATGAACTGGCGGGCAAGTCTGTCATGGAATACAGGCAGTGGATCGAGCACATGGAAGCCCCCCTGGTCACCATCTCCAAACTCAGCACCCCGGTGATTTCCCAGCTTCATGGGGTGGCAGCGGCCAACGGCATGGGACTTGTGGCTGCCTCTGACCTGGTCATTGCCGCAGACAATGCAAAAATGGGGCTGACCGCCATTAATGTGGGCCTCAACTGTGTGGGCCCGGTCATCCCGGTGGCCCGGTGCGTGGGCCGGAAAAAGGCCCTGGAGCTGCTGCTTTACGGCAACCTGATCAAGGCGGATGAAGCCCAGGATCTTGGGCTGATCAACCGCATTGTCCCGGCAGACGAGCTTGAAGCCCAGGCCATGGCCTGGGCAACCCAGCTGGCTGCCAAGAGCCCCATTGCCGTCCGCATTGCCAAGTCGGCCTTTTATACGGCAGAAGACCTGGCCTATGACAAGCAGTTTGCCCTCATGAATGAGGCCTTTGCCCGCCTGTGCGCCACCGACGATGCCAAGGAAGGGGTGGCAGCCTTCTTTGAAAAACGCCCCCCGGTCTGGCAGGAAAAATAAGGCCTGCCGGAACCAGACCCGGAGAGCCCGTCCTGACAGGCGGGCTCCCAGTAAAAAGCAGCATGCATGCTTCTGACACACCGGCATTCCTGATGAAACACCTATATGCTTCCACTTGAAACGGATCATTATTTTTATGAATAAAGCGCTTGTTCGCCAAATTATAGCGGTGACCCTTGCCACCTTTTGTGTCACCGGCCTGGTCCACTGGCACCTGTCCCGAAACCATGTTCAGGCCCAGCGCCTTGATGTGACCCAAAAAGCGGTTCTGATCCTCACCCATATGATCCAGGACAAACCCGGGGCAGACATCCTCTTTCCAGCAGGGGACCTGGCCCGCCGGTATCACCTCCCAGGACTGTCCACTGCCCTGAAAACGACAAAAGATCCCTCCCGGGTTTTTTACGGAGATCCCTCCTTGTTTCTTCCCCGGAACAGGGCGGTGATCCTGCCGATCACCATTGCCGGCTCAGACTGGAAGTTTGCGGCCATGCCGGAACGCGGCTGGGCAAGGGCCTCCGGAACCATCCTGGCCGTTGATCTGGCCCTGATTCTTCTTGGGGGCTGTGTGGGATATTTTCGGATCAGATCTGTAAAAGCCCATCATGCCTTTATGGAAATCCAGCACAGCCTGGACATGTCCCAGGCCCTCTCCCACCTGGGCAGCTGGTCCCTTGATCTCAAAACCAATGCCCTGTGGGGGTCTGACGAAACCTATGAAATCTTCGGGCTGGACAAAGCAAAACAGCCCCTGACCATGGATATTGTCATGGGCATGATCGCCAAAGACGACCGGCCCGGCCTGCAAAACGCCATTGACCAGGCCATTGCCCAATGCGGCCGATATATCATGGAACACCGGATCATCAGATCAAACGGTGAGACTGCCCATGTTGAAGCAAGGGGCGCTGTCCATTGCGACCCAGATGGCACAGCCCAAAATCTCACCGGAACCATTTTGGACATCACCCCCAGGAAAACGGCGGAAAATGAGCTCAAGGCCCGTCAACAACAGATGAGCGCCATGGCCAGGGCCTCCCACGATGCCCTGATCATGATCGACAGCGCCGATAAAGTGATGTTCTGGAGCGACATGGCCGAAAAGATGTTTGGCTGGACCGCAGATGAGGTCATGGGCAAGTCCCTGCACCCGCTCATGACCCTTCCCGAAGACGGTAAAAAAGCAGCAAGAGGATTGAAACCCTTTGCCGGCACCGGAACCGGCCCGGTCATGGATTCTGTGATGGAGTTTACAGCCGTTCGAAAGGATGGCAGCACCTTTCCGGTAGAGCGCTCGGTATCTGCCTTTAAGATCGGGGATGCCTACTATGCCGTGGGGGGACTTAGGGATATCTCAAACCGAAAGAAAAAAGAAGAACAGCTCAGGCGCCTGGCCACAACAGACAGCCTCACCGGACTGAACAACAGGCGGCGGTTCATGGAGTTGATGGAAAACGAGCTGAAAAAAGGCCAGCGCTACGCACATCCCTTCTCAGTGATCATGTTTGATGCGGACAAGTTTAAGCAGATCAATGACACCTTTGGCCATGACGTCGGTGATCAGGTGCTCACAGACATCAGCAGGCTTACGCAACAGCAGATGCGGGAGACAGATTTTTCAGGCCGCCTGGGGGGAGAGGAATTTGCCGTGGGCCTTCCCCTGACTGACATAAAAGGAGCCATTGGCCTGGCCGAACGCCTCCGGGCAGCCTTTGAAGCCTCTGTGGTGGATGCCGGAGACGGCAGCGCCATTCACTATACCATGAGCTTTGGGGTGGCCTGCTGCCCGCCTGACAGCCCCATTGATGTCACCTCTCTCATGAAACAGGCCGACACAGCCCTGTATCTGGCAAAGGCCACCGGACGGAACCGGGTTGAAAGCCACCGGCCTGATGCCCCAGGCAATTCATAGCCGTTTTTCCCAGAAATTTAGTGAAAAATACTCCAGGATAAGGTAAATATATTCCTGTCTTACATGGCCATGAAACAGGGCAGAACCATTGTAAAGGGATTGACAATGCTTTACATTATCAAATCATTGTTACGGGCCGGATTCCGCTACCGGGGAACGGTGCTGGTTACCGCCTATATGCTGCTGCTGGCCTGTTCCACCCTTCTCATCTCCATGGCAGAACCCCAGGGCACGCCCCTGGCCCGGCTGGATCAAGCCCTGTGGTGGAGTATTGTCACCTCTACCACCGTGGGATACGGCGATTTATACCCGGCCACCACAGCCGGTAAAGTCATTGCCGCGATCCTGCCCATGTTCATGGGTATTGGCCTGGGGGCCGCCTTTATCACCCATGTGGCCTCTTATCTCATTGAAAGGAGAGACCTGAAAATGCACGGGGAAAAACCCTATACCGGTGCCGGCCAGATCCTTTTGGCAGGGTATACGCCGGAGACCGACTATCTTGTAGAACAGATCCGGGGGGATGAATCCTGCCGGCACCAGGACCTGGTGATCCTTGCCGACCTTTCCAGACACCCCCTGCCCGATCAAAACAATCTGTTTTTCGTCAAAGGGCGGCCAGATACCCTCCAGGCCCTGAAGCGGGCCGGTGCAGACCGGGCGGTCCGTGTTGTCATCCACACCGGCAATGATGAATCCAGTCTCTTTGCCCTGGTCAACGCCCTGACCGTCAGGGCACCGGACTGTGAAATCACCGTTCGCTGCCTGTCCAGCCAGAACCTGCCCACCTTTGAAGCGGTGCCCGGAGACTTTGAAACCATCATGCAGATGACCGCTGAAATCATGGTCCAGGCCATGCAGGACAAGGTGCACCTGCCCCTTCAGGTCCTGTTGAAAAATGACGCAAACGAGGAAATCTACCATATCCAGGTGCCAAAGGCCGTCACCGGCCTGACCTGGTGGCCCCTGCACACCTACCTTAAAAAAACCTATAATTACCTCAGTTTTGCCCTGAGGCTGCCCGACGGCAGTGTCCAGGTCAACCCGCCGTCAAAGACCCCGGTGCCCGCCGGTGCCGGCATCTGGCTCATCGCCCCGGAGCGGCCCATGCACCTGACCTGGCCTGGCCCTGAGGACAGGGGCTGACACCGTCAGGTGTTAGGCCCCATTCACAATTACCTGCATCCCCCATCCCAGAAACACCATCAGCGCCGGTAAAGCAAAACAAAGGCGGCACTGCCCGATACCAGAATGAGACCGCCGCAGGGAAACGCCCAGGACAGGGCAAAAAAATCCATGGCCAGGCCGGCCATGGCAGATCCGGTGAACATGCCCATGGAATGGGCCACGGTCAGAATGGCCATCACCGACCCCATGGCCTGCTTGTCATCCCCCTTGATCACGGCCAGGGCAGTAATGGCCGGCATGGAGATGCCGCCGCCGATACCAAAGACAGCGACCCCCATGAGCAGATCGGCAAAAGAGGTGGCCCAATAGGGAATGACCATGCCCATGGCTGAAAACAGGCCGCCTGTGACAATCATGGCCTTTTTGCTGAACCGGTCCGCCACCCAGCCCATGGGAAGCTGAAGCACCCCGGATACAAATACCCCCAGCATGACCAGCAGGCCGATCCGGGTGCCGGAAAACCCAAAGGTCTGATCAGCATACAGGGGCATAAAGCACCAGATAATGCCGATGCCTGCGGTATAGGCATACCTGAAAACCACAAGGCCGGCCAGCTCCCAGTCCCGGATCACCAGTCCCAGCGGCATAGGCTTCCGCTGCCGGGGGTGCAGTCGTTCCCTGGACAGGGGAGGCAGAAAAATAACGCAGACCAAAAGGCCGGTCAAAGAAAGCCCCGCCATGCAGTAAAATGCCCCGTTCATAGACCACAGATCCTGGACAACACCCCCCAAAAGCGGCCCGATGGACAGGCTCAAAAACATGGACAGGTTGAACAGCCCCATGGCGTACCCCTCTGTGCCCTCGGGGGTGATCTCTCCCACATAGGCCTGGACCACGGGCATGATCATGGCCGATCCCGCCCCCTGGATAAATCGGATGACAATCAGGGTGTCCATGCTTTCCGACCAGACAAAGGCCAGGGATACCAGGACATATGAGGCCAGGCCGGCCATGATAAAGGGCTTGCGGCCCCTGTGATCCGACAGCCGGCCAAATACGGGCAGAAGAAAGGTCCGGGACAGGGAAAAGGAACCGAAAATCATGGCCACATAGATGCCGGCCGCGCCAAGATCATGGGCGTATACCGGCAGCAGGGGGACCACGATACCCACCCCGGTAACCGTGATAAAAACAATGAAAAACAGGGTGACAAATATGCCCTTATGGGCCGAGGGAATGGCCCGGAGTCCCGTGGCCAGGATACTGGCTGCGGCCCGGAAAACCGGCTCCTTTATGGCATAAAAATCCATCCTCTGTCTCCCCGGGCATCAATCCGGACGAATCAATCCCATCATGCCAGGCCTTCTTTGATCTGGTCAATAAACCGGCTCTGGGTGGAAAATTCCCCCTTCCTGTAATTGGCATGGCTCAGGTATAAAAATCGCTCCGCCCGGGTCATGGCCACGTACATGAGGCGCCGCTCTTCGGAGATGGCCTTTTCTCCTTCGTCAATGGACCGCCAATGAGGAAAAAGCCGCTCCTCGCAGCCCACGATAAATACCGTGTCAAACTCCAGCCCCTTGGCCGAATGGATGGTCAAAAGGCCCACCCCGTTCTCATCCATCTCGTTTTCGTCCGTATCCTCCCGGATCAGTGCGGCCTCTTCCAGGTACTCGATCATGGTCTCCTTGGTCCGGGCCGTGTAGATGAGCTGCTCGATATTCTCTTTTTTGGAGACATACTCAGCCGGGGTCTTGGTCTTTTTTTCGAGATAATCAAAATACCCGGTCCGGTCAATGACGGTTTCCATGGCCATGGCCGGGGGCATGTCGTGGATGCTGTCCAGGATGTCCAGGACCTCGGACAGATTCTCATGAACCTTTTTGGTCAGCACCCGGTCTTTGACCATGGTCCGGGCCGCCTCCTGGAGGCTGCCGCCCTGGTCCCGCAGGGCCGCCATTTTTTTTATCATGGACGGGCCAATGCCCCGCTTGGGGGTGTTGGCCACCCGTTCAAAGGACAGATCGTCCCCCGGAAAAAAGGCTGCGCTCAGATAGGAGTTGATGTCCAGGATCTCCATGCGCTCGAAAAATCCCTGGGATCCCATGAGGCGGTAGGGCACCCTGAATGCCCTGAAGATCTTTTCAAAGGGCAAAGAGCAGAACTTGGTTCTGTACACAACAGCCATCCTGTCATAGGGGATGCCCTGCCCCCCCCTGTTCAGCCCCTTTATTCTCTTGGCCACCCATTCAGCCTCATGGGCGTCTGACATGAAATCGTAGATCTCAACCACCCCGCCTTTTTTCTGGGAAAAGCAGCGCTTTTCCATCTTGTCCGGATTGTAGTCGATCATGTCGTTGGCCGCCTGGACGATTTCGTCCGCAGACCGGTAGTTCTCCTCCAGACGAAAGATTCTGGCATCTGTGTACTTGTCAGGAAACCCTAAAAAATGGTTGACGTTGGAGCCCCTGAACCCGTATACCGCCTGCCAGTCGTCTCCCACGCAGAACAGGTTTCTATGGGATCCCAGCAACAGGTTGGTCAGGTCCTCCTGAAGGTTGTTGGTGTCCTGGTACTCGTCCACCAGAATATAGGTGAAATACTTTCGATAATAGGTGCCCACATCCGCGTGGTCCCGGAGCAGATCCCGGGCCTTTAAAAGGATGTTATCAAAATCCACACAGTTCATCTCTGCCAGGCGGGCCTCATACTGGCCGAAAATATCCCCCAGGCGTATGTTGTAGAATCCAGGATGCAGATCAAAATACCTGGCCGGATCCCCATAGTTCTTGGCCCTGGAAATGGTGCTGAGGATGCGGTTGGCATACTTTTTTTCTATGTTGTTCTGAACGCACAGCTCCTTGACCAGCTTGTCCTGCTGGTAAACGGAAAAGACCTGAAGGGGCGGTGTATACCCCATTTTTTCGCAATGCTGCTTGAGGATCATCAAGCAGGCAGAGTGATAGGTCCGCACCCAGTAAAAACTTGCCTGGGGCAACCCCGTCATCTCCATGAGCCGGGATTTCATCTCCTGGGCAGCCTTGTTGGTAAAGGTGATGGCCAGAATCCGTTTGGGATCGTGGCCTGTGGCAGTGAGGTGGGAAAACTTGGCCGTCAGGGTCCGGGTCTTACCGGAACCGGCTCCCGCAACCACGAGGGCTGGGGAGCCGGTATGATCCACGGCGTTTTGCTGGGGCAAGGATAGCTGCATATACGTTCCGGCATCCCTAAAGTATAGAAACGCCTAAATCTCCTGTATGATTGTCTTTAAATCGGTTTCTATTTTTGTTTGAATCTCTTCCAGCCGGGCCTCGGTCAGGGCCTCAAACCGAAGCACCAGGGCCGGCTGGGTGTTGGAGGCCCGCACCAGTCCCCATCCGTCGGGATATACGGCGCGCATGCCGTCAATGTCAATCACTTCCATGCGGGATTTGTACAGGGCCACAATCTTGGCCACCACATCGAACTTGACTGCATCCGGGCATTCCACCCGGATCTCAGGGGTGGTAAAGGTTTTGGGAAGATCCGCAATCAGCTCGTCTACCCCGAGCCCTGTGTCAGCCATGATCTCAAGCAGGCGGCAGGTGGCATAAAGGGCATCGTCATACCCGTAATACCCGTCCTTGAAAAACATATGCCCACTCATTTCCCCTGCCAGGGCAGCGTTTTCCTCTTTCATCTTCTTTTTGATCAGGGAATGGCCGGTGCGCCACATGATGGCCTTGCCCCCCTGTTTTCTGATCTCGTCGTACATGACCATGGAGCACTTGACTTCGGAAATAAAAGTGGCCCCGGGATCGCGTTTGAGGATCTCCCGGGCGTAGATGACCATGAGCTGATCCCCGTAGATCATGTTCCCGTGCCTGTCCACTACCCCGATGCGGTCGGCATCCCCGTCATACCCCACCCCAAGATCCAGGTTCTCTGCTTTGACCCGGGCGACCAGATCTGTCATGTTTTTGGCCTGGGTGGGATCTGCCTCGTGGTTGGGAAAGCTGCCGTCCATATCGCAGTATATATCATGGACCTCGCAGCCGATTCCCTTGAGCACGGGCAGGGCTGTTATGCCGCCGGTACCGTTCCCGGCATCAATGCCGATACGAATTATTTTGCCGGTCTTGTCCAGACGAGGAATCTTGTCCAGGATCATCTCTTTGTAAGGGGTGAGGACATCTGCGGCTTCAAACCGGCCTTCGCCGGATACGAACCTTTCGGCTTCGATGATCTTTCTGATATCCTGCAGCCCCTGGCTGTGGATGGAGTCAACCCCGTTCATGAGTTTGAAGCCATTATACTCAGGGGGGTTGTGGCTGGCCGTGACCATGGCCCCGCCCTGGGTTGCCAGATGGTGGATGGCAAAATAAAGTACCGGCGTGGGGCAGATGCCAATGCCCACCACGTCACAGCCCGTGGACAATATGCCCTGGATAAATGCCTTGGAAAAGGCCTCTGAAGATTTTCTGCAGTCCTGTCCCACACATACCCGGTGATTGCCCTGCTGGTTGAGCAGGGTGCCATAGGCCCTTCCAATGGCCCTGGCATCGTCTTGTGTGATCTCCTGTCCGGCAATGCCGCGGATATCATATTCCCTGAAAATACCCGGATGCATCATTCCTCCTTAAATCAAATTTAAAAGTAGAACCAATGCGCCGACGATCCAGCAATACGGGGCGAACAGGTGAAACCGTCCCGCATGGACAAGCCGGATCAATAGCTTAAGCGCCATCAGGCCGACAACAAAAGAGACAATTGTACCATAAATAGTGGCCGGGTCAACGAGGACACCGGTTTCTAACGCATCCTTCATACTGACCACCTGGGCCCCGGCAATGGCCGGAATGGAGAGCAGAAACGAAAACCGGGCTGCAAGGGACCGGTCAAGGCCTGATACCATGCCTGCGGCAATGGTGGTGCCGGACCGGGAAACCCCGGGGATCACGGCAAAGCCCTGGACCACTCCGATGATCAGGGCCTGTTTAAGGGTCAGGCCGCCCCCGGTATCCCGGTAGAACCGCCGGGACATCCAGAGAATGGTGCCGGTGGTCAAAAGCATGGCCCCCACCAGGGCCGACGAGGTAAACAGCACATCCTCGAACTGCTTTAAGGCATAACCGATAATGGCCGTGGGTATGGATCCTGCCAGGATGCACCCGGCCATGATCAGATTGTCATCCGCCGTCTCTTGCCGGCTGCCGCCCATGTACAAAAACAAGGATACCAGCATGGCCCGGATGTCCTTGAAATAAACAACCACCACGGCGGCCAGGGTGCCCATATGCACGGCAATGTCAAAGGCAAGCCCGGATTGAGTGATTTTAAAATAAAGCTGTCCCAGCACCAGGTGGCCGGAACTGCTGACCGGTAAAAATTCTGTCAATCCCTGAAGAATGCCAAGGATGATTCCCTGATAGATTTCCATTGCTCTCCTGCTTTCAATGACAAGTACCCGGAACCGGGGCCAAACCACCTCCGTATATAATTTAGGCTGGAAAATTGCAAGATTTTAAAAAAAGACTCTACCTTTTGAATGCCTGGGGGTGGGCCATGGCGCCCTGACAAAATCAAGCACCTGGTTTGCTTTACGAATGCCTTTCCAGGCATCCATGTGCCGGACAGGATACGAAAAAACCGGGGTTGATTTAAATCAGGGGCTATTGTAGACTGTCAACACGTAAAGTTCATTGCCTCGGTCGTAAAACTTAGTATCAAAACCCTTTTAGTCATGCCTTAGTTCATGATCTAAATTCAAAAAGGAGAAAAAATGAAACCAAACCGTTTGGCCAAAGTCTTTTTGTTGTTTTTCGCCGCCCTCTTTGTGTTCGGATGTGCGGTAAAAAAACCGGTGACGCTTCCCTCTTTTACAGCAAAACAATTTGACGCCAGCATGTATGAGTCAAAGGTGGACAATTTTGTCGTGGTCCTGGACGCCTCCAGTTCCATGGGCCATGATTACATGGGCAACTCAAAATTTGTCCTTGGCAAGGCCATTGCCGAGCGTCTGAACCTGACCATTCCCGAGCTCGGGCAAACCGCCGGATTCAGATCCTTCGGCCACCACGACACGGTCTCTAAAAACCTCACCGACCGCTGGTACGGCATGGATACCTATGCCACCCAGGGCATGGCAGCTGGTATTCAAAAGGTGACACAGCCGGGTGGATTCAGCCCCGTGGGTACGGCCCTGACAGCTGTTGGAAAAGATCTTGACGGGCTGTCCGGCATCCACAATGCCGTGGTCATCATATCCGACGGCCTGGATATGGATCAGAAGCTGCCCCAGATCCAGGCCCTGAAAGACCAGTACGGCTCGTCTATCTGCTTTTATCCCATCCAGGTGGGTGACAGCCCTGAAGGCAAGGCCTTTCTCAGCGAAGTGACCCGCATCGGCACCTGCGGTTTTCTCTCCAATGCCGACGATCTCATTGCCGGAGACAATATTGCAGACTTTGTGGAAACGGTTTTCCTGAATAAAGTTGAACCAAAACAAGCGGCACCGAAACAAGAGGCCAGAATAGACAGTGACGGCGACGGTGTCTACGATGATATGGATCAATGTCCCGGAACCCCCGAGGGAGCGGCTGTGAACTCAGTGGGTTGCTGGACCCTTGAAAACGTTCTGTTTGACTTTGACAAATCCGTTATCAAGGCAGAGGCCTATCCCCTGCTGGATGATGTGGTCACGGTTCTCAATCAGAATCCGTCCATGAAAGTGGAACTTCAGGGCCATACCGATAACATCGGCTCCAAGGACTACAACATGGGCCTTTCCAAGAGACGGGCCAATGCTGTGAAAGCCTATCTGGCGAAAAAAGGCATCGCCAACAGCCGGATGACCACAAAGGGATTCGGTTTTTCAAAACCCGTTGCCCTGAACGGCACCGACTTTGGACGGGCCCTGAACCGCCGGGTGGAAATCAGCCCCTACTAGTTCAGACCTGATCTGATTTCTTGAATACAAAGGGCATGCCGCTTGCCGGCATGCCCTTTTTTAGTTGCAAATGGCTTGATTTGTTGCGGGCCGGCCTCGGTCAAAGACCGGGGTTAACATCAGAACAATACCTGACCGGTATTTTCCACCCCGTAGCCCCCCAGGGCCAGAACCCGGTCCTTGAATTCCCGGGACCGGATGGTGGCCAGCAGGGCCTGAACATGGGGCAGATCCAGGTAGACTTCCGGGATGATCAAATCGTAGGACTCGGTGACCACAGGGATGAAATCCAGGTTCAGGGCAAGGGCTGCCGCCCGGATGCCAAGGCCTGCCGAGGCCCGGCCGGAAAGCACAGCCACGGCCACGGACATGTGGGTGTATTCGTCATTCTCGTATCCCACAATATCCCCCGGCAAAATACCAAGCTCCTTGAGCTTGTAGTCCAGAAGGATCCGGGTGCCTGAGCCGGCCTGCCGGTTGATAAAGGGCAGTTTTTTGGCGGCCACATCGTCCAGGGAGCGGATCTGATCAGGGTTTTTCCTGGGCAAAATCAGCCCCTGCTCCCGCATGACCAGGTTCACGGCATTGACAGGAGTATCAGGCAGATATTTTTTAACATAGCTGATGTTATAGCTGCCGTCTTGTGGATCCAGCAGATGGGCGCCGGCCATGTGGCAGGCCCCTTTTTTAATGGCCATAAGCCCGCCCATGGAGCCCACATGGCTGGAAGAAATGCCTGTACCAGGAGTGGTCTTGTGGACCTGGTCCGCTAACAGATCCAGGGTGTTGTCATGGGAGCCGGTAATGACCACGGTATTTTCAATGGCGGACAAAGGCCGCAGCAGATGGGCGGCAACCGATTCGTCCGCTGATATCCCCTCCACGGTTTCAGGAATACGGATGATGGCGTCGGCATCGGTCAGGGTGGTGATGGATCCTGCCCCCCGGGGCAATTGCGAGGAGATGAGCCGGCCGTCAACAGACCCCACCTTGACCCGCAAAAATTCCTCCTGCCCCAGTTTTGAGGCCACCTTCCGGGCCGGATTCACCATGGCCACGGGCCGGGGATCAGGGGGCAGATGCTGCATCTTCAGCAAAAGCGGGCCTGCAAATTCCTCAAATGCCACAATGGCGGACACTGGATAGCCAGGGATGCCGAACACCGGGGTTTGCTCTATATTGCCGAACATCACGGGCTTGCCCGGCATCATGGTCACCCCGTGGACATAGACTTCTCCTAAAGCAGAGATCACCGGCCTGGCAAAATCCATGGAGCCGGCCGATGATCCGCCGATGATCAAGACCATGTCATAGTCGCCCTTTACGGCTTCAGCCACGGCTGAGGTGATGCCCTCAAGCTCGTCCTTGAGCATGGGGTGAACCTCTGGCACAGCCCCGTGATCCTCACACAGCCCTGCAAGCACGCTGGAGTTGGACTCTACCACATCCCCGGGTTTCATGGATTCCGGCATGATCTCCTGCCACTGCCGAAGCTCGTTACCCGTGGGGATGATCAACACCTTTGGCTGTTTTTTTACCTCAACCGAAAACACCCCGCCCGAGAGCAGTGCCCCAACACAATAGGCAGTGATCCGGTGGTCCCGGGGAAACAGCAGCTGGGTGGCCACAATATCCTCTCCCATCTTACGGACATGCTGCCAGGGAAAGGCCGGGGCCTCAATTTCAAACCGGGCGTCGTCTATCATGTTCAAATGCTCGATCATGATCACGGCGTTGGTCTCCTGGGGCAGGGCATGGCCGGTGTTCACCCATTGGGCCTGCTTTCCGATCTCCAGGGTCTTGGGGCTGTCTTCACTGGCCCCGAAGGTGACGTGGGCATCCACTGCCACCCCGTCCATGGCCGCAGCGTGGAAGTTGGGAGATGAGATGGCGGCCACGGCCTGGCTGGCCAGGACCCGGCCCTTGGCCGCTGCCGTATTGATGATTTCCGTTCCAGTGCCACAGCCTGAGAACCGGTCAAATAGCGTCTGCCTGGCCGCCTCAATGCTGACCATTTCCAGATAGATGTTGCGTTTGGTATTCATTTGCCTGCCTTAAATTAATATGATGTCCACCGTACGACCCTTTTCCAGACCCTCAACATGCTCTCCGATCTCCAGAAGCCCGTCTGCATGGACCATGGTCCGGATCAGCCCGGATTTGCCCAAAAGGGGCCGGGCTGTCAGACCGGCTTCGCCCTGTTCCAGGGCCACCCGGACATAGTCCCGCCGACCCTGGGCCGAAGCCAGGTTCCGGGTGAGCCGGGCCGGAATCCGCCGCAAGGAACGGGGCGCCTGCAGCCCCTGAAGCCGGTTTAAAAAGGGAATAACGATGATCTTGACCACCACCATGGCCGAAACCACCTGGCCGGGAAGGCCCCAGACCGGAAGCTTGCCGCTCTTGGCCAGGATGGTGGGTTTGCCGGGGCTCACGGACATGCCGTGGACCAGGATATCTGTCTTTGAGATGCCGGACAGCACCTCCACGGTGAAATCCCGGGTCCCGACGGAACTGCCTCCGGAAATCATGACCATGTTTGTTTCCAAAAGGGCCTTTTCGCACACCGCCTTTAAGGCAACTGGATCATCCTCTACAATCCCGTACCGGGTCACAAGGGCACCGGCCTCTTGTATCAGGGCAGCCAGAGAGTAGGAGTTGATGTCCCGGATCTTTCCCGGCACCGGGGTCTTCGTCACGGGTATGACCTCGTCTCCGGTGGAGATGATGCCAACCCTGGGCACTTGAAACACCTCAAGAGAATCATAGCCCAGTCCCGCTGCCAGCCCCATGGCCTGGGGCGTCAGAACAGCGCCTTTCTCCAGCACCACCTCATCTTTGGCAAAATCCTCCGAGGGTTCGATCACATGCTGAAGAGGGGCCACACTTTTGTAAATTTCAACCGAGTGGTCATCCACCCCTTCGGTATGCTCGATCATGACCACGGCATCCGCTCCCTGGGGCAGCATACCGCCGGTGGCGATACGCACGGCCTGACCCGTGGAAATCGCCATGTCCGGGATCTGACCCATGGCAATGGTGCCAACCACCTCAAGCCAGGCCGGTGTGGCCTCTGATGCCCCGAAGGTGGATTGGGCGGCCACGGCATACCCGTCCATGGTGGCCCGCCTGAACCCGGGCATATCCTCAAAAGCTCTGATATCCTGGGCCAGGACCCGGGCCAGGGTATCTTCCAGGTCAAGGGTTTCCGTTTCCAGGGGATCAAATTCACTGACCAGCTCAAAGACCTGGTCCAGGGACTTTACCTTGAAAAAATGATTCATTTCAATGCGTCTTTGACCCGGGCCATGGCCTGCTGCACATTTTCCAGGCTGTTAAAGGCTGAAATCCGGATATACTGGCTGCCGCAGCTGCCAAACCCCGCTCCTGGCGTGCAGACCACAGAGGCCTTGTTCAGCAGCAGGTCAAAGAACTCCCAGGAATCCCTTCCCTGGCCGTCGATCCAGATATAAGGAGAATTTTCTCCGCCCACATGGTCAAACCCGATATCGGTCATGGTCTGGCGGATGATTTTGGCGTTGTTAAGGTAAAAATCAATGTACGATTTGACCTGCTGCTTTCCCTCGAAAGAGTAGACAGCTTCGGCTGCCTTCTGCACCGGGTAAGAGACCCCGTTGAACTTGGTGGTGTGCCGCCGGTTCCACATGGCGTGCAAAGAGACCGCCTCCCCGGATGCCGTGTAAATCATGCAGGATTTGGGCACCACGGTAAATCCGCAGCGGGTACCGGTAAAGCCCGCTGTCTTGGAAAAGCTTCTGAACTCCACGGCCACCTGTCTTGCCCCGTCCACTTCATAGATACTCTTGGGCAGGGATTCATCCCGGATAAAGGACTCATAGGCCGCGTCAAAGAGGATCAGGGCCTTGTTCTTTCTTGCATAGTCCACCCAGACCTTGAGTTCCTCTTTGGTGGCGGTGCCGCCGGTGGGGTTGTTGGGAAAGCACAGATAAATCAGGTCCACAGGCGCCTTGGGCAGTTCAGGCATGAAGTTGTTGTCTTTGGTGCACTCCAGGTAGACAATGCCCTCGTACCGGCCGTCCTTGCAAGCCCCGGTCCGGCCGGCCATGATATTGGTGTCCAGGTAGACCGGATACACCGGATCCGGAATGGCAACCTTAGTATCCCTGCTGAACAATTCCTGAAAATTGCCGCAGTCGCATTTGGCCCCGTCACTGACAAAAATCTCGTCCGCCTCAACCTCAGCCCCCCGGGCCTTGAAGTCGTTTTCCGCTATGACCTGTCTTAAAAAGGCATACCCCTGTTCCGGGCCATAGCCCCGAAAAGTGGCGTCGGCAGCCATCTCCTCCACCCCTTTGCGAAATCCATCCACAATGGCCGGGGCAAGGGCCCGGGTGACATCACCGATCCCTAACCGGATCACGGCTTTGTCCGGGTTGGCCTCTTGATATGCCTCCACCCGGCGGGCAATGTCGGCAAACAGATAGGAGGCCTGAAGCTTGCTGTAATGTTCATTGGCTTTGATCATATTGTGTACATCCTTTTTTTATTTTCTGTATTGAATTCAGTTGAAAAAAAATGAGTATAACACAAAACCCCGGGACAACTTAAGCCCAATGTGAGAAATTCTGTCCAGCAGGCGGACAAAAAAAGATTGCCCTGAAAAAAGATATACCCCATATATTGATGCCTAGGAATAAAAGCGAATAAAAAGGAGCAGCAATGACAAGCCATTCCCCAACCCCTTCCCTGAAAATCGCCCTGGTCACCGGTGCCGGCCGGGGCATCGGCCGGGCCATAGCCACAGGCCTTGCCACGGCAGGCTGTTTTGTTTATATCAACTTCAGATCCAATACAAAAGCGGCACAAAAAACCCTGGAACAGGTCAGGCAGGCCGGATCAGACGGGGCTCTTCTTGGCTTTGACGTGTCTGATATGGCGGCTGCCCAGGCCGCAGTGACCGGCATTTTCAAGGAAAAAGGCGGTATTGATATCCTGGTGAACAATGCCGGCATCCGGGATGACATGCTCATGGCCTTTATGAAGGCGGAAAACTGGCAGCGGGTGCTGGATATCAATATGACCGGCTTTTTCAATGTAACCAAACCTGTTGTAAAAAAAATGATTTCAAAGAGACAAGGGCGGATCATCAATATTGCTTCCGCATCCGGCCAGATGGGGCAGTCCGGCCAGGTGAATTACGCCGCGGCCAAGGCCGGTATCATCGGCGCCACAAAGGCCCTGGCAAGGGAAATTGCCTCCCGGGGCATCACGGTGAATGCGGTTGCCCCCGGATTTATTAAAACAGATATGGTGGATGGCCTTCCCCTGGATGAGATTGCCCAGTCCGTGCCGGCTGGGCGGCTGGGAAAACCAGAAGAGGTGGCTGCCGCCGTTACCTTTCTATGCTCTCCGGATGCCGGATATATCACCGGCCAGGTTCTGGGCATCAACGGCGGTATGTGCTGAGGGCCTGCCTTCGGGGTTCCATCACATGGGCGGGGTCATGGTTTTGATAAACTCTGGCAGCCGGTCAAACACCTCTTTGGGGGTCTGGATACTCCGGTCGGCATCCACCTGAAAGAGGTCGTTCCGGGTTGTTGTGTCAAAGGGCTCTGCCGGGCTGGCAAGCCGGTCCCCCCTGGCATCGGTAAAGGGGATGACAATGGGGCCTTTTTCCTCCAGAACATAGGCCATCTGGCCGTTTTTCAGGTAAACGATGCTGCCGGCCGGGTACAGGCCGATGCTCTTGACAAACGCATGGAGAAGGAATTGAAGCATGTCATCCTTTTTCACATAGGTGCGAAACAGTTCCGTGGCTGCGGCAGGCGGGTTCCGGGCGTCCCGGTAACTGGTCCTGGAGACCATGGCATCGTAGATATCCATAAGCTTGCAGATTTTCACGTACAAAGGAATCTCTGCCGCCGGGTGGTTTCCGGGATATCCCCCTTTTTCACCCTCAAATATGGGGGCATGGTGAAGGCCGACCATATTGGCGAGTACCGGGTGGGTCAGGTGATTGGCCTCAAGAATCCGGGGGCCGAACTCATAGGCGTGCCGGCGGACCAGGTTTCGCTCCTCCCGGGTCAGTGCGGTGGATTTCTCCAGCAGGGACTGTGGCACCAGGGCCTTGCCGATGTCAAAGAGGAAAAGGCCCAGGGAAATATCGTCCAAATCAGCGGGCAGATAATAGGAAAACCTGCCGGAAAGGCCGTCCGGGGAGGGCTGGCTCCACAAGGCCGCTTCAACGGCAGAGGAAAACCCCGCGTTAAACCGATGGGCCACCACCGTACCGGTGGCGCAGACATTCACCGCATGCAGATAAAGGTAGTTGTCAAAACAGAAAAGATCCCGGCCCACATAGGCCCCGGGATGGCCGACCTCAAGGGACAAGGAAACCATATTTTTCACCTGGGTCCTGACGGCATCCACATCAAACTGGCCCTTTTCCTTGCGGATCTGGGCCAGGGCGGCTTTCAGGCAGTCCCTGGCTTGTGAGACCACACGGGTGGCGTGCTGCCGGATTTCCTTGATTTCCCTGAGGCGGGCGCCAAGATCCGAGGTCCGGGCGGATTCGGAACTCCCGTCTGCGGCACCGGGATCCAGATCCAGGGCGTCCGGATGATCAATGGTCCGGCCAGAGCGGTCAAAAAGTCCCCCGCCCCGGGCCATGGGGATCCGCCGCACCCCGCTTCTGCTGATACCCTCCAGGGTCCGGATCTGGTCCACCAGCACGTCCCCGGCCAGAAGCAGGACACCGGTGCGGTCATAGACATCCATACCTGTTTTTACCGATCCCCCCTCACGGACAACGGCCATGAGCCGGTCTATGGGAAGAACCGTCCGGATCATCCCAGCCCCTGTTTCACGTCGCTGACCGCCCGGGTGATGGAGAGAAACGCCTCAAGGTCCAAAGTCTCGGCCCGGCGGACGGGATCTATCCCCGCCCGGACCAGGGCGGCTTCGGTTTCGGATTTTTTCAGCCCCAGCTCCCCGTCGGCCATGGCATTTCTCAGGGTTTTTCTTCGTTTGGAAAATGCGGCCTTGATCACCGCAAAGAGCAGATCCTCCATGGCATCGTCCAGGCCCTGGTCGTGGATGAATGAAAATTTCAGGACCGTGGAATCCACATCCGGCCTGGGAAAAAAAGAGGCCGGACTGATATCAGCCACATGACTTACCTTGGCTGCATACTGGACCACAGCGGTGAGCCGGGAATAATCCCGCCCGCCGGGAGAGGCCACAAGGCGCCGGGCCAATTCTTTTTGAAACATGAGATAGGCCGTGTCAATCACTTCCCTTGTCTTTACCAGCTTGAACAGGATCTGGGAGGAAATATTATAGGGAAGATTTCCCATGACAGACAGTCTTTCTGCCCCGGCAATCTGTTTGATATCCGTTTTCAGAATATTGCCGTTGATAATCGAGACATTGTGCCTGCCGGCCAGGGCCAGCTCGGATTCCAGCAGGGGAATCATGCGCCGGTCCTTTTCCACCGCCGTGACCTGCCGGGCTTTGCCTGACAAAGGAAGGGTAAGGGCGCCCAGCCCGGGCCCCACTTCAAGCACGGCAGTGTCCCCCGAGATGTCGCTCCGGTCCACAATCATCTGGGCCGTTGCCGGATTGGACAAAAAATTCTGCCCCATCTCCTTGCCCGCGTATAGGTTGGCCTGCTTTAGCAACTCCCCAGGATGTGTCATGATGCGTTCCGATCTTTGTATGTTTTGAATCCCTTTTCGGGCGGTGGTTCTGCTTGGCCCACAATATACCACAGCCAACAGGCCCGGTGCAAATCGCCGGATGCCCGGGGATTGCTGCATTTTACTCCTAATTGAAAATTTACTACTTGACTTTCTAGGACTTAAGAAGTAATTTTTGTTTAGTTTCCATATTGAAATCAGGATATAAAACCCTATGAAAACCAGGCAGATGCTCCTGCCGGCATGTCCCCTCCCTCTTTTCTTTGTGACAGGCCCCAGGCAGCTGTCCGGCGATCAATGTTAAGGAGACAAATTATCATGGAACCAAATGAGCTAGGCACCAATTGGGAAGGGTTTATCAAAATGCTTCTTCACCGGCTGGACATCCCCTCCAAAGAAGATGTCGCTGACCTGCACGAAAGACTTGACAAACTGGAGCAGCTGATCTATCAAAAACAGCCTCTGGACAAGAAAAACAGCACCCAGAAACCGGCCAAGAAAAAAAGCGCCTCCACCATTGTTCTGGAAGTGATCAACAACCATCCTGACGGCACCAACTTTAAAACCATCAAAGCAGCCACAGGATATGACGATAAAAAGCTGAGGAACATCATCTTCCGCCTGGACAAAATCAAAAAAATTCAGCGGGTCAGCCGGGGCATTTACAAAACCATTTAACCAGGATACAAGACCATGGACTATACGGCATTCAAACCGGGCCAGCGCCTTAACGGCTTTCGGATAAAACAAGTTTCCCCTCTTCCCAGCATCGACGCCTGTCTCATCGAGCTGGAACATGAAAAAACCGGGGCCCGCCATATCCACATCGGCAATACGGACAAGGAAAACACCTTTGGCGTCTTTTTCAGGACAGTGCCAGAGGACTCCACCGGGGTGGCCCATATCCTGGAGCATACCGTGCTGTGCGGCTCAAAAAAATTCAAGGTCAGGGATCCGTTTTTCTCCATGATCAAGCGGAGCCTGTCCACCTTCATGAATGCCCTTACCGCCTCGGACTGGACCATGTATCCCTTTTCAAGCCAGAATGAAAAAGACTACTATAACCTCATGGATGTCTACCTGGATGCTGCCTTTTATCCGGACATCGATGAACTGAGCTTCAAGCAGGAGGGGCACCGCCTGGCGTTTGAAACAGGGGATGACAAAGAGTCCCGGCTTGAGTACAAGGGAGTGGTCTACAATGAGATGAAAGGGGCCATGTCCTCTCCCTCCCAGGTGTTGTCCCGGGCCCTGCTCCAGGGGTTGTACCCGGACACCACCTACAGCAACAACTCCGGCGGAGAACCCTCAGACATCCCCAAACTGACCCACGAAGATCTCAAAGCCTTCCATGCCAAGTACTACCACCCCTCCAACGCCTTTTTCTACACCTATGGCAACCTGCCCCTGGACAAGACCCTTGGAATGATCCAGGAAAAGGTGCTGTCCGGATTTGACCGCCTTGACATGGATACCCGGGTGCCTTCCCAGCCCCGATGGGACAGCCCAAGAACCATGGTCCAGCCCTATGCCTTTACCGATACCGAGGACATGGCCGCCAAATACCAGGCCTGCGTGGCCTGGCTGACATCGGATATCCGGGACACCTTTGACACCCTGGTGCTCACCGTCCTGGAGCAGGTCCTTTTAGGCAACTCCGCATCCCCCTTGAGAAAGGCCCTGATCGATGCAGATCTGGGCTCGGCCCTGTCCGATGCCTCAGGCTTTGACGGAGACAACCGGGACACCATGTTTGTCTGCGGTCTCAAGGACATACAAAAGGAATCCATCCCCAAAGTAGAAAAGATCATCTTTTCCACCCTCAAGGACCTGGCAGACAAGGGCATTGACAAGGCCCTGATTGACTCGGCCATCCACCAGATCGAGTTTTACAGAAAAGAGATCACCAACACCCCCTACCCCTTTGGCATCAAGCTGCTGCTGTCCTGCGCCGGTACGCTTATCCACGGCGGTGACCCGGCAGACTGCATTAACATTGACAAGGATATTCAAACCCTTCAGGACAAGGTGGCCCAGGGCCCCTTCCTGGAAGAACAGATCAAACGCTTTTTCCTGGACAACCCCCATTGCCTGCGCTTCACCCTTGAGCCGGACCCGGATCTTGAGGCAGCAAAACTGTCAAAAATCCGGGCCGAGCTGGACCAGATCCAAAAGGCCTTGAGCCCTGAAGACATTGAAAAGATAAACGCCGATGCCAAGGCCCTCGAGGATCTCCAGGAGGCAGAGGAGGACCTGTCCGTTTTGCCCACCCTGGCGCTCTCCGATGTTCCCCCGGAAATTGAGATCATCCATCCGGATACGGTTGCAGGAACCTTTATTTCCGCCTGTTACGACAAGGCCACCTCGGGCATCCTCTACTTTACCTGCCCGGTGGGCGGGGGCAATATCCCCTCTGACCTCTTTGCCCTAGCCCCCTTTTTCTGCCGGGCCTTTACCAATGCGGGAACAGCCAAAAGCCCCTATGAGAAAATGGCCGGCCTCATGGACCTGTACACCGGCGGCATCAGCATGTCTCCCTTTTCAGGCGCCTACTTCTCCCAAGAAGGGGATTCCCACTCTTTTTTCGCCCTGCAGGGCAAAGCCCTGGAACGGAATATCCACCCCTTGTTTGACCTGGTTGACGAATTTGTCAACGCATTTGGATTTACCGACCACGAGCGGCTGAAAAGCCTGCTGCTCCAGTACCAGGCCGGCCTGGAATCCTCCATCGTCTCCACAGGGCACCGCTACGCCATCTCTCTGTCCGCCTGCCACCTGTCCAAGGCCTCTTATGTCAACGAACTGTGGCACGGCATTGCCCAATTCCAAAAGATCAAGGCCCTGACCGCAAGGATGACGGACACCCACGAGACGCAAACCGCCCTGGCCGACCTTGAGGCGGACCTGACCCGCATGGCTGCCGCCCTGCTCACAAAGAACAACTTTAAACCGGCGGTCATCGGTGATGCCGCAGCACTGGTTCAGGCAGACAAGCGGATACAGGCCATCCACGACAACCTCAGCAACGGATCTGCCAAGGCCTTTTTCACCCCAAAACTTGACCGGGACACACGCATCCCCTACGACGGCTGGACCACCAACACGGCGGTCTCCTTTGTGGGACAGTCTTTTAAAACCGTCCGCATCACCCATGAAGACGCCCCGGGACTGGCCGTGATCTCCAAACTTCTGCGGTCCCTGTTTCTGCACCGGGAAATCCGGGAAAAGGGCGGGGCCTACGGCGGCTTTGCCATTTACAACACCGAAGAGGGCATCTTCTCCTTTGGCTCTTTTCGGGATCCCCATATCAAAAGAACCCTGGATGTCTACACCGATGCCTGTCAATTCATCGCCTCGGGCAACTATTCAGCCACGGATGTCAAGGAGGCCATCCTCCAGGTCTGCTCGGACATTGACAAGCCCGAAACCCCTGGGCCTGCTGCCATGAAAGCCTTTTACAGAGACATTGCCAAACTCTCCGATGATATCCGGAAAAAATTCAAGGACGAACTTCTAGGCATGAACAAAGAAAAGATCCAGGCCATTGCAGAAAAATACTTTCTGGGAGACTCCCGGGAACAGGGTATTGCCGTGATTTCTTCCAAGACTCTTCTGGAACAGGCCAACCAGGCCCTGGAAGGAGAGGGCCGTGCCCCCCTGGACCTGAAAAAAATTTAAGGAAACAGGTGCCAGGCCCATTTTATGCCTAAAAACAGGGTGACGCCCAGGGCAGCAGCCCCGCCGGCATTCAGCAGCCAGTGGTTTTTGTGGTGTCCGGCAAAAGACTTCTTGTTCAGCAGCACCATGAAGATTCCAACAAAAAGCGGGGTTCCCACAAAGGAGAGGGCCAGCATAAGCATGATCAGGGACATGGGTTTTCCAGGCAGAAATGCCCCGGGCAGGGCAATGAGACATCCGGCAAGGATCACAAGCCTGTAAACCCTGTCCCCGGGTTCAACCCTTCGGTTCAGCTGGTCCCCCACCACATAGGCGGCCGCAATAAAGGTGGGCATGATGGTTGAAAACACCGCGCACCAGATCCCCAGACAGAAAAACCCATAGGCATACGTCCCCAGCAGGGGCCGGATGGCCTCGGCCATCTCGTAGAGGGTGGCCACCTGAATCCCGGCCGGATACAGGACACTGGCCCCGGTCAGATAAATGGCCGTGCAATAGAGGCCAAACGCCCCGACAAGGGAGACTGCCGTATCGAACCGGGCAAGATCCAGATCCTTGATTGCCCATTGCCGCTCATGCACGGTATAGGTCTGCATGGACAATATGGTCACATGGATGGAGCCCCCCATGATGGCGGTCATCATAAGGACCTGGGCCTTTCCAAATCCAGACAAATCCGGGATCAGCCCCGTCAGAATACCTGAAAAATCCGGCCTGGAAATAAACAGGGTCAGGATAAAACAGATGACCAGCAGAAAGACAATAACTTTGCACAGGGCCTCGATGATCCGGTAACCGCCGTGGGCCACCAGCCCGTAAAAAAGGGCCACGAAGAGGACGCCCCAGAACGGGCTCTCCACCCCGGTCACATACCCGGTCACCGACACCAGAACCTTGAGCAGGATCACATTGCACAGCCAGATGACGACCAGGGCATCCAGGGCAACAAAAGAGGCCAGCCCCTTGCCCCAGGTGTCCCGGACGATACCCACAATGCCTTTCCCCCCGATCAATGCGGTCTTGGCAGCCATGTACTGGCAGACAAAGGCCAGGATCACGCTGAGCAGAATCACCCATAAAAAAGAGTATCCATAGGTCCCCCCGGCCTTGGCCACGCTGAGGGTGGTGCCGGGGCCTGCGGCCACGGCGCTGATGATCCATGCCGGGCCAAAAGAGAGAATGAGCCGCTTGACTCCGGAAGGTCTGTTAATCTGTTCCATGGGTGGGTTCCTTGATACATTCAGATGATAGGGGGTCAGTGCTGATGAAGTGCAGCCGTTCCCGGAGGGTCTCCCGGTCCAGGGCATACAGGGCATCCATGAAATGAGAAAGAAATGTCCCGGGGCCCGAGGCCTTTTCCCCGGCCAGCTCGCCTGCGATGCCGGTAGCCGCGGCAGCGGCAACCGCCGCCTCAAAGGGGTCCGGGCAAACCGCATAAAAGGCTGCGGTCACCGCAGAAAGAATGCACCCGGTCCCGGTGACAGCGGCCATGAGAAAAGAGCCGTTCATTAACGTTACACACTGATCCTTATCCATGATCATATCTTCGGCTCCGGTGACCAAAAGGGCGGCGGCCCGGCTGGCAAAAAGTTCGGCCATTTGTGACTTCGGGCCAATAAGATCTGGCACCCTGTTTTTCTCCCCGGCCCGGCCATGCGTGAGAAGGATTTCCTTTGCCGCTGCCCAATCCATGGTGTTGTCCACCCCCCGGGGCCCTGGCCCCTGCGCCATCAGGGTGCATATCTCAGCGGCATTGCCCCGGATGATTTTCCGGGACCCCAGGGCAGCCAGCCGGGATGCGATACCGGTTCTGTGGGGCCCGGCACCGGCCCCTACAGGATCCAGGACCATGGGCTTGCCCGAGTCTTCAGCCAGGGCCATGAGGTGTGCCATGGCATCCACCCGCTCCCGGGTCGGGGTACCCATATTGATGCACAGCCCGTCAGAAATCCCGGACAGATAGTCAAGGTCCTCTTCGGCCCAGGACATGGTGGGCGAAGCCCCCAGGGCCAGCAGGGCATTGGCGGTCTGATTCATGACCACAAAATTGGTCACCACATGGATCAGGGGCCGCTGCTTCCGGATGGCGCGGCAAAGACCGTAAATCCGGTCGGCAAGTTGGTGTGATTGATTCATTGTCCCCCTTTATACGCCTGCCGGGGGATGACACCTGAATGGATGGGATTCATGAGATCCGCTTCCCTGCGTCGGTATTACCCGCATCAGGTTCCAAGGGTCAGGAAATTTTCCTTCTCAGCTCTTGCAAGCTCCCCCAGCAAATAATGTGGGTATATATGCCGTCTTTGACCTTGTCAAGGAAAGATGCATTATTGCAAAGAATTCTAAGTTTTAACCCAGCATGTCCTATCCTCTGATATCCTGTTTCCCGGTATTTTTATCGTAAAAGATTGTCACATGAACCATGAATTGAATTTTTTTGCAAAAAAGGTTAAATTATAATCTGTATATTTAAATATAAAATCACAAAGGTTTGAATCAGAAACGTATGAAAAGAAAAATCATGATTGCCATTGCTAGTGTTCTGGGAGTGTTTGTCATTTTTGGCATATCTCTTTATGGCTATCTTAAATCAGATCATGCAAAACACATGATTATTCAAAAAATAAACACCGTAATTCCAGGCACAGTGGCTGCAGAAAATATCGATTTTTCCATGTTTGATTCTAATATCCAATTGTTGAATGTTCAATTAAAGGATCCCAAGCAAACGCAGTGTATTAAATTCAACAGCCTGCTTGTTGATATCAATATTCGTGCGCTTTTCAAAAGACAGATAGAGGTCATGACAGTCTTATTGAAGCAACCAAAGGTGTCGATCTCCATGGGGGCTGACGGTCGCATAAATCTTCTGGATGCCTTGTTGCCGGAGCGCAAAGAAAAAGTTGAGGATAAAGAAAAAAAAAGGCCAGGCCAGGACGTGCCTTTCAATGTGATTGTAAAGAAAATTGACATTCTGGATGGGACGATTTCCTTGCACAACCCTGAAATTCAGGTTGAAATTTCTGGACTGAATATAAATCTGACTGATGTGAATTTGATGGCTCAAGACCTTTCATTCTCCACGCAGTTTTCTAAAAGCAGTATCAAAATAAATGATAAAGACATCCGTATTGATAATCTTCAATTGGCGTCACGCATTAAAAGTGGTTCAGACGTAAATTTTACATTTGATCTTGATTCCAATATTTGCAAAATCAATGCAAAAGGCCTTGCAGAAAATGTTCAAAAAATACCGGAAATTGACTTGGATGCCACTATAATTTCAAGACTTGAGCAGTTGAATCCCTTTTTAACGGATCATGTGAGCCTTGGTGGTGTGGCCAATCTTACATTGTCTGGGAAAGGTCGTGCTGATGATCCCATGATATCTTTAAACCTTGATGTGACCAATCTCAAGGTTGATGAAGATATAAATAACGGCTCCGCAGAAGCGTCTGTGAGACTGGAAGACCGGATTGTTTCCATTGAAAAAGGACGGATAAGCCTGCTTGGAAATACCATTGCAATGAAGGGCGCAATTGATTTGAAAAATGTTTTTCCAAACGGATTTCTATCCTCAGGCCGACCCGCTCTTGATCTGGTTAAGTATGATCTTGAGTTTGATCAATCCAACCAGAGCCTGAAACATTTTGAAAAGTGGATTCCGGGTATTTCCGGCAGTTCCAGGTTTTCAGGCCGGATTAAAGGTCATGGCATCGCCCCCCAAACCCTTGCCGCACAGGTTCGAACCAAAGTTGATCTCAAAGATTTCAAGCAGTCAGCCTTTGAAGCAGACCCTATTGATGCCAGTGTTGAGGTGAATGCAACTATTGAAAATAATCTGGTTACAATGACTGCCTTAAATGCCAAAACCATTGAGACCCAGGCAAGTGTAACAGGCCAGTTTAACATCGCAGAAAACCTGGTTGATGCAACCGTTGAAGTTATGGCAAATGATTTGGCAGCAGCCGCCCTTCCTTTGGGAATTACAGATATCAGCGGCGCTTTGGACACCACATTCCAAGTCAAAGGAAATCTATCAAATCCTGAAGTTAAAATTCAACTGTCTGGACAAGGTCTGACGGCCAAAGGAATTGCACTTGAGGGGGTTCAATTTACTGGACGTCTGGATACGTCAGGCAAAGCCGCCATTCAAAAACTGGATATTCAAGGACCCCACATGCAGATGACTGCAACAGGTACATCTCAGATTTTTGAGAAAAATTTTAAACTCAAGGACACCATCAAAAGCAATCTTGAGGTTTCAGGAACCAATATTAACCCGGGCAAGTTTTTAAAGGATGCTGCCTGGGGCATCAACACAAAGCAATTGGATACCTTGATCAATTTCAAGCTGAACATGGATATGGATTACGCCATGGATACCTCTTTTGCAGACATAGATTTTTCAAGCATAGACATCCCGGCAAAAAAGATTATTGCTGATATCGACCTTGGAAAACAAAGCATATCTGTAGTGCTTGAAAACATTGCAACACTAAGGGCCCAGTTGAATTCAAAAGACAATCAATATGCTGCCGGCCTGAGGTTTGATCACAGCGATTTCACTCCATTGATTCAATCCGCCGGGATTGATGGATTAAATATAAAACTAAACGGACAGATAGATGCAGCAGGCACCCCCCCTGTTGAATTGACAGATGATGTGGTGCGTGCTTTGAATTCATCCCATGGCACAATTAATATGGATGCCCGGATCCGCGGCAACTTAAAAGAACCGGATTTTAACATTTTCATGACCCTGGCGGACCTTGCATATGATTTGGATCAGTCTGGCTCGGTTATTTCAATTGACAGCCACCTTGAGTTGGATCTTGACTATCAGCCCATTGCCGCGCGTGATACTGAACAGATTCACAATAAAAAATTGCCTTTAAAAACGATTACAGGAGTGATTGACCTGGAAGGCCCAGACATTGCCATGACGCTTGACAAAACGATTCACATGAATGCGGTTTGCGATCCTGAGACAGCTAAATATGACTTTGACCTAAGGTTTTCAGATACGCTTTTAGACCCGATCTTTGATTATGCGGGTCTGCCAGAAATGTCTGGAAACCTGAAGGGGCATATGATCGCCAAAGGAAATCTGATACAGGTCATGCCTGCCCAGGTATTGGAAAACCTCAACCATGTGTCCGGAAAGATCCAATTGGGTGCAGAAATTAAAGGTATACCAACAGAACCAATCAGTGGAAAACTCTACCTCAAGGGTGATCAAATTGCGTTAGATATGCCGGATATGGCCCAGGTTGAACTGAGCCATGACCTTATTTTTTATGCAACCCAAGATCACTCAGACCTGTCAGGATCTGTTTTGTTCAGTAAAGCAGAATATTACAAAGACATAGACATAGATTTAACAAATGCCATTTCTGAAAAAACGCGTAAAACATCATCGGATGCCCAGCAGGCCGGGACGGGTATCCCTTTAATAGACAAAATGACCTTGAATGTTGATATCGATTATAAAGATCCATTTACCGTGGATAATAACCTGGCATTCATTCTCATACAGCCGGATATTTTTATTACCGGGACACCAGTAGATCCGGTTATCACAGGGCGGGCTAAAATCATTGACGGAACAATTGTTTATCAGAAAAAAGAATTTGACATCAATACAGGCATTATTGATTTTGCTGATCCCTACAAAATCGATCCGGATATCAATTTGGTGGCCAATACTAAGATTCGGGACTGGGACATTACTCTGAATGTTTCCGGTAAAACAGACAACCTGAATTTTCAGTTTTTTTCTGATCCCCAGGAAACCCATGAAGATATTTTGTCTTTGCTGATAACCGGAAAAACAACAAAGGAACTTGGCAAGGGTGACGGGTCTTATACAAATATATTGGTTGATAAAGCATCGGATGTCATCGGTAAAACGGTTGAAGAGTCAACTCCGCTGGATTCGTTTAAAGTCGGGTATGACGGTGATGAAGATTCACAAAACTCCAATGTAAGTGTATCCATGGGTAAAAAACTGTCACAAAGACTGAAGGTCATCTATTCCAGGGAAACCAAAGACGAGGAAAATGTTCAGACCACTGCAGCAGAGTATAAGCTGATGGAAAACCTTAAGATTAAAGTGATGAACGACTCTAAAGGTGACTTTGGCACCGAATTTACATATAAATTGGAGTTCAGATAATTCATGATTAGAAAAACAATCCTCGCACTGATTTTCCTGAGTGTTTCCAGCGGTGTTTCTGCAGATGATATTCAGCATATGCCGCTGCCCCAGGTGCAGGATATCCACATCAAAATCCTTGGGGGAACACCGGCTAGACAGAAGACGCTTTGGTCGATGGCCCGCAAAATGATCCAGGTAAAAAAGGGTGAGCCCCTGTCTGCCCAGGCCCTTGCAGATACCATTGAATTGTTAAAACAAACCCATCAGTTCAGCCGCATTGATGTGCCTGATCCCAAACCCGTTGGTCAGACCATTGACATGTCTTTTAAATTAACCCCGGTTCAACTCATCAAAAATATCAGAGTGACGGGGGCTTTTCCAGTCTTCAAAGACGAGGTGATCGATGAAACAGAATATACGGTTGGCAAGCCATATCATCCAGGTACCCGGGAAAAAAATATTCAGTCCATAAAGCAGCTTCTTGTTAAAAACGGATATACAGATCCTGAAGTCAAAATTCATCTCGAACCAGACGATGATTTGCAACTGACCCTTTTAATACACATAGAAAAGGCAGCCGCGGTAAAGGTTAGTCAAATAAAATTCAGCGGTAACAAGCGAATTCTTGATACCCGACTGAGAATGCAGATGGCCTCTTATCAATTCCCCCTGATATTCTGGAGTAAAGGGAAACGGTTTGAACAGGAAAATATTGATAAGGATATGAAAAAACTTCTGGCATTTTACCGAAAGAAAGCATTTTATGACGCCGTCATTACCCACCAGATTGAATCAAATAAACAAAACAAAAAAATATCACTAAATATCAGGATTGACGAGGGACCTGAATATCGAATAACTTTTTCGGGTAACAAAGCGTTTTCAGCATATACACTGAAGAAAGAGTTCGTCCTTTCCACAAAGGGAAATCAGAAAAATTTCGGGCTTAAAAAAAGTATAAAAAATATCAGAAAAAAATACCGCAATGCCGGTTACCAGGATTGTAAAGTCGCGTATACAAGTCAACTTGTTGAAGAATCCGGCAAATCATACAAAGATGTTGACATTCAAGTAAATGAAAACGCGCGGTATATAGTACGGTCTTTAAATATTCACGGAAACAGCGCTTTTGAAGAGAATGTCCTAAAACAACAAATCCTGACCATGAAAAAGACATTCTTTTATGATGGTCCGTTTGTGAAATCCAAATTCAAGGAAGACCGTATTGCAGTTGAAAACTATTATCTCAGTCATGGGTTCATGGAGACCCAAGTAAAAAATCATATCAAATGGAACCATGATGCCAAAGAAAATATAAACTACGGCGATGCTGTCTTTACTGTGACTGAGGGATATCGAAAACAGATTACTGCCGTCAGTTTTCAGGGGGTTTCACCTGAATTTGAGGCCGAAATCAGACCCTTGATAGAGACCACTTCAAATACACCGTTTATTACCTCCCGAATTCACAACGACCGACAGACGATATTATCTTTTCTTGCCGAGAAGGGCTATATTTATGCTGAGGTACAAGCCGAAACAAGCCCGGGTATGGATAAAACAGCATGCGCCATCGAATTTATTATTACTCCAGGTACCCAGGTAAGTGTCGGGGGTGTTTGGACATTTGGCAACCTTAGAACAAAAAACTCAGTGTTGTTACGGCATAACAATCTCCTGCCGGATGAACCGGTTTCACTGAACCAGTTTTTAAATCTGCAAAAGCAGATACGAAATATTAATTGTATCGACCGGGTGGATTTCAAAGCGCTGGGAGCAAAAGAAAAACTGGATCAGCTGTACTTCATTGCTGATATTGAAGAAAAAAAACCATACTATCTTGAAACCAGCCTGGGGTATAACACATCAAAAGATGGGTATCTTGCCGTGTCAATCGGGGATAATAATTTTTTAGGGATGAATCGTGAACTCTATCTGGACACACAAGTTTCAGGTGTTGGCTATGATGCAGAAATAGGCATTAATGAGTTTGATTTTTTAGCTGAATATATCCTGGCTGAATTTTCCATATACGCATCTGAACAAGAGCTCAAAAACCAGACCTTTGGTTCACGCAAGTCTGGATCAAAACTCTCATTTGAAAAAGATTTAACAACAAACTTAAAAGTGGGAACAAATTTTAGTTTTGAATCCAGAGAACAATATCAGATCAAAGATACCCTAACTGATGACACAAATATTTATGAAATCAGAGGGATCGCGAATGCCACGCCTTTTTTTACCTGGAATTCAGTGAATTCTTTTGTGAAACCCACAAATGGATTTTACTTGAACGTTTCTGCTGGATACAATAAAGATGTAATAGAGGATTTTGACCATTTCATCAAATACAAGGCAACGGCCAAGTATTATCACCTGTTGGTTCCACGAATTGTCATGGCTTTTCAGGGGCAGCTTGGATATATACAGAACTTTGCTGATGATTCAAGCCTGCCGGATGATCAAGTTTTTTTCCTGGGTGGTATTGCAGATGTCAGAGGGTTTGATGAAAACAAGCTGTCAGTCGATGGGTCTGACGACCCGGTTGGTGGGAAAACTCAAATTCTGGGATCCATTGAAGCCCGCATCGACCTTGGAAAAAATTTTGAAATTCCCCTGTTTATTGATGCAGGTTCCGTGAGAGACACAGCTGTACCGGGAAGCTGTGAAGATTTCAAATACTCAGTGGGGACCGGTATCCGATATATGACGCCTGTGGGGCCTGTGGGCTTGCTATACGGATATAAACTGAACCCGGAAGATGGTGAAGACTCTGGCCGGATCCATTTTTCCTTTGGATATACATTTTAGTTCAATCAAAACTGGCATAAAATTTAACGGAACACCACAGGGTTAACCCTTTCTTCGTTAGTAGAAACATCGCTGACAACGCATAAGCAGCCAGTAAACCTCACAGACTAAAATACACGTCTGAAAACATATATGCTCACCAGGACATGTTTGCTATGTTTTTCAGAGCAACCCAGGCCAAGTGGTGAAGCGGCACCAATGATATAGCGGAGGAAAAATGAAACAAAAAGGATGGTTTATCGCGGCTTTTTTTGTGATTGTTCTGGTGGCATGTTTTGTCACTTTTACCCTAAAAAAGTCGCCGGAAAATGAACAAAATCAAGCCGCCATGAACAAGGAGCCGGAAAATGGTCTAAGGCTTGATGCACATATGATCGAGGATTATACCGACGATCTTCCCGGCTTGCTGGGAAAAAAATTCATCCGGGTGCTGACCACACTGAACCGGACAAATTTTTTCATATCAGACGGGCACCTGGTCGGGTATGAGTACTCGCTTTTGAAAAAATACGAAAATTTTTTGAACCGGTCGTCCGGCACCAGGGACCTGAAGATAACCCTTGAATTTATACCGGTTACCAGAAACGAACTGGTTTCGAAACTGGTTCAGGGGTACGGTGATATCGCAGCAGCCGGACTGACCATCACCGATCAAAGAAAAAAAAAGGTGGCATTCACCGCTCCCTACCTCAGCGATGTCAATGAAGTATTGGTCACGAACAGGCAAAATTCAAATATTGAAACATTATCAGATTTGAGCGGAAAAAAAGTGTCTGTAAGAAACAGCAGCAGTTATTTTGAAAGCCTGGAAAGACTAAACCAAAATTTTATGGAAAATAACAAAAAACCCATTCAAATTGTTCCCATCAGCGAGGAGCTTGAAACCGAAAGCATCTTGGAGATGGTGAACAGCGGAGCATTGGCCATAACTGTTTCAGATTCGCATATTGCCACAGCCTGGTCAAAGGTTCTCAAAAACATCAAAATTCATGAAAATCTGATCCTGCGAGAGGGATCTGAAATTGCGTGGATGGTCCGGAAAGAAAATCCAAAGCTCAAAAAAAGCCTGAATCGGTTTTTAAAAGACCACAAAAAAGGCACCTTGCTTGGAAATATCTATTTCAAACGGTATTTCGAACATTCCAAAAAACTCGAAAACCCCACGCATCCTGAAAACTGGCAGCAGTTGCAACAATACAAATCTGTCATCCGGAAATATGCCCGGCAGTACAATTTTGACTGGCTTTTGATTCTGGCTGTGGCATTCCAGGAATCTGGGCTGGATCATACCCAAAAGAGCGATGCCGGGGCTGTTGGCCTGATGCAGGTGCTTCCGTCAACCGCAAAAGACAAAAAAATAGGCATCACCAACATTCACGAGGTTGAAAATAACGTTCACGCCGGAGTGAAATACCTGGCTTTTCTCAAGAATCGGTATTACAGCAAAGAAGATATCAGGCCCCGGGACCAGGTCAGAATGGCCCTGGCAGCCTATAATGCCGGTCCCAGGAAAATTCAAAAAGTCAGGGCCCTGGCCGAACAGATGGGACTGGATAAAAACAAGTGGTTTAGGAATACGGAAATAGCGGCGCTGCGCGTAATCGGACAGGAAACTGTGAGATATGTGAGCAATATAAACAAATACTATGTACTATATCAGGCAATCGTGGAGAAGGACCCAGCGTCCTGAGGCAGGCCATTTCCCAGGAGCAAACAGGTATGAAATGCCAATACACTGAGGAGAAATATATGAACGTCATAACAGCAAGAAACGGCAGCAACGCAAAGGACCCAGATGCCTTTATCTTAAACGAACACGCCATGCCGGAACCCAAAGATCAAGACCTTCTGGTTCGGGTCACTGCCATTGGAATGAACCCTGTGGACACAAAGATCCGTCAACGGGCTGATAAGGATATTGTTCTGGGATGGGATGCATACGGTACGGTGGAAAAAACGGGAAATGCTGTTTCCGGGTTCAGCGTGGGAGACACGGTTTTTTATGCCGGAGAAATTACCCGGCCGGGGTGTAATAGTGACTATCACCTTGTGGATCAGCGGATCGCTGCAAAAGCACCTGAAAAACTGAAACCTGAAGATGCCGTGGCCATGCCGTTAACCTCAATTGCTGCCTGGGAGGCCCTGTTTGAACGATTAGGGTTTACGCCCCAAAAAGACGGCAACACCGGCAAGAATATTTTGATTATCGGTGGTGCAGGCGGTGTGGGATCTGTTGCCATCCAGCTTGCCCGCTGGGCTGGAATAAAAGTGTTTACCACCGCCTCAAGACCGGAAACGGTTGACTGGTGCAAGACTCTGGGGGCAGACATCATTTTGAATCACACAAAGAACCTCTATGAAGCACTTAAAAATAGCGGGACTGAGTGGGTTGATACCATCTTCTGCACAACCCAGATGGAAAGACATTGGAATGCAATGGCCCAATGCATTCGCCCCCAGGGCAGGATCGTCCTGATTGATGACCCTGAAAATCCGCTGGACATTACAATATTCAAACAAAAGAGTGTCAGCCTTTCTTGGGAGTTCATGTATACCCGATCATTGTTTAAAACACCGGACATGGCAAAACAGGGTAGGCTGCTTTCAAGTGTTGCATCGCTTTTGGATGACGGCAGCCTAATGACCACGCGGCAGCAAACCCGGTTTGGACTGACGCCTGAAAATATTCAGGCAATGCACATCAAGCAGGAAAGCGGCACCATGATGGGCAAGCAGGTACTTGTATTGTAACCGGGGTTTATGCGGTCAGCCCTTGAACCAGGCAGGGCAAAAATATGTTCTTCCCAGGCCGGGTGATGCTGACGTCGTCACCCTGATGCCCATGGGCAGTATAATATTGCCGGGGTGAAATACTCAGGCAATGGCATCCAGTGGGCGCCCTTGTTCCTTAATCATTCTGCTGTGGAACAGACGGCTGCATAAAAATAGTCTGGGCCCCGCCTTTTGCTCTCTCCGGGGGGCGTCCGGGAAATCCCGGCACCATGATGTCATCGCTGTCAGGGCTGTCAAATTCATATCCCAGCATGGCCACTACGCAGTCATACTTTGTCATGATCTCTTCGTGACTGTTTCCGGGTACATCAATCATGCAGTATCTATAGCTTTCAGGGTTGTGTTTAAAATCTGATAGATTGGCATTTTCATGGACTAGATTTCTCACACTTACTTCAGGGTATTTAAGTGAAATCTCATCATAGGCGGTCTGGGTTGGTGTTTGCATGATTTTAGCATCGGAAAACGCGTGGAGCTCGAAGTTGTAGCTGTATTTGAACAGCTTTTTACCGGCAGCCTGATGTTGAGGCTTGGTGCCAACGGCAATGTCACACAGCATGTGCAGCGGGTTGAATCCTGTAACAGCCTCTATGGTTTTTGCAAACTGGAAAGCGATTCGGCTGTTGACTTCTATTACCTTGAACCTCTCTTTTTCTTCATCAGCCCGTAATTCTACGTTAAAAAAATTGTTGTCGATACCCAGGCTTGGAATCAGTTTGGCAAGGCTCTCCTGGATGGATTTTTCAAGATTTTCAGAAAATTTGTACGGAAACATATGATGGCTGAAACTAATTTTCCCTGGATAGAATACAGCTTTTGTTATCCCGAAAAAAACGACCTCACCCTTGTGGATATATCCATCCATGGTTACCTGGGTGCCCGGGATAAATTCTTCACATAAAAAACTGTTGCAGGTGGCCGTGTTTAATGCATCATGGAATCTTGAGTTAAAGGCCAGGGCATCAAAGTAGTACTGGTTGAACCTGGCAATATCCATGCTTTCCTGTCCTATATAATACTCCAGCTGCTCTGGCGATTCTATTTTATGGGTGCCAAACGAGATATTGGCCCGCACGGGTTTTATGAAAAAAGGGGGTTCCAGACGAGAGGGTTCACGCAGATAATCCAGAGCAAGACAATAGTCGGCAGCACACTGCGGGGTTGTTTTTTTCTGGATTCTCCTGCAAAGGTATTTATTCTGGCTGTTAATCAAGCCTTTGACAGGCGTAAAAAGATTATTTGTCTCCTGGGCAATGATTGCAGCAAAGACTGCTGAGGAATCATGTACGCCAACAACGCCATCATAAATATCAGGGTTGTGATTAATACGTTCAATGGTTTGACTCAGATACTCTTTGATACCAAAAGTTAAGATCTTTTCAACGGTTTCGATTGTGAGATCATATTTGGTTTGATCTTTGAAGCTGTGTTCAATGATATCAATATCGCTTGCATCGCATAAAAATAAAATTTTTTTTCTCTTTTCCATATAAAAACTCCTCTCAATCAAATTTAACTGCCCTCAAAAAATTTTATGGTACCCAATGGGAGGTGTCAACACTTCATAAAGGCCAATGAGCGCAATCGCTTGAAAAACACTTGTTTTATAGGATATGATATTATATGGGATGTGGCAGATTTACCATTGCCCACAGAATCCCTGAACAGCACCATACTAGCCGACGGACACCAACCACCTTCGAACAGGAAACCGATGAAGTTGAACATGAAAAAGAACAGGTTATTGATCACGACGCTTTGCCTGATACTGCTGCCGGCAATCCTTGCTGCTGAACCGCTCTGCATCCAAAAATCTTTAACTCAGATAGAAGAGGCCAACAGAAACCAGCTTGACAGCAGTGATGAAGAATCGATCAACAAGATTATCAAAGACAAGGACGCTTTAATCACCGACCTGTTCAATTGCATCAAAACCAGCACCCAATACCCTTTCGACCCGGACAAATTTTCCGGCAGGCAGCGGTTTTTAAAAACACGGCTTGCCACCAACCGCTCCCTTGGCAACGCATTGGCTGTGAGGCGTGACCAGCAAGAACTGAACACCCTCAAGATCAGAAAAGCGATGGCCGATTTTATCTCTTTTTTGATCCAGTCACACAGCAGCTACGCTGACAGCCAGACCATTGCTGCGAAAACGGATAAAGAATTGGCCATGCTTGAAACCCTGGAACCGGTAGATGCCGAAATCCCCGGTTCCGGAAGTGTTTCCACGGAATTAAAGCAAAATATTTTTGAGCTGAATGTGCTGTCGGCAACCTATTCAGACATTCTCCAGTTCACCAGGGACCACATCACCAGCATCACCACCACCAGCTGGTTCTACTATATCAACCTCGACCACTCTATTGACACCATCAACAGCTTAAAACCCATGGCCAGTGTCAACCGGATCATCAGCCCCTTGGGTATGGACATGGGAAAGATCTGTGTGGTCATTGTCATACTGGTGCTCTTCTGCCTGCTGTACCCCGTGGGCTTCTTTTTTTTAGACCGCATGACAGCTTTTAGTGCCAGGTTTACCCGCGTCTCCGACGATGTTGATATTTTTTACGACCAGATCAAAAGACCCCTGAAACTTTTGTTTCTCTTTTTTGGCATCGACCTGGCCCTGACAGCCCTGTCCTACAAAACAGATACCGCCCCCCATGTTCTGGCATTCATCTATTCCGCATACGTTTGCCTGTGTCTTTACCTTTTGTTCAACCTCATTGACGCCGTTGCCATCACCCAGTTAAAAAAAACCGGCAACAGGCCCTTAAGGGGTGAGCTGATAAACATCCTCATCAAATTTGCCAAATTTCTCGTACTGATTGCCGTTCTCTCCATTGCCCTTAACCACTTCGGCATACAGATGACCGCCATTCTTTCCACCCTGGGCATTGGAGGTCTCGCCGTTGCCCTTGCCGCCAAAGACACCCTCTCCAACCTGTTTGGCGGGTTCACCATCCTCATGGACGACCTGTTCAGACAAGGGGACTGGATCATCATCCAGGATGTTGAAGGAACCGTTGTGGAGGTGGGGGTCAGGAGCACCACCATAAGGACCTTTGACAACGCCCTTGTGACCGTGCCCAACTCGACCATTGCCAACCACCAGGTGGTGAACTGGAGCAAAAGGCGCATTGGCCGGCGTATAAAGATGCGCATCCAGCTCACCCTTGAAAGCAGAGTTCAGGATGTGAAAAACGGGATTAACGATATCAGCTACATGCTTGAAAAGCACCCGGACCTTGCACAACCCGGCCAGGCAGAAAGGGATCCAAACCACCATAGCACCCGCAGGGCAAAACTTGTCTCAAAGGATGATCTGGAAGGGGTGATGGGCACACAGATGGTCCGGCTTGACAGGTATGGCGAGTATTCCATGGATATTCTTGTCTACTGCTTTGCCCGGTCCACACAATGGGCAGAGTGGCTCAGGGTAAAAGAAGACATCCTCTACAGGATCCATGATATCCTGGAAAACAACTGTCTAAAACGAGCCTACCCCACCGAGGCCCGTATCAAAAAGAATAACCAGTAATTTCCAAAGATTTGCTGACCCACAACATGTCAAACCGGGTTGACAACCTTGAACAAAGCTCTCATTGTAGGGCCTGCTGCAACCGCTTGCCCCACCGGTGCGATGGGGAATGAATTAGAGGCGCTGGCTCATCCAGGGCCAACGCTTAAATTTTAAATGGAGGTCCCATGCTCAAAAAAGTGTTAATTCCGTTGAATTTTCACGAAAAACACGCCTATGTACTTGAAATGTGTCGTTTTCTAACCCAGATTGGCACCGAACATGTCCTGCTGCTTCATATCGATTCTGCCCAGGGCCGGAACAGGCATCGCAGTCAAGGGCGGCTGGATCAATATATTGAGGCCATCAAAGGCCTTGGGCTCGGCCTAGAGGCAAAAATTCGCATCGGCGCTGTGCAGATGGAGATCCCCAAGGCCGCTGAAGAGATGGGGGCGGACTTTATCAGTATTCCCTTTAAAAAGAAAAACGTGCTGCACCGTGCCATTATGGGCAGCCGTCTCAAGGATCTGGTTCGACAGACCCGGCATCCCATATTTGTTTATAAAACACAGAAGCCACGCCAGCATGCCGATGATATCTTTCGCGTTGCCTATGCCGCTTCGCTGAAGGGGGGAGATGAACAGGTCATATCAACCCTTCGCAGCAACGATTTCCAGGCAGATCAAGTCTATTTTCTTCATGCCGGCAAACGGGCCCCGGATCCGGTTGCAGAACAGCAGCGCCAGGAAAGGGTGGCAACGGCGCTGATGGCGATGAAGTCGAAATGCGGCCTCACACAAGACAACGGATTCTGCATTTCCAGTCTTGGCAGCTCACGAAGGCTTATCCTCCGGACAGCCAGGCAGCTGCCGGCAAACCTGGTATTGATCGGCAAGGCAGATTCGGCCATCGGAATGGAATCTGTTTTTGGTTCGACTGCTGAAAGTGTCTCCTATGACGCCCCTTGTTCTGTTTTGATCATCCCCAAACATGAGGCGGGATTATGAATAAAGGCAACATCGTTTTTACAAGTTCACTTGTGCTGGTCCTGGTATTTGTTGTTTTAGGGATAAGCGTTCCCGCATCCCTGGACCATTTCACCTCACTTGTTCACACCTGGATTATCACCCGCTTTGGCTGGGCTTATCTGCTGTCATCCTTTGCATTCGTGCTTTTCTGCCTTTACCTGGCAGCAAGTAAATACGGGCGCATCAAACTGGGAAAGGACAATGAAAAACCCCAGTACAATTACTTTGCCTGGTTCAGCATGCTGTTTGCTGCGGGAATGGGGATCGGCCTTATTTTCTGGGGGGTGGCCGAACCCCTGAGCCACTTTGCAAATCCGCCGTCACACATATCGGAAAAAAGCGGCAGCGCAGCCAGTTTTGCCATGGTTCACAGTTTTTTTCACTGGGGGGTCCATCCCTGGGCGATTTACATCGTGATGAGCCTTTCAATTGCCTACTTCTCCTTTCGACGGGGCATGCCGCCTCTGATTTCCAATACCTTGTATCCATTGATAGGAGACCGGGTCTTTGGGCCCATGGGTCACATCATCAATATCTTTGCCGTTTTCGCCACCGTATTCGGCATTGTCACCTCCCTGGGGCTTGGGGCCATGCAGATCAACGGCGGGTTGAATGCCGTGTTTAATTTACCGGTGACCCACACAGTGACCTTTGCCATTATCGGTGTTGTAACCGTCCTCTACCTTATTTCGAGTATGACAGGGCTTGATGTGGGTATCCAGATCCTCAGCAAGACCAATGTCATGATTGCAATCAGCCTCCTGGTCTTTGTTTTTGTGGTTGGTCCCACCGCTTATATCTTAAACATTTTTACGACGACCATTGGCGCGTATCTTTCTCAATTCTTAAGCTTGAGCCTTTCCACAAACCCCTTTGAAGGATATGAGTGGACCAAATCCTGGACGCTTTTCTATTGGGCATGGTGGATCTCATGGTCCCCTTTTGTGGGCCTGTTTGTGGCCGGGATCTCCCGGGGCCGGACCATCCGTGAGTTCATCTCCGGGGTCTTGCTCGTCCCGGCATTGCTGACATTTGTCTGGTTTTCCGTATTCGGAGGCACTGCCTTTGATCTTCAAATGAACCAGGGGGTGGATCTTGCCAGTCAGGCCCTTGCCGATGTGACAACCGTGCTTTTTGCCATGTTTTCCCACCTTCCGTTCAGCACGGTTCTCAGCCTGATCGCAGTGCTGCTGCTCAGCGTGTTTTTCGTGACATCGGCGGATTCCGCCACATTTGTACTGGGGATGATGACCAGCAACGGAAATCTGAATCCCCCTGGGGCCAAAAAGCTGATCTGGGGTATTGTTCAATCTTCAGCAGCGGTGATCCTTTTGATCTCCGGCGGCCTGGAGGCCCTGCAGCGCATGGCGATCATAGCGGCCCTGCCGCTGATGGTCATCATGGTCTTTATGGGGATCAGCCTGCTTTGCGCCCTGCAATACGAATGGCGGTTTGAAATGCGGGACCGCCGGGAACAGGATGAATAGGATTGATACGACAACAGGGCCAGGCCCGGCAGGGGCCGGCAGATCAATGTCCTTCGGTAAAGAGGCGGGACAATTTTTCCGCTGCTGTGCCCTCAAGGCCCTGATTCCCGGCAATGTCCAGGGTGTGCTGCCCCAGCAGGCGGTATAGGGCGGAGAACTCCGGCCGGATCTCATCCAGATCCTTGAGATGGGCTGACACGATTTCATGATCCCCCCGGGCCACGGGGCCGGTCAGGGCCGCCGCACTGCCCCGGGCTTTGATATTGGCAAGGGTCCCCCGGATCAGGGGCTCAAGGATATCAAAGGCCTTTTCCTCGTTTAGCCCGGTTTCCATGAGCAATTCAAGGGCAAAATGCTCCAGGGTGACCAGGTAGTTGGAGGCCACCACGGCCGAGGCATGGTAAAGGGTTTTGGACCGGGTGGGAATGGTAAATGCCTGGGCCCCCAGCACCTTGACGATCTCCTTGCCCAGGGCCTGGGCACCGGGGCTGCCCTCCACGGACATGTTGATGCCCTCAAAGGGATTGGCCTGCCCTGCTTCATAGGGGGCAAAGGCCTGTAAAGGGTGAATGGAACCGATTTCAGCCCCCTGTGCTCCTGCTGAAGCAAGTATATCCGAGGACAGGGCCCCGGACAGATGAAACACCGTGGTGCCGGGGGAAAACCCCTTGCCATCTGCCAGGGCATTGCACAAGGGCTGGATCTCGGTGTCCGGCGGGGTGAGAAAAACGATATCCGCCCCCCGGACCGCTGACAGGGCATGGGCCACAGCCCGGCCCTTGCCTGCCATCTTGGCCGCATGGTCGGCCGATGACCGGGACCGGCTGAAAAAGGCCACAGGTGCAAAGCCTCTGGATCTGAGAAACACGGCCAGGCAGATGCCCACCCGGCCGCAGCCGATGACGCTGAAAGACCTGGGCTTATTTGTACTCATAGGCTTCCGAGGGGAAGGTCCCGGCCCGGACCTCATCAATATAGGCGTTCAGACCTTGTTTGGCCTCACCTGCAATATCAGCATATTTTTTCACAAACTTGGGGACAGGCCGATCTGTGATGCCCAGCATGTCATGAAGGACCAGAATCTGGCCGTCACAATCCGGCCCGGCACCAATGCCGATGGTGGGGATGGTCAGTTTCTGGGTAATTTTTTTGGCGATGGCAGAGGGAATCCCCTCCAGCACCACGGAAAAGGCCCCGGCAGCCTGGACCGCTTCGGCGTCCTTGAGCAGGCGGTCTTCGTCCCGCTGGACCCTGAATCCCCCCATCTGGTGGACAGACTGGGGGGTCAGGCCGATATGGGCCTGGACCGGGACACCGGCCCGGGCCAGGGCGGAGATGACAGGACAGACATCAGCCCCGCCTTCGAGTTTCACAGCAGCGGCCCCGCCCTGTTTTAGCAGACGCCCCCCGTTCTCCACAGCCTGGTCCAGGGCACCCTGGTAGGACATGAAAGGCATGTCCCCCACCACCATGGTCCGGCTGCAGGCCCGGGCCACCATGGCAGTGTGGTAGACCATCTCGTCCATGGTCACCGGCAGGGTGGTCTCTTTGCCCTGGACCACCATGCCCAGGGAGTCGCCCACCAGAATCATGTCCATGCCGGCCGTGTCCACCATGGCGGCAAAGGGATAATCATAGGCGGTGAGGGCCGTGATTTTCTGTTTCTCTTGCTTCATTTTCATTAATGCGGCGGTGGTCACCTTTCCGCGGGTATGGATTACTGCACTCATGGTCGCCTCCTGATAAAAACGATAATGGGTCTTTAAGATCTGGCCTTGACCCAGGACCGATAACGGGCCATACCGGCCAGGGCTTTGACGGCCCGCTCCGGTGATGGAAAAAATACACCCTTGGCCTCTATATTGTCAAATCGGTAAAGGGTCCGGCTCTGCTCGTCGGTGAGCAGGCTGACCCCCAGCACAGGCTTGCCATAGGTCTGGCTCAGCCGGGTCACGTACTGGGTATACTCTTCTTCAAACTGGTACAGGGTCTGCCTGAAGGTCTCGGCCATGGCCGGGTCCGTGCCCGGATCCGCACGGAGGGTGGATTCGATCATGGCGTTAACCAGGACCCGCTTGCCATGAATCCCCAAATGGATCACGGCGTCGCAGCCCTCCCAGCGCAGCAGCTCCTCCATGCAGGTCTTGGGAATCTGAGGGTCCCCTTCGCCCACGATGTCCACGGGGTTGCCGTGGCTCCAATAGTCCGGCAGGATACGGTTCAGGCGCTCAATTATGCCTGCTGACAAGTCTGGAACGGCAAGGCCGTTCTCGGCACACAGGTCCGTGGTCACCACCCCCCAGCCCCCGCCTAAGGTCATGATGGCCACCCGGTTCCCCTCGGGCAGGGGCTGGGCGGAGAACACCGCAGACAGGTCCAGAAGCTCCATGGGCTGTTCCACCTGGATGATTCCGGCCTGGTCACAGGCGGCGTTGAACACCCCGGCATCCGAGGCCATGGCCCCGGTATGGCTGGCAGCAGCCTGCTCTCCCATACGGGTCCGCCCCCCCTTGAGCACCACCACGGGTTTCTTTCTGGAAACCCGGGCAGCCGAGGCCAGGAACCTGCGGCCGTTCTTGATGCTTTCGATATACAGGACCACGGCCCGGGTCAGGTCATCCTGCTCAAAGGCCTCCATATAATCCTCAATGGTCACCATGGCCTCGTTGCCAGATCCTGAAAAGGCCCGGATGCCGATGCCCTGCTGCTGGGCAAACCCCAGGAGTTGGGTCCCCAGGTTGCCGGACTGGCAGACCAGGGCGGTGGATCCTGGCAGGGGAAAGGCATTGGCCGCAGTGCAGAAAAATTTCGCATGGGGGTTGCAGATACCCATGGTATTGGGACCCAGAATCAGGATGCCCGCCTGCCTGGCCTTTTCCACCAGGGCCGCCTCCAAAGCCGCCCCCTGATCCCCCACCTCCCGGAACCCGGAGGTGATCAGCAGCATGCCCTTTACCCCCCGGGCCTGCATCTCAGGAATGAGATCCATGACCCGGGCCGCCGGAACCGTGACCACGGCCAGGTCAATGGTCTCTTTGATTTCGCAAAGACTGGCGTAAACCCTTCGCCCCATGATCTCGCCGCCCCGGGGATTGACCAGGTAGACCCGGCCCTCAAATTCCCGGGCAAAGGTGTTCACCGGCAGCATATGCCCCCATTTTCCCGGGGTGGCAGAGGCCCCCACAAAGGCCACGGATTCCGGATAAAAACAGGTGTTCAGGGCCTTGAAATCAACAGGAGCCACAGCCGGCCCGGTTTCCGGCGTTTCTCCCAGCACCACCAGGCCGTCCACGGCCACAGGGAAGCCGTCCGCCTTGACGATCAAGGGGTTGATATCTATTTCCCGGATTTCTGGGCAGGCCACGGCCAGGTCGGACAATCCCAGAAGCACCTGGCTGAGGGCAGCCCGGTCCGGGGCCGCCTCCCCCCGAAAGGGGCCCATGAGACTGGCCGCCTTCAGGCTGTCCAGCATCTTTTCCACATCCTGACCGGACAGGGGAGCGATGCGAAAGACAATATCCTTGACCGCCTCGGTCAGCACACCTCCCAACCCGAACATGATCACCGGCCCGAACTGGGCATCCCTGAACATGCCAGCCACAAACTCCCGCCGGCCCTGGACCATGGGCTGGACAACAACGGCCTCAAAAGCCTTGCCGGCCCGGCTCGAAAGCGTATCCACTGCTGCGGCCAGGGCAGCCTCATCTTGGATTCCCGTGACCACCAGGCCGGCATCGCTTTTATGAAGCATTCCTTTGGCCAGTCCCTTGACCACCAGGGGAAACCCCAGGTTACCACCGGCCCTGACCGCTTCCTGCGGTGTTTTTGCCCGGATTTCATCCACCACAGGCATGCCGGCCAAACGGAACAGGTCCTTGGCCCGGTCTTCGTTGAGATTAAAGACGTCCTGGTCAACACATCCTTGGATCAGTTTCTTTACAGCGTCCATTCCTGTCATCTTCTCACCCCGTTAAATACAATTTCACAAATACTGCTGGATGACTTGTCAATATCAAGGGCCCTGCCAAAGATGATCTCTCCCAGGCAGGCATGCTCCATGGCCCCCAGGATCACTTTCCTCAGCATATAAGGATCTGTACCCTCCTTGATCTCCTTCCGGGCAATTCCGTCTTGGATAATCTCAAGAATGGTGGCGGCATATTTCCGGATCATGGCATAGGCACCGGATTTAAAAAATTCAGGAGAGCTTCTCACCTCAAGGAAAAGCATCCTGGACAGCAGGCGGTTCTGGGCATAGCTGTCCAGGCTGGTAAAGATGATCACCTCCAGCTGCTCAATACAGCTTTCTTCACCAGCCACCCGGCTTTGAATCCTGGCCTGGAATTCGGTGAAATGCTCGTTAAGAACCTGGTAGAGCAGGTCCCGCTTGTCCTTGAAATACTTGTAGATCAGCCCTTCGGTTACAGAACCGTTCCGGGCGATTTCCGCCGTGGTGATGGCGCTGAACTCTTTTTGCTTCATCAGCTCGGAAAAGGCATTCATGATCTTTATCCTTCCCGGTGGATTGGTCTTGCCCCTGCGTGCCATTGATCTGATAACCTCCTTGACTTCAGCTGATTTGAAAGGTGAGTAATACTTACTTACAAAAAATCCAACTGTCAACTTATAAATAATTTGCCATGGCAACTCCCGGGATTATATTAATTGTATGGGCTGTTCCAGGCCCCCTGTCATTTAACCCAATCAAAGGAGACCCTTCATCATGAAAGATCATGACAATATTCACCTCAAGCTTCAGGACCTGTGCGCCTGCTTTTCAACCACAGACCCCTTAACAGAGATGGCCGCCCTTTCAGGCGACCAGGACACTGGTGAGGCCGCCCTCAAGTGGCTGGCCCTTGCCGCCCTCCACGGCATCAATGCCAATGCGGAAAAAATCACCCTCAAAGAAGACAACGAAGGCAATGTCAGCGTAACAGCCGAATACCGGGAAAACCAGCTGCCCTCACCGGGAAGCGCTGTGGGCAGCGGGATCTTTGATGCGGTCCGGCAGATCACCCATATTGAAAAGGACAAGGGCAAGACCCAGGTGGCCTTAGGCGTGATGGACTCCAGCGTGGACCTGTCCCTGGGCATCAAGGAGAAAAAGGGAAAACGCAAGATTTCCATTAAATTCCCCGGCTGAACCGTGCCCAACACAAATCCCACAAACCTGTGATAGGGTCAGCGGCAAAGAACAAGAGTTCCAAAAGACCCTGGACCGGGTATTTGGCAGGGATATTCAGGCGGTTTTCACCCCCTATCCCGGCCCCTGGGTCATCCGGGAGGCCCTTTCCCGGGGCATTTTCATGGTTCCGGGATCGGACGCAGCTTCTCTGAAATTTCAGGGCAGTATTTTGGAACCATTGCGTCTTTGATTGCCCAAACGCCTGACGATCTCAAACCCATCACTGCATATGGGCTTTAGCTGCGCTAGGGTTGCAAGATATGATATTGTTTTTTTGAGCCTGTCAGCCCGTTCTATGGCTTTGAGCCAAAACATATAAATCAATTGATAATTTTCTGTATACTGTGATAAAAATTGACTTTCTCCAAGGACAGAAACCAAACGATTATAAATGGATCATGGATAAGTTCATGACCCTGGGGATCTTGTTTATACAAGTTATATCCTTTTTGTAACCAATGAAGCCTATAAAAAGCAAATGACCGGTTCTCAATATAAACAGCCCCCATGTAGTTTTCGCGTTTCAATCATGACCCTAATTTATGTGGTTGTATTTACAATTTTCATCTGCGGCTCCTGTCCTGCTGCAGAAAAAACCAGGGTTTTATTCATAAGCGCCTACCATCCTGGCTTCCCAACCTTTTTTCAACAGGTAAATGGCATCAAAACCGTTTTAGATCCTCATGATATCCTTCTGGACATTGAATTCATGGATAGCAAGAGATTTTCTGACAAAAAGCATCAGGATATCTTTGAAACCTATTTGCGTCATAAGTTAACCCACACTGCCCCCTACGATGTCGTTATCACTGGCGATGACAATGCCCTGAAATTTGCAACCAGACACCAGCAGTCCCTGTTCGAGTCAATTCCCATCCTATTTATAGGTATTAATGATATTGAGATGGCCCTGGAACAGGACAAGAATCCGTGGATCACAGGGGTGATCGAATCCCTTTCCATGAAAGAGACCATTGAGCTGATGATCCGTCTCTTTCCTGATTTCAATACTATTGTGGCACTTTCGGACAATACAATTACCGGGCAGGCTGATCTAAAGATGTTTTACAGGGCCACCTTGAATTCGGCCTTTGAAACAACTAATTTTTCAGACATATCCCTTTCCGTGCACACCTGGCCTGATTTTTTGAATGAACTGGAGAAACTCGATTCCAGAGCGCTGGTTCTGCTTCTTGCCGCCTACACGGATAAGTTTGGAAAAACGCTTTTATTTGATCAAAGCCTGGAAGAAATCACAAACAGAGTTTCTGCTCCTATTTTTCATCCTTATCACCACGGCATCGGTAATGGCATTTTTGGCGGGAAAGTCATCAGCCATGAACAGCAGGGCAGGACCGTAGCAAATCTGGTGTTAGAAATTTTAAACGGAAAACCTGTAAACAAGATGAAAGTTATCCGGTCTAGTCCCAATGAATTCGTGTTTGACTATAATCAATTGAAAAAGTATGGGATTGACCCATCAAGACTGCCTGGCAAAAGCAAAATCCTTGATCAGCCGTCTTCTTATTTCAGAGACAATCGCACCCTGATTCTGGGCGCTATGGGTATCATTCTGATTTTATCTGTCTTTCTGGGCATTTTCCTTTTTAATATCCGCCGTAGAATAACGGTGGAAAAAAACCTGAGAAACCATAAACTTCAGCTTCAGACTATAATGGGAACCATACCTGATCTGGTATGGCTCAAAGATACTGACGGTGTCTATCTGTCCTGCAATCAAAAATTCCAGCGATTTTTCGGAGCCCGGGAATCAGAAATCCTTGGAAAAACAGATTATGACTTTGTGGACAAAGACCAGGCAGATATCTTTCGTGCCAATGATATGGCTGCAATTCAGGCCGGCGGCCCCCGAAAGAATGAAGAAGAGATCATCTACGCAAATGACGGTCACCGGGAAATAGTGGAAACCATCAAAACCCCTGTTTATAACCATGAAAATAATATCACCGGCGTGCTGGGAATTGCCAGGGATATCTCCGGTAGAATCATGAGACAAAAAGAACTTGTCCAAAGCGAGCAACGGTTCCGGGAACTGTTTCACAATATGGGCGCGGGTGTGGCAATCTGTGTTTCTCCGGACGGCGGGCAGTCTTTTCATTTCAAGGACATGAACAAGGTCGGATTGGACTATTTAGAAAAAGACTCCAGGGACCTCATGGGAAAAGAACTCAGAAACGTGTTTCCGCAAGCAGAAGACATGGGGCTGCTATCTCTGTTCAGGCGGGTATACAGAACAGGGATTGCACAGCATTATCCTGCAACATTTTACACTGATGACCGCCTGAAAATCTGGATTACGGGTTATGTCTGCAAACTGCCTTCTGGTGAACTTGTTATCATTATTAATGACACAACAGAAAAAATAAACGCCGATGAAGCCAAAAAGAGACTTGAAGCTCAGGTTCATCGCTCTCATACAATGGAGGCCCTGGGTGCTCTGGCAGGAAGTATTGCACATGATTTCAACAACATTCTTTTTCCGATACTGGGATATGCAGAGATCATGAATGAGGATTTGCTAGCGGACCATCCTCACAGGGCCTACATTGAAAAGGTAATTTCCGGGGCGCACAGGGCAAGTGAATTGGTAAGCCAAATCCGACATTTCAGCCGGAGAAAGGAGCAAGGCAAGGGCGCTATCCAATTGGCCATTATCGTTAAGGAAGTCATCAGTTTCATGCGAGCCGCGCTGCCTGCAACCATAAAAATCCAGATAAATATCGAAAACAATTGTAAAATGGTCAATGCAGATCCAACCCAGGTCCACCAGATTGTCATGAATCTGGTGACCAATGCCCTCCAGGCCATGGAGGATTCAGGAGGAACCCTTGGCATAAGGCTTGAAAACATTGATGATCACACAACAAAGAAACCGTCTTCAGCAAACAACAGCACCTGGGTTCGGCTTCGGGTAAGCGATACCGGAATCGGTATTGATGATCACACCCTGGAAAAAATTTTTGAGCCTTATTTCACAACAAAAGACGAGAAAAAAGGCACAGGATTGGGATTGGCAACTGTTCGGGACATTTTAGACAACTATAAAGGTAAAATTGATGTAAAAAGTATTCCCGGTCAGGGAAGCCGGTTTGACATATATTTTCCTGCATTGCCTGAAACGCCTCAGCGAATACCGGAAACTCAAGAAAGAGAACAGCGGGGCGGCTACGAACGGATACTGCTCGTAGACGATGAAAAACAGGTGCTGGACGTTGAAAAAAGGTTTCTTTCAAAACTGGGATATCGGGTTACGGCAATGCACAGCAGTCCCCAGGCCCTTGAGTTTGTCCAAAAGAATCCCGGCATGGTGGATCTTGTGGTCACGGATATGATCATGCCGGACATGACCGGCGATATACTTGCCCGAGACATCCTGTCCCGCTTTCCTGATATCCCTATTATCATATGCACGGGGTACAGTGAAAAAATCGATCGGCAGACTGCCCTTGGCATTGGGGTGCGCAGTCTTCTGTACAAACCGGTTGCCAAACATGAGTTTGCAGAGGCAGTAAGAACCGCACTGGACGGCACAGACACATGATAGAAAAAGAATCCATTCAACGGCCCAGAGTATTGATCATTGATGACGATGAGCATGTCTGCAGTTTTCTGGCAGAAGTGTTCAGGCGAATGGAATTTGAACCTGTGTTCAGAACCCGGTTGTCGGATGGTCTACAGCGACTGCATGCCGGGGGAATTGAGGTCCTTTTTCTGGATGTCAATCTTCCTGACGGCAGTGGTCTTGAGGCGCTGGAGATGATAAAGGCCTTGCCGGATGCCCCGGAGATTATTGTGATCACATCCGACGATGACCTGGCCGTGGCAGAACTGGCAATGAAGTCAAAGGTATGGGATTACATCCCCAAAAAAGGCGCTCCCAAGAAATACAGGGATGCATTGAAAGGCGCCTACGAATACCGGTTAGAAAATCAATCAAGGCCCGCCCTCAAGACCATTGACCGCTCAGCCATTATTGGCGAGAACCCAATAATGGCCCAATGCATACATCAGATTGCAAAAGCAGCTTCAGAAGATTTCCCTGTACTGATAACCGGAGAAACCGGGACCGGAAAAGAACTTTTCGCCAGAGCCATTCATAAAAACAGTGACCGTGCTTTCAGGGAATTTATGGTGGTTGATTGTGCCGCTCTGCCCGAGCATCTTGTGGAAAGCACCTTGTTCGGCCATTCAAAGGGCGCCTTTACAGGTGCAGATACTCAAAAACCAGGATTGCTGGAAATGGCAGACAGAGGAACCCTGTTTCTGGATGAGGTGGGTGAACTGCCCATGGATATCCAGAAAAAATTTTTAAGGGCACTCCAGGAAAAAAAATTTAGACCCGTGGGCGGAAAAAAAGAATTAGAAAGTGATTTCCGGGTTATCTGTGCCACGCACAGGAATCTCAAAACCATGGTTTCTGACGGTGAGTTCAGGGAAGATCTTTATTTCAGGATTCTTTCGATGACCATCCATTTGCCCCCCTTAAAAGAAAGAAAAGACGACATCCGGCGGTTGGCCGAGCACCGTCTCATGGCATCAGCCCCGAACACAAAATCGGTCAGGCTGTCTAAAGAGCTCCTGGCCGAGTTGTCTTTGTACGACTGGCCAGGCAACGTAAGAGAACTGATGAATACACTTGATTTGATAAAAGCTGAAGCCGGGGACGGCATCACTTTCTTTCCTTTTCATCTGCCTGAACACATCCGGGCATTCAATATAAGAAAAAAATATGGAAAACCAGGATCAACCGATTCCTATGGCGATCCGATCCAGAGCGAACAGCCCGTTGCCTTTAGTTTCAAATCCTTTAAAGCGCATATGGAACAGGCAAAAATGGATTATGTAAAAACACTTTTGGTGGCCACTCAAGGAGACAAAAAACAAGCCTGCAGAATCTCTGGACTGTCAATGGGCCACCTGTACAGGCTGCTGCAGCAGTACAACCTGAAATAGCAGGTATGGCCCGGCCTTGTCTGCATCCTCACAGCTCAAGCGTCTCTTGTAAACCCGTCCGGATGTCACATTTATGAGAATATCACTTTCCTGAGAATCCTGTCTGCTTTTATTTCGCCCTGCCTGATGGGCGCCCCCCAGCCTATGGATGAGTAACCATCCCAGTGTACATTTTGCCTGTTTCTCATTTTTGCGAAAACAATCACCCCCATTGTTTTTTAGATAACCGTCTGGATTTAAAAACAAAAATAAAACATATGCATTTGGCACGCCATTTGTAATATGGGAAATCAGTTTTTACCCCAACGTTGCATAAGAGATAAACAAGGCAAATTCATATGGTTAAACTGATTCTTTTTGTCCACAAAAATGCTCAAGCCCCAGGTGATCGGCTCATACAATCCATAAAGGCAAATTTTAAAGACATCCCCATTGACGTCTGTACGGATGTAAAAGGACTTGAAAAAACACTGCCCCCCAATTGGCGGGGTGTTTCACTTCAACGGATTTTTATCCTGCTTATGGATTGTGATGAACGACTGGAACAGGTTTTCCCCTTCGTGGACCTGTTTGAAAGAGAGCGCATATTGATTGTGTTACCGGACAGCAACCAGGCATCAATAAAAAAAACAAGCCGTTTTTACCCCAGATACACCACCCAGATCAGCAATGAATACAGGGATGTAATAGACGTTATCAGTAAAATGATCCAAAATTAAAACGGAGACTAAAAATGACAAAAAAGCTTAAATTCAAACAGAAACTTTTGGGTATCGGCATCTCAGCAACGCTTATACCCCTGATCTGTACTTTTGCCTTTGTATTGTATCAGAACAATCAGAAAACAGAACTGGCAAAACAAGAAAGCATAAAAATGGCTGATACAGGCCTGAAGAATGTTGTTGAAAGTATTTTTACGCTTGCCAAAACCCAGCAGGAAGTGATCGAAAAAAACCTTGAAAATTCATTGAAAGTTGCAGAAGACCTGCTGGTAAAAGCTGGCGGCGTTCAATTCTCTTATGAAACTCAGTCTTGGGATGCTGTCAACCAATTCACCAAAAACACGTCCGATGTAACGCTTCCAAAAATGTATATCGGAGATACGTGGTTGGGCCAAATCCGTAATAAAAATGAAAAAGCCCCTCTGGTGGATGAGGTGCTCAACCTGATCGGAACCACCTGTACCGTATTCCAGAAGATGAATCAAAACGGTGATATGCTGCGGGTGGCAACAAATGTTATCAAAGAAAATGGTCAGAGGGCAATTGGTACGTATATTCCAAGCAAGAACACAGATGGTTCAGATAATCCGGTTATTTCAACGGTTAAACGGGGGGAGACCTACATTGGAAGGGCCTATGTGGTAAATGGGTGGTATATTACCGCTTATAAGCCAATGTATGACTCGAACAACGATCTTGTGGGCATGCTGTATGTCGGCATTCCCCAGGAAAGCACCACCACCCTTCGCAAGGTCATTATGGACATGACCATCGCTAAGACAGGGTATGCTTATGTTCTGGATAAAAAAGGCAATTACGTCATTTCTAAAAACGGAGAACAAGACGGCAGCAATATAATGGACATCAGGGATGAGAGTGGAAAGTACTTCATCAAAGCCTTGATTGAAAAAGCCTTGGTTCTAAAACAAGGACAGACAGCAGATCATACATATCAATGGAAAGACCCATCAGACAATACAATAAAGACTAAGAAAGTTAAAATTGCCTACTTTGAAAAATGGGACTGGATTATAGCGGCAGGCAGTTTTGAAAACGAATTCATTGAATCCGCCATTCTCATTGCTGACAGTGCACGAAAAGGAAATATTGCTCTTGTTCTCCTGATTGCCGTTTCCGTTTTGGCCACCATTGTTGTTTGGATCACAGTTGCACGAGGTGTGATGAAACAGCTTGGAGAGGATCCGTCTGAAATTGCAAGAATCGCTGACAGCATTGCCAATGGAGACCTTACTGCTGAGTTCAATACCAATGGCAAAGAAATTACAGGCGTGTATGCCAACATGAAAGACATGGCAGAAAATTTGAAGCATATGTTCAAAGATATCCAGATGGGCGTTAATACATTGACATCTTCCTCCACAGAGCTTTCAGTCACTTCGGAGCAGATGGGTTCAGGTTCTGAGCAATCATCCCAAAAGGCAAACAGCGTGGCTTCAGCAGCCGAAGAAATGTCGACCAATATGAACAGTGTTGCTGCGGCAACCCAACAGACAGCATCTAACCTGCAGATGATTGTTGCGGCAACAGAAGAGATGTCTGTGACGGTCAATGAAATCGCTAACAATACAGCAACAGGCAGTCAAACCACGACTGACGCCGTTAAAAAGGCAGAAGATATTTCCCAGAAGGTAGATTCGCTGGGCAAATCTGCTTTGGACATTTCCAAGGTCACGGAAACCATTTCAGATATTTCAGAACAGACAAATCTGCTTGCACTCAATGCAACCATCGAGGCGGCAAGAGCAGGTGACGCAGGTAAAGGCTTTGCTGTCGTTGCCGGAGAAATAAAAGCGCTTGCCCAGCAGACAGCAGATGCCACCAAGGAAATCGGCTCAAAGATTAGTGACGTTCAGGAGAATACACAGGAATCTGTATCCGCCATTGAAGCCATCGTTGAGACCATCAATGAAATCAACTCTGTGATGACCTCTGTGGCAACGGCAATTGAAGAACAGTCTGTAACCACCCAGGAAATTTCCAACAACGTCAGCCAGGCTGCCGAGGGTGTTCAGGAGGTGAATGAGAATGTGAATCAGACATCTGCTGTGGCCGGGGAAGTTACTGAGGATATCCAGCAGGTTAGTCAGGCAGCCCATGAAATAAGCACAGGCAGCCGCCAGGTGAATTCCAGTGCAGCAGAACTGTCCAAGTTGGCTGAAAATCTCAACGAAATGGTAAACAAATTCAAAATATAATACCTCTCAGAAAAATATTTAAACCGCAACTCCCTCGAAATCATACGGGGGAGTTGCTTTGACCATATGATCATTTTTTGGAATAACAAAGACCGGCTATGTTAACGACTCATTTCCAATACATTTAGGCAACTTTGATGATGAAAGAACAACATGGACAATATAAGTATAAGAAAAAAAATGCCAAATTAAATATTTTTACGAAACAAGTGGTGCAAAATTATGGTTAAAGGATTTAGGTTATCTTGAGCGTTGATGACCGTTATAAATAATAGTAAAAGGGCCAGAGTATTCTAACTAAAAAGGACGGTTAAAAATGGATCCACTTTCGAGTCAGGTTGTAAGCCTTGAAGGAAAAAAATACGCTATACCCCAGGAAAACTTAAAAGAGCTTGTAAGAATCCCCGCAGCTGAAGTCAAAAACAAGATCGACAAGGTCGGCGCCATACCGGTTGTAAGACTGCGCCAGACCTTTCTTCCCCTGCTGGATTTCGCAGATGCGCTGGGCGTTCAAAAAACCTATCAGACCGTCACAGGAGAACGACAGAATACCAGAAGAACACAGATTGCCGACCGAAGGTCTGTACAGCATCTTGACCAGGGGGCCTCTTTTGATTTGAAAACTGAAGATGACCTTATTGACCGGCAGAAAGATGACAGAAGAATAAGCGCGTCAAGCGCTATAAATATTGCGATTGTCACTTCAGAAGATTACAACTACGGCCTTGTCGTAGACAGATTCCATGATTCCGAACAAATTGAAATCCGACCTGCAGGCAGATATCTGGAACCATGCGGTGTTTATTCCGGGACCACCATCCTCAAGAACCAGCAGGCTGCATTGGTACTTGATATTTTTAACATCGCCCATAAAGCGGGGCTGTCCAATGCTGCTAAAGCCGTCAATGACGCCGTATCTGAGATTTCCAATCAAGATCCGGGCTCTGGACATTATTCTTTGCTGACCTTTAGAAATTCCGACACAGAATATTTTGCTGTTGACCTTGATTGTGTTGAAAGACTTGAACGGATAAAAAGCGCTGATTTTGAGAAAATCGGCAGCAAGGAAGTTGTTCAATACCGGGGGGCGGCACTTGTTGTGGTCGAATTGTCTCAGGTATTAAAATGCTCTGCTTTTCAAGATTCTGAGTACCAGGAGGTGATCGTGTTTCGTCAAAAGGACACCTTGGTCGGGGTAAAGGTTTTTCCGCCGGTGGATACTGTTGAATGCCGGCTGTCCCTGGACAAATCAACGTTTAATACGCCGCCGATACTGGGTTCAGCCATACTCAACGATAACACAACGCTGCTGCTGGATGTGCCGGCAATGGTAAAAACAATTCAAGGGATATCTTAAATCATGGATTCTTCGGCAGAACAAATAGAATACCTGACCTTTCATATTCATCAATCCGTCTATGGCATAAATATTTTTGATATCCAGGAGGTCACCAAGGTATCGGATATCACCACGACCCCCCGGTCGCCTGATTTTGTCGAGGGCATAATCAATTTGAGAGGCAATATTGTTACGATCCTCAACCTGGGCAAAAAGCTGGGAGTCAATCCCATTGAAACCCAAGAAGAAAATCATGTGATCATAATCACTTTGGATGATGAATATATCGGCTTGATGATTGATGATGTTGATACTGTTATTCATTCCAGAGCCGTGGATATCGAATCTGCTCCGGCCAACATGGATGGTGCCAATGAGGCGTTTTTTGAGGGTGTACTTAAAACATCGGATCAATTGGTCGGCATTTTAAATCTTGATAAAGTCCTGGCCATGTATGATTAAAAACAAGAATGACAATTAAAACCATGCCTTATATTGCATGCACAATCAAGCTCATAAAAAATATTAGTTTCTTATTCTGGAGGTAAGACTTGGTTCTGCCAGATTCCGGCCCTGCAGGCGGCTTTATAGCGGGTTAGCCTGGAATGGCCACCAGGCGGCTGGCCCGGACCACCTTGACCTTGTTTTTCAACTTGGGCAGTTCAATGGAGAGGGTCTCCAGGGTGGCCTGGTAGGGATGACCAATGCCGATGGCAGTACCGTGTTTTTCAGCGATTTCGAGCAACTGCCGGAACTGGCCCCTGATATACTCGATGTTCTGAAAATTATCCAGAAAAACGTCCCGCTGAGAAAACCGCAGCTGAAAGAGGCGGGCAGCGGCATGGCCCTTGGAATCAGGTGCGGTCATGGAGTCGATGAAAAACAGGTTCCGCTTGCGCAGGACAGTGAAAATCTGGTTCATCTGGTTGGCGTGGGTGGTCAGTTTTGACCCCATATGGTTGTTCACGCCGATGATGCCCGGAATATTTTCCAGATCCGTACGCAGCTGGTTCAGCAGTTCATTGGGGGACATGGTCGTCAACAATGCCCCTGGACCAGGGTTGACCTTGGGGTATTGAACCGGCTCCATGGGCAGGTGAAGCATGAGCTCGGCCCCGCCCCGGCCCAACTGCCGGGCCAGGGTCTTGCCATAGGGGGAAAAGGGCAGCACGCTGAAGGTAATATCCGGATTCAGGCCAAACAGGCCCATGGCCACTTTTTTATCATACCCGATATCATCGATGATAATGGCGATCTGGGGCATGGCCTCATCCCCGGGTTCAAGACGGGTTTCCGGCGCTTCCCGGCTGTGGTCCATGTGGTCTTCAAAGATCTCATAAACAATGGGATGCCCGTTTTTCTCTTTTAGTCCACTGGCCTTTTTCTTGGTCTCCAGATCGGCAATATCCGCCACCACCGGGGACATGGGCTTCGGCTTTTCCTTGGCAACCTTGACAGTCTTTTTTTGGGGGACCGGGGTGCCTGAATTAATGAGGATATCGGCCAGCATGGCCCCGGTCAGACAGATGGCCACAAGGATGCTGATCCCCAAAAGCACCTTTTTCAACTCCTCGCCCAGGGATCTGGCCGGCTTTTGAGCCTTGCCTTTCCGGGCTGCCGAAGTTTTGGCAGTCCCCTTCTTGGCCGGTGTCTTCTTGGCCGGTGTTTTTTTAGCCGGTGTCTTTTTAGCTGCCATTGACTGTACTGAAAATACCGTAACTGATGAGAATATCCAGGGCCCGCTTCACCTGGGCGTCCTGGCGCAGCTTTTCAGCCTTGGGATCTGCCTTGGTCTTTTCCCCGGATGTGCTGCCGGGTTCCGGCTCAAGGCGGTTTTTAAGATTCTTTTCCTTCATCATCCGGTCAAAAGCAGAGGGTTCTTTTTCCTTGGACGCGATGGTTCCAGGGACCACCGTAATATCCGGCTCAATGCCTTTGGCCTGGATGGAGCGGCCGCTGGGGGTGTAATACCGGGCAATGGTATATTTAATGCCATAGCCGTCTTCCAGAGGATGCACCGTCTGGACAGATCCTTTGCCAAAAGAGGTTGTGCCCAGAATCAGGGCCCGGGAATGGTCCTGGAGTGCCCCGGCCACAATTTCCGAGGCAGAGGCAGACCCGCCGTTGATCAGGACCACCATGGGATAGGCCCGGGGCGTGTCCCCGGGATAGGCGTTAAACACCTGGCTCTTCTTAGGTTCCCGGCCCTTGATGGACACGATAATCCCATGGTCCAAAAACAGGTCGGAAATCTTGATGGCCTGATCCAGAAGCCCGCCGGGATTGTCCCGAAGGTCCACGATCAGCCCTTTCAGCCCGTCCTTTTCCAGCCTGGCCAGTTGTTTTTCCACATCTGCATTGGTGTTCATCCTGAAGTTGGTGATTCTCAGATAGCCGTAGCCCGGGGCCAGGAGGCTGGACCGGGCAGAGGTCAGGGGGATCAGGTCCCGCTTAAGATCAAAGACCAGGGGCTTGGGCTCCCCGTCCCGGACAATAGTGATTTTCACAGGCTCGTGCCGGGGGCCCCGCATCTTGGAGACCGCCTCCCACAGGGGCATTTCATTGGTGGACACCTCATCAATGCGGATGATGATATCCCCGGCCCGGATGCCGGCATCATAGGCGGGTGTCCCCTCAATGGGGGAGACCACGGTGAGGATTCCCTCTTTCATGGTGATCACAATGCCAATACCGGAAAACTTGCCCTTGGTATCGTCCTGAAGATCGCCAAAGGCCTCAGGCGGCATAAAGCTGGAATGGGGATCCAGGTTGCCCACCATCCCCTTGATGGCGTTGCGGATGAGCGTTTGGTCATCCACCTCATCCACGTAATTTTTCTCTATTTCTTCCAGAACGGCGGTAAACAGCTTCAGGGACTTGTAGTCCTGGTCATCGGCGGCCCGAACCCGGGATGCGCTCCCTGCAAGGACTGTCCCCCCCAAAAAAATCAGGGCCAGCAGGATGCTGACCGTCTGTCTGTATGTCATTATTTCAGGCTCCTTTTTTCAGCCATGTCATGGGATTGACCGGTTTTCCGTGGTGGCGGACCTCAAAGTGAAGACACATGCCCTTGATGGATCCGGTGTCTCCGGCAGTGGCAATGACCTCGCCGGAGTCCACATCTTCGCCTTTTTTCTTGAACACCTCTTGCACATGGGCATACAGGGTATAATAGTTGTCCCCGTGGTTGATGATCAACAGGTTACCGTATCCCTTCAGCCAGTCGGCAAACATGACTTCCCCCTTGAACACCGACCGGACCGGCTCTCCCCGTTCAACCTTTATATCAATTCCGCTTTGAAAAGTGAAGGCATTGTAATTTCCCTTCCTGGCCCGGCCAAAATTCGAAATAATCTTTCCCGCCACCGGCACGGGGAGCCGCCCCTTTTGCCGGGCAAAACTGGTATCGTCCAGGTCGGGGCTGCCCCTAAGTCCCATGGCATCCAGGCGCTTTCTCAAGTCTTTGGCTGCCTGTTCCAGAGAGGCAATGGCCGCCCGGGAAAGCTGTTTCTGCTCTTGGATGTCCTGAAGGATGGCCTCTTTTTTCTGGGATTCCTTTTCCTTGATCCGAATCTGAACAGCCAGTTCGTTTTCCAGAGCGGTTTTGGCGCTGACCTGCTCCTCTAATTGCTTTTTCAAATCCATGAGACGGGACAGGGTGGCTGACTGCCCGGCCAAAAGGTCGTAATCCGATGCCACCACGGTTTTTACGGCTTGCTGGGTCACCACAAAATCAAAGAGGGAAGACGGCGGGCCAGCCATCTCCAGGCGCCCAATCATGTACATGCGGTACAGGGCTTCCAGGCGCTGGCCTGCATACCCTTGTGTTTCGGCTATGTACAGGTTCAGCTCACGGATCTGCTCGTGGATGGCATTGATCTCCCGGGCAAGCCGCTCGGTCTCCCTGGCCAGGGCCTGGGCCCGGATCCTGGACCGGTTCAGGGAAAAGTCAATCTCATCCAGGCCGTTGAGGATCTCAGTCTCCTGTTTGGAAAACCGGTCCATCTTCTGGGTTTCCTTTTCCAGCTTTTCAACAATGGCCTTCTGCTCAAGGGATGGCTTTATGTCCGGCTTGGCTGTCTTGGGCGTCAAGACTTTCAAGGGCTTTGACCCCTGCCGGGCCGGGGAAGGCGGATCAATGGCAATGTACCTGGGACGATTCCGGACATAGCCTTCCCTGCCCTGGTAAAGGACGGTGACCCAGCCCCCGATCCCGCCTTTGACCGCCAGGACATTCACCTGGGTTCCCTTGTCCACCGTGGTCATCACGGCTGCATCCTGGGAGGGCTTGAACCGGATGTTCAGCTTATAGGCCATGATGGTTCCCCGGCGGACCACAGTCTCTTGTGCCGGCAGGGACGCAACACCCGCAAGCACCGACACCATGAGTGTCAGGGTAAGAACCAGGCTTATTTTAAGATTTGCTTCAGGGATAAAAAGCATCCAAACCACCCGAGAAATGTACTCGAAAACAGGATAATCCCTATTGCCGGAAAGGAGAGAAAGCGGATATCCAGATAAACATAGGCCCCCAGATTCTGGGAAATGCCGGACAGCAGGGTATAATACCCGATCAAAAGAATCAGCACCCCCAGGCACCCGCCCAAAAACCCCTGTAAAATCCCCTCCATGTAAAAGGGGGTCTTGATAAACCCCTCGGTGGCCCCGACCAGACGCATGATTTCAACTTCCGTCCGTCTGGCGTAAAAAGCCAGCCGCACCGTGTTGGCGGTAATAAAAAGGGCAATGAGCAGAAACAGGCTGCACATGGCATAGCCGGTCATCTTAAACAGGTTGAACAGCTTGAGAAATCGCCCCAGCCACCCCTGGCCGTATTCAACGGAGGCCACCGTATCCAGGGCTTCAATGCGCCGGGCCAGGTCCCGAACCTGATCAAAGCTGGAAAAAGAGGCCAAGGAGATCTCCATGGCATGGGGCAACGGGTTGTCCTTGAGGGTGGAAAGAAAACGGGTCTTGCCGCCCATCTCCTTTTCCAGCCGTGCCAGGGCAGCGTCTTTGGAGATAAAGGTCATCTTGTCGACGCTGCCCAGGGCGGTGAGCTGATCCTTTACCCCGGCAAGCATATTCGGAGAAAATTGCGCATTAAAATACACCATGGCCCGGCCCCCGTGATTCCGGGACTCAAGAATTCTGGAGGTGTTTTCAAAAAACAGCATGAAAATAGACACCACCAGAATGGACAGGGAAATGGTCATGATGGTGATCAGGTTCAAAAACCGGTTGGACCGGATATCGGTGAGGGTTTTTTTAAGTATCCTGGGCATAGGTCTGGGTATTTTCCTTAACAGAGCATGGTGGAAATGCCTTTGAGCTGACCATCCTCCAGGGCCACATGCCGCCCCCTGACGTCCGAGTCCAAAAGGCCCAGGTTATGGCTGGCAATGAGGATGGTGGCCCCGTTCCTGTGGTACTCCAAAAGCAGGTCCAGCACAATGCGGGCAGAAACCTCGTCCAGGCTGCCTGTGGGCTCGTCCGCCAGAATGATGGACGGCTCCCCCACAACGGCCCGGGCCACGGCCACCCGCTGCTGCTCTCCACCGGACAGGGTGGGCGGCAAATGGTTGGCCTTTTTTTCCATGCCCGTGGTGCGCAGCACATGCATGACTTTCTTTCTGATATAGGAGGGTTTTTCCCCGGCCACCTGAAGGACCAGGGCCACATTTTCAAACACGGTCCGGTTGGGGATGAGCTTGAAATCCTGGAAAATCATGCCGAACCGCCGCCGTAAAAAGGGCAGTTTCCCCGAAGAAATCCGGGCCAGGTTCATGCCGTCGATGAGGATCTGCCCCTCAGACACCCGCTCTGCCAGGTAAAGCACCTTTAGCAGGGTTGATTTGCCCGCCCCTGAGGGGCCGGACACGATGATAAACTCACCGGATTCGATGTCCAGAGAAATATCCTTGAGTGCCAGTTTGGCACCGTACCGCTTGCTCACGTTGAACAGTCTGATAATATCCGCTTTACGGCTGTCGGAACTCATGGAATCCTTGCTGTCGTATTCTGATCTGCATAATTGACTGAAGCTGAATTTACTGATATAACGCGCCTGTGTCAAGGAGTGCTGAAAAACAGTTTTCCTTACATTGAGCCTTCACTGAACCCGTAAACCGGCTTCTTCCAACTCAGTGAAGGCTTTAATTTTGAAACCAAAAATATATAAACCATGATCCTTTTTGATTCCCACTGCCATATTGACGATAAAAGCTTTGACCCGGACCTGGACGATGTCATGGACCGGGCGGCCCAAAGCGGGGTCCAGGCCATGATGGTGGTCGGCATTGACCGGACCACGGCCCAAAAGGCCATTCAGATCGCCGGGCAATACCCCAATGTATTCACCTCGGTGGGGGTTCATCCCCACGATGCCATCCAATGCTCGGCCCAGGTATTGGAGCAGCTTCAGCACCTGGCCCGGACCAACGACTGTGTCAAGGCCTGGGGGGAAACCGGGCTGGACTTCAACCGGATGTTTTCCCCGCAAAAAGACCAGGAGGCCTGTTTTGCGGCCCAGCTGGCCATGGCCCAAGAGCTGGATCTGCCCCTGATCTTTCACGAGCGGGACTCTGGGGGACGATTCTACGACATTCTCAAATCAGAGGGACCCCATGCCAGGCAGGGGGTCGTTCATTGTTTTTCAGGAACAAAACAGGAGATGTTCAATTACCTTGACCTGGGCTATCACATCGGGATCACGGGAATTGTCACCATCCAGAAGCGGGGGGCCTATCTTCGGGAAATCGTTCCCCATATCCCGGAAGACCGGATCCTCATAGAGACCGACGCCCCCTACCTGACCCCAGCCCCCCAGAAGAATAAAATCCGCCGAAACGAACCTGCATTTGTGGCCTCGGTGCTGTCCCGGCTGGCCCAGGCCCGGGACACGGATCCAGACACCCTGGCACAGACCGTATTTGACAATACCCTTAAGTTTTACCGTGTGAATCTCACCTGAGTCCAAATGGGTCAGGTCTTTTCCATCAGACGGGACACAGCCCCTTCCAGCCCGTCCAGGGAAAGCTCATACATGGGAAAAATCTTGGAGATGGCCATGATGGTATGGGTATACCCCCACATGGACTGGGACACCGGGTTGAGCCAGACCGAATGGGAAAAGGTCTCGGTCAAAAACTTGAGCTGCTCGATGCTGGGTCGGCCGCTGCGCTCGGTGATGTGGATGGAGCCGTCATGGGCCATGAGTTCATAGGGGGCCATACTGGCGTCCCCCACGACAATCAGGCGGGTATCCGGGTCCAGCCGTGAAAAATCCATGACCTTTTTGGGTTTTTTATACCGGGCCGGATCCTCCCAGAGATAATCATAGATGGTATTATGAAAAAAGTAGGTCTTAACCTCCTTGAACTGGGACCGGGCATAGTCGAACAAAGTCTGGACCAGCCGTATATAGGGATCCATGGACCAGCCCCCGTTGTCTATGGCCAGAATGACTTTCAGCCGGTCCTTCATGGCCCGTTCAAACACCAGCTCAATTTCTCCGCCGTTGCGAAGGGTCTCCCGGATGGTCTCATCCACGTTGATCTGGTCTTTGGGGCCGTCCGGTATCATGTGGCGCAGCCGCTTCAAGGCCTCCCCGATCTTGGCCTGGGTCAGCGGCCCTTTGGTGGAGTAATCCTTGTACCGCCGCTCATTGGCCACCTTGACTGCGGACTTGTTCC